>Ga0326728_10003966_pt1 | contig 44638 bp, 44 predicted proteins | sample MB3enrmetagenome_FD_207602 | JGI IMG/M metagenome (GOLD analysis project Ga0326728, IMG submission 207602) | Lab enriched peat soil microbial communities from McLean, Ithaca, NY, United States - MB31MN | ecosystem: Environmental > Terrestrial > Soil > Wetlands > Peat | place: USA: New York...
GGACCCCCCCGGTGCAGCAGTGATTTTAGGACTTGCGCGGGCAGGGAGCCGGCACTATCGTGACACAGTTCCCTGGATCGCGGGGTGGAGCAGCCTGGTAGCTCGTCAGGCTCATAACCTGAAGGTCGTGGGTTCAAATCCCGCCCCCGCAACCAATTTAGCCGTTGCAACTTCCACCGTTGCAACGGCTTTCTTTGATTCGCCCCAAATTGACCCAAAAGCCATGGAACCCCATGAAAACCCATAAAAATCACAAAAATCTTGCTACAATCTTGCTACAGAATTTGACGGTTTCGGGCGATTTTTCAGTGCGTCAACTCACGGCCAAAACGCGGACGCCCAGCGCCCGCCAATTCAAAAAAGCCTTTCTTCGGCTTCGTGGCGCCTGTGAACGCTCCGAAAGCAATAGCGAGAGGAGCCAATGTCGCTGATATGACCGCGAGGCTTCTTCGCGTGAAGCCGAATGGCGTATCCAGAAAACAGCGGGAGCAATGAAATCATGGAACTGGACGCCACCATTTCGGTCTGCCAAGCCCACTTGGTTATGTTGGTCGAAGAGGGCCTTTTTGGCGGGACTGCGGCCCCGCTAATGCGTGAACTGCTGGTGCTTCGCAAGACGCGGTTCCGGGATATCTGTGGACAGCCTATGCCCCGGGGTTTGTACACCTTAGTTGAGGACTATCTCCTGAACCGCCGCGTCCCCAATGCAGGGTCATTACGCACTGGCCGTTCAAGGAACGACCTCAATGCCACGACCCAATTGCTTATTTTCAGGACGTATTGGCGGCGCATTGTCTCAGACACGTCTCGCCTGCTCTCCGCGCTGGAACATGCGGCCTGGGAATTCCGCCAAGTGGTGATGCCAATTCACACTCAGATGCAGGTCGCCAGCGTCGGAACCTACGGGCATTGGCTGGCAGGGGTCGCCGTTGGAGTCTGCCGCCATCTTGACCGCTTATTTTCCTGCTGTGAGCGCGCCCAGCGGTGCCCGCTTGGTGCCGCTGCAATCAATGGGACGACAATCCCAATCAACTCTGGAACCACGGCGCAACTATTGGGCTTCAAGGATCCCGTTCTAAACAGTGTGCACGCGATCGCCGCGAAGGATATTTACTATGAGTTTGCTTCCATTCTGGCATCTTTGGGCATTTTGCTTTCACGGGTAATTTCCGATTTCCGGATCTGGACGATGAATGAAACTAATTGGCTGGAGCTGCCTGACACGCTATGCGGCGCAAGCAGCTTCCTTCCCCAGAAACGGAATCCGTGGTTGTTGGAGTTGGCCAAAGCCCGCGCCACGCGAGTGGTTGGAAGTTGCGCGTCACTGGCGCTGGCAATGTGTTCTGAGCCGTACTCAAACGCGCTGGCTTGCGGAAAGCCGCTGAAGAACGTTTCCACTGCCCAGCGCTTGCCGTATTCCATCTTGGCCAGATAGTTCTTGCTCATGGCGCTACGCCAAATGCCATTTCTGCGCCCGTCAGCCCGGTGCTTCGCTGGCTTGATCACGCTTTCCGCGCCCCATTCCTCCCGGCATTGGACGTGAACCCATTCGGCGTCGTAGCCCGCATCGGCATAGAGAGTGTCGGGCATGGCTACCGTCTGCGCTTTGGCCAGCAAATCTTGCGCCTGGCATTTATCGTTGGTCGGCCCCCAGTCCATCACCAGACTCATAGGCAGCAGACTGCCACAAATTACGATGATGGAGACCTTCGCCCATTTGCGCCGCTCTCCACCCCGCCGGCACTGGAAATGGGCGCTGGCGGTGGTGGTTTCCAAACCGGTGGCATCCATGGCGGCGGCGGTCGGCTCCAAGGTTTGACGGAACGCAGCCTGGCCAATGGTGCGGATCATGGCATCGGCAATTTCCAGCACTTGACTGCGGCAGCTAAACTTGGCCAGCGTGCTGTAATGGGGCAATTTGTCCTGCAAGCCCAGCTCCTGGCGCAGGCTCGGACTGACCGCGAGCAGTTCCAGCACGCCGCGATAGGTGGTCTTGGTGTAGGCGCGCAAAATCAAGCAGGCCATGAGCTGACGCTGGGTAAAATCGTGGCGGCTACGCGTGGCCCCGTAGTCAGCCAGATGGCGGGAACCCAATTGCATGGCCAGGGCGGCCACTCGCTCGATGGTTTGGACGGGTTGCTTTTGATCATTCACACCTCCTTGGACTTGTCACATATACACTCGTTCAAAAAAGGTTTCAACAGAGCAAACTGGGTTTTAAACACAAATCCAGCCTATTCAGTTGGCGACTTTATTGGGTTTATACAAACGCCTGCAAAACTATCGGATTGCCAATCCTGACCGGATGCCGCGGCGCCACCTGCGCATGGTGCGGGAAGTGGCGCGGATCGAATTTCAGTTTTGCCCCGATGAATCAGCAGCCCTCAAGTATGAATCCAAACTGCTCCGTTCGTTGAATATCCCAATCGGGCCGGGGTCTGGCCGGGGAAAGCAAGATTCTTGGTTTGGCGACAGGTGGAGGAACGATTGGAGATAGCCGTAACGGAGGTGCCGGAAACGGGCTGGCAACGCTATGGACCTCTGGGCGGCAAAGCTAACCGCCCTAAAGGCAACGCCCACTGGGTTTATCGCCGTTCCCAAACTCCGGCGCCGGGCTTCACGCAAGCCCAAGGCCGCGCCAAAGGTCTTCGACCTCATGGACTCCATGTTCGCTCGCGCTGGCCTTCACGCTCTCCGTGTGATGAAAGGTGGACCTCGACCCTACCTGCTGTCGTGCAACGGGCTAAAGATAAATGGGCAGATTCCGTCGGTTCGTCTGGGCTGTCGCTCGCCGCCATCCTTGGACGCGGGACTATACCGTCTATTCGATGGGCGGCCCTTGTGTTGCCTGCTGGGCTGCCAAACCGTCCAGCCAACGGAGCATGTCTCCCACATGGAAGAGCGTCTTACCGTGACGTGCCCCTGGCTGTCGCAGCATCACTGTACGAACATGGGCAGCCGCTAATCCCCCGGGCTTCAAGAGCTTTGCGAGATGCGCGTGACGCAACCCAGTATGCGGGCATAGCGCGCTTTTAACGTTTGGCGGCAGCGACGCGTATGAGTTTGGGTATTCTCCGCTCGGAGTCTCAGGATCGCCGCCATCGATGTGTTCCCCGAAGCCGGCCTTGTTTTCATTCAATCGAATCATAAAAAAACGTTTGGCCGTATTTTGAACGCATCCGGGCGAGAACATTTGAGGAAAGGCAGTTCCGTGACGCCACGATCGGGTTTTCTTGGGTTTTTATCAGAACAACAGAGTCTGGCTATCTTCGCGAGACTCCTAATCGGCATCCGGGCGAGGCAATACCCGGCGCACCGCGGCTTCATTGTGTCCCACCGTCGAGACCCAATCCCCGCGCGCCCAGAAATGCCGCCCCTCAAAGTTCCGGCGCCGGCCTTCATAGGTCCGCGCGATATGGATGGCGCTCTTGCCCTTCACGTACCTGATTGAGAGTTTCTTGCCACAGCCGTCACATAAGGGTGGTTGGAAGCTGACACGGAAGGAGGGACACCCTAATATCTGGAAGCTCAAGTAGTGCTTCGGGGCCGGCCATGTCGATCCGTTTGATAGGGTACCGTATCTTTTTTGCGTGGGTGTGGCGTAAACACCTAAATGTCACACCCGGACCAAGCTTTGCATCGGATACGATTTTGGCGAAATGATTGTCGTTGGTCCATCTTTCCAACTCGGCCAACCCCGGACAAATGAATTCATTTGCACGGCGCAAACAATTGAGATGCGCGAGCAAAGCCGGATGAATCAGCACCATTTTTGCGGCTTTCCGTTCATTGCCCGGAAATGAGAGAAACCATCGGCCGGATTCATCCTTTTGCACGTCCGACCAACGACGATAGCCCGCGTCCACAAATTGGCAGGCCGTGTAATAGCCGATGTAAATACAGGTCCTCCAATCCACTCGCAAGGTAGCCAACAACAAAGCTTCAACTTCCCAATCATCGAGGGGCCTCACCGATGACGTTTCAGGTAATTCATCCCTTTTGAGATTCACCGGATTCATATGAAGGATGCCTTGCTCCACAGCCGATTCAAACGCGACGTTAAGGATGCTTAACTCGCTATTGACCGTGCTCGCCTCAACCTCTGGCGCACGCGCGTCCCGATAAAGCAAGATGTGTGCGTGTGCAACCACCGTGACCGGTTCTGCTGCCTGACCGCCCAGCAGTGAGATAAAGCGGTTCACGACGTTTTGAGTTCGCCTCGCTGTGTCGGCATCATTGGTTCGCGTAGTGGCGAACCTCTCCAAATACACCTTGGTTGACAAAGCTGGTTTGGACACTTTTGCACGCGCCGACCGCTCCATTTGGTCAGCTCTGGCCTGCGCCCTCCCTCTGTTTAAATCGCGTTGCGCTGGCTCCGCTGGGGTATGGGGAATGCCTGTTGACCGACAGTATTGAATTCTGTTCGCACGAAACATCGCACAATAGTTCTCCCGACCTTCCATTACCTGAATCGACGCCACAATATTCTTTCTTTAAGGTGGAATTAAATCATTACCCGCATTATGCCACCTTTTCGATGTCCTGGCGCAGCACCTCAGCCTCATTACGTGTCCACGCATGTAGGTACCTTGAGTGCGCCTCATCGGAGGAATGAGCCGCCAGGAGTTTCCGCCGATCCTGAGGGACAAGCGCCTTTTCGAGTGCATCAACGTAAAAATGCTTGTGGGAGTGGAATGAATAGGCGGAAAAGACGCGTTTTCTGAGCTTGTAATCCTCCGGGTCAATGCCTGTGGCGATCAATTCCTGTTTGAACCTAGTGCATTGTTCCGGCCGCCTAATTGCTGCTAACCTTGGAGTAAATTGAGTTTGCACACCGGCATTCTTCATTGCCAACAGATGTCGATGCAACTTTGAGTGCAACGGAAGCGTGACAACTCTCTCTAGATGCTCGGTCTTTTCGGGTTTCCAAATAACAAAGCCTTTGCCTTGCTCGCCAAAATCAATATTGGCCACCGTCTGGTTTGTCGCGTCTCCAAGGCGCATCCCCTGATAACCAGCGAATTTCGACGCAGTTATCCACTCCAATGCCATGGCCCCTTCCTCAGACTCGTTCTTGCCGATAAAGGCCCATCGTTCGCGCAAAGCAGCAAGCTGCTCAACCGTGAAAGGTTTGCGTATAAGGCGATTCTCATCAAGATAATCATATTCACTGACAATATTGGCGAGCATATGCCCACGGTGTTCGGCGGCCTCGAAGGAGGTTTCCAGCATGTGGAGCTTGTTGTTGATTGTCGAAGCCGCTAAACTCGCCTCCACTTGCGCGGCAATGAATCCTTGAATATCCCGTTGGTCAAGTTGTGCCACCGACTCCGTCTGCCTTGCTCCCAGATAGGCGCAGAAACAGTCGATATAGCCCTGATAGACCTTGCGCCCTTCGTTTAAGTGGGTCTGCAATTCTAACCAAGCGTCCAAGTACCCCCTGGTAGACATTCCGTTAGTACCGTTCTGCGCATAAATACCCATGGCCCTTGACATAGCAGCGTCATACAAGGCCCTAATATAAACAACCGACTTATTGCCGCTTTCGGCCGTTTCAAGGTCATTAGCCTTCGCCACCGCAATCCGCCAATTCCTCGCGGCACGATCTCTTCTTTCCTGGGCAGTGTCTCCACTCGGGGAATGGGGGATCCCGGAGCTCACATGCTGCAGTTTATGGTTGCGGTCCATATAGTAAATGGAGTAATTCTTGCGGGGCAGTTCGATTTTTACTAAAGCCATATAACGAATTGGTTAGGCAGTCTGCTCATATTGCCACGATTGGAATGTATAACAGCTGTATAACAAGCATGTTTTTTGTTTGACGTTGTTCTCTTTGAACCTCCAGCCTCAAGTGAGTTCGAGTGTGTAATGGGTGTGTAATAACACCTGCAGATATTGTGATTATTGCAGAAACGGTCAGGTGCCAGCCGGATTTTGTGAACTGGCTACCTGATGAGCATCCCCTTGTAAACGAACACGTTACGCCAGATGCGGCGCTACTGGTCGTTAGCGTTGCGCCCAGGAGATAATGACCTCGACTATTTTGGGTACCAGGAAGAGGCAAACGGAGCCGCCGAGATTCTTGCCCATGGCCTCCATGTCCCCGTTTTTAAATTTTATCGCAGCCACTCCCATGAAGAAGGGGGCAGCGGCGATTATCGCGAGAGGCTTTTCTTCCAGGTCATCGCAACTCCCTGCATCATCTCCGCCACGAGCGCGTGTCATTCCTGAAGCCAGCATGTCGAAATTCACCGATGGCAACCAGGCCGAGCTGCTGTGCGGATTCTCCAACAAATGTCCATTCCCCATTATAATAACCTCAAGGTCGACCGGCTGCCATGTGCTGGGAATGGCTCACCTGCTCCTCATCCGCTTGAGTTGCTCCAGCAGGCTGCTAAGCTGCAGTGCGGGCGTTGCTCGACGGGGGGCCGACGTCAATGCCGGGAGGAACGACGGCTGGACCGCCCTGATGATGGGCTCCTTCAACGTCACCACGAGGTGGTGCAGGCGCTGCCCGCGAGGTGAACCGTTTTGTTGGTGTTTACGGCGCACACGGCGTCGAGCGGTTTGGCGGCATTTACGCTCGCGGTTTTGTTCCTTGCGCCAGCCTGCATTTTTCGATAAGATTCAATGCGGTCTTGATGAACACCACTCTCCAGATCCAAGGGCCGTGCAAAGATGATGTTGCCGGAGCCGAAGCCGGATTATCGCCCGCCATCCCACTCAAGGGAGTTCAGCCCCACTTTATGCTCATTCCATCGATGGCGTGTCCCGCGACGTGCTCCTACTGTTTCGGGCCGCATCGCGGCCCAATCATGTCGGTGGAAACGATGGGCGCAACGTTAGACTTCATGGGCCGGACCGTCGGCGAAACCGGCCAGCGACAGGTCAGGGTCACCTTTCACGGCGGGGAGCCGCTCATGGCGGGCCACGCTCTCTGGCGACAGGCACTGGACGGATTGACAGCACGCTTTGGCCAGCAGCAATGCCGCGTAGCACTGCAAAGCAATCTCTGGCTCCTCGACGATGAGTTCTGTCGGCTTTTCTGCGAGCACAAGGTTGATGTCGGCACCAGCCTGGACGGTCCGGAGGAGATCACCGATGACCAGCGCGGGCGCGGCTACTTTGGACGCACTATGTCAGGGGTTCGTCGTGCGCAAGCTCACGGAATCAAAGTCGGCTGCATCGCCACTTTCACGCCGACCTCAATGGAGCGATGGCGCGAGGTCTTTGATTTCTTCTTGAGGGAGCGGCTCGGTTTCTCCATCCACGCTGCCGTGCCGCCGTTGGACCACCGGGGGTCGCCGTTTGCCCTTAAACCCGTGCAATATGCCACCCTCCTGCGGCAAATGCTCGACTATTACGTCGAGCATCGCCATGACCTCTCCGTCTCCTCACTTGACCAGATGTGCCGGTGTGTTGGGTGTGGTGACGGCAAGGTCTGCACCTTCCGGGATTGCCTTGGCATGTTCGTTGCGATTGATCCGAACGGTGACCTGTATCCTTGCCAGCGCTTCTGCGGCCAACCGCAATACCGCTTTGGCACCCTGTGGGAGCGGCCGTCGTTGGCGAACATCCTTGCCAGCCCCATCGCCCAGCGCATGGCCGCACGCCAGCAACAAGTCCACCAAGCCTGCGACGGCTGCGCCCATGTGGATTACTGCCGGGGTGGCTGCCCTTACAACGCCTGGGCTGGCGACAACGGCGACCGCATCCGTGATCCCTACTGCGAAGCGTATCGCGAGGTCTTGGACTACATCCAGCAGCGCGTTGTGCAGGAGATGGCCAGCGAAGAGAACATTAACGCCATCGCTGACCGTGCCTGGGACAGGGCCGGCCATCCACTACTGCGCAAGGGGCCGCTCATAGAACTTGTGCGCGAAGGCCCGCATCCCAGCCAAGTGGCCCGTACTGCCAAGCGCATCGTTGCCGCTGTGGAACTGGCCAAGGGACCCGACCTTACCACCGTGGCCGCACGTCTGGTGCAAATCGGGATTTGCCGCACCCGACAATCCGCCGAGGCTTCGCTGCAAGGCCTGTGGTGCCAACTTTACCCGGCCAACGTCCGGTTGAACAAGCTCTACGTGCATGTCACCTTCAACTGCCAGTTGCACTGCACCCACTGCTACGCCTGTGCGGGGGAAGTTCAACTGCCCCGCAGCAGCCGAGGCAAAAAGGCTCGAACTCTAACGCCGGCTGTTTCGGTGGAGATGCCCGTCGCCGCAGTCGAAAAACTCATACACGAGGCCATGGAGTGCGGTTTTCGCCACGTCGTCATAACCGGCGGTGAACCGTTGGTCCACTCCCAGCGCAACGCCATGCTGGATATGCTGGCTGAAGCACGCACTTGGGCCGCCCCGATGAACCTTGTGCTGCGCACCAACTTCGCGCTTCCACTGGACGAAGCCAAACTGCTCCGAATCGCTTTGGCCTTCAATCAAGTGGTCGCCAGCGTGGACGGCGACCAGGAAAGCCATGACGCCCGTCGGGGCCGAGGCACCCACGCGGCCACTGTGCATAACCTTGAAGCCTACGTCTCAACCGTCCGCAATTGGCAACCGGCAATGGGACGTCCGGCGGAGCTTTCCCTTGCCTGTGCCATGCGTGCCGCCGACATCCGGGGAGAGCCGGGCTTGGCCGTCCGTGAACTCGCCCGGGGTCTCGGCATCCGCCGCGCCCCCTTCCGTCCCCTGCTCCCGCTGGGTCGGGCTCAGGACTCGGACGAACCGCTGACCTCGGAGGCTCTCAGAGCGCACTCCCACCCGATGGAACTGATCGAAGACGATTTCCATCCCGTGGCCAGTTGCGGCCTCGGCCAGAATCTCTACGTCGAACCGTCTGGCGAATCCTTCCCTTGCTACGCCTACCATCAGCCGCATTCGCTCTTGGGTAACGTTGTTGATTCCGGGCTACCGGCGATTCTTGAAAGCGAGCGTTTTCACGAATTGTCACAGCACACCGCGGACACAAACCCGAAATGCCGCGTTTGTGGCCTGCGCTACCTTTGCGGCGGCGCCTGCCGCGCTTGGGGCGGCGAAGCGTGCCAGCATGATGTCGATGCGCCTCCACCCGAGTGTGTCGGTCTTCGGGCGCGAGCGAGGGATTTGCTGGCAACCGCCGCTGACTATCTTAAGATTGAAACACCACCCGAAGGAGACACGCCATGTTTACATCATTAAGGTTCGCCAGGCATTCCGAACGGCTCAACAGCGAGAGCCCTCACGTGCGCAAAGCCGCCGCTGCGGCGTTGGGGCAGCTGGGCGATGCTCGCGCCGTCCAACCGCTAATCAACGCGCTGAGAGACATATTGAGCTTCGTGCGGGCCGCCGCCGCCACGGCGCTGGGGCAACTGGGCGATGCCCGCGCCGTCCAACCGCTGGTCGACGCGCTCGTAGACCAAGACAAGAACGTGCGCAGACATGCCGCTGCGGCGTTGGAGCGGCTGGGCGAGCCTCAATGGATTCAATGGGTCAAAGGCCATGATAGTGATTTCTCCCGACTTGGGGCAAGTCGAGATGTTCGTGTCCTCGAACCATTGGTCAAGGCGCTGGCAGACGAAGGCCTTTACCTTCCTTTGCGGGCGGAAGCCGCCGCCGGGTTGGGACAGTTGGGCAATGCTCGCGCCGTCGAACCACTGCTCAACGCACTGGTAAACAAGCACAGCCCCGTGCGCGGAGCTGCCGCCCAAGCGTTGGGACAGTTGGGTGATGCTCGCGCCGCCGAGCCGCTGATCAAGACACTCGCAGACCAAGAGGACTACGTGCGCGGAGCTGCCGCCCAAGCGTTGGGACAGTTGGGTGATGTCCGCGCCGTCGAGCCGCTGATCAAGACACTCGCAGACCAAAAGGACTACGTGCGCGGGGCTGCCGCCGCCGCGTTGGGACAGTTGGGTGATGTCCGCGCCGTCGAACCGCTGGTCAACGCACTTGTAGACCAAGACAACCCTGTGCGCCTAGCTGTGGCCACCGCATTGAGGCAGTTGGGCCAGCCTCATTGGAGCCAATGGTTCAAAGGCGATGATGATGATTTCTCTAGGCTTGGGACAAGTCGGAATGCCCGTGCCTTCGAACTCCTAATCCAGGCGCTGAGCGAACGAGATTGGCGGATGCACAAGGCGGCCGCCAAAGCGCTGGGGGAGTTGGGCGATGCTCGCGCTGTCGAACCGCTGATCAAGACTCTTGCAGACAAATCGTGCCTTATCGGGGACGTGCGCGAGGCTGCGGCCGAGGCGTTGGGGCGGTTGGGCGATACCCGCGCCGTCGAACCGTTGATGCAATCGCTCAGTGGCCACGAGATCGCCGTGCGCAAGGCTGCCGCAGCCGCGTTGGGCCGCTTAGGCGATGCCCGCGCCGTCGAACCATTGATCAAAGCGTTGAAAGAGAAACGCGAAGACGTGCGTGAAACTGCCGCGATGGCATTAGGGCAGTTCGGCGATACCCACGCCGTCGAGGCGCTAATCGAAACTGTCTCCAAGCTACCCGAGCGTGACTGGGCGGTCCGAAAGACGGCGGCTGCCGCACTTATTGGGCTGCTTTCGCACCGGCCGGGTCTGAGAAATCCTAAGATTTCAGCAGTGTTTCGCTCCATCCGGGAACCGCACGGAGACCACCACGAAGACCGCAGCTTGGGAACCTGGCGAGTTTATGGCTCTAACGATTGCCATGGCGATCACGCCGATAGTAAGCACGATGATCATGGCATTGGCTTGGAGATTCCGCCTGGCGTACGAGGCGCAGATTTTTAGCAGGCTCTATTAGATTAGTTATCGATTTGCCAGCATTTTTTGGGCCTTTCCCCGAATGAATTGCCGCGGTCGCGGCACGCATCGTCACGGAGCCGCGTCGAAGCGGTCTTGCGGCACCACGCTCTTGAGAAATTCTTAGATGTCGGGCACATTGTTCTCATTAATAGCGGTGAATACATGGACTTCAGACTTCCCGCCATCTCTGCTCTGGAAAACGTGAAAGACGTTTCTCTAGGAAGCAACCGCGCAAGCCTGACTATTTCCCTAGCAAGGAAGCGATTCCCGCGATCACCATCCCGAGAACTATGGTTACTCCCACAGCAGCGCCCACTGATACCCAAAAACCCCAGTGGGTCAACGCCATGATGATCAATGCGCAGATAATGAGAAACACTAATCCGCCGAAGCCCGCAGCATCGTCGCCTCCGCCCGAACCCCCGCGCGCGAAGCTGGCGAAGAATACGACGACGCTGGCGAGGATACCGAGCACAATGGCGAGTATAAACAAGCCGACCCCAGCCAGAAGGCCGTAGCAAAAGGCGCTTCCAAGCGCGGTAAGAAAGCTTCCCGACACGATCAAGGAGATCACAAACGCCACCAGCCCGGCGCCAAAAACGCCAACCGCGAAAACTGTCCCAACAGTGTCGTCGCTCGAACTGCTTGTACTGTAAGACCGATTATATTGTCTCAACATGCTCATAAGATGATTTCTTAGGTTGTTCTTGTTTTCATGCGAGGGGAACGGCCAGTGTTCCCCTTCAGTATCTAAAGCGTCAAACAGAGGTAAATCGGGCCACAGAACTAATCACATCTTCGATTGACTCGCTCTCAGAACGCACAAGCTTATTCCTGGAAGTTCACGATTGCCATTCGCCAACACCGCCCCACGCAGCCCCACGCAGCCTCCAGTCCGCGTGCCGGCGTATGCCCCAAGGGTCGTGGTTTCCACTTTTAAGTTGCCATAATGTCCACCAGAACACAATTCCTCCTGCTATTTGCACATGGAACCAGTGTGACTAAAGGCCGATGATTGTAATGGTTTCTTTACCAGGCGGTTGTCTTCCTAGCCTCGTGAGCACTTCATCTTGGCTCCCAGGAAGGCCGGAACCACCGACGGAATCGTTTACCTGAATTTCACTAGGCGTGCTCAGAACAGGGGGCGAGTCGAACGGATCCACGATGATCCGGATCTCTGCGGCTGCATAGTCGTTTTCTCCGCCGCCAGGTTTGACGTAATGGAGCAATGGCATGCTAATTTGTTCACCAGAAAAGCATTTAAGGCGATCCCAGCCTTTATTATCATAGGGTTCCTCGTGCTTCGGCAGATCATGCCATTGGCTGTCTCCGCGAATTCCATGCCCCAAATACACTCTCCAAACCGTGCCGGAATAATACGTCTTCGGGCCGTGTGGGAAAGAATCATCGTCCAAAATGGTCGAATAATGCGCAGCCAGCACCTCAGCTGCAAGGGGGGAATTTCCTATTCTGTAATAGGCTGAACAATTTTCGTCAATTTTCGGAACACCGTTGCTGTCCCACCACACGAACACAAATTTTACCATGGATTTAGCTGGCATCAGGCACTTGAATTGCGCTGTGAGTTGGACCGCGTTGTGTGGGTGTTCCTCATGAAATTTGAGTAGATCGAGATCCTTTTCAATCTCTGAATCGTCAAAACTCCTCCCACCCAAGATGCTCATGTTGTCAATGACAAATGGTGTCCTCAGCCTTGATTGCAAAGCGGATTCTAATCGATTTGACCGTATTTTTATCCCCAAAACGATGAACCCAACCACAACGGTGAGAGAAAGTAACGCGAGCAGCCAAAGCGCTCCCGTCTTGATTCCACCTTGTCTGCTTTGGTTTTGCGTCGGGGCTGCCGGTTGAATATTGTTCATATATCGAGTGTGGTATGGTATCTAACGCGCAAGCGACATGATGATTGCCGCCAGAATCGCCCCGGTGGCAATCATAATTACTACTGCGGCCGCTCGACGATTACCCGGTTTCACTGCATAAGTTGGCGCGCCAATCAGTCCAAATATTAACCATTCAGCCGGACCCTGGTGGACGCCTCCCGCAAATCCAAATATGCAACCTAGAATAATACCGCAGACGACACTGCGGACAATTGCGGAAGTCCACGATGTCTCGGCTTCTTTGGGGGCTGGAATCGGGTTAATGTTCATAATATGGTCTTTCTTTTTCTTGGCCCGGCGTTGTGCCGGACGCTGTTCTTCTCTTTTGGCTGGGCTGTCGGCTGCCGAGCCGACATGCCCGCTACATTCAATAAGCGTTTTCTCGGTTCAAATCGGGCCACGCTGATTTCTGTCGGCGATTGGCTTCATGGGCGTTGCTGTCCATTTTGCAACTCAGAGCCCTTGAGCGACAAGCCCAACAACACACCGATCCACTGGAACATTATGGCTGTCGGCCAAAATACGGAATTTCCAAGACTGCTGACGCCCAACGGCCAGACAAAAAAGGTTCCAGTAGCCGTCTCTAGCGCCGGTCGCAGCGGCGCAGACTGCAGAAGTGGTGCAGGCCAACGCAATACCTGCGAACAGCCGACTGCAAAAAAGGCTGAGAAAGCGATGCGCTTGAATGCCGCTATTGCGGAGAGGCTTGCGACAACCAGCCATACGGAATCCACAAGAATTCGAAGCTGGGTGTATTTTGCTTCATCGGAATAAACTCGCCTCAGAAAGTCATCCATTTTTGCAGTCTGCCGATCTATTGCCTGAGATTGTTCCTTAAGATAAGCGTGCAATCTTGCTTCCTGCTGAGATGTCTCCCTCTGTTCCATTTCTGCGGCAGTCCGAGGCTTTTCCGAAAGCGTGCCCAAGTCGTCCCCCTCGCGGGCTGCCTTCGCAGCGTCGTCCAGCAATTTCTGATCATGATTGGATATGGCGCGACGGATTATGCTGAACTCTTTGATAGACAGTAAAAGGCTCACGCGTTTCAGGTGGTTAACATCCAAAATGACTTGAATGACAAAGAGCACGGCCGTAGCTGACAACAGAACCAATACGGCAATGTGTCGCTTTGGAAACAGAGTGCGGGAGGTTGCCAGCAACAGCTTTCCAAAGCCAGCGCTGTCAGCCGCCTCCGCAGCTTTTGAATTCTCATTATTCATTGTGCTGGCCCATATTTTTCGATTCGTTGCAAAGAGGGTCCAACGCGTTCGATGGTCTGGACGCTATTAGCCTTGGCGCGAAGGCTGGCCTTCCGGCGCGCGAGTTCATCGCTCAACTTAACCAACAACCAACGAGACTCCTCGGTTTTTTCTCTGCGCAGATCCTGATTCAAAGTGTCGTACGTTTGATTAAATGCGGCTACCAAATCAGGGTCGCCCGATGCCAACTGCCAAGCGTCGCCTATGTCAATGCCGCGATATATGCCTTCGCCACCCTTCACTAAGTACACCACCAGTTTTACACGCTGTCGTAGTGGGACGCATAACCACGCATTGGCATCGCCGCAAGCCATATACTTGGCGTGACTAAGCGAGTGTTCCGTGCCATGATCAATGCTACCCGCAATCAGCGTTCCACGAGCCCTGGCCAATTGTGCCAACCAGTTTGTATCGCCGAGTGCCAGCGTCTCCGCCCAGCCGAGTGACTCTTCGGTGAGGAGAGCCAGTTCACGCTCAAACAGCGACATCCGCGCTGGGACCGAGACCTGGTTCAAGTGATTCGTGTCCAAAAGGATCAACTCTTCGGCGTTGGTTAGTGCTGCCGCAGTGTTGTCACGCGAGCACTGTTCGATCGCCGAAACGCGCTTCTGCGAAATTTTGAATTCGAAGTTTTTGTCACCATCGGCCGCAAGCCACGCGCACCAGAGTGAATCGCGTGTGCCTTCGGCGATCCACTGTTCAATAGGGGTCACGAACTGCTGGCGAGCCCGTTCGACAGATGCCGACAATCCCGGGTATCCGACCGCTGCCTGCTGTGCGGCGCTGATGGATTTCAGGCTCTTCTGTCGGAGGAGCGTGTCAATATATTGAGGCAGCGTCACGACGGATGAAACGGAGATGGTCGCTGTCGAACGGTCCGCAAGGAACCAACGACCCCAGACGGCCCATGCGCTCTCACCAGGTTGTGCATGCAAGAACTCGCGGATTTCGGAGATCGCGGCTGGCCTGTCGTTGGTCACCCACTCAATGCTGCCTCGTGAGTTAAGGGCCAGCCCTGAGAGCACCTCAGCAAGTGTGGGCAGCCAGTTCGTGGGACAGACTGGGTCAGGAGGTCCAACGTCCCAGACGCGGGTTATGCCATCCTTACAACCTACAGCCAATTGTCTGCCTTGCGGGCCAAGGGCCACAGACAGCAAGCTGGTGGGGTGAGTATCGAACGGGTCGGCCAGGGGGTCGCCCGTCGGAATATCCCACACCATACCATTCGTTTGGTCGGTCGCGGCAGCGATAATTCTTCCCTCAACGCTGAATTGCGGTCCGACATCTTCGAATGACAAAGAAGCGTTGAAAGCCACCTCGCCGGTCTTGGATTCTCGGACACACACGGCGGAGTCCGGAAAGGATTTCGTGCCGATCCAATTCCCGTCGAAACTGAATGTTCCCGACTCCTCAGCCTCCCACGGCCCTGCGACGAGTTTTGCGGTTTCCGCATCCCAAAGGCTCGCCGAGCGGCCCATTAGGGTGAGGACTCTCGTCCCATCGGGGCTGATCTGGGCCGAACTCAAGCGACCGTCGGAGTGGAACAAGACGCCAAGCACTTGGCTGTGCGGAACGTTGCGGATTTGCACGAGGTCGTCTTTGGTTTCTGTAACTATTCGCTTAGCGTCTTGGCTGACAGACAGCACACGTGTCTGGTCGTCGAGTTTTTCGTCGCTCCAGAGCAATTTGCCGGTTCGAGTTTCCCATATTTCCAGCCTCGCGTACTTGGGGCGTGTCAGAATCTGGTTTCCATCCAGGCTAAATCGCGCCTCCTCCACTTCCCAAGGGCATTCGAGCACTTTCAGCGGGCGACCAGTGGGCACTTCGCGCACCACGGCGGTTTGGTCAAACCCGGCGGTGACAAACAGGCTCCCATCTGGGCTAAAGCTCCCTGACTCTATTCTGAAGACGTTCGTCAACGGACCGGCCAGCAGCCCGCCGGTTCGGAGGTTCCAGACACGGGCTTCTCCATCGGCGGTACTTATCAAGTATTCGCCCTTGGGGCTAAATGCCACGGAGTTTACTGGCGCACCGTTGGTCAGGAGTTGTGGCAAAGCCTGCCCAATTTGCAAATCCCACAAACAAATCGTTTTGTCATCGGAAGCGGTCAGTACCTGTCGGCCATCTGGGCTGAACTCCGCTGACCGGATTTGGCCATTGCACTTGCCCGGCACCGTGAGCAATCGCCCAGTCTGCGCGTCCCAAACGTAGACCGCATTAGCGGCAACGGTCAGTACCATTGTGCCATCCGGGCTAAACTGCTCATCCGTGACCTCGTTATCGTGTCTTAGGGTGGGCAACAACTCGGGAAGGGTCTCCAGATCCAACACTTTAGCCGAGTTTCCCGGCCCCCATAGTGCCACTATCATTCGCCTCCCATCCGGGCTGAACCGCGCTGCCTTCACCTCTCTCGGGTGATCCACAAGGTTGGTCATCACTTTCAAAGTGCGTGCGTCCCAGAGGATGGCGCCCTCGTCTGTAGCCGCCAAGATCTGCGAGCCATCTGGTCCAAAACTCGCCGTTCGTGTAGATTGCGAGAGCGGCAATGACTTGAGTACCTCGCCAGTCTCAACATCGCATACGCAGGCCAGAGGGCTGATTCTATTCGCGGAGACCACAATGACTTGCTTTCCATCAGGGCTGATCCTGGACTCACCCACAGGTTGCCAGCCGGGGAAATTGGTTAGGTTGGCAGAAGTGGCCTCCCCACGTCCTTGCGGGGTTTTGACAAGCGTGCTCGAGTCTGGTTTCCAGACGCACTCAGCGCCCTCGGGTGTAGTAGCCACAACCATCTGGCCATTGGGAGTAAAGCCAGCCCAGGAAACACCAACGGCACCTTTCGGAAAAAGAACGGAAGTCACAGCCTCTCCGGTGACCGCATCCCTTACTTGGAATCCGCCGCTGCCGAAGACGACCAACTTGCTGCCGTCCGGACTAAAATTCAATTCATCACAAGCAAAATCGCACTTCATGGGCGGCGTCAGCGCGTGTCCAGACTGCCTATCCCAGAACTGGATGGCTTTATTGCAAATTGATACAATCCGCGCGCCATCTCTCGTGAAGCGCGCTGAATCAACCGCATTTGACTGCTTCAAGATTAACCGGGGAATCATCCACCCACGCTGGTTCATCAACATCACGAGACGGGTCAGCGCAACATTGTTGCTAGGGTCCATCCTGAGGCTGCTTGCCAGATAAGCCATAGCCGCGTGAACATCTTCCGACGCCAGCAGGTGAGTGGCTTGGAGGAAATAGAACTGGTTCAGGGTTTCTTTCGCGTTCTTGGCATCCGCACTTGCCTGTTCCTTTAACCTGGCCTGGTTCTTGGCTAAATCGCTGGCAATCTTTTGCGCTTGTCGCTCCTTGAAGAATAGCGATGTGGATATCACGAGTCCGGCAAGCACCGAGATTGCGATAGCGCTTCCAGTGAGGAAGGCGACCCGATTACGTCGAATCAATCTCTGAAGACGATATAATCGGCTGGTTGGTCGCGCGAGGACAGCTTCGTTGTTCAGATAGCGATTTACATCCATCGCCAGTCCGCTCGCTGTCTCGTAGCGGCGGGCGCGGTCTTTCTCCAGCGCCTTCATCACGATCCAGTCGAGGTCGCCGCGTATGATTCCGAATAGTTTTGGCGGCTCGCATTGGCGGTGTCTGGCCACCGTTGTCTGCTCCGCTGCCTCCAAAGTTTGCAGCCGCGTTGAAGGCCGCACCGGCTCCTCCTCCCGGATCATACGCCTAATTTCATCCAGGCCAGCTTGCAGCAGTTTGTGGGTGTCGAACGGCGTCTGGCCTGTCAGCAATTCGTAAAGCAAAACGCCCAAACTGTAGATGTCGCTGCGCGTATCAATGTCCAATCCGCTCAATCTCGCTTGTTCCGGGCTCATGTAGGCCGGCGTGCCGATAAACTGCTCAAAGGCCGTGAATAAGGTCTTGTCCGTCAGGCGCTGATCGGTGGTGGCTTTAGCGATGCCAAAATCAATGATCTTGGGCACCGGCACACCATCGTGATCAGCTACGAGAATGTTGGATGGCTTGATGTCGCGATGGATGATTCCCTTCTGATGCGCGTGCTGGATGGCCTGGCAGACTTCGATGAAAAGTTCCAGGCGCGCCATAGTGCTGAGGTTGCTCTGGTCACAGTAATCAGTGATTTTGACGCCGCGCACCAACTCCATGACGAAGTATGGCCGGCCAGTATCGGTCGCGCCAGCGTCCAGCACCTTCGCAATATTCGGATGGTCCATCAAGGCAAGCGCCTGCCGCTCCGCTTCGAACCGGGCGATAACACTCTTTGTATCCATCCCCAGCTTGATGACCTTGAGCGCCACGCGTCGGCGGACTGGCTCCTCCTGGTCAGCCATAAAAACCACGCCACAACCCCCTTCGCCAATTTGTTGCAGCAACTTGTAGCGGCCAATCCTGTCCCCAAGCTGCTGCGCAGGTTTGACAACCACGGTTTCGCGTCCGGGGGCGACGGCCGGGCTGTCCATAAACGTCCCGGCCAACTCATGGGCGCGGAGCAGTTTTTCGACTGTTTGGCGAAGAACAGCATCCTGGCCGCAAGCCCGTGTAAGGAAGTCAGGACGCTCGTGAGTTGGCAGCGCCAAGGCGTCGTTGAAAATGGCAAGTAATCTGTCTTCCGGCTCACTCATAATGTTGTTTTCCAAGGTCGGCGTTGGACAAATACAACATGCGCAACCGCCCTCCCAAAAGGGCCAGTCAAACTGACTTTTTTAGCTTATCGGAGCAGGAGTCCTATCGCGCCTGCGGCCGATGGTTCCTCGATACCTCTAGTGGGTACGCGTCCTCAATCAATAGCCGATTAAGGAGTCGTTTCACGTTACTTTCTTGAGGTTTTTGCGCCATTAAGGTCTGAGTCTTTTGGCGCAATGCGACGCCGGCGAAGGACTCTTGACTGTAAAACGCATCACCGTCAAGAATCCTGTTAAGGTCTTCTATCAGAGCTTGTTGCAGCGAGTTTGGATCAGAACCTTGGCCTTGGTAATTCCTTAGCGCTTCCTGTGTAGAAGAGGACAACTTTCCAGCCAGCAAGATGTCGAACGCCCGGCTTGGTTGCTTCAGTTTGCTGGCGAGGGACGACAAGTCAAGCAAGTCACGCGCTGAAAACGTCGAGGAACCAAGTTGATCATAAAGCGAAGCCTTAGCAAAAGCCCAATAGCGTTTGACGGTTCGTTCTGCAAGGCCAAGCACCTCTCCACACTCCTTGTCCGTCATCCCCACAAAATACTTTAGCTTAACCACTTCCGCACACTGGGGGCGCTCTTGAGCCAATTCTTCGAGTGCATCATTGATGGCCAGCAACTGCGTGTCTTCGGTCTCGCTCGCCAGGGTCACTTTCTCCAAATCCACGCGTTGCATGCCCCCGCCGTGTTTCACAGCGGCTTTACTCCGAGCCTTGTCAATCAGGATGCGCCGCATTGACTCAGCAGCCGCAGCGAAAAAGTGATTTCGGCCCTCCCACTTTCGATTCTCGTCGCCGGTCAACCGGAGCCAAGCTTCATGAACGAGCGCGGTGGGCTGCAACGTCTGGTTTGGCGCTTCCCGTGCCATTTTGGATGCTGCCATTCGGCGCAATTCAGCGTAGACTAACGGCAGAAGTTCCTCCGCAGCCTTTTTGTCGCCCTCCTGCGCGGCTTTGAGGATCTGTGTAATGTCGCTCGGTGCTTCGCTCATATAAAACATTCGGAGCTTTCAAAAAAACCACATACCCCCGGTCCTTGTGAACATCAAGCCCCAAATTGGCGGCATCGACGGCACGACGGCACCGAAAAATGAGATTGCGCTTTCATGGCCCGATTTGCACTCAGAAAATCGCTTATTAAGGTGGGCCAAACACGGCCCAGCAAAAAATAGTCCGCCTCCGGACTTAACCGAAAGGCAACAATATGCGAATCGAAAAAGTTATTATGATCACAGCGATTGTGGCGGCAACAATCCCCTGCATCGCCGGCCCCTTTGACCCGCCGCGGCTCCCACGTGTCTATCCCCCGCCGAATCTCACCAGGCAATTGCAGCAGTTCCGAGCAGACAACGAGCGCCGACAAATGGAACAGACGTTGCGCCAGTTGCGGGAGCGCGACATGCGCCTGCTCCAACAAACCCAGGCGGACGAACGAAGGGAGAAACAGACCTTGGAAAGCCTTCGCCAGTCCGCGGCCCGGTCCGAACAGAAATGACCGCAACATTTAAGCTGCGAGTCGGGAGCGGCCTCGCGAACCAGATAGTGACGCGGGCACTCCCGGCTCCGGCTTGTTTCAAAGGTCACATTTCGTACGCGTGAAACGACGCCTGAAATCTCCTATTCAAAGAATGGACAACGCCGAGAACTAATATGAAAAAAATCATTTTCTCGTTTCTGATCATCGCCATTTCGTTTACGTGGCACCCTGTATTGGCGGACGAACTGCGTGTGCCCGCAATTCGCCACCCCTTTATCGAGCTTGGCGATAACGACACCTCGATTGACCGAAAAGGTTGTGAGCCTTTGCCTTGGCCGATTGGGCCAAATCATCCTCGAACGCCGAGGCCCAAGCCGATGCCCTTTCCGCAACCGCCATTGCCTCGACCGTTACGGTTGCCACCCACGCAGGCACAAACAGAATCCGCGAGTTCCTCGGAAGGTTGTGCAACTCAGGTCCACACGACCCAAAGCGACCCAAAGCTGGCGGAGGAATTTTGATTGTTTCCGAGGCTGCGAGGTTTATCCTCAAATTGCGCTGAAACCGCACCTGTTCTCTATGTACTGGAAACGCGTAAGCTTTTGGCTGATTGGGATGTCGGCTCTCATCTTGATTGGTTCGGCTGGCTGGCACTATGCCCGCACGCACGCCCGGGCCGATGTTGAGGTCTTCCCACAGTTGGGCCATTCCGGCCGGGTAAAGGCGGTTGCCTTTTCGGCGGATGGGAGGCTGGTGTTGTCGGGTGCCAGAGACGGCATGTTGAAGTTGTGGGATGTGGCAACGGGCCGCGAGTTGCGGACGATGGCAGGTCATTCGGACACAGTGACTTCCGTTGCATTTTCGCCGGATGGGAGATTGGCGTTATCCGGGAGCGCGGACACGACTGTGAAGTTGTGGGAGTTGGCGACAGGCCGGGAAGTGCGTACGCTGACGGGCCATTCTCACGGCGTTTCATCAGTCGCCTTTTCTTCTGACGGGACGTTGGCATTGTCGGGCGGGAGAGACAGCACGTTCAAGTCGTGGTATGTGGCGACGGGCCGTGAAGAGCGAACGCTGACGGGCAATTCCAATCAGGTGTGGTCCATTGCCTTTTCACCGGATTGGAAGCTAGCGCTGTCAGGGAATTGGAAGGGGATCTGAGAATGTGGAACGTGGAAACAGGCCATGAGCTTTGGACCGTAGCCGCCCATTCCAATTGTTGGGTGAAGGCAGTTGCTTTTTCGCCTGATGGGAAGCTGGCGCTATCGGGCAGCGAAGGCAGTCTAGAAAGAGACAGCACGCTGAAGTTGTGGGAGGTCGAGACAGGCCGAGAGCTGCGAGTGTTTTCTTGGGCTCCTGTGCAGGAAAATTCGGGGTCTGCCTGGACCCCTAATTGGCCCGTGGCGTCAGTTGCCTTTTCGCCCGATGGGAGGCTGGCGCTATCTGGGCAAGATTGTTGCATGACGCTGTGGGACCTAACAAGGGGGCGGGAGGTGCGAACGCTGGAAAGGCAGCCTCATCAATGCTTCGGGGTGACCTCGGTGACATTTTCGCCAGATGGGGTGCTGGCTTTGGCCGGCGGCGACGACGGTTCGTTGACCTTAGGGCGGGTCGCGACCGGCCAGATACTGCGTACCTTCGCGGGCCTTTCGAAACATGTATCGTCCGCTGCGCTGTCTCCTGACGGGAAGCTTGCTTTGCTGGGGAAAGAAGATGGAACGTTGCAGGTTTGGGACCTGAGTACTGGTCGCGAACTGCGGAATCTGGCCGGGCATTCGGACTCAATGTATCCCACAGTTTTGACGGTTGCGTTCTCGCCGGATGCGAAGCTGTTGTTATCAGCCTGCGAGTACGGGACGTTGAAGTTGTGGGATGCGCTGAGCGGCAGGGAGGTGCGGACGCTGGCAGGCCATTCCAACAGAGTGTTTTCCGTTGCCTTTTCGCCCGATGGCAGGCGGGCGCTGTCGGGTAGCCAGGACGGTACTGTGAAGTTGTGGGACATCGGAACAGGCAAAGCAGTGTGGACGCTTGCGGGCCATTCACGGGAGAAGGTGTACCATGAGGTTTTTATGGATGGAAGCGTTTCCCCTACACCGCGCGCGGAGCAGGAAGTAATCTCAGTGTTGTCGGTTGCGTTTTCGCCGGACGGAAAACTCGCGCTGGCGGGCGAGGAGGACGGGGCGCTTCAATTGTGTGAGTTGGATAAGGGTCCTGATGTCCGCACCCTGTCTGGGCATTCCGAAGGGGTGATGGCGGTTGCCTTTTCGCCAGACGGGAAGCTGGCGTTGTCGGGGAGCATGGACCAGACGGTGAAATTGTGGGACGCAGCGACCGGACGTGAGTTGCATACACTTGAAGGACACTCGAACAGGGTGTCGGCAGTTGCTTTTTCACCCGATGGAAAACTGGCTTTGTCGGCGAGCTGGGATCGTACCGTGAGGTTGTCCGATGTGGCCACAGGTCGTGAGGTGCGCGTGCTCCATCTGACTAACAGTTTTTGCCTCTTCTCGCCCGATGGCCGCCACTTTTTAACCCCTGACATCGGAGGATTTGAGGTCTGTTCTCTGGCGTCGGGCAACGTGCTGGCGCGGATGTTCCGCTTCGATGACGGCGAGTGGGTGTGCCTGACGCCGAAGGGCTACTTCAACGCCTCCACCTTCGGCGCCAGCTACCTGAACGTCCGCCTTGAGGCTAGCAACGAGGTAGTCGGCATGGAAGGGGATTACCTCAAAAGATTCTATCGTCCGGATTTGGTCTCGCAAGTCCTGAGCAGTGGCAAATGAAACCGCAAGAACTGTATCTGGCGGAGGATAGCTTGAACCGCAGGATAGATTCAGACTAAAAATCCCCCTGCCCTTTGCCAATGGACATCCCCGCGCGTGGCGACCCAGACGCGGCGAATTTGTTTTCATGACCCGTTTCGCGCTCAAAAATCGCTTATAGAGGTGGGCCAAACGCGGCCCGGCAAAAAAAATTGTTTTTATGACGCTGACGATTATTATCTGTTGGCCAGGAAGACGAAGTTTTCTATGAACTGGAAATGCTTAGAATTTTCCGCCATGAATGCTTGTGAGACTACCGTTACGGCACTCTCAGGCCAATGGGTTCGTTTCGCCTTAGTGCTCATTCTCCTTGGAAGCATCTGTCGCGCAGCCTTGGGGGACGATTACTGCAGCGATTGCATGGCGACGGCGATGAAAAACCATGCGGAAGGCGTGATGGCCGGCATCCAAAAAAATTGGGCCGAGTATCAGCAGGTGCTTGAGCTGGTCCGCAAGTTTGAAAAAGACGGCACGGAACAGCAGAAAGCTCAAGCGCGGGAAATCTTGGCCCAGGCCAAGGAAAAGTGGAAGCCTTATGAGAGCATGGCCCACGCTTTCGCCTCCCCGGAATTCGCGGCCCAACTTGATGGATACAAGGATTACCTTAGCGGCCAATTGCAGAAGGAAAAGGAGCGGCTCCAAAAGGAAACGGAGCTGTACAAAACATTGGCCAAATCCACGGAAGACCAGCGCCAGCGCATTATGGGGGACATTGCCGGTTTTGAGAAGGAATCGGCTCAACTCAAGAACGAGTTTTACGCGGATCTTGGTCTTGGAGCCTGGTCCTCCATCGGAACCATGCGAGAATTGGCCGCGGCTGATAAACTAAAAGCCATAAAACCGGTCAAAGGCTGGGACGAAATGATAGAGAAGTTCTCAAAAGCTGCGAAAAACAAACGGGCCGTTTCTGCTCGGAACAAAGCCTTGGCGCAACTGGCGGCCGAGGAGGCTGCCGGCAAAGCTATCGTGCGCAATGGTCCTCGCCTCACGACCGCCATGCACCAGGGGAATTCATCGGAAATCGAGGGTGCGGCGGTGCAGCTTGTGGCCGATACAGGTCTTCAGACCATAAGGGCGCTCATGGCCGCCAAACCCGCCATGGCTGCCAGCGTGGACCCGCTCCTGACCAGCGCGGCCGCGCGCTCCGGCTATCTCATGCTGGTCGCTCCGGCCCTCGACAATGTGCTGATTGCAAACGCACTCCACCGTCTTGATCAGGCTGACCAGCGCCTTCAGGACGTAACTGCGACAGAGAAAGGCTGGCAATCACGCATTAAGACATTCGGAGACGAAGTCAATTCCACGGAGCGACGCCTCCAGATGGTCGAAGCGGAAACGACCCTGCAAAGACAGGTCGCCAAGATCAACGAGGAAATTGAAGCGGCGTCCAAGGAGTAATGTTGTGAGAACTGCCACGACCTTTGCATCTTGCCACACACCCGGCCGGTTCTTCACTCCGTGCGCTCTTTGCAGAATGTGTGCCGTTCTGGCCTTGTTTGGCCTCATGTTGGACTACGCGCAAACAGCAGAGGCCCCGGACGCCGCCACGGAGTACAGCGTCCACTGGCTCGAGGTGACCTCCGCCATCTCCGACATTGCGAAAGTGACGCTGAACCTGGACAGCGAGAATCCGGACCCGAAATCCGTCGCCGAATTGAAAAAGGCGGCGGACGAACTGGAAAACGCCGTCAGCGCCATCATGCGCTCGGTCCCCACGGTGGAAGGCGCCCGCCTGCACGTCTTCGCGCTGCCGCGCCTGATCGAGGTGGTCGGCGCGTCCCGTGAACTTTTGCACGTTATCGAAGGCGGAGACCGCGCGGATATTGCCGCCAGCCTGGATTGGCTGGACAACGCGCTCCTGCAATTGGAAAAGTCGGTGCATGCCGAGCTTATTTCATCGCAGGCCTACCATGGCGCAGGAAAGGCGCCGTAGCAAGAATGAGAGATATGAGAACCACACCCCTCCACGCGCTCCTACTTGTGATGGTGTTGATCGCTCGTCCAGCGCGCGTCGTCGCCGATGACAATTCCAGTTCCTCTCCAAAACAGGACGCGAAGTCCGAAGCTTCACCCACACCTGCGCCGACAACTCCAGGACCGGCTGAAGTGGCCAAAATGTGCCAGCAGAATGTTGAAATTTCAAACGATCTGGGTTCACTGCTGAACCAACTCAAAGCCTTGAATCCGCCGCCGCCCACTCCTTCTGTTCCCGAGCCGGGCCCGGCCACACCTGTGCCACAGGCATCGTCGACCTTGCCGGCGGCAGTACCTGCGGATTGGCAGAAGAAAGTGTTGGTGCAGCAAGTTCTGGCCAACGAGGGCGTGATGCTCCAGAGCCTCAGAGGGGCCAATGAGCGGGCCAACGAGGAGTTGCAAGCAGCGGCCACGGCCCGCACGCCCGAGCAACGGCAAACTCATTTGGAGAAAGCGCACGAACAAGCCGACGAGAGTGCCGGACTGATTACCCAACTCACCTATCAGCTTGCGCAAAGCGCCCCGCACCCGCCGCCGATGCCCAGGATTTCCTTCGGTGATATGCCCGATCGCGAACTCCTGATAAAGATGGCCCCATCGGGCGGCAACCCGCCGGTTCTTAGCGTTGAGCAATCGTACGACGGAAATGCGGCCCGGGTTTACCAGGAAGTCAACCAAGGCATAGGCACGCATTTTTACAGCATCCCCAGCCCCACGGGTCCCCCCGTGCCATCCAGCGGTCTGCAAAGCAGCGTTTCCGCCGGATCGGGCGCTCCAACACAGCACCACGGAATCGGCTACGAAGTTCCCCCGCCGCCAATACCACAGAAAGAGCCGGGCGGCATCAAATTCTGCGGCGCCCGCGCGGAGGAACTGGCCAACACCCTCGACGTCACCTCCATTGCGTTCGACCCTGTGCGGGGAAGGATCGTGCTCGCGGGTCCTAAGCAAGGTTCGGCCCAGTCCTTTGATCTGGATGTCTTTTCCGACGTTCTGCTTCTGGCGGAGCAGGAATACGAACCTTTTTTCAGCCTCGACCCTTCCGAGCCTGCGGATTGGGACGGATCGCTCTCCCGTATCACGGAAGCGATGGACAAAAAGTATTCGACAATGGAAATTGCGCAGAAGGTTCGTGCCCTCTGCCCTGCCCCCGTCACGCGCGGCAGCCGCACCTACTATTACACAACCATTGAGGCCTTCGATCCGGATCTGGTGAAGGAGGCTAATCGCGGCCACGACATTACCACCACGGTGGTGTATTCACCGGGATGGTTGCGCTATTCAAAAGTCGGGCAAATCCTATTCGAGGCGGACATGGCCATCAAAAGTGTGGCCAGCGGCTTTTTTGATCGCGCCGGTTCCATTGAGCCTGCGTTCGTCTGGCAGGACGATGACTTCAATCCGATTTGGCTCAACCGTGATGTGAGCAGTTCAGCGGCTGGACGGGCCAATTTTGAATTGTCTCATACCAAAATCAACGAAAGCGACGCGCGCATTGACCTGGCTGAAGTCCATCCCGGCCTCTACGTCACGCAACGCAAGAACGGCACCTCGCAGGACTTGCCGCCTTCGACGAACGATGTCGCCATCAGCAAATATTTTGACAGCCATTGGCACGAATTTGTAGAGCATGTGCCGGAGATCGCCCGCCTCGAAATGGTCTTTCGCGCCTACGTGGCGGCCCGGTTTCTGATCGCGCATCATCCCGGTCTGGCGGCTCGCATTCGCGCCATGCCCCGCTTTTTCCCGCCGGAACAACCTCCGTTGCGGATTATTCACCCGACCGTCATCCGCGTGGCTTTTGAGAATGGCCGTCCGATTCCTGTCGTGCCCGACACCGACATCATGTTTGATTTCAGCATCGGCTACGGCGGCGGCGTCAAATTCGGCCTCGAAGCCGAGGGGAGCGAGCCTTCCCGCGTGGAAGTGGCAAACGTGCCGGTGGATCCGAATGATTGGTTCCACGGGTTGCTCGCCGCCGCCAGTTACGGAGACGCAGGCTACGTTGAGAGCGGGGATCGCGGCGCGGCCGCTATCGAGTTCGACTCCGACGGCCTGCCCGCAGTCTGGCACTTGCGAATCGCCAGCATGGCGCTGGTTTTGGTGCTGATTGCCGGCGCGGCCACCCTCATCAAGCGACGCTTCGATTGGCAGCAACTCGCGGCCATGAAGACCTGCCGCCATTGCGCGGGCGTTCACGGGAAGATGGGACGCATCGCCTTGGCGGCCAGCGCCATGACAGCCAGCGCCATGATGTACCTTTGCATTCTGCCGCTCCTGGCCGCGTACGACACGCCTTGGTCCCTCCCACAATTGTGCTTTGCCCTAAGCATCCTCGTCGCCGTATTATTGACATTTATTCTGATCGGGACGGTGATCCAATCTTTGGGCGGTTTGATTTCCAAAGGCGGCCCTCGAAATTCTGGCTGGGCCGCCGCAATGTTCACCGGGGCGCACATCACCTGCCTTTTTTTCGCGGTGTTCCTGTTGCATCGCGGGCTGAACGGCGGGGCCATTGGAAGCAACCTCGCCGAGGTTTTGACTCCTACCGTCACGGAGCGAATTTTTGTCAAATTGAACGGCATCGGCCCGATTGCCATCGCCTTGGGCATTGGCTTGGCCGGCACGATTTTAACCGTGCTCTTGCGCTGGGCTGTGCCTTATGCCTTGGGCAGCCGTCCGCTCGCGCTTTACAGCCCGCACGAAACGCATACTCATTCCCCTGCCCCATCATGAACAACGATTTCCCCGCCATCAACGGTCTCGTCGAAAACATTGGCCGCGTGATCATCGGCAAGGATGACATCATCCGCCTCGTCGTGGCCGCTTTGTTTTCGCGCGGTCATGTGCTCCTAGAAGACAAGCCGGGCGTCGGTAAGACTGTCCTCGCGCGCGCGCTGGCCAAATCGGTGGACTGCTCCTTCAAACGCATCCAATGCACGCCGGATTTGCTCCCGGTGGACATCACCGGATACGTGGATTTTCGCGTGCAAACTTTCAAAGAAGGCCCGGTTTTTGCCAACATTGTTCTGGCCGACGAACTCAATCGCGCCACGCCGCGCACGCAGAGCGCGCTCTTGGAGGCGATGGGCGAACGCCAAGTCACCGTGGATGGCAAGACGCACGATTTGCCGGACCCGTTTTTTGTCATCGCAACCCAAAACCCAGTCGAGCATCGCGGGGTGAACGACCTCCCCGAGGCGCAACTGGATCGTTTCCAAATGCTCCTCTCGCTCGGTTACGCCACAGCCCAGGAGGAAAAACGCCTGACCCTGGCGCGCCAGCAAAAAGACCCTTTAGAAATTCTCGCCAAGGTCATGACGGCCGCCCAACTTCGCAACGCGCTCGATGCTGTCCCCGAAGTGCGCATCAACGATCAACTGGTGGATTACGCGGTTTCCCTGGTGCGGGCGACGCGGGAATCCAACCTCCTTGAGGTGGGTGCCAGCACCCGCTGCATCCTGCAACTGGTGCGGCTGGCGCAGGGTTACGCGCTGACGCAGAAGCGCGCTTATGTCATTCCGGACGACATCAAATTCCTCGCGCACCTCGTCTTGCCGCACCGTGTCACGCCGGCCTCGGCCTCGGGCGACAATCTGAGCGCAACCCAGTGGAAGCAGGAATGCGTGCGCCGCATTCTGGCCGATGTGAAAGTGCCGGACAATTAACCGCATGGATTACCTTCCCCCCGCAAAGGTCCGAGTACAGTTTCGCCGCGCGCCATTGGCCACCGCCTGCGTGGTGGTCGCTGTCGCCGGGGCCTGCGCTTCGTCCACCGGGAACGCCACGGCTGTCGTTGGATTGTGGATTTCACTCCTGATCCTGGGTTGGACGGCGGTGGCGACAGGACTGACACATCTTTGCGGCGTGCGCGATCTTGTGGTCAAGGCTCCGCAGAACACGGCGGACTTTCACGCGCTGTCCGCCTTTCATGTCAAGGCCCACCTCGGCAACCGCCGACGACGCTGGCCTTTGCTCTTTGCGACGGCCCACCTTGAAACCAAGACCGAGGGCGTCGGGCTGAATTCCCCGCCCGTCTTTGTCGCCCAACTTGCCGCGCTCGGACAGGCCGTCTTCGGTTGGCGCATCACCGTGCGCAAACGAGGTGAAGTGGAACTTCTCGGCCTCCGTTTGAAAGCCAGTTTTCCCGGCAGCATCACTTCCGAACAGGCTTTTTTTCCATTTTCGCAGCGGCTGCTGGCCCTGCCCGCCAGTTACCGGCTCGATCAAAACGCCCTTCAAATCCTCATGGGCCACCGCCGTTCCGCCGCCTGCACAAGTTCCGCGCCGGCCTCGCTGGAGGACTTTGTCGGCGTCCGCGAATACCGGCCCGGCGACAATCCTCGCAGCATCCATCAGGCGATTTCCCTGCGGCTGGCGGATTTCCCGAACCAACTCGCCGTCCGCGAATACGAAGACCCCACCAACGACGACGTCTGCGTGGTGCTGGACACCCATGTGGCCGAAGGAGATTTGGGCCAGCAATACCGCCACGAAAAATCGCTCAGCTTTGCCGCCGCGTTGTGCCGGCTCTTGACGGAAAAACAATATTCCGTCCGTTTTCTGGCTGCGGACGAAAATGGCGCCAAAATCGAACTGCCGGTGCTCTGGCCGACACGGGATTTGCCGCGCTTGGAAGCGCGCCTGGCGACTCTGCGTCCGACCCGCCATGCCGCCGCTATCCAGCAATTGCTCAATGACGCCTCCGCGCGAAGCAGTGACGCGGTCGTGTTTATCACTTTGAACGAACAAAGCAGGCTGGTGGCCCATGGCCGGGCCATGGTGGCCGTCGGGCCAGATTTACAGGCTTCCTTTGTCCGTGAAGTCGTCGGCGTATGAATGTTTCCCAGCAAACGGTCGCAGTTGAAAGCGGGGCCTTGGGGGCCAAGCCGCCGCCGATGGCCCGGCCCGAAGGCGACCGGCGCGTCCAAGCCGCCTTGGACAGCGACAAGCTTTTTCGCGGTTGCGTTCTCGCGGCTTTCGTCCTTGCCATCATCGCGGGCAGCGGTTTTGGAGGACTTCCTCGCGCAGGCGGATGGGGCACGGCGGCTTTTGGGCTTGTAACGGCCGTTGGAATCGCATCGCGCTGCGTTGGACCGCAGAGTGTTTGGCGGCCAGTCCAAGGTGAGGCTGATGCGAAACGTGGAAATGGAATCCGGTGGGCCGCCCTCATTGCAACCCGTCTCGCCACGATTGCCTATGCGTGGTGTGCATGGCGTGGACCGGGCGCAGGACGAATCGTGGAATTCATTTTCGCCGCCGCAGTCATCCTGACACTCGACGCGCTGACTGTCCGCCGGCGACACTTTGCGGTCATCGTGGCCGCTGTCGTGTTGACACATCTCTGCGCGCTGCCGCCCTCGGCCAACTTGCTCCAGCCGGCGCTGCCGCTGCACCTGGTGACGGCCAGCTTGGAAATGTTATTGCTGACAGTAGCGGGATTCAGGTTTCTGCTCGCCTCCCTTTGGCAGTTTCCCAGCGCGACTTACCGCATTGCGCCGCTGTGCATCGTTCCCCGGCTGGATCGCGCCTGGGATCACCCTGTAAAAATAAATGTCGCCTGAACCTTCAGTCCTGTCCCGCAAATGGTTCGTGCTGGCCGCCGTCGCGAGCCTGCTGCTGGCCGCGCTGGCGGCATTGTTTTTCCTTCCCTCTCGCCGTAACGCCGCAGTCCAGCCGCTGGCCACCCGGGTGCTCAACGCGCGGCAAACCAGTCCGGATGGAGAACCCATTCCGTGGGGCAAGGCCATGCCGGAAAACAGCGTGCGCCTTGAAGTGACCGGCCTCGACCCCCGCGGTTCCGAGCCGGTTGAGTTTACGCTCTCAAAGGACGGCGCGCCGTTCACGGAAATCGAACATCACGGCAACTTCGCCGATGTCGCCCAGCTCCAGCCGGGCAAATACCGTTGGAGCGCGCTCATCCATCAGACCAATGGAGACCCTATGCTCGTTGAACCGCCGCGCGGCGACCCTTTTGCGCCTGACTTTGTGATCTCGCCGGAGTTGACTCTCCCGCCTCTGCGGCAGCACACGCTCGACGGCGGGGAAATCGGCCCAAATCGCCAGACCAAATACGGCGCTCTCCTGGGAACGGTGATGCCGTATGGTGTTCCCGGCGCGCTGCTCGAAGTCGAAACCAAGCCGGCTGCCGGTGCCTTCGACGGCACCGGCCTCCAACGCATTCCGGCGCATTCCGGCGATGTCAGCGCCTCGTTCGTCGGCCCTGATGGGGCCTACCATTGGCGGGCGCGCCTTGTGCTCGGCAGCGATCATCAAACCGAATGGCGCAACTTCGCTGAAGGATCGGCGGGCGATTTTATCATCTTCAACCCTCCCGAGGAGAAACAAAATCCGCCGAAAGACACCGCCGACAACCAAGACCACGACCGCCAGCCGCAGAACGACCGCCACCAAGGGGATAAAAACAGCGATAAGACGCGAACCGTTTACTCCCGCACAGGCCCTCCTTCCGCACCTTACTCTTCCGGCATGGGCAGCGGCCATCACGAGCCGCGCCCGCCCACGCTCAAACAAAAGAATCTTCCCTCCATTTGGCATCTCGCCTTGTACCGCATCGCACGTCTGTTTGGCATCTTCATCGCAGTGCTCGCCGTCATGGCCGCCGCCCTTAAACTGATCCAGCTCTCGCGCCGTCGCACCCCCCAACCCAGATGAATTCCGAAGTCACAACTCTTTGGCGGGAACTTCAGGATTTGCTGCGCGAACGCGGCGTGTTGACCTTTCAATTCGATTCCTGCACGCCCAGCGAAATCGCCGGCGCCATTGCCCGGGAGAGCGGCGACCCGCGCGTCCAGCGTTTTGTCTGGGAGTATTATTACCCGCGATGCTACGGCGACATGGAGGGCAGCCTTTCCAATGCGGAAGCCCGTTCCCTGGTGGAATCCTATCGCAAGCATCCTGAGCCGCCGCCATCCGCCGTCCAGCCATCTGCCCAAACACCTCTGTGCGGCGTTTGCCAGCGTCATCCGCTCCCCAACTCGACCTCCTCCGCATGAGCGCTACGCACAATGTCCTTTGGAAACGGGTTACAGCCGCGCTGCAGTCGCGGGGTGTGGAGCCGTCCGGCGGCCCGCGCGAGGTGGCGGCGGAAGCGCACACGAAACTGGGCACGGATCTGGTCGAGCAATTCCTCAACGACTATTATTTTGACAAGCAGTACGGGGACGGCCACAGCAAAATAAGCGAGGAAAGCGCGGAGGCGCTCGTTTGCCGGATCGAGCAACTTCCCACGCCAGCCGCGCCGACCACAAAGCCGAGCGGGCTTCCAGTGGGCATCGTCTTCGTCTCCCCGCAACCCGTGTCGCCGGCGCCTTGGCCGCAACCGCCGTCCACGTTGGAGGAGGCTGAGGCTTACGGCAACGATGAGTCGCGCGCTTCGATCTTTGACGCCCTCCGCCAGGGCTTGCTCGAATGGCGGGTCAAAAGGGAAGCCCGGCGCCAGGAACGCGCCAGGACCAAAGCCCAAACGCAAGCCGCGCGGCAGGCCGAGGCGCTGGCCAAGGAGGAATCCCGCAAGATGGCGGCCGCCAGGCAAGCCGAGGAGCGCGATGCGATGCGATTGCAGGCCCAGCGAAAAGCCGAGGAGCAAAAACGCAAGGCCGAGGAAGAGAAGGAACTGGCCGCGGCGCGAACTAGGGCGGCCGCCCAATCTCTTCTCCAACGCGTCGGCGAACAGTGGGGCAAGGGAGATCGCCGCGGCGCAGTGTCCCTTCTGGAAAAGCTCGTGCGCCAGCAACCGGACTCCGCCACCGGCTGGTTTACTCTGGCCTGGTATTTTGGCCGCGAGGGAAATTTCCGCCGCTCTGTGCCCTGTTACAAGCGAGGGCTGAAGCTGGACCCGCAACACAAAGTCGCCTGGAACAATCTTGGCCACGATTTGCGCGGCTTGCGCCGCTTCAAGGCTTCCGCCGAGGCCCTCCAACAGGCCATTGACCTTGATCCGGCCTACGTGACTGCCCTGGCCAACCTCGGCTCCACATTGCGCCAGGATAAAAAATTTGAGCGCGCGAAGGAGACCCTGATCAAAGTCGTCAACCTGCGGCCATCGGATGCTGTCTCTTTGTACTGGCTGGGCGTTTGTTGCGCCAACTGCGGCGACCACCAGGGAGCAGCGGATGCCCTGCAGCGCGCCTCAAACATCATCACCGATAATGCGAGCCTGTGGATGTTGCTGGGTGATTCCCTTCGCAAACTTGGCAGGAAAGCCGAAGCGACCGAAGCCTATGCCCGGGCCAAATCGCTGGGAGCGCCACCTCCCGTTCTGCGCACAGAAGTCCCGTTCCTCGCCTTGATCGCCTTTGCCGCCTCTGTGGGAGTAGGTTTATGGGGCGGCGTTTTCCTCGGCCCCATCGCAACGGGCGCATTCGGCTGGATGGTGGGGCGATTGAGCTTGACCCGCGTCAAACTATTTCTTGTTCTCGTGCCGTCGCTTCCTTTGCTTGCCTTGCAATTCGCGGATTTGCCAGCGTTCGGGGCCACCATTGCGATGGGGTTTCTGCTCATTTGGACCGCCTGCGCCTCGCGCATCTGGCAATATCGCCGGGGTTGAGTAAGCGACCCCCAAATTCCCCTACCTTACGCCGTAAAAGTCCGCACGCGTAAAGATCACGTTGAGGTCGACGAGGATGACGGCGATGCTATACAACACGCCAAGAGACATGCTGACTCTTGCCCAAATAGACCAGATTCGCGGCCCCTGATATTTCACCGCAGCCCGCCATGTGCCGACCACCGCCCAAACATACGCGGCAACGTGAAGCGCTAATTCGCCTACTCCCACGATCACACGCAACGCATCCTGGTCGCGGAAAATATTGAGCACGACCACGAGCAGGATCGTCATGAACAAGCTGCCCATGCCCCAGACCAGCGTATCGTTTACCCACCACGTCCGCGCGAGCGAATATTCTCCGCGCCAGTGCTTTGCGAAAAAACCACCGCTCTGAACCGGCAGAGGTTCGTTTGGGACAGCCTCGGGCAAATTCTTGTCTTCGGAACTCATGTTCACAAGTAATTCTTCGCTGAAATCGGTCCACGGGTCAAATTAAAATTCATCGATTGTCGGCAATCGTGCCCATCCCAGCTTTTGTGCAATTGCCCATGCGAAGGCGATCTTCCTTCGAAAGCCGTCCGGTTTCCACCTTGTAAGTGACTGTTCGGCTTGGCATCAGTCGGCGCAATCGGAATAATGCTCAAGTGCCTCAGTCTGCGCCGCGCGGAGTTGCTCCTCATCACTGTGCTGGGATTGCCTCTGCTCGTGCTACAGTTTGCTGCCATACCGCGTGCCGCGCCGATCCGCATGGGGATTCTGCTCGGCTCACCCGCGCAAATCTGGAAATATAGATGACGCAAATGAAGCGCACATACACAATAAAGCCGCCCAGCGCAGCCTCGGAAACCTAAGTTGAGGTTTCTGCCAATGACCTAACGCGCCTTCAGCCAAATCGTACATCGTCAATCGTAAATCCGCCCGCCCCGACGCGTCCTCGGCGTCTCTGAGTTGAGATTTTTGCCAGGAACCTAAGTCGTAATGACCCAGAAAAAAGGCGAAATACTTACTGAAATCTTGGTCGGTGCGGAGACCTCAGTAATAGCTTCGAAACCGTGGCCGCAGCAGAGGGGCTGCCGCATCAGCGCCACCATCGTGTGTTGCGTGTTCTGGCCCGTGCGCCAATCGCTCAACAGATACTCACCTAGGTCGGTCAGACCAAGTGCCTCATCCAGTTCCCTATAGGCCAATAACCCGGCGTCGGATGTGACCTTGGAACCGTGAAATTCCAACTTCAAACGACTGTCGAAAGTCACCCACAGAGCCTGTTTTTTTGCCTGCACCCATTGGATTTCCGTTTTTCGTTGTTTTGACATAGATGAAAGCCTTTGTTTACGCGGCTCCATCTTAGGTCAATAACATTGTCTTGTGAAGAGAATATCGGAAATCTGGGTGAAGGCGGATTATGCGGCCTAAAACACTGGCCACAGCAAGAAGTGCAGGATCGTATTCACAATTGCCTCTTGGGCCGTGGGAAGCGCCGCCGGGGACGATGCCGGCAACAGGTGCAAGGCCAGGATAATCTCGATTAGTTCCAAAGTTCTTCCGATGCTGAGACAAACGCCGAGGACCATAGCAACGCGCGCGGCAATCGGCCAGATGCGCGCTCCTTTATATTTTCCAGCGGCGCGCCAAGTGCCGACCAGCACCCAAACTTGGATGGCAATGTGGAACGCGATCTCGCCGAAACCCACCATAAGGAGCAGGGCGCGCTGCTCTCGGAAACTCGGCAACAGCCGCGTCAACACCATGCTAAACACGATCATATTCGCGCCGACCCCACAGATAAGTCCGCCGTTCACCCAATAGCTGCGTACCAGCGAATAATCCCCACGCCAATGCTTCGCGAAGAAACCACCGCTCTGAAGCGGCAAAGGCTCGTTTGGGACGGCCTCGGGCAAGTATTTGTCTTCAGAACTCGTGCTCATAAGCGAATCCTCGCTGAATTCGATCTCCGGGTCGAACTAGAATTCAGCGATTGTCGGCAATCAGCGCAAGGTGCCAATCTGTGAGGGTATGCGGCACTGATCAACACGTCCCGTTTCCGGGATAGTCTTTCGGTTCAGGTCTCGATCCAGCTCCCGCGGCCTTTGATCCAAGGTTTTGTGCCCAGTGAAGGTGGAGGGTACTCGGGATGACCGTTTTTCAGCCCGTATGCGTGCTCCTCGTCCGCGTCGGCCCGGCCCGTAATGTCGGTGCGCCCTCGTGCGCACCACAAGTCCCTTTTCAGCCGCGCTCTTATTATTTTCTGCCATAGTCGTTTTTCTTCACCATTATGGGTTGATGCATCTTGGTTGAGCATGGCGATAGATTTTGGTTCTTCTTCCTGGCTTTGCCGGTTGAAGTTTAAAGACTGGAAAGCCAGTCAACTTTGATTGTTTTCCGAGAAGCCTGCTTCGTGCTATTGTAATGTTGTTCATACCTCAATAGGCGATTTTTCCGGCTCAAACGGGCCACCGGCGCGAGAAGCGCAGGATTGGAGCGGACGCGAACCAACGAAAGCCCCCCCGGTCCAAAGGACTTTTTCCGATAATTGCACAGGGCGAATGCGGACGTGATCGGTTGGCCGTTGAACGAAGAAATTAAGGGGACACCTCGATTCAATCTCCTCCGAGGGAGGAGGTTGAATCGAGGCGTTCGTAAACGAACGCTTCACTCCCTCTTTCGTTGGGAGTCCGCACGCTGGACCTTTCGTTGGTGATGGAGCGCTGCTCCACCGGCTCCGCCACAGGACATACCGTCGCCATGCCTCTGCGTCGGACTCAACCGGGACATCGCCGAGTCTCTCCCTCGTGTCGCTGAGGCCGTCTGCCGTTTCGGGCCTCCGTTAGGAGCGGGTGTCATTCCTGCGGCCAGCATGTCGAAACTCAGCGATGAAAACCAGGCCGAGCTGCTGTGCGGATTCTCCAACAAATGTCCATTCCCCACTATAATAACCCCAAGGTCGACCGGCTGCCATGTGCTGGGAATGTTCGGCTGGTCTGGCTCAAGACAACGACATGGAACCTCGTTATTCTCGATGAAGCCCAAGCGATCAAGAACGCCGGTGCGCGGCAGAGCTGAGCGGTCAAGGAACTGCCCTGCTGTCACCGCATCGCCCTCAGCGGCACCCCGATCGAAAACCGGCTTTCGGACTTGTGGTCGCTTTTTGACTTTCTCTGCCCCGGGTTGCTGGGGGGCGACAAAGACTTTGCCGCCTTTGTGAAGAGTCGCTCGGCGGAGGACTAAAGCCACTTCGCCCCACTGCGCCGATTGGTGCGGCCCTACATCCTGCGCCAGCTCAAGCCCAGCACGCGTCCCAAATCCTGGGGCGAATACTCTTTGAGTCCCTCGGGCCGTTTGATGCACCACAGCGCCATGAGCAGCAGCGTCAGCAAGCTGGTGCGCAACCCGTAAAAGGCCGGGCCAAGGCCGCCGTAGATTTGTTGCGCGCACTCGAACACGCCGCTGGCGACCAAGACCGGCAAGGCCAGGAGCACTGCCACGAGAACCAATTGCTGGACTGGTTGAAACATCCCGACCGTGAGAAGGAGCCAGGGGCCGGATCGGCTTTGCCGTCAGCGCCATGATGAGCGAGGCGCTGGCGGCGGCGCTGCGGAAAGTCCGGGAAGGAGACTGGAAGAGCTTTGGCCAGGAGGAGGATGGCACCTTGCGGCAGTGGGCGGAAGTGGACTTTGTGCCGGGAGGTGCTTATGAGCACAAAGAGAGCCGGCCCCTGCGCTATGTAAGTCTGCGGCTCTTGAAGCCGCAAGGGGTGTTGTTTGCTGACGGCAGCGACCGGCATTACCACGCGGTGGTGACCAACCAAACAATGGACGGAGCCCGGTTGCTGGAGTGGCATCGGGAGAAGGCGGGGACGGTGGAGCACACGCACGACGAGGTCAAGAACCAGTTGGGCGGGGGCCATGTGGGGCGGGTTCCGGCTTGCCAAGTGTGTCCACAGGAGTTATGTTGGCGGTGTTTCCATTTTATGGTATGGGATGCTTTGATTTCATACAGGACATTTGCCCGCTCATAACAATGCTGCTTTATGGAAGATAAACCGTCATCCACGCCGATTTCTCGCGAGGGCGTCTTTGGGGGGTTCCTTGGTACTTTGGTGGGCCTTGGTGGGAAAGCCGCCTGTCCAAATTGTGGTCACCAACTGTCGAAAATTCCTGCTTTCATAGCGGTGACGAGGAAGCCTTTCGTGCTTTGTGAAAGCTGTGGCAAGTATCATGAAATCAAAAAGGAGCATCTGGTAGCCGTCTCCCATGACACAGTTTCAGAGGAAGCCTGTTTTGCGATGGACGTTCCATGGAACGATTTAGACCGATGCACTGTTGCGCCACTGCTGGGCGGCCCGGCAAGGGTGTTTCCAAAGCACGAGTCGCGACTGGTTCCAGCTGTGTGGCCACAAAAATGTTGTATTTGTGGAAGCACAACAACGACGGCGGAAACCGTCTCCATCACGCTGCAAAAGCATGGAGGTTTCCGCAGCTTGTTCATAAACATCTGTTTGAAGGACGTGCCTTATTGTGAAGAACATAAATCGGGTTTGTTTGGGCGGAAGGGAGGGCAGGCGGCTGGTGTTACTTTTCCGAGCCTTTGTGAGTATGATTGCCGATCCAGAGATTCGTTCAGAGCAACAAACAGTTGGCCTATAATATTTCGTTCCTACCGGTACTACAACGAGTTTCGGGAAGCCAACCATTGGACCGGTTAAGCTCTTTAACGGCCCCACTCCCAGCCATTCAGCGCGCCGCCATACGATTGAGCTTCGTTGACGTCGGGGTCAGGTATGCCGCCCTCTGCCTTTGACGTGGAACACTTCCAACCGGCGATCTGCCGCTGTGGGGAGCTCGCGACGGAGCGAACCGCTTCAGGAAGCAAACAATGGAACGGCAGTTTCCTGGTTTGACGTTGGTCACTCCGCAGAGGCTGGTGGAGACTGCGCTTCGCGCATCCGAATGAACCCGAGTAAAATAAGCCATCTTATTCGATGGTCGCAAATTGGTGGGATAGCTATTCTTCATTGGGGGACGTTCCGATGCCTCGGCTACTTGGGAATTGACGGCAAATGGTATGAGTCCGCTCGGAAACAAGAATTGAGCGGCGTAAAAGGGTGGAGTGATGTTTGCGCAAGTGAAATCTTTCCGATAGAATGACGTATAGCGAGGAATTGTGGCTCCGGTGCATGGGCTGACTTTTACTCAAATTGCTTCAAGTTCTTGCCCCAGCAAGCGACCGAAATCTTTGATAAAGTCCATATTATCCATTATCGACAATACATCCACTGGGTGGAAGGAAGCCCGCCGAGGTTTCGCCTTCCTGACAATGTCGCATTCGTGGACGATACGATTCCGATAATAGTACAGATGAGACCATCGGGCCTTCATTTCTTTGGCCGTTTTTCCAGGAACGGCTTGCGCGGAGAGAATCCATAGCTGTTGTTTGCCGCACGCCGACCAAACTCTTTCGAGGTTGTGAATATTAAGGTAGCAGGCTTTCCTGGCACCAAACTAAAAGCCCCGGATTGCTCCGGGGCTTCCGATGGGGCTATTGCAAGGCTGGCATGGTTACCGTTGCGCCCATGAGATTATGACCTCGACTATTTTGGGTACCAGGAAAAGGCAAACGGAGCCGCCCAGATTCTTGCCCATCGCCTCCATATCGCCGTTTTTAAATTTTATCGCAGCTACTCCCATAAAAATTACGCCCAAAAGGTAAAACACGTACAAGGCGTAGTGAGCGACAGCAATCAGTGTGTTGCTCAAGCCACCGCTTTCACTCGCACCGGTCGTGAAATCGTTCACCCCAACACCGCTGGTGATGCCGTCCGCGGTTCCGCCGGGGCTCGTGCTGATTCCTGAACCTGAACTGCTGGAGGTCTGAGCCTGGGCGGTAGCAGGGGTGAATACAAGAAGGGCCAGCGCGCACAGGAATCCGACCGGCACCAATGTTTTAAGCAAGTTTTTCATAATTTTATCCTTTGTTGTTATTTTGTTTGTTTCAGCCTTGCCCCACCCCATCACAGGCTGTCTGGCACAGGCCTCATGCTCTTATTGTAGGGGTCGTACGGGGGGTATTCAACCAATGCACTGAAAATATTTTTCAAATATGTCCAGTGCCTTCGCCGAAGTCTTGTGGGAAGAATTGGATAAGTATCCGGCAAAGACAACCGATTGTGCAATAGAAGGATAAAAACACGCAGGAAACAATCCGTATAAAGAGCGCCAGCTTCGGGGCTTGAAGTATTTCAAGAACCTCGGTGATATAAGGATGGAAGGCGACGGCGACACCCACGTTGAACAAAAGGCTGGCAAAGATGATGAGTACGACCGCGTTGATATGTGGAAATGGGCGGGCCCACCAGTTCATCAGATGTATGAATACTTTCTTCATGGCGCCACATTCTGCCAATGGGTCGCTCCGCTGGAGTCAACGCTAAAGGTTAATTGTGCCCCCATGACCTGGGGGTTGATCTTAAAATTCGCGTTTCCCGTGCTGGCCAGGCCGGCTTGCAGCTCCATTATTCGGAGAGTAGCATCAGTGTTGGTTTGGCTCAATCCCTCCATATTTGCCAGTTCTTGCATCCGTTGCACTGTAGCCAGCGCATCTGATGTGGCAACGCTTTGCGCGTCTTGGCGCAGCTGCACTATATTCCAGATGCCGATGGTGGTCAGGATCATAATGACAACTATTACTACAATCAGCTCAACGAGGGTGAATGCTTTGCGTGAAGATGTGCTCATACCGGAGGAGAAAAGGTATGAGGATCAGTTTGTTTCCTGGCGGGCTGATCCGAGCCGGGCGCTGGAGGGGCCATTTTACGTTGGTTGGTAGCCTTTTGGCTGGCATGCAATGCGTAGAGCGCTATTCCAGGAATGCCACCGAAGCCAGCCGCCAAAGCTGCCTTTCCTACTGTAGCATTGGATCCAGGGATTTTGGCTCCGAGAAATGCGCCGACCTTGCGCTTTGCCCCGCCTAGCACGGCTCCTCCTGCATCCATTGTTTTGTTGAAGGCGCGTGCTCCGGTGGCCATGGCATTGCCTCCTGCGGATACGGCATTACTAAACACGCCTCCTCCGGATCCCACAGATTGTCCATTCCCAGCCATCGCTTTCTGAGTCGGCGTAGATGGCCCTGCGCCTGATCCAACTCCACCGCCTCCTCCTCCGCCGCCAGCTGCCGCTGCCGCCCCGCCTTTGGCTGCGGCGCCGGCGGCCATTTTGCCGCCGAGCATGGCCAGTCCTGCGCCACCAGTTGCTGCGGCGATGGCCACCATTGCGGCCGTCTTGATCCCGGCCATCTGCGCCAGGAAGACGTTGCCTCCTGTAAGCATGACTTTAACGATCTTCGGCAACATGAATATGGAAACGATGCCAAGTAGCAGTGGGATGGCATCGAACATGATGGCCATTCCAGAAATATTGGCGCCTATCGTGCCTATCCAGGATGACATGGCAGCGGTGAGCTGCATGATGATGATCAGAGTCGCCGGATAAATGGATGGGTACCACATGGTTTTAAGAGCAGTCCAGAATACCTTGGATGTGCTCGGCAGCATGATGAAAGGAGCCGTAAGGACAACCATGATTACGCCAACCTTGCAAAGCGCCATTGCGATGATTAGCCAAAAGAACAGGCCGGCCATGAGTAAAACCTGGAGAACTCCGCTGACAATGAAGTTCATGATGCCGGAGACGATACCATTAGCCCAATTAAGGGCTGATTTACCCACCCCCAAGAGATATGAGATACCTGCCCGAACCCACGACCAAGCGCTCGTATTTGATTTGTGTTCCTGTGCCAGTGTGACCAAACCAGCCATATTCGGAGCGGCGGGTTCCTTGTACGCGCCAGAAACCTGTGCAGCAGATGGATCGTTTGCTGCCTTGGCCGTCAAGTACGCCCATGCTGTCGTGCCGGAAATCGTAAGATCGGTCACGGCTGTGTTAATATCAGTCGTATCAGAAACAGTGATACTAGGGTTCCCAAGGTAGATTCGGGCACAGGCGGCTTGGAAGTTGGTGGTATATGTAGCCGCATTGGTATCTCCCAGGAGCGTGTGGGCGGCTAGATTCTGCACGCCTACGTTGTAGACTACTTCAAGGCAGTACATTCCTTCCAACTCCCTAAGCGGAACGCCGGAAGTGGGGTCCGAACCGCTCGATCCGCTGCCCCCATTGTAGGCTTCTGGTCCTCCCATGTATTCGCATATTTGGCCGGTAAGGGCAGCTCCATTTTCATTGAAGAGGAACGCCTGGAGATTGTAATTGTCGTACCCGGTCTGAAACGCCTTGGCGAGGGCGGGCTCCTTTGTGCCGGAAATAACTGCATTTATACCTTGCAAAAGTTCCGGGCCATATATTTTCATGTACCAGGCGTTGAGTCCACCTTGGTAGATAATACCATGCATGACGGAACCGTTAATCATAGCCGCAAGGCCTATCGATGCCGCGAGGATGTAGTTGCAGAACTGGTTGGCCTTGAGTATAAAAATAACGGAGCAAACCCCCTTCCCCATCCATGATACAATATCCAGCTTTCCTTCGTGCATTTGCTGCAGGATGGCAATGCCCATGGTTATGATCAGGACCAGAAAAACGGCGAAATATACGGCTGCGCCGAAGAATTGCTGGAGGTAGATGTCCATCGTGGCAAAGACATTCACCAGGGTTGGTACAATCACCCACCCGGAAACGATTCCGACGGAACTGGTTCCTGATGCCGAATCCACCATCGCATTCGTGGACATTGGAACGCCTCCGGTGAATATGCTCATGACTGACTGGGCCGTTGCGTTATCCATGGATGCTCCAAAGGCAAACAGTGAGGATATGACCGCTTGCTGGGATGATCCGTAGTCAGCGTTTGTTCCGGTACCAACGTAGCTCGATAAGCTGATGTAGTTCGTGCTGGATAAATCCAGTGCATTGGTAGTCAGAAGACTCGTCGGAGGAGATCCATAAGCTACGCTTAGGTTGCTGGCGACTGTCTGGGCGGTTGAAAAATATACCCCGTTTGAGTCTTGGCCATAGCCCGGCGCGGCGGCCAGGAGGAACATGCTCATCAACAGGATTATGCGCAACAGCTTCACTATATTATTGTATGCCACTTTGATCCGTGGCGTTCTGTTGATCTTGCCTGTCTTTAAGTTCCTGGAGCGCCGCGTTGCGCTGCATCGCGTTGAAGGAAGTGCGGTTGTTGATGGCGTTTTGCAATTCTGCCATGGTTGCGGTTTTGAGGGTCTCCTGCTCGTTAAGCAGTGCTGCGCGTTGTATCATAGTGCCGCTTCCCGTCATTTGATTGTAAATGGTCTGCTGCTGGTTGGACAGCGCTATTGATGACTGGCGCGAGGCAGCAACGCCAGCCATGACGGACTGCACCAAAGGGTCGCCTGTGGCGCTGTTGGTGTATGTGGAAAGGGACGAGACCGAATTGGGGGCCTGCTGCGCGGAAATGTGGTAGCTGGCATCGCCGTACGAGTTCGTCTTCTGCTGTTGAAGGACGGAAAGGGTGTTTGTTTTGTTGGCCCAATCCTGGATGTCCGTGATGGCATTCAGCTGTTGCTCCGCGTTTTTCAAAGTGTTCATCGCTGCGTTCTGCGGCATCAGCGTGAGGCCTCCGTCTCCGACCAAACCGCGGATGAGCTGCGCAATAATTGTGTTATACAAGGGGTTGTTGATGCAGCCGAAAGTCGTGGGAAAGCAGGGTATTTCAGCCCAAGGCGGTCCCGCCAGCCACATTGCGTAGGAACCAACTCCAATCGTAGGAATACTTATAGACATGCTCCCCACCGCCGAGTTGAATATTTGCTGGGCCTGACCCGAACTGATCGCAGAACCGATCGGGTCCTGCTGGGCGGCCTGAGTTCGGTAGGTGCCCACCATGCCGAGCATGGCCAGATCGTTCTGCTCCGCGTCGCTCAACTGGGTAGTCAGCTCGCTGATGATGGTCTGGTAGTAGGCGATCAACCTGCGGGCGCAGGATTCGTAACTACGAAGAGCTGCAGTGTAGGTGGGGGAATGTGCCAATCTGCCCCAACAGTAGGTATTTCCGTTCCATGACCCCGAGTTCATGATGTCGTTAAAGAGGGCTTGCAGCAATAGGGATCTCAGTGTCACAGGGCTGGTTGCGCTGTTGTTATAGATGCTCTGGACTGACGTGATCGCGTCCGATGGTTCCCTAACGGCGTCCGGAGCAATCAGGGCGCCAGCAGCCCTCATGGCAGCAAGAGCCGCGGCAAAGGTGGTGTTTGTCAAATTCAAGGTTGAGGAATCTGTTCCTGTGTCAATGATGTTCGTGCTCAAGGAGGATGTGGCGTTGGAGGCTTGGGCATTGCTCATGAGCAGGCTCAACAGCGAGCTATCCGGGGAGGCGCCTTGGCTGGCGGTAGCCAGTTCATATGTGCTGGCATTAGGCATGGAGAGGTTGATGATGTTGAAATCTTGGGACAAGTACTGCCCGTCGGGGTCGCAAAGGTTCTGATCGAACCATGCGTCATAGAGGTCAACCTTCAACTGGCTAAAAACAGCATTCCAATCTGTACCGCTCTCTGTCAAGGCATGGCCATTGATCGAGGCGTTTATCGTGTATGTGGTTATGACTGCGGAAGAGGTGTTTGTGTAAGTAGAGCTGGATTGAGTTACTCCCACAGCGCTTCCATCATCGCTCTGTAGCCCTGCGCATGTGGGGTACCAGTTGGTGGATCCTTCAAGGTGCCCGATGCAGTTGGTGGAGTGGATCTTGAGTATCCGCATCTGCTGCTGCCATGTGCTTGAATCGGCAGCGGTCATCGACCAGAATGAACTCCAGAAGGCGTTGTTCCAGTAATTGGCCAGGTAAACTTGTTGGCTCGCAGCCATGTCGGCTCCGGACGCGTAAGCTGCGACTCTGTTGCTTGCATCCAGCGCCAGTTGATCCACCAAAAGGCCGGCGTTAGTCTGGGCGGAGGCGGAAAGGGCGCCGCACACCAACAGCATTGATAGGGCGGGAATTTTCATAATTATTCCCCGCCAACGGCATTGTCCATCGCCCTCTGTTGATCTTGCTTGTCTTGTTCATCTTTGAGCTTCTGGTCGCGGTCTGCGGCTTCGGCAACGGTGGCATCATTGATGTCGTTCTTCATCTTGTCCAACAAGGCGGTCTGTTGATAAATAAGCGTATTTTGCGCCGCAGCTTGCTGAA
>Ga0326728_10003967_pt1 | contig 44631 bp, 41 predicted proteins | sample MB3enrmetagenome_FD_207602 | JGI IMG/M metagenome (GOLD analysis project Ga0326728, IMG submission 207602) | Lab enriched peat soil microbial communities from McLean, Ithaca, NY, United States - MB31MN | ecosystem: Environmental > Terrestrial > Soil > Wetlands > Peat | place: USA: New York...
CACGCGGCGTTGCTGCGTCAGGGTTTCCCCCATTGCGCAAAATTCCCCACTGCTGCCTCCCGTAGGAGTCTGGACCGTGTTTCAGTTCCAGTGTGTCCGTGCGCCCTCTCAGGCCGGATACAGATCATCGCCTTGGTGGGCCATTACCCCGCCAACTAGCTAATCTGCCGCGACCCCCTCCTTAAGCGAATTGCTCCTTTGACCCGTAGGTATTATGCGGTATTAGCTGAAGTTTCCTCCAGTTATCCCCCACTCAAGGGTAGGTTAGTCACGTGTTACTCACCCGTGCGCCACTTTACTCAGGGTATTGCTACCCCTTTCTCGTTCGACTTGCATGTGTTAGGCACGCCGCCAGCGTTGATTCTGAGCCAGGATCAAACTCTCGTTTGAAACTGTTCGTCGATCCACAACTGACGGAGGTCAGTGCGATCGACCGTACTCAGCGCATCGCTGCGCTGGGTACCTTACCTTGTGAGATGATCAAGCCAAACCTGATCGCATCTCACGACTGGCACGTTCAACCAATTTGTCAAAGATCCGTTTAAGAGCCTCCGCCTGAGCGGCGCCCCTTTGGGATCGAGGCCCCGGTTGCCCGGAGCGTCCTCGAACTTGTATACGCTGGTCGGCCTCTTAGCTCCCGGTTTCACTCGCTGGAGCTTCCGGCCGTTTTGGCGCGAACTTTTTAAGACTATCGGACTTGAACCATTCGGTCAAGCCCTAATCGCCCCTCTTGGAATCTTTTTTCTAACTCTTTCGAGGAATCTCTTCCTCCTGATTCCATCCCTCAAAAACCGTTTCCGGCCCTTGAAGCAGGCATTCGCGCAGCGCAAAAAATCTCAAAGATTGGCAGCGCAACATGCGCCCGAGCCACTAAGGCTCGCGGGACCGAGGCCCCCGCCTTGCAATGGGTTGTTCTCTGTGGGATTCCCTACAGGGGCCGAGCGTCCAAGCTCATTCAGGCCCTTCGAACCAACTTCCCCGCTCCCGTACTGGGCAGGCCCCTCACAGGAGCCACCGGGAAGTTCCACTGCCTACTTCCAACTTTCCAAGAGTAGCACATGCCACCCTGTCGCGCAAGCACCCCACAAGTTTCCTGGGCTTTACCCCTTGCAACTGACTCAGAATACATGTCACGTGGTCTTAATGCAACCCGGGTCCTTGTGAATAACGCCGTGTTTCTGTGTATTCCGGTTGACCGCCAGCCCCCTGACGCCTATATTGTGTCCAACTTCATCCCTCAAGAGGTTGGCACGATGAAAGTTATGCCTGTTTTGAGCCGTCATTTGATTTCCATATTTGCGGCATTCCTCTGCGCGGGCTTTGCCGCAGCTGTGCTGTCTTTTCAGGCTGGCGTGCTCGGAGCCCAGGCCCTGCCTACCGCCAGTTCCATCTCCGCAACGGAACTGGCTGAGATCCGGGCGACGCTCAAGGAGCTCGACCCACCGGCAACTCCCGAGGAAGCCATGCTCTTCCGGCAGTTCCGCGAGAATCCGGCCGACGTCCAGGGCTTCATCGCCACTCGTAAATACCTGCGGCTGCTTGGCTTCCCAAAACCGTCCAAGGACTTCCCTCTGCCCTCCCAGGCGCCCAAACTTCTCCCCGGCGTGGATTACAAATACACCCTCAGCTTCGACGAGGAGTTTCCGCTATTCCAGATCTTCCTGTCCCAGGGATTGCCCGCTCCGCCGCCGAAGTAGCTTCACCTCCGCGTCAACACACCCAGGTCCGTCGCTCCGTTCACAAAGTACTGCATCGCCAGCGCCACCAGCAGCAGCCCCATGATTCTCACCAGAATCCGGATCCCGGTCTCGCCCATCACCCGCCGCACGTGCTCGGCGCCGGCCAGGATGAAGTAGCTTGCCACCGTCGTAATCAGGATCGAGGCCAGCACCGCGCCCATCTCCCAGTCCCAAAGCCCTGGAACCTGCCCCACCAGAACCATCACGCTTGAGATCGCGCCCGGCCCGGCCAGCATCGGAACCCCCAGCGGCACAATGCCCGCATCGTCCTTCGCCGCGCCCTCCTCGGTATCGCCCTGGGTCTCCTGCGTCGGAGACCGCCGCGCCTGCAGCATGTCCAGGCCGATCAACAGCAGAATCAGCCCGCCGGCCAGTTCAAAGGCCGGCAGCGTAATCCCGAACATCTTGAAGATCAGTTGCCCGCCCAGCGCAAACACCGTCAGCACGATGAACGCCGTCAGCGTGCCCTTGCGCGCCATCTGCCGGCGTTTGGCCTTATCGGCGTCCGCCGTCATCGCCAAAAACGAGGGGATCGTAGCAAACGGATCGACGAGAAAGAAGATCGAGCTCAGCGCCAGCAGCGAGAAGCGCACAATCGGCGAGTTGCCTAAGTCGTTCAGAGCCTCTGCGGCCGGGTTCGTCCAGAGCATCCTTCGAGGCTACTCCAAAGCCCGCCCGCGCCGCCACCCCAGCCCGGCGCTATTCGCGGCGGCGCATGGAGCTACGGGCGGATGACTGCCATGGAGGAGTGGTGGGGAGATAGAGGCAGGGACGGAAGCTATCGCAAGAGGGTATTTCTCAAAAAAACGCGGTTCAATGGTCCAACATGCAGAAAATAAATATGTTAGGTCAGATCGGCTCTGCTAACTACCGTAATCTAAAGAGGTTAGAGTCATCTTATCCAGAATCAACGATTTACAAGAGCCCGTATTGAAGCGCAACCGCTGCGGCGGGCGTCCTTCTCTATTTCAAATCGAGTATAGACCCGTTCGAGAAGGAATCGGCAAAAGGAGGCCGGAATCAAGTGGTTGAATCGGCGGGAGATAGCTTGCTGCTTTGGGTGGCGGGGGTTGATACAAGGGACCTGGACAAGCCAATGCGTCAGATCCCGCGGCGCAGCCTGGCCGCGCAAACCGTATTCGCCATCAGCATGGCAATCGTCAGCAGGCCCACGCCGCCGGGGACCGGCGTATAGGCTCCCGCCAGCTCAAACGCCCTGGGATCGATGTCGCCGACGATCGTCGATCCGCGCTTCAAAAACGTGGCCTCGCGTTTCGGGTCGCCCTTGAAGAAGCGGTCGAACTCCTCGCGGGTGGTGAGCCGGTTGATGCCGACGTCGATCAGCGTCGCGCCGGGCTTCACCATATCGGGAGTGACGAAACCGGGCCGTCCAATCGCGGCAACCAGAATGTCCGCCTGCCTCGTAATCTCCGCAAGGTTCTGCGTCTTCGAGTGGCAGATGGTAACAGTCGCGTTCTCGTGGAGCAGGAGCATGGCGGTGGGTTTGCCCACAATGTCGCTGCGGCCCAGCACTACCGCGTGTTTACCCGCGATGGGAATCTGGCTGCGCTTCAAAATCTCGATCACGCCCGCCGGGGTGCAGGGGGCGAGCGCGGGCCTTCCGGCCTGAAGGCGTCCGGCGTTGACCGGGTGGAAGCCGTCCACATCTTTTTCAGGCGCGATGGCATCGAGCAGGCTTTTTGCGTCCACATGGCCAGGCAGCGGCAGTTGGATAAGGATGCCGTCCATGTCGTCGCGGCGATTCAGCTTATCGATGAGCGCTAGCATCTGGGCCGTGGTCACGTCTGCGGGCGGAGTAATCAGGTCGCTGGCAATCCCGAGCTCGGCGCAGGCGCGCACCTTGCTGCCGACGTAGATCTCCGAAGCCGCCACGTTGCCCACCAGCACGGCGGCCAGACCAGGACGAATGCCGCGGGCCGCGAGCGCGCGAACCTCTTCGGCCACTTCCTGCTTGATCTGGGCGGCGATCGCCCCTCCGTCGAGAACCCGCGCCATCGTTCCTCCAAAAGACAATCGTATCGCGCCGGGCGGGTTAACCCGGCGCGACAGGAGGAGGGCGATCGATCACCGCTCGAAGTTTGGATCGAGCATGGGATCGGGCCTGGGGATGACGGGCACGTAAATCGGGTCGCGATGCATAGGCACCGGGCGGGGCGTCGCGACGCGCTCGCCGCGCAGCTTCATCCGGCTCAGATGCACTTCGTAGGCCGCGCCGGGCAGCAGCGACTCAAGCACAAAGGTGTCGGAACGCGCGCCGTGGTACTGGTGATAGCGGTAGACACCGGGTTCGCCCTGCGCGGTCTCGTGGCCGGCGAGGGGAGCGTTGAGGAACCGCTCGGCGTCGGCGACGCTGGGCCGGGCGCGGTCTTCGCCGGCGGTAAGGCTCTCGGCAGCGTAGGAGCGGACCAGCTTGGTCCAGTAGCGGCTGAGCAGGTCGGTGTTGGCGAAGACGTCGGCCCAGACGATCTCCCCATGCACGGCCACCACCACTCCGACGGCGTGCTCCTGGCGGAGTTTGGCGAGAACCTGTTCGCTGACGCCGACGATGGGCGCGGCGGCCTTATCGACCTGTTCGCTGACCGCATCCGACTGCATGACCCTGGCGTAGCTGGTGGAAGAACCCACAATGGCCGGCTTGGCCTCGACCCTGTCGGCGACGATGCTGCGTACCGAACTCCACACCTGCTGCTGGTCGGCCGCGGCCATGGCCTTTTCCCGAACGCTGGGCTGCACCATGAGGCCATGCGACTCCGACTTTGCCGAAGCGCCGAAGGTGGCCGAGGACTCTTGCCAGCGTCCGGGCTCGATGCAGAAAACGGAGAGATCGACCGGGTCCGCGCCCCCCGGAACGATGCGATCCGCGGCGACGATGCGGTCCTGCTTGCCGCCGGTGACGATCTCGCCGGCCAGCAGCAGCAGGGGCTTCTTCGATCGGTTGACCAACACCAGCGTGTTGACCTGGTCGCTGACGAAGTCCGTAGTGTCGTTCGGTGGCTGGATTGGACGCCAGCCATCGAGGCCGCGCCCGTCGCCGGAGGCGGCTCCCACAGGGCCGCGGGGACGGACCAGCCCGCGCGCGCGCCCGGCCTCGGTGATCTCCACCTCGCCGCTCTTCAAGCCCTCGTCGAGGGTGAGAAAGGGAGTCTCGGCCGGGGTTTTGCCGCTGGCTGAAACCACTGGGAACAGCAGCAGGTTGCCGCTCTCAAGCGGAGCGAGGACGCGGTAGGCGCCGGACGCGGCCTCGGTCGAAACAGGCGCGCCGGTCTCCGCGGCGGCAACCACCGCTGGATCGGTCATTGACTGGCCGTCTTGGGGCGGATCGGCCATCGGCCTGGTCTTGATGGTAAAAAGCCATCCGGCAAGCGCTATCAGCATGGCGGCTACTGCAAATCGGTTGAGGGTTTTCATCGCTTTCCTCCGCGGCCTCATTTGGCCTTTGCACTGGGAACGGCGAGTCCGCGGTTTCTTGCAGGGAATTTTTCGAGTATCGTTGGGGGCGTGGGAGTAACGCCGCTCGAATCCGCTCGGGAAGCTACGGCCATGGCGGCCTGCGGGGCGGAGTGCGCGGTCCATGCCGGTCTGCTCGATGAGCTCTGGCGAGCTTCCGGAGCGGGTGCGTGGGGGCTGCGCCGCGAGGAGTTCGACAGCATTCTCACCACGGCCGGCCTGACTGCCAACTTCGGACTCGCGGCGGGAGAGCAGGCCGACAGGCAGCGTCAGAGGGAATTCTTCCTGGGGCTCAGGCTCGACGACCTGGTGCTGGCACAGGCCTGCGCCCAGGGCAACCAGCAGGCGTGGGAACAATTCCTTGCGCTTCATCGCGAGCCGTTGCGGCGGGCGGCAATTGCGATCGCCGGCAACGCCTCCCTCGGCCGGGATCTGGCCGATCAGTTATGGGCCGAACTCTACGGCCTGAATGAACGAGACGGCGAGCGCGTCAGCCCGCTCGGCAGCTATCGCGGTCGGGGATCGCTGATGGGCTGGCTGCGCACGGTCTTGGCGCAGCGGCATGTGGACCAGTGGCGGCGGACCGGCCGCGAAGAGACTCTGGAGGGCGTGGACCCCATCGCCCGCGAGGCCGAGGATGCGCCGGCGTCCGAAGACATAACAACTCTGGAGAATGCGGTCGGGGATGCGCTCGGCAACTGCGCGCCCGAAGAGCGGTATCTGCTCGCGGCCTACTATTTGGATGGGCAGACGCTGGCCGAAGTGGCCCAGGTGCTGTCCGTTCATGAGGCAACGGTGAGCCGCAGGCTGCAGCGAACGGTCAAAGGAATTCGGAAACAGGTTTTGCGCGGCCTGGAGCGGCAGGGGATGAGCCCGCGCCGGGCGCGCGAGTCCCTGGGTACCGACCCCCGGGATCTGGACCTAAACCTGAAAAAACTGCTGCAACAAACCGAGAGCGGCGCGTTCAAGGAGTAGGCGGACGGATGAATGAAAAGGCAAAATTCGGCGCGCACCCCGACGCGGAGTTTCTGAACGGCTTTGCCGAGCAGGCGCTTAACACAGCCGAGCGGGACGAGGTGCTGGGGCACCTGGCAGCGTGCGCCCGCTGCCGGGAGGTTGTGGCGCTGGCGGCCAACGCAGCGGCAGCCGAGCGGCCGGCGGCGGTTCCATGGTGGAAGGCGTGGTTTCCCAGCCGTCCGTTGGCGTGGGCTCCGGCGCTGGCGCTGGCCGCAATCGCGGTACTGGCGGTCTTTGTCTACGTGCGGCATCGGGATCAAACTATGGAGATGGCGAGAGTGGAAACGCCCGTTCAACCTGCATCGGAAGCAGGAGCCGCCGCGCCCGGGCCGGTCACAAACGAGCTGAAGCCGAAGCAGCCGGGCGCAGCCAAGGTCGTCAGCAAAAGCCCGGCTCCGCCCATCACACCACCGCAACTCCGGTTCGGGATGGTGGCGCAGGGATACTCCCAGGTAGAGGCTAAGCCCAATGTGATCTCTCCCGATGGGAAGGTAACGCTCCCGGCAAGACCCGCAGTGACGGGAGCAAACGACCAGGCTCTGGGCGCTAACTTTGCCGTCGAAAGCAGTCAGCAGGCGGAGCGCGCAACTTCCGCGCGGATGAAGATGACCGTGGCTTCAGCAGAAGTGGCACAGCAGTCCGGAGGCAGCGCGGCCCCGGCAGCGGCTCCGGCGATGCGAACTATGGCGGCTCCGCCACCGCCGGGCTCACCGATGGTGGCTCGCGGAGGAAAGGCCGCAGCGCTGCCGGGCGGGCTGGCAGTGGCGTCGTCGGCTGCAAAGGGACAATTGACCGTGGCGATCGATGCCGCCGGATCTGAGTTCCTGAGCCGCGACGGGGGCGTGTATTGGGAGGCCGTGAAGCCGCAGTGGACAGGCCGCGCCGTTCGCGTGGAGTTGAAGGCGCAGGCTGGCGTTGCCGGAACATGGTTTGAAATTACAAATGACCAAAATCAGATCTGGACTAGTACCAATGGCATGACCTGGACTCCGCGATAAGCCTGTTTTTGCCTCGTTGTGAGGGCATTTCCGCTCACACGGAGTTGGCTCCCTGCCGATGAACAGGTTGGGAGGCGCCGGGCTATGCAGTCAGATCAGACACAGGTTCAAAAGGCCGCGCTTCCCTGGGCGCACCTTCGTCTGCCGCCGTTTCCGCAGGTGGCGCTCAAGGTGCTGCAACTGGTGCACTCGGATAACGTTTCGCTGGTAAAGCTTTGCGAGCTGATCTCAGCCGATCCCGCATTTGCCGCCGAGGTGCTCACGGTGGCAAACTCCGCGCTCTACTCGCCGCGCTATCCATCGGGCAGCATTCTGCAGGCGGTAACGGTGCTGGGCGCAAATACCCTGCAGGGGATGTGCATCACCGTCGGCGTGCGCGCCTACCTTGGCAAAACAATGAGCGACCCCGCGATGCGCTGCTTGTGGCGGCACAACCTGGCCACGGCGCTCATCGCCGAGCAGTTGGCCTCGCACGGCATCGGGGACAAGAATATTGCCTACACGGCGGGAATCCTGCACGACATGGGCAGAATCGCACTGGCCGTAGTCCAGCCCAAAAAATATGCTGAACTGTTAAACGCGTATCGCGGAGCGCCGATCGGGCTTCTTGAGGCCGAGCGGGCGCTGTTTGGCCAGGACCACTGCGAGACCGGCAGCCAGCTCCTGCGCGACTGGAAGCTGCCGCAGAGCTTTGAGGCGGTGGTCTCCGAGCATCACCAGGCCAGGCGCACGGATGGGGCGTGGGATCTGGGCGAGCTGATGAAGGTGAGCTGCGCGATGGCGGATGTGGCCGGATTTGCTGCCTGCCCCGGATGCGAGGTGCAGCCCTGGGATGAGCTTGTTGAGCAACTGCCGGCCCGGGAGCGGCGGCTCTTCCACAGCGAACTCGAGTCTTTGACCGCGGAGGTCGCGGCAGCCATTCATGTAATGGAAGCGATCTAGGCCAGGCCCAATCTCAGGCGCGCTTGCGCTTGTAATCTCCGCTCTTGCCGCCCGACTTCGACTCCAGCCGCAGGTCGCGGATCACGATCCCTTTGTCGAGTGCCTTGGTCATGTCGTAGACCGTAAGAGCCGCTACGCCGGCCGCGGTCAGCGCTTCCATCTCAACACCGGTGGGACCGGTCGTAGACGCGGTGGCGCTGATGCTGACCCCGCCTTTGACGATCTCCGCTCTCACGTCAACATGAGACAGCGCCAGCGGGTGGCACATGGGAATCAGCTCGGAGGTGCGCTTGGCCCCCTGGATACCGGCGATGCGCGCCACTTCAAGCGGGTCGCCCTTGGGGTTTGAGGGCAGCGCGGCAAGGACCGCCGCCGACAGCTCGACGAAGGCCGAGGCGGTCGCGGTGCGGCGGGTCTGCTTTTTGTTGCCGACATCGACCATGCGCGCCTTGCCGGCGGAGTCGTAGTGCGATAGCTTGCTCGTGGCCTTTGGCATCGATCACCTCAGAAAAGCAGAATGCGAACTTCCGTGCCGGCTTCGATCACGTCCTGCTCTTCCGGCAGGACAAGGAAGCAGTTGGAGCGGGCAAAGGTGGCAAGATCGCCCGAGCCCTGCCAGAACAGGCGTTCGACCGTGGGCCACTGGTTGGCCGCGCCGAAGGTGCAGTGGGCGGGCATGAAGCGCGTAAGCGCCGGATCGTGCTTGGCGCGCTTGGCCAATCGTGCGGTGGCAAAGCGCGGGCCCATGTCGCTGCGTCCGCCAAGCGCCGCAACCACCGGCGCGGCAAAGAGCAGAAACGTTGCCGCCGAAGAGATGGGATTGCCGGGCAATCCAAAAAAACACTTCGTGCCGTTTTTGTTTTGGACTGGCAATGTTGCCAATACCGTCGGCTTGCCGGGCTGGATACGAACTCCCGTGAAGTGGAACGTGAAGCCCGCGCGTTCGAGGGCCGGCTCGACCAGATCGTACTTGCCGGCGGAAACTCCCCCGGTGGCGAGCACAAGATCGGCTTCGAGCGCCTGCGCGATGGCAACGTTCAGTGCAACTTCCGTGTCGGCGACGGTGGGCAGCAGCCACGGCTCGCCGCCTGCCTGTGCCACCAGCGCGGCCAGCATCGGTCCGTTCGAGTTGCGGATCTGGCCGGGCTTCGGCGACTCGTCGACCGGAACGATCTCGTCGCCCGTGCAGAGAATCGCCACGCGCGGCCTTCTGTAGACGTCGAGTTCTGCGAAGCCTGAGAAGGCGGCGAGAGCGATGCTGGCGGCTGTGAGAGCGACGCCCGGCGCAAGAATCGTGTCTCCGGCGCGGGCCTCGGCGCCGCGAGGAACAAAGTTCTCGTCGGGTTCAATGGTGCGCGGCGGCAGCAACCGAACCGTGCCCGAAGCGACCTCGACGTGCTCGATCATCACCACGGCGTCCGCGCCCTCGGGAACCGCTGCCCCGGTCATAATCTCCCACGCCGTGCCGGGCAGCAGAGGGCCTGCGGGTGGGTCCCCGGCGCGGATCGCTCCGGCAATCGTCAGCGGCCGGTTGCTCGATGCTTCCTTAGCCCTTACGGCAAAACCATCCCGCGTGGCGCGGGGAAACGAAGGCTGGTCGCGATCGGCAACCAGCGGCTCGGCCAGAATGCGGCCCTGAGCCTGGCCGAGAGAGACACGTTCGGTCTTCGGTGCGGGGCCGCCGAGCAGAGCCTCGGCATACACGCGCACCCGAGCGGAAGCTTCATCGAAGCTGAGCAAAGGGGAACCCATAGCTTTGATTGTAGAAGATGTGCGGTTGGCGGCGGCTGAAGTTGCACAACACGCCAGCATGCAAAAGGCGCCCTCCGCGGAGGACGCCTTTTGTGCCTGAATCGCCGAAAGGGCTTACTTCTTGCCCGGAGCCTTGTAGGTGGTGACGACCTTCTGGCCGGCCGAAGCGAGGATGCCGTTGACGTCGTTCGCAAACGGGCCGGTGGGCGCCAGTTCCAGATACTTCTGGTAAGCCGCGATGCAGTCCGGCGGAAGCACCATCTGCTGGGTCTTGGGGTCGATGGTGGCGTTGCCTACCAGCGCATTTCCCTTCAGGTAGTAGAGGATGGCGTCGGTAGGGTTGATGGCGATGGCCTTGTCGGCGGCGATGCCCTGGGCCGTGGCGTTGCCCATCTGGTAGTAGATGATGGCTTCGTTCTTGAGGTAGGTGCCGCCGCGAACCGGATCTGCCTTGGCCGCGGCATCGTAAGCGGCCTGCGCGTCGTCCGTCTTGCCGGTTCTCGCATAGACCTCGCCGAGCCCGGCCTGCGACTGGCCGATCACTTCGGTGCGGGGCTTCTTGGAGGCGTTCTCGAGATCGAGGGCCTTCTTATAGCTGACGATCGCGTCGTCGGTCTTCTTCAGGCCGAACTGAGCATAACCAAGGTTGTTCCACAGCAGGGCCTCGTCGGTCTTGGCCGCCGTGTCGGCGGTCATCAGGCTCTCGATGTCGGTGTACTTCGCGGTCTTGATCTCGGTGGTCTTGGCTTCGAGATCGGCCTTGGTCGCGCCCGCGCCCAGTTGCTGCGCTGCGGTCTGGCTGGCTACGTCGATGTCGTGCTTGTCGGCGTTGACGGCCTTCAGGTCCGCGTTCAGGTGGGCGATCACCGCGTTGGCCTTGAGAGCCTCGGCATTCACCTTCTTCAGGTCCTCGAGCTGCTTGCGCTGCTCCGGAGACATCTTGTCGATGTACTCCTGCCGGGACATGTCGATGTTCTGCAGGATGTCCTCGCCGGCGACGACCTTGACGCCCTTGACCTCATCCACCATCTGGTCCTTCGGTGTATCGGGAGCGCGATAGATCAGGAAGTAGGTTCCCGGGGCGATCTCGCCGGAGAAGGAGCCATCGGTGCCGATCTTCATCTCCAGCTTGGCGGTCGTGCCATCGGTGGAGAAGCTCACCGTGCCGGCGGTCTGCGGCTGTCCGGTGGGGTTGAGGACCTGGCCGTGAACCTTGCCGGTGGAGGCGGGAGCAGCGGGGGCCTGCGCCATAACAGGCAGTGCGGCAAGGGCCAGAAGGCCAGCCATAAGGACAAAGGTGCGTTTCATCGTTATCTCCTTGGAGCCTGGCGGATGCTTCGATCCACGGGCTCAGATCAACATTCTTGCTGCGCGGTAGAGCGTCGGCCGCCCCAGGTGCGCATCTCGATCCGGTTAACAGGAACCCGGTTCAGCCCGGAAACACTCGTTCCGGCAAGATCAATCGGACATCCGCGGCGTGCGTGCCCGCCCCCGGCGTGCAAGGGGCGCATCGAAACTCGGCATTGCCTGGAGACCGCTACAACCCTCAAGTTAAATCGTCTCAGGCGTGCTCGACAAGAGAAACCGCACAACTCAGCGGGGCCGGCTTCAAGCGCCGGTCTCGAATTCATCGTACCGACAGCCGCCGTTTCTACCGTGTGGCGCGTATCACACCCTAAAATAAAACTATGTCCACCACGATCCGGGCGGCTACGCCGGCCGATGTGCCTCAGATTCTTGCCTTTATCCGGGGCTTGGCGCTCTATGAGCGCGCCCCCGATGAGGTTACCGCCACCGAGGAAGGTCTTTTGCGCGACGGATTCGGCCCGCGACCCTTCTACCACTGCCTGATCGCCGACCACGACGGCCTGCCGGCCGGCTTTTCGCTCTTCTTTTTCAACTACTCCACATGGAAGGGCCGCCCCGGCATCTATCTCGAAGACATATATGTAGAGCCGGAGTTTCGCGGCCGTGGAATCGGCAAGGCCCTCCTCGTTCAAACCGCAAAATTCGCCGTCGAGCACAACTGCGAGCGGTTGCAGTGGGAGGTTCTCGACTGGAACACCCCGGCCATCGACTTCTACCGGGCCATGGGCAGCGAGTTTCTCGACGAGTGGCGCAACGTGCGCCTCAGCGGCGAACCCCTTCGCCGGCTCGCCGGGGCGGCGGCAGAATGAGGATCAAAATCATTGGCGGAGGACTGGCCGGCTCGGAAGCCGCGCTCACCGCGGCGCGCCTCGGCTGCGAGGTCGATCTCTACGAGATGCGCGCCGTGGTCGATGGCCAGATGCGCCTCACCCCCGCCCACGAGACCACCGAGTTCGGCGAGCTCGTCTGCTCCAACTCCCTCAAGAGCGAGAGCGAGAACACCGCCCCCTGGCTCCTCAAGCAGGAGATGCGCCGCCTGCACTCGGCGCTCATTCGCATCGCCGACGAAACCGCGGTTCCCGCCGGCCATGCCCTCGCCGTAGACCGCGTCGCCTTCTCGCGCCGGGTCACGGAAGCCATCCAAGCCGAGCCGAAGATCCGCGTCATCCGCGACGAAGTCACCGCGCTCGACGCCGGCGGCATAACCATTGTCGCCACCGGCCCGCTCACCTCCGACGCCCTCAGCCGCGAGATCGAGCGCCTCACCGGCTCCGGACACCTCGCCTTTTACGACTCCATCTCCCCCATCGTCGAGGCCGACTCCATCGACATGGACCGCGTCTACCTCGCCGCCCGCTGGGACAAGGGCACCGCCGACTACATCAACTGCCCCATGAACCGCGAGGAGTACGACCGCTTCTACGACGCGCTCACGAGCGCCGAGGCCGCCGAAGCCAAGGAGTGGGAGAAGGCCGAATACTTTGAAGGCTGTCTGCCCATCGAGGTGCTGGCCCGCCGTGGCCGCGACACCCTCCGCTTCGGCCCCATGAAGCCCATCGGCCTGCGCGATCCCCGCACCGGCAAAACCCCCTGGGCCGTGGTCCAGCTCCGCCAGGAGAACCTGCGCGCCGACAGCTACAACCTCGTCGGCTTCCAAAATCACCTCAAGTGGGGCGAGCAGGCCCGCGTCCTCCGCCTCATTCCCGGCCTAGAAAACGCAAAGTTCACCCGCTTCGGCCAGATCCACCGCAACACCTACATCTGCGCCCCCGCATTACTGGATGGACTACTCCGTCTCAACCCGCAACTCTGTCCTCCTGAGCTTAGTAATAATGTTTGTCCTCCTGAGCAGAGTAATAGTGTTTGTCATCCTGAGCGGAGTAATAGTGTTTGTCATCCTGAGCGAGGCAGCGAAGCTGCCGAGTCGAAGGATCTGCGGTTCCCCGCCCCGCCCAACAGCGCCATCCTCTTCGCCGGCCAGATAAGCGGCGTCGAAGGCTACACCGAGTCCATCGCCACCGGATTGCTGGCCGCCCTCTATGCGGTAGCAATCGCCCGCGGAATCGAGCCCGACCCGGTCCCGCGCCAGTCGGCCATCGGCTCTCTGGTGCACTACATTACCCACGCCGAAGTAAAGCACTTTCAGCCGGTAAACATCACCTTCGACCTGCTTGTGCCTTTAGAGGAAGAGACCCGCAAGAAGGTCCGCGACAAAAAGCTCCGCCACCAGATGCAGTGCGAGCGGGCTCTAACGGCCTTCGATCAATGGCAGACCGAGTTCGAGCGCCGCCTCACCGAGGCCTGAGTTCAATCAACCTCCCGATGCTCCGCCAACATGGCATCCCGCAGAAATAACTCAAGGCGTCGATAGTGTTTCCTTGAAGGCAACTTCCGCATCGGCGACAATTGGTCAACAACGCCGATTTGACCGTGTTAGCCCCCCGCGCGCTGTCATCCTGACGAGCGCAGCTAGGAAGGATCTGCATTTGCTTCTCGGTAACTTCCGAATCGGTGACGACACACCAACAATCTCCGAAATATACTTGAAACAATGCCTCCGCCCAGAAATGCCCACATCTACGCCGCTACTGGTAGGCCGACGATTGTCGCGCCAATCTATTTCCACTCTTCGGCAGATTACGAGCAAGATAACCCAATCATTGTGGACAGCGGCGAATGGGAAGAGGTCGTGTCACAATTGCGAACCGCGCTTGGCATGTTCACATTTCGAGAAGCTAACCTGCGGGGACAGCTACTTACAAATTGGCCAGCGTATCGCGCCTCGAAATTGGGATCAGTTCGCCAATTTCAGGATGTTTACCTTCGCATTGCTGTGTATGCGGTGAACGAGGCAGAGCTTTTCTACCATGCCACCTGCCAGCCTCACGGTGAAAATGACATTACCTTGCAGGTCACGCTGAATCGCTACGGAGAAGATGAGGAGATTGCACGGCAATTGTCCAAGCTCTTTCAAGTTTGCTCGCGCTGGCCAGCGGTTATGAGTGAATGACCGCCCACTCTTCCCTTTGATATTTTTTCGCTCCTCCTCGGCGAGTATCCGTCCCAGAAAACTCCGCTTTGCCCCTGCGTTGAATCCACCTTCCCCGCAACACCGCCCCAACCCGCCTTCCCCGCCAAAATATCCCTTCCTCAAATTGCAGATAATTTCCACGATTTCACTACACTGAAAGTATCGGTGTAGGAGATTCCCCGTGGGATCATCGCAGGAGGCCAGACCGGGTACCCCCCTCCCCCCCCTGACTTCCCGCAATGTAGTACAGCCCGCCCCGATCGGCTCTAAGTTGTTGAAAATGGGATAGAACGCTCCAAATTATTGATTCTGGGATAGATAACCCCGCTTCGAACCATCTATCTCGTTGATTCTAATCGTCCCCGACCCGAGATATGGGTGGGGGGGATATCGGGGGGCAGTAATACGGACCGGGGAGACTACGAACACCAATCGGCCCGCTCCCAAATATCTGAGCTAGCGGTCGAGTCCCCGCCAATCCGGATGTCACCCCTGAAGAGCCGGCCGCGCCTCCCCACCACCCGCGCATGCCAACCCGCCCTCAGCCCCGCAGAGAGCAAGAAATCCAAGCCCTCCCGCCGCCCGGGTTGCCGATAATTTCCAGGCTTCCGCGTATTCTGAAATCACCGTCGATTCCGCTCGGAAAAGGCCGCAGAACAGGGCCAAGGCTAAGTCCTTTGGAATCAGCACTTATAAAACGTGCGCCTATAAGTCGTTTATTTTGATACTCTTATACAACAAGGCTCAAAATTGAGGCATACCATATAAGTCATCGTTATTCATACACTTACAAAGATAGTCTCGCCGTGAGGTGCGGGCCGGCGGGCAGCCGCCCGCTCCCGCCTGAAGTTCGACTCTAGCCAGGAACCGGAAGCCGGGGCTTGCGCCCCGGCCCTTATTTGCCCGTCGAAGACTGCTTCACCTGCATGAGCAGGTCGTCGATGCTCTTGACCACAACATCGGCCGCGCCACGGGCATAGCCCGAGCCGCGAGCTTCGGCCGTGAAGCGATCGTAGCTTTGATCGTCGACCAGATACTTCGCTCCGCCGTCGGCCATGGTCGTCAACATGGTGTTTGGATACGGCGACTTCGCCTTGATCTCGGCGCCAAGGCTCGAGGCCAGCTCCGGCCACATGCCGGCGATGGCGATATCGCCGATGCGCATGACGACCACCGGGAAATCCACATCCGCGCCCGTCGCGTAGGTGTAGGAAAGGGTGGGCCCGTTAGCCTGCGCATTGCTGCCGGACCGGCCCTGCGAGGGTACCTTCAAGGTCTTGCGCAGCACGGAGATGGTGGGTTGAGCGGTTGCCTTGATGCCCTCGGAGGTCTGTATGACCTCGGAGCCCAGGCGTTCGCCGAGCAGGTCAAGCAGCGTGAAGCCTGGCTCCTTAAGGTCGACCAGCGACACAGTTCCGTCGCGATTCACCACGCTCCTGTCGGCTTGCAGGACGGGCAACTGATCGACGGCCGCGCCCATCAGCAGGAACGCCACCGTGCCTCCGCCATACCACTGCTCGATATAGCGCGCGGCTGCGCCGGAAAGATCCGCGGAGAGTGCTTTGCCTCCCGTGCTGTTGTCCTTCGACTGGTCCATGACCACGGACCGCGCGGCCGGGTTGTAGAGCACCGCCACGGGATTGCCGTTCGCGCCTTCGATGCGAATGACGGGAAGCGATCTGTCGGTGTAGCCGGCGGAGTTGCTGCCCTGTGCCCAGCCCTTGGGCGTGGGAATGTCGCGGTTCACGCTGATGCTGGTGGCGCCCAGGCCAAAGCCCAGCCTGGCCGGCTGCATCGAGGCTGCCGCCTGCTTGACGGCTGCATCCACGGCAGCCTCAAACGCCTTGCCATACAGGGCCGCTCCCGGGCCGCTGAACATGCCGCCGGGACCACCTGGAGCGCCCGGACCGCCTTGCCTGCCGGGACCACCCGGGGCTCCACCTGGGCCTGCGTTACCGCCTCCCTGCGGAGGGCCACCTGGAGCTGCATTGCCTCCCGGTCCGCCTTGCCCGCCACGCTGGGCGCCGCCTGGTCCACCGGGACCACCGCCCTCGGGTGCTCCGGCAGAGATGTGCGGAGCCGATGTGGAGTGTGTGGCGAAGACGATGGCATTTTCGGCGGGTACGCCGGCCACCTTTGTCAGCGCCGTCTTGATTACGGAGATGGGGCCCTCGCCGATCGACGGTGTTTCGACCACCGCGATTGCAAAGCGGCTTGCGCCGTCGTCCAGGATCAGAACTCGCACTGAGGCCTGATCGTGCACGGACGTGTAACCTTCAAGGGGCAACATGTCGGGTGAAGTCTGAATCTCGCTCTTGCCGGCCCCGGCGCGAAACTCCGCGCCAAACGCCGAAACCCCGGTGATGACGAGCACCATCAACATCGCCCGCGCCAAAATCACTGACCGCATCTTGTCTTCTCCTGGCTGCTTCCGATAGGTGAACCTAAAGATAGGACGGGATGCGGGCACAAAAAGACCTTGCGCGGCTCAGGACTACATTTCTCCGAACAAACTCAGCACGCACAGAATCGCCTGGAGACCGATGAGAGTGGCCGCGGCCGTAAGCGCTGGCCGCGGTCGCGCGGTTTCGCAGGCGTCCGCAAAGACTCCGCCGTTGAAGGTGAGCAAAAACGGAATCGACCAGAGCCAGGGCGTTCCGGGCGACCCGGTCATGACCAGAACCATGCAGACCAAAGCGCAGATCAACGGAGCTGTGTTGCCGAAGTAGCGGGAGCGGCGGCTGGCGACGTAGAGCGCGAGCGCGGCTGCGGAAGCGATGGCGATGCCGGCCTCAGGCAGCGAGCCGAAGAATCGCTGGGCCGGTGCAAGCGAGACGGAGAGCAGTCCGGCGCCGGAGCGGAAGAGGTAGCTGAAGGCATCCGGCGAAAAGCCGTAGCAGGCAAAGACCAGCACGAGAGCGCCGAAGGAAGTGCCGAGCAGAATGGGCAGGATGAGGCTGCGATGGCCCTCGGCCACCCACAGCATCAACGCCAGCCCGAGCAGCGCGGCCACTGCCAGCGCGGCGATGTGCGAGGCCGCCGCGGCGGCAAGGATCAGCGTGAGCAGCACGATCCGCGGACGCCACTTGCGCCGCGGCCCCAGCATGGCGTGAGCCACGCCGATGGCCGTGTACACGCCGCCGTAGACGCCGAGCGCCGCCAGAATGTCCGGGTTAGGCTGCACCGTAGCGCGCAGCACGGCAGGGCAAAAGCAGTAGAGCGCCAGGGCCGTGTATCCGCCCAGGTTGCCGTAGAGCCGGCGCGTGACCCACCACAGGCAGCCGCCCAGCATGACGCCGGCGGCCAGAAACGGCAGCCGCAACAGCAGCAGCGCGTAGGTCATCTGGTGGCGCAGCTCCCAGGTGCTGGGCTCGCTGCCAGCTTGCAGCACGCGGTCTTCGGGCTTCCGGAAGAGGTCGAGGGCACGCTCGGCCATAAGGTTGAGCGTGAGCGGCAACCCGGCCAGCCGATAGGCGAGGATACCGTCGTGAATGTTGCCGCAGGAGGTGTAGTAGCCGGCCAGCGGCGAGGGCCTCTCCCAGGTCTCGCGCCCGCAGCGGGCGTACTGGTAGTCCTGCTCGGTGAGCGGCTGGCGGCTGGTAAGCCACAGGCCCTGCACCAGAAAGAGCATCAGCAGCGCAGCCGCGATCTTCTGCGGACGGTTGAAGCGGAAGCGGCGGATGAGACCAAAGCGGTGGGTCATGGGGGGCGTGCGGTCCACATCAGTCTACATGCGCGGACCACGAGGAGAGCGAGTGCGGCGGAAAGCGCCGATTCAACTTGGTGCTATGCTTTCGGTAAGGTAAGGGCCATGAGCTGCGTTTTGACGATCGGTCACTCCTCGCATTCGGTTGAGGAGTTCCTGCGTCTGCTCGCCGCGCATGGCGTCGAGGTGCTGGTCGATGTGCGTTCGTCGCCCTACTCGGGCTACGTTCCGCAGTTCGACCGCGAGCTGCTGCAGGCGAGTCTCACCGCCGCCGGAGTCAAGTATCTCTTTCTCGGCGCCGAACTGGGCGGACGTCCCAAACAGGACAGCTACTACGACGAGAAGGGCCGCGCCGTTTACGGACGCATGACGAAAGACCCTGCATTTCTGCAAGGGATCGAGCGGCTGGAACGCGGCATCGCGAGTTACAAAGTTGCCTTGATGTGCGGCGAGGAAGATCCGGCGTGCTGCCACCGGCGACTGCTGGTGGGCCGCGTGCTGGTGGAGCGCGGCCACGAGCTCAGGCACATTCGCGGCGACGGGCGGCTGCAGCCGGACGCAGAGGTTGCCGATGAATCGGGCAGGGAGCTTGTCTCGAGCCAGCCCGCACTGTTTGCCGAGATGGATGAGGACCAATGGAGATCTACAGCATCGGTTTCACCCAAAAAAGCGCCGCTGAATTCTTCGGCACACTGAAGAAACATGGCATCGAGCGCCTGCTCGATGTGCGCTTGAACAACACCTCGCAGCTGGCGGGCTTCTCCAAGCAGGCCGACCTTGCGTATTTTCTCAAGGAGATATGCGGCGCGGCCTATGAGCACGAGCCGCTGCTTGCGCCCACGCAGGAGATTCTGGACGCCTTCAAGAAGCGCAAGGGCGACTGGACAGTTTATACCGAGTCGTACCTTGCACTGCTTCGTGCGCGCAAGGTGGAGTCGGCGCTTTCTCCCGCAAGTTTTGCCAAGCGTACAGTGCTGTTGTGCAGCGAGCCGACCGCCGAGCACTGCCACCGGCGCCTGGCGCTCGAGTACTTGCAGCAACACTGGGATGGAGTCATAATCCGGCATATCTAATTTCAAATCTCCGAGGTACGCCTGGCCTTATGAGCCTCGATCGGATTCTCTGCCTTGCCAACTCCTACAAGCACGAGCATAGGTGTGTGGCTGGGATCAGCCTGAACACCCGGAAGTGGGTGCGGCTGGTGGGACATGCGGTTCCGGGCTGCCTGACGCTCAAAGAGGCCAGCTACGAAGATGGAACCGAGGCGGCGGTTCTCGATGTATTGGAAGCAGAGCTTGGCGAGAGGTGCGGCTCCAACCCCCATCCTGAAGATGTCTTCCTGGGTAGTTCGCGGTTGCGGAGGATTCCACCGGCTGGCGCGATGACACTGCGGACGCTGAAAGAGTACCTGAGCAACTCGACACAGATTCTGGGAGGCTACAGCGACAGAGTCTACGCAAAGAAGTTCTTGAACGCGCGAGCGGCGAAGTCGCTGGAGCTGATTAAGCCGGACGATCTGTGGTGGTGGATCCGGAGCGAAGACGGCAAGCGCAAAAACCGTGCCCTGTTCCGGCTGGGCCACGTGGACCGCATGCGCTACGATCTGGCCGTCACCGATCCGCGATGGCTTGAGAAACTCAACCTCCTGCCTGCCGGGATCTATCCGCATTCGTATTTCTTCAAGGGCAAGCCGCCGGTCACGCTTTTGACGCTGAGCCTGAGCGAGCCGTTCGACCACTTTCACTACAAGCTGGTGGCCGGGGTGGTTTCGCTGCCCAGCTGAGAGTCAGCCGGTTGCCGATTTAGTGGTCTGACCACTATACTGGCCGCACTATGCTGACCCGCCGTGAATTCGCCCTCAGTGCCGCCGCAGTTGCGGTGGCCGGACGCGCCCCGTTGCTCACCGCCCAGAGCGCAGGCTTCTATCGCAACCCGATCCTGGGCGGGGACCACCCGGACGGCAGCCCGATCCGCGTGGGCTCGGACTTCTACCTGACCCACTCGAGCTTCGACTACGCGCCGGGACTGATCGTCTGGCACTCGCGAGACTTGATCAACTGGCGTCCGGTGGGCGCGGGGCTCAAGGGCTACTACGGCATCATCTGGGCGCCGTACCTTACCGAGTACCAGGGCCACTTCTACATCTACTTCCCCGCGGGCGGCGAGTTGAAGGTGGTTCATGCATCTAAACCAGAAGGCCAGTGGAGCGAGCCGATCGATCTCGGCATCAAGGCTATCGATCCGGCGCACATCGCGGAGGGCGGCAGGCGGTTTCTGCACATGTCTGCCGGGCGTGTGGCGGAGCTGGCGGCGGATGGCCTCTCGGTGATCTCGCCTCCGAAGACAGTCTTCGAGCCGTGGCCGATGCCGAAGTCGATCCGGATGGAGTGCACGTGTCTCGAAGGCCCAAAGGTGATTGAGCACAACGGCTGGTTCTATCTAAATGTCGCCGAGGGCGGAACGGGCGGGCCGGCGACCAGCCATTCGGTGATCTCCGCGCGCAGCCGCCACGCCGAGGGGCCATGGGAGTACTCGCCCTACAACCCGGTGGTGCACACAAATTCTCGCGAAGACCGGTGGATGTCGATGGGCCACGGACGGCTCGTCGATACGCCGGATGGCAAGTGGTACATCACTGTGCACTCCTACGAGAAGGAGTACCGGACACTGGGCAGGCAGTTGCTGCTGCTGCCCGTGGAGTGGACCGCGGACGGCTGGTGGCGGATTCCCGCCGAGGCCAAGGCCGATGGGCCGCTGCCGATGCCGGTCGCAGGGGCAAAGCAGGAGCCATTCTTCGACCCCTCGGACGATTTCAAAGCGCCTGAGTTGGGCCTGCAGTGGGCCTTCTGGCGGGAGTTCGATCGCGACCGCTTCAAGACCGAAGACGGCGCGCTGGTACTGAAGGCGCGGGGCAGCTCGGTTGCGGACTCGGCGGCGCTGACTACGCCGGTGGGAGGACACTCCTACACTGTTGAAGTCGACGTGGAAGTGGAGCCGGGCTGCGAGGCGGGGCTGCTGCTCTTCTACAACCCGGAACACTATACGGGGATTCACGTGGGGCCGGACGGGATCAAGATGAAGCTCCCAAATGGGTCCGGCCGCGACACGGGAGTGAAGACGGCGACGCGAGCCACGCTGCGGATTGTGAACGACCGGCAGGAGATCGACTTCTACTTCCGGCTACCGGGCGGGGAGTGGCAGCGGGCGGAGGCTTCGGCGGAGGTGTCGGGGATGCACCATAACGTGCTGGGTGGATTCCTCGATGTGCGACCGGCGCTGTATGCGTGTGGCAAGGGGCAGGCGAAGTTTCGTGGGTTCCGGTACTGGCCGGAGGTGAAGGCGCCGGTGTAGTTTTTCTCGAAATAAGCCCCTCCCGTGCGGGGGGGAGGGGGGGGGTAGCGCGATTTTTGGCGTTAAGCTGTTTGGTTTCATTTGATTAGGTCCACAAATTGAGTGTGCGTAGTGCATGCAAACGCGGTTTTTATCGATGCAATTTGGTGTTTTTTGGGGACCCTTGTACCCTGCACTGCCCCGCTCCGCACCCGGCATGTAGCCCCCCCACAGGGGGGCCCCCCTCCCCTACCAAAAGTCAGTTTCATCTTTGTTTTCAGTGGTTTAGGAGAGGACACACACGATTAGAGTCTTTCTTTTCAAGGGGATATGATATCCAAGTCTTGAAAAGAAAGGAGTTAGTAATTCCCTTGTCGGCGGGTTGGGCCGGCTTCGGGATGGATATTTTGACCACAGGAACAGAGTAGTACGGGATGGGGTAATTTTCTGCAACGGTGGTAGGGGGGCGAAGTGGCTGGTTTTCAGCGAGTTGCGGAGTTGGGGGGATTGACAGGGCACCTTCGGTGCGGCTGACTGCGCTTCGCGGGCGGAGTGGGGATTTATGGCATTGGGCGGAGGTTAGGGTGCCGGTGTAGTCTCTTGGAAAGTTGATGTTCGATCATTCTCAAGTCTCAATATTGAGACTTGATGGGCATTCGGCGGTACGCACTGCTTTTGCTCAATGAGGAGGTATATGAATTTCTCTCGACCGATTGATGAATTGCGTTTCGCTCCAATACCGATAGATACATGGAGGGATACTCAGGTCGGGGACAACAATGATGGACCTTACAAGCAGAACTATCCCAAGATTCCGGTAAATGATGATACAAATCGAGAACTTGTTGATCTATCGGAGTTTGGTCTAGTTAGCTCAGACGCTTACATGGACCAACTCCTCAGAGGTGATAGCTATCTTGCAGAAGCGTTTTCGCAGGGATTATTGTGGTCACGCGCGCTCGCGCGCCCACTACACGCCCGCCTCCTGGCACGCGCTGATGCGTTTCTTCGAGCTAATAGTTTGTTTCTATTCGTTTCTTCAGCATGGCGGCATCCGGATCTACAAAAACTGATAACTTCTGACTTTGCTGCCAAACACGGCGCGGATCAGGCCAGACGAATGTTTGCACCCGTACTTGATGGCCACGCGCCGCCGCCACATTCGACCGGCGCGGCTTTCGATTTGGAAATTTGGTCGCTTGAGACCTCGTCTCGACTTGAGATGTACTACACCGACGGGAGCCGGAATGTATATAACGCATACGCAATGGAGAAGTTGGCTTTGGGCGACCGACACCTCACAGACGATGCGTTCCTAACTTCGCTTCGGAATCGCCGAATTCTATATCATGTGCTATGCACAAAAGGAGTCGTGTTTTCACAAGATTCTGAACTGTTCTGTAATCACCCCGGCGAATTCTGGCACTTTGGCATCGGTGATCCGCTAAGCGCGTATCTCTCCCGAGAGCTTATGGCGCGATATGGTGCTGCACTTCCGCCACGAGTCACTTTAGAAGACACTGCGGGATCGATGCACTCGCCCAAGTTGTGATCGTGAGCGTACTTTCATTGCGTTGGCTGTAGGTTCTCGCATGTTGAAGTCGGCGAGTTTACCGGCGCTTCTTCAGTGCCCCGTTGATTGGCTTGAACTTGTGAAACGACTGCGAATCCAGGCCAACAACCGTCTCACAATAGATTGAGAGGTGGGTTGCTTTGTGAGCAGGCCATTGCGGATCTGATAATACAAGATATATAGAGCTGTGGCACGCTCCTCCTTAGATAATCTGCAGTTTACTTGTGCCTGGTCCCTGGTCAAGGGTATATACCAATTCTGCTTAGAGAAATATTCGGAAAGATCTTTGCGTGCGAATATGTAACCATGCTTAGCGTAATATTCATTCCGTAGGATATCAAGTTCAAACGCTGTCTTTCCTTGAAGTGTTTCTTCCTTGTGCAGCAATAGCAATTCGTCCTTCAACAACCGAAATTCCCACTCCGTCCAACGTCTTAGCCTTTTCGGAAAATGACGACGCTTTACAAATGCATTCTTACCATTGACACAGTACGTTGCATGAGACAGAGCAAACACGTCTGTGTAAATAGCCAATATTTCAAAGCCCTCGTGAATCCAAGTCAGCTCCATTGATTCGCCTGCTGGGAGTGTATTGCAGTACATAATCATAGGCCAGTCATTTCTATTCATCCACTTATCACCTATCAATATGGTGACAGCTGGCCCTTTCCCTACATTTCGAACTATCCATAGATTGTCTTTATTGAGAGAAAATACGAGAATAGGGCGAGATGCAGCATGCATATTGATTCGAAAGGTGATCACTGCCCATCCTATACCGAGAATTGATATGAGCCATGTGACTGCCTGTGGAATCATCGTTACTAATATTGATGTGAACCATGTGACTGCCTGTTGAATCAACGTTACTAATGATGACAGATGCATGTCCGCCCTCCGCAACAAACAAATTTATCACTATTGCTGACGATTGTGCGCTTCCCGTTAATATGACTGCGCCCGGCAACATGGCACTTGCATATACACAATAGTCCAAAACAGGAGTCTTCTGGGGTAGGTCAAGTATAGAGGGAAGGGCGGGCGCCTTGGTCAAGTCTATTGATTGATGCGCAGCTTTCCGGGTTTTGACTGGTCAATTTGACCAGCTAGTTTGAGTGGAAGGTTGAGGGTGGGGCACCGAGATTTTTGCTTGGGCTGGCCCCAGCCGCTACACTTCCAATTGACCATGATCAGAGGGCAGAAGAACGATCCGGAACGGCTGGTGAGCGCGGCGAAGGCCGACGAGGAGCTGGGCTTTGAGCTGAAGCTCAGGCCGAAGCGGCTGGGCGAGTTCATTGGGCAGGCGAAGGTGAAGGAGCAGCTTGCCATTGCGCTTGAGGCGGCGAAGAGCCGCGGCGAGGCGCTGGATCATGTGCTGCTGTCGGGACCTCCCGGCCTCGGCAAAACTACGCTGGCCACGATCATTGCCAATGAATTAGACGTGGGCTTTCAGCAGACCTCGGGGCCGGCGTTGCAGATTCAGGGCGACCTGACGGCGATTTTGACCAATCTGCGCGAGCGGCAGGTGCTGTTTCTGGACGAGATTCACCGGCTGCAACCGGTGCTCGAAGAGAAGCTGTACACGGCGCTTGAGGACTACCAGATCGACATCATCATCGGGCAGGGTCCGGCGGCGCGGACGCACGTGATGGAGATACGGCCTTTCACGTTTATCGGCGCGACGACGCGGCCCGGGCTGCTGAGTTCGCCGCTGCGCTCACGGTTCGGAATTCTGCTGCGCCTCGAGTTTTATACCGAGGAAGATCTGCGCGTGATTGTGGAGCGCTCGGCCGAGGTGATGCAGGTGCCGATCGACGCGGACGGCGCGGCGGAGATTGCGCTGCGCTCGCGAGGAACACCGCGCATTGCGAATCGGCTGCTGCGCCGGGTGCGGGACTACGCGCAGGTGCGCGGAACGGGCTCGATCGACAGGGCCACGGCGAATGCGGCGCTGGAGATGCTCGAAGTGGACGCGCACGGGTTCGACGAGATCGACCGGCGACTGCTGCTCGCCATCATCCAGAAATACGACGGCGGGCCGGTGGGACTGGGCACGCTGGCCGCAACGCTGGCCGAGGAAGTGGACGCCCTGGAAGAGGTCTACGAGCCGTTTTTGATCCAGATTGGATTTCTGGATCGCACGCCGCGCGGGCGGGTGGCGACACGGCTGGCGTATGAGCACTTCGGGATTGCGATGCCGGGTCGGCAGTCGGGGTTGTTCTAGCAGGCTTCGGACTTGCTGATGTATCTACTTGCTAATGGAGGTCAACCATGGCACTAACCGAATCGACGATGCTGGAGCTGGGAACCTTGGCTCCGGATTTTGCGCTGAAAGACGCCGTAAGCGGCGTCACCGTCCGCCGCGACAACTTTCGCGGCAAGAAGGCGTTGCTGGTGGCGTTTCTCTGCACGCACTGCCCGTTTGTGAAGCACATCGAAAAGGCGTTTGCCAAACTCGGCACGGAGTACTCGGGCAAACCAGTGGGTATTGTGGCCATCTGCTCCAACGACGCCGCCTCGCATCCGGACGACAGTCCCGCCGGAATGAAGCGGCAGGCAGAGACGTTTGGATTCACATTTCCTTATCTTCACGACGAGAGTCAGGCGGTAGCCCGTGCTTACAACGCGGCCTGCACGCCTGACTTCTTCCTCTTTGACGGCGACTTCCGGCTGGTCTATCGCGGCCAGTTCGACTCGAGCCGCCCGGGCAACGACCATGTGGTGACGGGAGAGGACCTGCGCGGGGCGATTGATGCCGTGCTCGCGGGCAGACCTGTCTCGGACGACCAACGGCCGTCGATCGGCTGCAACATCAAGTGGAAGGCATAAATCAGCAAGTCGGCAAATCAGCGAGTTAGCGGCCCTGACATGCTGACTCGCTGACTTGCCGACTTGCTGACCTGCTGACCTGCTTTCTACAGCCCCAGCCCCTTGAGATACTCGCGGAACTTTTCGCCGAACTCGGGGCGCTTGAGCGCGAACTCGACGGTGGCCTGCAACATGCCGAATTTGTCGCCGGCGTCGAAGCGCTTGCCCTTGAAGTTGTAGCCGTAGACCTTCTCCTTCTTGAGGAGCGCGAGGATGCCGTCGGTAAGCTGAATCTCGCCGCCTGCGCCGGGCTTGGTTTTCTCCAGCAGATCGAAGACGCGAGGCGTAAGAATGTAGCGGCCGATGATGGCCTGGTTGGATGGCGCCTTTTCGAGCTTGGGCTTTTCCACCATGCCGGTACAGTTGTAGATGCGGGGATTCTTCTTGTCTGCCGAGCCGGCCAGGCAGCCGTAGGCGCTGATGGCGGGTCCGTCCACGGCCATGGTGGCGATCACCGAGCCCTGCTTCTCGTTGAAGACCTTGATCATTTGCTTGAGGCATGGAGGCTTGGCGTCGATGACGTCGTCAGGCAGAATGACGGCAAAGGGCTCGTCGCCAACCAGTTCCTTTGCGCAGAGGACGGCGTGGCCCAGACCGAGCGGTTCCTTCTGGCGAACGTAGCTGATGCGGGCCATTGAGGCGATGCCGCGCGAGACGGCGAGGATCTCTGTCTTGCCGCGGCGCTCAAGCGTGGCGTCGAGCTCAAAGCTATAGTCGAAGTGGTCTTCCATGGCGCCCTTGCCGCGCCCGGTGATGAAGATGATGTGCTCGATGCCCGAGGCCAGAGCTTCTTCAACGCCGTACTGGATGATGGGCTTGTCGACCAGCGCCAGCATCTCCTTGGGGATGACCTTGGTGGCGGGAAGAAAGCGGGTTCCGAGACCGCCGGCCGGAAAGACTGCCTTGCGTACTCTCTTGTTCATACTTTGAGCCCCTTTGCGGCTTGCGGCCGCGATGAATGTTTTCTTGTTCAGCATCCAGCATACTCGCGCCATGCGCCGGAAGTGTAGACGCTTGCGGGGGATTTCTCCCCCTCAAAAGAAGTAGAGACTAGAGCGCGGGTGAGTCGTCTCCGAGCATGGCCTCGCGGATGATCTTGATGGGCGGGAAACCCTGGCGCAAAAAGTCGTCGTGAAACTTCTGCAGGCTGAAGGCCGCGCCCTGCTTCTTCTTGAGATCGTCGCGAAGTTTCAGGATTTCAAGCTTGCCCAGGGTGTAGTAGAGGTAGGTGGGGTCGCCTGCGCCGCGCTTGGTCTCAACTACCGCGAGTTGCTTCGACTGGTAGCCCTCTTTCTGGAAGAACTCTTCGGCCTGCTCGATGGTCATGTTGCCGGTGTGCATCTCGATGCCGACGATGAATCGGGCGTTGCGCAGGAGAGCGTCCTGAAGCTGCCCCAGGCGGAGGAGCTTGGACTCGCGCTCGTCTTTTGCTCCCACTCCGGGTTGGCCGTAGCCTTCGTCGAGCATCATCTGTTCGCAGTAGTGGGCCCAGCCCTCGGCGTTGGTATTTGCGCCGAGCAGCTTGCGCACCTTGCTGGGCGCATACGGCACGGAGAGGAACTGGATGTAGTGGCCCGGATAGGTTTCGTGGACCGCGGTCGAAACAATCGTACCGATGTTGAAGGAGTGCATGTAGTCCTCGACCTCGGCGGGGGTCCACTTGGGGTCGGGCAGCGTGACGTTGAAGTAGGCCGCGGTGGCGTGGGTCTCGAATGGACCGGGCGTGTCCATGCTGGCCGTGGTGGTGGCGCGCATGAAGGGCGGCGTCTCTTCAAGCGTCGGCCGCACGTCGGAGGGGATAGTGACAATGTGGTGGGAGTGAATGAAGTCGATGAGCGATGTGAAGGTGTTGCGGAAGGTGCTTAGAAGCTGATGGGGCGCGGGATGGTTCTGCCCCAGCTCTTCAAGCACCGCACTCGGCGTCTTGTCGGGTTCGAGTTCGGCGGCTACCTGCTTGAATCGTTCCTGGTTGGCGCGGAGGTTGGCCCAGCCGATCTCGAGCAGCTTGTCGAGCGGCAGATCGACCATCTCGTCGTAGACGAGCTTTTTGTGGAAGGTCTCCGCGCCGAGGCGAAAGTCGCCGTTTGAGCGCGGGAGCACGTCGGACTTGAGCCAGGCCTGGTAGTCGTTGAGCGATTGAATGACTTCGGCGTTGGTCTTTGCGAACTCCGCTTTGAGTGCGGGGTCTTTGGCGTCCTTGAAGGCGGTGGGGACATCGTTCTGAAAGAAGCTGACGATGTCCGGCAACTGCTCGATGGCGATCTCGGTGAAGATGCGGGGAGGATTCTGGAGGTTGGCGTGGGCGGCGGCAATGAGCGCGGGCATCTGCCTTTCGCGCGCGATGAGCGAGCGGAGGCGGTCGTCGGCGGAAGCAAAGTTGCGCTCCATGAGCGCGAAGGCCGCACCGGCACAGGCGCTGGAGTAGTTGTCGGGATTCTTCTGCCAGGGGCGGATGGTTTCGAGGGTCAACAACTGAGAACGAATGCTCGCAAGCACGATCTCGCGGTCGCTGCGGGGGACGAAGCTGTCTTTGGAGGCATCGGGCTTGATGGCCTCGATGCGGCTCTCGAAGTTGTGGAGCGCAACGATCTCGGCGTCGATGGATTTGCGTGAGTAGTCTTCAAGCTGCGCATCGTACTGGTGAAAGCCGGCCAGCGTTCCCGCGGTGGGCGAGTAGCGAAAGTAGACCTGGTTGAAGTAGTCCTCTGAGGTCTGGGAGAACTGCTGTTTCCAATCGGGCTTTGTGCTTTGCGCGGCAGCCGTAGCAGCCACTGTGGCAATCAATGCGATGAGCGATACCAGCTTCTTCATGCAGACCATCCTAACCAGAATGAGTTTACGCGCCGGCCGGCGCGGGAGCGAGCTGAACGAGCAGCTCGCGGATTTCAAGCAAGACTTCATCGGGCCGCGTGGCGGCGAGCGGAAACTTGAGAACCCCCTGAGGACTGAACTGCGCGCCGCGCTTGGCGTTGCGTGCAACCAGGCGCATGAGGTGCTGTGGATCGATGACGGCGCTCTCGGTAAATCGAACGTTCAGCTCGCTGCGCTTGCGGTCCACCTGCGCCACGCCAAGCCGCTCGCACTCGAGACGCAACTCGGCGGCTTCAAGCAGGTAGACTGTGGCGTCGGGCAGCGGGCCGTAGCGGTCTTCCATCTCGGAGCGGATCTCTTTGACGGCTGTATCGCTCGAAGTGCCCGCGATCTTCTTGTAGAGGCGCAGGCGCTGGTTTTCTTCCGGCACGTAGCTCTCATCGATGCGTAATGCAATTCCAAGATTGAGCTGTACGGCGGGCCGTTCCTCGCTGGCCTCGCCCTTGAGTTCCTTGACGGCAGCTTCGAGCATTGACGTGTAGAGTTCGAAACCGACAGCCTCGATGTGGCCGCTCTGCTCGCCGCCCAGCATATTGCCCGCGCCGCGCAACTCAAGATCGAGCGCGGCGATCTTGAAGCCTGCGCCGAGGTCGGAGAACTCCTTGAGCGCGGCCAGTCGGCGGCGGGCGATGTCAGTGAGTTCCTTTTCCGGTGGGATGAGCAGATAAGCGTACGCACGCCTGTTTGACCGGCCCACACGGCCGCGCAACTGGTAGAGCTCGCTCAAACCGTGGCGGTCGGCGCGGTTGATGAGGATAGTGTTGGCGAGTGGAATGTCGAGGCCGTTCTCTATGATGGTCGTTGCAACTAGCACGTCGAACTGGTGGCTCATGAAGGCCAGCATTACCTTTTCGAGCTCGCTCTCGTGCATCTGCCCGTGGACGACAACTACGCGCGCCGCGGGGATAAGTTCCTGGATGCGCGCGGCTATTTCATAAATCGATTCGACGCGGTTGTGAACGAAGTACACCTGGCCGCCGCGTTCGAGTTCGAGTTCGATGGCCGAGCGGATGATCTTTTCGTCGAACTTGGCGACGACGGTTTGAATCGCCATGCGGTCCTTGGGCGGCGTCTCGATGACGCTCATGTCGCGCAGGCCCACCAGCGACATGTGCAGGGTGCGGGGGATGGGCGTTGCGCTCATGGCGAGCACGTCGATCTCCTTGCGCATCTGCTTGAGCCGCTCCTTGTGGCGCACGCCGAAGCGCTGTTCCTCATCGACTATGAGCAGACCGAGATCCTGAAACTTGATGTCCTTTGAAAGCAACCGGTGTGTGCCGATGAGAATATCGATCTTGCCGGTCTCGACCTTCTCGACGATCTCTTTTTGCTCCTTGGCGGTACGGAATCGGGAGATCATTTCGACATTGATGGGGAACTGCGAGAAGCGGCGCTTGAAGGTCTCGAAGTGCTGAAAGCTGAGAACCGTGGTTGGAGTGAGCACGGCGACCTGCTTGCCGTCCTGCACGGCCTTGAAGGCGGCGCGCATGGCGACTTCCGTCTTGCCGTAGCCCACGTCGCCGCAGAGCAGCCGGTCCATGGGCGTGGTGGACTCCATGTCCTGCTTGATGGCGGCGATGGCCGTGATCTGGTCGTCGGTCTCGTTGTAATCGAAAGCGTCTTCAAACTCGCGCTGAAACTCGTTGTCGGGCGCGAAGGCGGTGCCCTGCGCGGAGTGGCGCTGCGCATAGAGCACGAGTAGCTCGCCGGCCATGTCCTGCATGGCCTTGCGCACTCGTGCCTTGGTCTTGGTCCACTGCTGGGAGCCGAGCCGGTTAAGCACCGGCGCGGGCCCGGTGTCAGTGGAGCGGTATTTCTGGATGAGGTCGAGGCGCGTGAGCGGGATGTAGAGGCGTGCCTCTTCGGCGAACTCGAGAATCATGAACTCGACGGTGAGCGCGTCCTGCACGATCTCCCTGAGACCCTGAAACCGGGCGATGCCGTGATCGACGTGGACGACATAATCGCCGATGGCGAGATCGCGAAAGTCGGAGACAAAGGCGGCAGTCTTCGACTTGCGCGGAACGGGGCGCGCGGTAACGTCGGTGTCGTCGGAGAGATCGTTGGCTCCGAAGACGATAAGCTTCGACTCGGCGAAGCTGACGCCGGAGGCAAGCGGCGTTCGCACGATGGTGGGAACGTGGATGTCGCTGGCCAGATAGCTGGCCTCTTCCAGCATGGTCTCGCCCGGGTGCGCCACGCGGCTGCCGAAGCGATAGGGAATCTGGTACTCGCGCAGCACGGTTGCCAGCCGCTCGACCTCGCCCTGGTTGGGCGCGGCGAGGACTGTACGGTGCTCGGACTGCATAAGGCTGCGAAGCTGCTCGGTGAAGGCCGGGATCGATCCGTGAAAGCGCAGCGTGGGCCGGGTGGGAATCTCAATCTCGCCCAGGGTCGAGTCCTCGTCGATCACGTCGATGACGCCGAGCTGGTCGATGTCCAAGCCGAAGTGCGACTGGAGTTGGGCGGTAAGAATCTCGGGGCGAAGATAAATGTCTTCGGGGCGGATGAGCGAACCGATGCCGGAGCGGTCGTGGCGCTGCTCGACCTTGTTCCACCAGCGGTCGATCTGGTTCGAGACCATGGCCGGCTCGATGACGAAGAGGGCCGAACGTGGCAGCAGCGAGAGAAGAGACTTTCCTGCCCCGGCAACCGGCGTAAAGAACTCCCAGCCGGGAAAGACGCTGACTCCGGCGGCAGCCGCAACCGCTTCAGCCAGATTCTGGTCTTCGGATTCGATGCGTTCGCGGCTCAGGCGCGCGTTGACGGCGGCAAGCAGCCGCTCGGTAACGGGAGCCTCGGTGAGCGGCAGCAGCTCGGCTTCGTCCATGCCGAACTGCGAGCGCTGCGTCTCGGGATCGAAGCGGCGGATGGTCTCGATCTCGTCGCCGAAGAACTCGACGCGTATGGGGCGGTCCACTTCGGGCGAGTAGACGTCAAGGATGCCGCCACGGCGGGTGAACTGGCCTGGCATCTCGACGAGATCGGTCCGCGTGTAGCCGACGCTCGCCAGATGCGAGGTGAGCGTTTCAATGTCGATCTCTTCTCCGCGCTTGAGCGTAACGGCGAGGGCCGAGTAGTAGTCGCGGTCAAAAAGGCGCAATGCCGCGGCCTCAACGGGCGCGATGACCAGATCGACGGCTCCGGTAGCGAGCTTGAAGAGAGCCGAGGCGCGCTGCTCCTGCACGTCGGGGTGGGGAGAGAGATTCTCAAAGGGCAGTACATCGTGGGCAGGAAAACGAACGACGCGCGCGGGGTCGATGGCTCCGGTAAGCTCGCAGGCGGCCTTGACGATGGGCTCGAACGCCTCGGCCGCCTTGTTGTCCGCAACGATGACGATGACCGGCTGGCGGGCGGCGCGCACCATGAGTGGAAGGTAGAGCGCGCGAGCGGTCGACGTGAGCCCGGAGACACGTCTGCGCCCCGCAGCAAGGCTGAGGTGCCTGCGTACGCGCTCGAAGGCTGGCGAATGCTCCAGCTCCGCGAAGATTTCGCGGACAAACGGGAGAATCATGCTTGCTTAGTTTATCAGTGAGCCGCGTTTCATCTCGGCCGGCAGAAGCTCGCCGCCGCCGCGCTACACTGACTATCAATTGGCGCCTGCCGCAGTGCGGGCGCTGAAAGTGAGCCGGTGAGATGATAACGATTCGGCCTCGGGTAGTTGTGGCTATTGCGTTGTTGGCTGGGATTAGTGTGACTGCAGCGCAGACCAATTCCCCCGCAACGCCCGCTTCCGCGAAATCCAAGAAGATCGAGTGGACCTTTCAGGGGCAGGCCGATGACACGCAGGAGAGCACGTGGGCCTCGGAGCACCGCAACTTCGGCAAGATGGTGCGGGAGGCTACGAAGGGGCGCATAGAGATTGCGTATGTGAGCGACGCGGCTCCGGATACCGGGGTGCTCGATGCGGTGAAGGCGCGCAAGCTGAACCTGGGCTTCATGGGCGTGCACTACAAGCCCGAGATGGCGCTGATGAACTTCCCTTCGCTGCCTATCGTGCCCAACGACCGGCTGCCGGAGATTCTCGCGGCTCTCAAGCCCGAGTTCGACTCGATCTGGCAGAAGCAGTTCGGAGTGAAGCTGCTGGCCTTTGGCTATTACCTGCCGCAGATGCTCTTTACGATGAAGCCCGCCGATACGGTGGAAAGTTTGCGCGACCAGCGCATTCGGCAGTTCGGGGCGGACCTGATCGACCTCTACACACGGGCTGGCGCCAAGCCAGTGACCGTTTCGAACGTCCACCTGGTGCAACTGAGCCTGATAAAAGGCGATCTGGACGGGGCGCAGGGAGCGCTGCCCGCCTACGTGAACTGGGGATGGGCGCAGAAGCTCAAGTACGTTTCGAACTGGCCGCTGGGGAGCGTCTACATGGCTCTGGTGGTGAACCTGGACGATTGGAATGCGCTCACACCCGAATTACAGCAGGAGGTTCAGAGCGCGGCCAATGAGCTTGAGCAGAAGCAGTGGCAGGGGCGGCAGGCTTATGTGAGCGAATTGCTAAAGAAGGCGCAGACCGACTTTGGGGCGAAGGTTGTAAACCCTTCGCCAGCCGAGGTGACGAGGCTGCTCGGTAACTCAGGTCCGGTGCTCGAGGACTGGAAACACCGCGTTGGCCCCGGATCGGCGGAGATTCTTGCGGCGATCAACAAGGTGCTGGGGACTAGCTATCAATAGACGTTTTCGTGAGAAGGATTGAGAAAGGTGGTCTCGAACTGATCTCAAAGACCGTGACTGCGCGTATTTGGCTGCTGAAGCTTCCGGATCGCCGGTTATTCACCCGCCGATGGTTCCGTGCCCGCCATTTTCCTTTGCCGACGTTTAAGCAGGACATACAGAATGTAGCTATTTGCCGTTCCAGAAAGTGCGTTGCAGGTAACGAACACCATCAGTTGCCTACCGAGAAACCCTTTACCCCATATGGGAAAATCCCACGTTGACGTTAGGAGCCAACTCCAAGGGGTTGTGAATGCCATCAGCGGAAGGAATCCCATCCCCTCGGAATCAACGCGGCTCTCCGTCGCTCCGAGCAGAAATAGAAATAACAAGACGGCGGTGTAGATTTTCACCCAAAAGACGGGTGACAGATGCCTCATATGATCGCCTCTCTGAACTAGTTCTTACGGCCAAGCTTAAACCTAAGCAGCGGTTGTATCGTCGCCTTATGGGAAGTTTCGGCCAATGCATGCAGCTGATCGTGGGTTCCGCTACACCTCGATGGGCCTTTCGGGCCGGACCAGCAGCCACGACAATGCGCCGAGCAGAACCAATGCGGCGGCAACGTTGAAGGCCATCTTCCAGCCAAAGTGAACGGCGAGCCACGGTGTAAGTGAGGCGGTCAGCGCACCGCCGATCTGGCCGCTCATGTTGGCCATCGCAGAAAATACTCCGGAGTTGCGGCCGGCCAGGTCGGTCGAGACCGACCAGAAGGAACTCTGCGAAAAGTAGAGGCAGCCTGCGCCGAGGGCGAGCAGCACGGCGGCCGTAAACGGCTGCGCCACGTGCGAGCCGAGCACCAGAAACAGCGCGGTGATGAGCATGGCCACAAAAGCCAGCCAGCAGCGGCCGGCACGCAGGCTCACCTTGCGCGTGAGCAGGTCAGAGACCGAACCGCCGCCGAGACAGAAGACCGTCATGCAGAAAAACGGCATCATGGTGAACTCGGCGCTGGTCTTCAGGTTCAGGCCGCGGGCTTGGGCCATGTAGATGTAGAACCAACTGAAGAAGATCCACGCCGTGTAGCCGAACGAAAAGTAGGCGAGCATGAGGGCGGGCAGATCGCGGCGCGAGAACAATGCGCGCCATGCGATCTTCTTCTCTTCGACGTGCGCCGCGGTGGCGGTGCTTGTAGCGTAGGCGCTGAGGCCTTCTTCGATGGCGCGGCGCTCGGCCGAGTTCACGGCAGGGTGGTCCTGGGGGCGGTCGCGGGCGATGATCCACCACACGATGCCGCCGAATGCGCCGAGGCAGGCGTCGAACCAGAAGGCCGCGCGCCAGCCATTGTTGAGGATGATCCAGGTGAGGATGGGCGGGGCCAGGCTTGATCCAGCGCCGACGCCGGCGAAGATGAGTCCGTTGGTAAAGCCGCGTTCCTTTTGCGGAACCCAGCGGGCCACGAACTGATTGGCGGATGGATAGATGACGGCTTCGGCGAGTCCCAGAGCGCAACGCACGGCGATGAGCAGCACGATGGCCTGGGAGTATCCAGAGGGCAGCAGCGCGGTGAGGACGTTGCAGACGGCCCAAATGCCGACACCGAAAGAGATCACGCGCCGAGGGCCGAAGCGGACAGCTAGGGCTCCGGCGGGAATCTGGAAGCTGGCGTAGCCGATGAGGAAGGCCGAGGCGAGCCATCCCAGCCGCTGGTTGCCGAGGCCGAACTCCCGGCTCAGTTGCAGGCCCGCGATCGAGATGTTCGTGCGATCGACGAAGGAGATGGCGCTGAGGACGAAGAGCCAGAAGACGAGATAGAGGTGGATGCGTGAGCGGCGTTCGGCGGGCATTCGTTCTCCGAAAAACAGGGACTAGGGACCAGGGACCAGGGACTAAGGCCGGAGTACAGAGGCCTTGATCGGCGCTACTGAGCTGGCCGAAGAGGCGTGCCCTTTCACAAACAATGTCTGGGTTGAGAAGGAGGGGGAGAAGCCCCCTCCAACTCTCCAAATTGCGCGCCTCATCCAAATGCAGCGGCAAAACCCACCTTGAAGATGACCACGACGGCCCACCAGCCAAAGACGACGATGTAGCCGGTCTTGCGCTTGAGACCGGCCACCGTTGCCAGGCCGATGGAAACGAGCACCAGCGTCCAGATGGTGGTGACATCGAGGCAGGTGCAAAGTGCGTAAAGCGCCGGGTTCGATGAGGCAGGATCGAGGAAGAGCGCGGCGGGGTTAGTGGGCGCGAAGTTCTTGATGTTGAACTGTTCCGGAGGTTGGAACCAGAGCACCATAATGCCGAGCACAACCTGGATGACTCCGGGCAGCCATGCGTAGTAGAGGACGGCGAAGACATTGGAGAAGGTGGCCCGGCCGCCGAAAGCGAAGTTGATGGTGCCGAGCAGGACCGCTCCGATCACGGCCGCATAGAGGAGCCCGAATACGGGCGCCACGTAAAAGACCCCCTTGGTGATGGCGACCGAGATGCTGATCTGCTTTGCGGCCTGCTCGGGGCTGGCGCTGGCCATCTGTTGCTGGGCCTTGGGGCTCATCTGGATCTGGTTGCGGACGGTCTGCTCCATGCCGATGCGAGTGGAGACAGCGGCAAAGAACAGGTAGCTGACGATGGCCAGGATGACAAAGGGCAGCCACCAACTGCGGCGGCCGTCGCGAATGTCGTCAAAGGTGCGCGAGGGCGCGGAGAAGATGCTGGTGACGCGCTCGATCTGGCTGAGGCCGGCAGGGGTGGCGGCCGTGGAATCGACCTGAGTCATGGGGTTCCTTTCCTTAGGCTGCCGGTTTTGCTCGCGGCAAAAAAGGCAGGAATTCCGTTTGCGGCGATTGTAGCGCGGGGGAGGGACGCGGGGACAGGGGGAAAGGCAGGGACTGAGGGACTAGGGAAGACGCTACGATTTGTTCGGTTAGTTGGGGCTGAAGTTTTGAGAGATTCTCTTGCGGGCCGACGATTCCGCCGATTCCTTTACATTCCGCAAGGGAGTCCGGGGCGGTTGCTTCAGTAGAGCAGGTCCATGTGGGCCTGTTGGGATGTTGCCTGACTCCTGGCTGTCTGGCGCGCTGTTGCCCGATCTCTGTTCCCTGCCCTGCTGGTTGCGGTTCCCTTCCCGGACTGGGGGCGGCTGCCGAGTGCTGGGATCTGCAACTGCGCCTGGGTCCGCGTGCTGGACGGCTGGGCGGCGGGCTTGTAGACAGTAATGTGGAAGCAGGCCTGTTCGAACTCCTCTTCGACGTCGATCTTGCCGGCGGCGGCATCGGCGCGGAGGCGGCGGCGGAGCCAGAGAACCTCTGCGCGGCTGAGGTCACCCTTGGCGATATCGACCGTAGCGCCCATGACGTGGGGGCTGAAGAGGGTTCCCTCGGCGGGGGCGGCGTTGGAGTTGGTGCGCTTGAGCTGCTTCTGGTAGGCAACGGTACGCACGGCCGAACTGACCTCGAGCGAGCTATGGAAGGCCGCACGATGGTCGCGGGCCAGAGCGGAAAGGTAGGTCGCAGTCCACGGGCGGCAGTAGCGGCGGCTCTTTTCGAGATCCGGATCCGCGGTCAGTGCCGCCGAGACAGGCAGCGGAACCAGGAGATGATTCTTGATGCGGCCGGCCAGATCGCGGTTGTCTTCGATCGGCTCCAGTTCCTCGGCGCGGAGACGCTTGTCCTGGCGCTTGAGGTTCGAGAGCGAGCCGCGCAGCGGTGCGATGGAAGACAGGCGGGAAGCGGCGGCGGATCGCGTGGTTTGAGTGCGGTTGCTCTTCGCCGTGCTGGCGCTGGCGGTGTGGCGGGTACGGACGTAAGCCTGCTGCTGGCCAGCAACCGGGAAGGCCGCGACGGCAAGAGCAAGCAGTAATATGGCGTTCCGGCACATGGAAGGGAGTGCGGACGTCCAGAGCCCTTTCAGGGTAGGCGGAATCCTGCCTGGGTGAAAGTATCAAGCCGGGTTCGGATGTGTCTGATAACTATCTGTGACAAATGGCTCCCGGCGCTCTCAGGAGTTGGCGCGCTCCAGGACGTATTCCACTGCGGCTTGAATCTCGGGTACGGTCACGTCTTCGACGATTCCGGCGTCGCCGATGCCCAGGGGCAGCACAAACCGCCGCACGCCGCCGACGTTCTTCTTGTCGCCGACCGTAGCGGCCATGACTTTGGCTGGGCGGACGTCGAGGCTGGGAAGCGGGCCGTAGCGATAGATCAACTGCTCCAGACGCTGCTGCTGGGCCGCGGAGATGGTGGTGCGCCTGCGGGCGATGGCCAGCGCCGCGACCATGCCCCATCCGACCGCCTCACCGTGCAGCAGGACTTTATAGCCGGTGGCCTGCTCCAGGGCGTGGCCGACGGTGTGGCCTAGGTTGAGGATCATGCGCAGTCCGCTCTCGCGCTCGTCCTTGTTCACCACGTCGGCCTTCATGCGGATGGAGGCGGCGATGACGCGCTCCAAGGCCTTGGGGTCGCGAGCGAGGATCTGGTCGGCGCGCTCTTCCATAAAGCGCACCAGGGCCCGGTCGCGGATAATTCCAGACTTGATACTCTCCATCAAACCGGCCTTGAGCTCGCGGTCCGACAGTGTACCCAGCACGCCAATGTCTGCAAAGACTGCGCGGGGATGGTGGAAAGCGCCCACCAGGTTTTTGCCTTCGGGCAGGTTGACGCCGGTCTTTCCGCCCACGCTCGAGTCAACCTGGGCAAGGAAGGTCGTGGGCACCTGCACATAGGGGATGCCGCGCATGAAGATGGAGGCCACAAAGCCGCCCACGTCGCCAACAATGCCGCCGCCGAACGCGATTACCAGCGATCCGCGGTCGCCGCCGGCCTTGACCATCTGACGCAGCAGGCTTTCGGCGCTACGCAGGGTCTTGTGCTCCTCGCCGGGGGGCAGGAATAATACGATCGGCTCCTCGGCAAATGAGTTGAGAAAGGAGTTCGACCACAAGGCCCAGATCTGGGGCGAGGTGATGACGAAGACGCGGCGGGGCAGCTTGCGAAGCGCCTTTTCGATGCGGGGGGCAAGGGACTCGATGAGTCCACTGCCGGCGTGGACTTCGTAGCGGGCCGAAGGTGTTTCTACGCGAATGGTCTGCACAGTTCAATCGTAAAACAGCGGCCTTTGCAGCCAGCAGGCCTGCCCTGCCGGCACACGAGGGCAGGAGCGCCAGAAAGAAGCCGCTTGTCGCATTACTTCGAAGCCGCGGGATCCTTCTCCTTGAACAGCGCGTCGAGGCTGAACCGGCCCGGGCCGGCGAGGAAGATGGTCAGCATCGCGATCAGATAGAGAACCATCATCTCGCCCTGCTGACGCCCGTGTTCGAAGTAGTTGAAGTGCTCGCGCATCGACCAGGCCACAAAGATCACGGCAAACGAGTAGGCGGCGGCCCAGCGCGTGGCCAGCCCAACTGCCACCAGCAGCGAGCACAGCACGTCGCCGATCGCGGCCAGAAAGATCATGGGGACGACACCAATGTGCAGGATGTCCGGAACGCGCGCAACGACGCCGTCAAAGCCGGTGGCCTTCTCCCACCCGTGACGCAGGAAGAGGCTGACCCCGGCGCACACACGAAGGACAAGCAGCGCCAGATCGGTGCTGGACGGAACAAAGCGAAGCTTCAATAGCCGGATGAACATACGGACCCTTTCGTCAACGACGGTAACTGGAGGAGCAGGTTGGCCGAAGTATACAGCCAGAACAGCCTGAACCCCAATCGGTCCTCGACGGGAGGTGAACCAGGGATCAGTAGTAGTCGGCGCAGCTCATGAAGTATCCGCAGCAGGCGCAGATGAGCTTGCAGCGAAAGGCGTTGAGCTTCGAACCGCAGTTGGGGCAGATCTGGCAGGGATGGTCGCGAACGGGCTCGGCAGAGACGGCTGCGCCGGGTTGCGCGACGTCTGAATCGACTGCCGGGGGTAGGGGGTCGGCGGGGAAGGCCGGCTGCATAGGAAAAATCTAGCATAGCCACGCCGTGTGCTCTTGAAAGTGCAACCCCTGAGGCGCTTTCGGCATCAAAACAAGGGAAGTTACCGGATTTGAGCTACACCCCCGGGCCGAAAGGTTTTTTTCAGCGCCATCGGGCGGCGCACCCCGGCCAACCCTTCCCACCAAAATATTCCCAAAGGAGCACTTCATGGCAAGCAAGGCAAGCGCGGTCTGGACAGGATCGCTCAAAGAAGGCAAAGGCACCATCTCGACGGCAACCGGCGTGCTCAAGAACGCCAACTACTCGTTCGCCACACGGTTTGAAGGCGCGGACTCCGGCACCACCCCCGAGGAACTGATTGCGGCGGCGCACGCCGGCTGCTTCTCGATGGCGCTGGGCGCGCAACTGGGCGGCGCCGGGCACACCCCGGAGTCGATTGCCACTGAGGCCGCGGTGACCCTGGCGAAGACCGATGCCGGTTTTGCCATCACGCGGATTGTGCTGACCACAAAAGCCAAGGTTCCCGGCGCGACGAAGGAGACCTTCGATACCTGCGCGGCCAACGCCAAGGCCGGCTGCCCGATCTCGAAGCTTTTTGCCAACAATACCGAGATCGTGCTGGACGCAACGCTCGAGTCGTAAGTCTGAACCGGTTGCGCTGGCTCGAACCTGGATCAGCGCAACCGGGCTCGCCATTTGACACCGCGCGCCGCATTTGTAACACTCATAACTGCTGCCGGTTCAGCAGATTGCTGAACTTGTAACCGTGCCGAAGTGGCGGAATTGGCAGACGCGCGTGGTTCAGGTCCACGTACTCGCAAGGGTGTGGGGGTTCGAGTCCCTTCTTCGGCACCAATTTATTTAGAATCAAATCTTTATAGCCCTTGGTGCTCTCTATGGCCCTTGGTGCTGTTTGCAGACTCCCTCATAGAGCTGTTGCCATCCGCACAGAGCGATTCATCCAAACTACACCCTCGGACCAATTCACTCGTGCGTAGAGTTTTGACGTGCTCTGCCTCGGGCTTTCTCCAGAAGAAACGACTCTATCTGCGAAGAGCTTCAATCGGCAGGATGTCCGGCTTCTGCGCGTTGTGGTCGGGGAGTTGGTCGAGCAGCACGACATTGAGCAGCGACCTGTGCACCTGGATGCGGCCGTTGTAACTGATGAAGCCGAGCTTGCGAAAGCGATTCATGAAGAAGCTTACGCGGGAGCGGGTGGTGCCGATCATGTCCGCCAGCGTCTCCTGGGTCACGGGCGGGATGAAGGTCTCCGGCTCGCCGGGCTTGCCGAACTCGGCCATGATGAGAAGAATTCGCGCCAGCCGTTTCTCGCTGGAGTTGAAGAGCTGGTCGACCAGGTCGGCCTGGGTGCGCATGCTGCGGGCCAGCAGGAATTTGAGGAAGATGTCGGCGAATGCCGGTTCGTCATGCATGACGCGAATCATCTCGTCGCGATCGATCTTGAGGGCCGTGCAGTCGCTCATGGCGGTGGCGGTGGCCAGGCGCAACCCGACGATGGCCGCCAGCGATTCCTCTCCAACAAAGTCCGTGGGCGATAAGAGCGTAATGGTGGCCTGCTTGCCGTTCTGCGAGATGACGGTCATTCGTGCCCGGCCTTTTTGCAGGTAGAAAACCGAATCCGCCGGATCGCTCTGGCAGAAGAATGTCTCCTTGGCCTTCAATTCGACGATGGTCCGGCCGAGTCCGGCGGTGGCAAGAAAGTCCGCGGAATTGAATGGAGCGATGTTGTCGCTGGTCACAATGCTACCTCGCTATGGGCCGTCTGCTTGGGCCGGCTCTCGCTGCCCGAAATGCGATCGCTGTCTATCATCGCCCCAACTCCAAACCGCGGGCTGTTCTCTATCGCACAGCGCCGATGGAATTTCATTCCCTTGCGTGGTCACGATTCTAGCGAGATCGGCCCCATGGAACCCATGCCAGGTCACCACTCAGAACGTAGATCGCGAGCGCCGCACTCATAAGAAGCGCGCCTATCCAGAAACGCCAGTCGCGATGCATGCGCTTCAAGTAAGGCCCGGGGCCCGGTTCGCCGCCTTCGCCGCTATTTCCTTCCACGTTGTGCTTGTTTCCTGTCATGTCGTCTCCGTGTTCGTGTCGCATTCGCCGCGGCCCGCCGCGTAGTTTTGGCCGTGCTGTCGATGAAAGATCGTGCTCGGCGATCGCGCGATGTCTTTCTGGCCGCGCTCATTGTGGCTTTCCGTACCGGCATAGGAATGGCTTCTATTTCTCCGCATGCAACAGCAGGCCGGCGACGGTATTTACACACTGCTTGGTGGAGCCCTCCGCCATTGAGTTCCTGGCGTCATTTCGTCAACTGCTCTTTGATCGCTTGAAGTTCGATGCGCCGCTTTGCGCTGGTCTTCGGGTAGGCCACTTCGAGTTGGCCCATTACCTCCAGGAGGATGTGGGAAACGATCAGCCGCGCGTTTTGCTTGTCGTCGGCAGGGACGATGTACCACGGCGCATGACGAGCGCCTGTCGCACGAAAACAATCCTCATATGCCATCATGTAGTGTTTCCAGTACTTTCGTTCATGAATGTCGGAGGTGCTGAACTTCCAGTTCTTTCTTGGGTCATCGATGCGCGCCAGGAAGCGCTTGCATTGCTCTTTGTAAGAAAGGTGCAGGAAGATCTTACAAGTACGCGTGCCGTTTCGATGAAGGTGCTTCTCCAGGTCCACGATGGACTGGTACCTATTCCGCCAGATGTTCTTTTCGTCACGCAACTCTTCGGGAAGCCCCTGACTGCGGAGAATCTCCGGATGCACTCGAACAACGATGACTTCTTCATAATAGGAACGATTGAAGATGCCGATCCGGCCGCGTTCCGGAAGCCGGCAGGTCGTCCGCCAAAGAAAATCATGTTCCAGCTCTTCGGCACTGGGCTGCTTGAAGCTGAAGACTTCGCACCCTTCCGGATTGACCCCGGACATGACGTGACGGATGACGCCGTCTTTGCCCGCACCGTCCATCCCCTGAAGGACTAAGAGCAGTGCATACCGGTGAGCCGCGTAGTGAAGGTTCTGCAGCGAACTCAGCTTCTCCAATTGTTGATGGAGAATCTCCTCGTACCGCTCTTGTGAGTTGTAATAAGGGGTAACAAGCGTCGGCCACTTGCCGAGATTCACCTTCTTGTCCTGCGGTACGCGATAGTCTTTCGAATCGATAGTCATCGAGTTCCTCTGTGCCTGTACGCTCAGAATGCGTCATCTTGAGCCGGCATCCTGACTTTCAGCAGATGCGGAGACTGACAAATACGGGGATCTTCTCAGCGCCGAGAAACGGCGGACAGCCTTCCTCGCGTCTGCAACCGGGCCTGTCCGCAGCCTTTTCTACCACCATTTGACGGCGTGTTCGGCCGGAGCCTTCTCGCCGGCGTCAGGCTCGGTTGAACGCAGAAGCAGCAGCGGGCAGCGCACCAGCTTTACCACCTTTTCGGCGATCGAGCCGAAGACCAGCGGACGCCAGCCGGAGATGCCGTGCGTGGAGATCACGACCATGTCGATATGCTCGCGCGCCACCACTTCCATAATCGTTGCGGCAATGTCATTGCCGATCTCGACGCTCGATGCCGCCATCACTCCCCGGGCCGCCAGCGCCGCTAGGGATTTTGCCAGATGCCGCTCCGCGAAGGTTCTCAACTCATCGATGTACTCGGTTTCCGGAATCAGGTCGGGAATCGTCGCGGAGGGAAACATCGGGATCACGTTCAGCAGATAGAGTTCCGCACGAAAGTGCCTGGCCAGGTCCGCTGCCATATCCAAAGCCGCCCGCGAGGAAGAACTGAAGTCGATAGGCAGCAGCATCTTCGCCGGAATGGAAGCAAGAGCACGAGTTTCAGCCATGACAGCCTCCAAGCCGAACTGTCGAAGCGCCCGGCTGCTTGCATTGTCCCTGCACCACAGCCCGACAGACTGTGCACTTTTGAACAGCAGACTGCGGCAGGGGGCGTTCGATGATCGGGCAATTTGGGTAACAGGCTGCGTACAGCTACGGTTGGCTATGCACAACTGAGAGCGCAATCGCTTTGAACGGCGGCAGTGCTCATGGTTGCGAGCGCTTCATCGAACAACACGCAAACCGCCGTGAAGGATGATCCGAAGCACTGCCATTTGCAGCTTCCTCATCGCGGTATCCCTTGTACGCTTCGTGCTAAGACCAGCATCTCGCGAATCGTCGGCATCATGCTGCCTATTTGCGGATCCAACACCGAAGACAGATGAGGCTGGCTACTGTGCGGACGAGCGATCGGAAGATCACCACGATCCGCTGTGGCCGGCATTGCCGAGCCCTTCTGAATGACGAATGGGCAGACTCCAACTCTGGCAAGGAAGAACCATGGATATTGTGCCAGCTCGATATGCACAATTTCCGCGGTATTGAAGTGCTTGCTTAAGTGACCTAGAGCGACCCTCAGTGCCCCGGCGGTGGCCTCCTGAGAGGTATCCCCCACGCCGTTACCAAGCGAACCGCCCGCAAGTCTGGTGAAGTTCCACCCGCGTGCCTGGATTGTTTCCTTGAACTGTTCCGCATTGTTCTGCCGCACAAATTGCCAGCCATCGTTGAAGCGGTCCGCCGTTACTTCCAGGCCCGCCGGCAACTCAGTCTGCACACGTAAGAGCAAGTTCCACGCCGCGATCTTGCACATCGGCCGCTCTCTCTCTTTCTTCATGCGTTTAGAATCCCTCGGTGGGCGTGACTTGCGACGCGGATGGATCACTGGCCCTTCGGCGAAGAGTCTGTTGTGGGCCATGGGCCGAGCGTTCGCCGGTTTCGCGAGGGATAAAGCTTCCCAGAGGAGGCGGAGCGCGCAGCTCTATCGGATGCAGCGCTTCTATGATCTTCAGCAGACAGCCCATGCTGCTGCCCTTTTGATAGAAGGCGTCGGCGGCCAGGCCCGAAGTCGCCTCGCTGCCGGTGAATGCGCCGCTCATGGCGATCACCCGGATTGCCGGAAATCTGCGCCGCACCACGGAAAGGAGATCGAACCCCGACAAGCCTGGCATGTTCAGGTCGGAGAGAAGGATATCAGGAATCGACTTCCCTATCTCAGAGAGCGCGGCAAAGCCGTTCTCCGCAGTTCCTACCGCATAGCCCATCTCCTCGAATTCGAGTGACAAAGCGGTTCGGATTGCGCTTTCATCGTCAACGATGAGTATGCTCGGAGTTGTCTTGGGCATCTCTTACCCCAATTCGCAGGATTCCGCCAAGTATCCCACGCGACAACCGGCAAAGCTGTTCAATCTTATACAGGGACGGCGCGGAGTCGGAAGCGTAGCCGGGAGTCAGTCGGCGAGCAGGCCGGACAGGTCCGGCTCTTCGCCGTTGTGGTCGGGCAGTTGGTCGTGCAGGACCACGTTGAGCAGGGACTTGTGCACGCG
>Ga0326728_10003968_pt1 | contig 44630 bp, 41 predicted proteins | sample MB3enrmetagenome_FD_207602 | JGI IMG/M metagenome (GOLD analysis project Ga0326728, IMG submission 207602) | Lab enriched peat soil microbial communities from McLean, Ithaca, NY, United States - MB31MN | ecosystem: Environmental > Terrestrial > Soil > Wetlands > Peat | place: USA: New York...
ACTCGGGGTGGAAATCTACTCCTATAATGATCATCGTTCGGCTCCTTTCTCCCGAGCTGTTGGTTGGCTTTAGCACCACCAAACTTTACTCGGGCGTCGGAGCCGACATTGTCATGGAATCAATTACGCTCATTGACCGCCAACTTTGATTCGGCCTTTTAGCAACGGCACCCCTCTTCGGTGAGGAGCACTACACGCGCCGCAAGCCGTCGGCGGATTCGTTAGCGGGGCAAACACTGTTCGGCGGGTGATACCTCATCAAATGGGGCTTTCCAAAGCGAGGGATGGCGCGTCGCCCCGCAGCTCTCGCACGACCGCCCTCGCGCTGGCCACATCTTCGGCGGAGATCGTCAGGCCAAGCGATGTGACATTGATCTGCTGAGCGGAGCGTCCGTCTCTGCGATCAACTTGCCTTAGCACGAGCCACCGGGTTGCCTGACCGTTGGCACGTTGGAGAAAGTGTTCACCCCGGTATATGCCGCCGGAGCGTCGATTCCCCAGAGAACGCCATTGATCATATTTCCGGATACCGTGTCCGTAAAGCAATCGAACTCGATTCCCAAAGCCCCAAGAGGTAAGTTGGCCCCAGTGAAGATGTTGCTTTCGACGCTCCCAGTGATGACGTTGTTTTCTACGGTCACATCATTGGCCCCCAAGAGAATACCGTAGGGACCGTTGGGTGCCATACCACTGACTATGGGGGTAGCCAACAATATGTGGTTGGACTTGACGCTGGCTCCAGAATTGCCAACGTACATTCCATTCCATGCATTGGCCACCGTGTTGCCGGAGACAACGGCGTCTGCCCAAACTTCGATCCCAAAATCCGCCACGCCCGTCCCAATCACCGTATTGCCTGATACTGGGATAGAAGAGCTGATGATCAAGCCTGAGTCAGTTTGAGAAATGCTGTTATTCGATACGCCGCCGTCGGTGCCATGCACCTCAATGCCCACAACGGGCCCGTTATTATAGACAAACGTCCCGTTAATCGTGGGCGGGGCTACGCTTGCTACGGAGTTGCCATTGATCGAGGCAGTGAGCGATGGTGGATTCTGATTGCTGTAGGCCCAAATACCACCGTAGCTACTGTCATGGATGTAGCTGTTTTCGATCGTGACCGATTTGCTCGGGCCCGCCCCGTTCTCGGCCAGGATGCCAACGCCGCCTAAATTACAACTCTGATACTGGGTTTCGACCTGGTTCACGGTACCCGAGGAGCCGCTGCTGTAGAAGACTCCGACGTAAGCGACACCCGGGCTCGGGCAGTTTGCACTGGGCGAAGTCCCGTCTACGGTGATTCCGGTGATGTTCACCGGCCCTGCCGTTACCTCGACCTGGGCTGCAACTGTGCCGAAAGCAAGACTGGATGTCGTCGTGAGCCCACTGGGGGCCATCGCGATGATCGCCTGCGACGAGTTGCCATAAGAGATGCCTCGCAGGGTCAGCGGCTTGGAAATGGTGACCTGCTCGTTGTAGGTTCCGGGGCACACGTCAATGGTAGAACCTGCGGGAACCAAGGCCACGGCTCCGCTGATGTTGGCATAGGCTCCACTCTTACAAGTCCCGACATAGTAGGTAGCCGCAACCAGCGGCTGGGCAGCCAGAACCAGCACCAGAGACAACAGAGCAAAATGCAAACGCCGCATAGGAATTTCCCCTCCCGTTCAAACAACTGAGACTTCCTGCCTCTACTTAAGAAAGCGAAAATGGCGGGCAAATGACGTCATGTCAAGCAAAATTTTTCTTAGCTACGGGAAAACTGGCAATGCAGATTGAGGCCGCCATACGTTGCAATGGATTTGTCTCGGCAAGAAGACTTGGTAAGTCAATCAACGAAAGGGACTTGTACGACGTCTTGGAAGTCAGTAGCGGAGCGGCTCCGGGGCAGATTGGCGTTAAATCCCGATTACACTCACAACCCTACCCCTGTGGGGGTTCTGAGTGTACTCTACTGAGCAAAAAATGCGGAACCGCTAGAGCGGCGCAGACAACACACACGAACAAAAAAGCCCCGTCGTGTTCGACGAGCATAGATTGACAAAAACACGACGCTGAGCAACCCAAACACGTATGCCTGCGCTCGATGCCTTCGACCGCGCCGCTGACGCGCTTCGGTCGCGCTGACTCCCGAGAGGTTTTCGTAGTTGCCGTCGCTCAGCATGGAAGCCGCCGTCGCCATGATAGCGCACGAATGCGGATGGTTGACGTAACATCGCCATTTCACTCATTGACTCAAAGAACTGCACTTTTGAAGTGCGCACTCCTCCTCACACATCACCCTCTTGACCTCTCGCCCCCGGCAATTACAAGCCGCCTCTCCTGCAACTCCGCCGCGCAAGTCCCCTCAGTAACCACCACAAAATAACCAACGCTATCTTTCGGACAATGTCCGATCGTCCTATGATGACCCTGGATTTAGGCATGGATCGGCGCAAAGAGCCGCGGCTCAGGGTTGAATTTCCAGTGCGCATCTGGGGGGTTGACCGGATGGCACGCCCGTTCGCGGAGGTCGTGCGGGTAAAGAACGTGAGCTTAAACGGCGCTGTGCTGCTGGGAGTACGTGCCAGGATTTGCGCCGGCGAACTCCTTGATGTGCAGCACGGATCACAGCAAGCGCAGTTCCGGATTGTGTGGGCTTCATCGGGAGAAGCTGGGATTCAAGCCTTGCCCTCCCAGCCATGCATCTGGTTAGTTGTACTCTCTAAGACGTCTAACATGGTGGGGACCGGATAGGCCTGACGCCGAACGGCTCTTATCGGCCAACTAACGTGGATTCACGTGGCCGGTTCCCACTTTTACCTCCTCACCTCTTGCCGAAATTTCTTCGCCCAAGAACCTGGCGAATACCTCGTTCGAAAGCAAACGCCCTCGGGCTGTAAGTCTCACCGTGGTTGCATCCTTTTCGAGCAGGCCATCTTCGAGCAGGCCGCTTTCGAGCAGAACGTTTTCAATCAGCCCGTCGCGCTTGCACTCGGAAATCGCCGCCTCAAAGGGCGCGACCGCTTCGGCCGTAAATTCCGCCCGCAGCCGCTCGAGATCGACGCCGCGATTCAGGCGCAGGCCGAGGAAAAGACTCTCTTCGATCGCCGCGCGCGTTGAGACTGCCGTCATCGACTGCGGCGTCCGACTCATGTACGCGTCGAGCGAATCCGGCGTCGCAAAGCGAATGGCCTCGCAGTCTTCGCAGGCTGTGAAGGAACTTTGATTTTGGGTGGCGCAGCGCTTTAGCGCTGCGGTTTGGGCATCACTTGGAGATGCGGCTTTAGCCGGTGAGGTCGCTGCCCGCAGCATCGAGTGCGCGTCCACGCCAAAGCCAATGTAGGGCTGCCGCGTCCAGTACTTCAGGTTATGCCGCGATTCCGCCCCCGCCCGCGCAAAGTTTGAGATCTCATACTGCCGAATCCCCGCCGCATTCAGCGTCTCGCATGCCTGCTCATAGAACTCCGCCGTCGCCTCTTCATCCGGAACAAAATGGGCATGGTAGCGCGTGCCGCCGGCCATCAATTCCCTGCCCAGCCTCGAATCTTCGTCCACTTCGAGCATGTAGACGCTCGCGTGCGGCGCTCCCAGCGCCACTGTTTCCCCGAGCGAGTAAGCCCAACTCTCTTTCGTCTGGTGCGGCAACCCGGCAATCAGATCGATGTTGATGTTGCCGATGCCAGCCTGGCGCAGGCGCGCAACCTCCTCCAGCACCGTCGTGCGCTTATGCAGCCGCCCAACCGCCTGCGCTTCCCCATCCACGAATGACTGCACGCCCAGGCTCACCCGATTGACGCCACACTGCGCGAGCGTTCCGATCAGCTCAGGTGTCAGCGTGCCCGGCGCGCATTCGACGGTAATCTCGGCATCGGGCGCGACCCGGAATAGTTCCCGCGCGGCGCCGAAGATTCGCCGCAACTGCTCCGCCGCCAGTATCGACGGCGTGCCGCCCCCAAGGTAAATCGAGTCGACATCTCCGTCCATCGCACATCCAAGCTGCCCGGCAAGCTCACGTGAGCGGCCGATATCCTCGATTACGCGCGCTACGTAGTTTTCATATGCCGATTTCGAAAACACGTCCGAGGCGAAATTACAGTAGCTGCACTTGGTGCGGCAGAACGGCACCGAGATATAGAGGCCGAGAGGCACATCCCTATTGTATGGGGATAGCCCTATCCGATAGAGCGGGACCGTCGACGGTCGCTTAAAATGGCCTTATGCCCAATGCTGATCACGAAAATACCGGTGGAAACGGCACCGAGGTTCTCTGCCGCAACTGTGGCCGTGCTCTCACCGAGTTTCTCCATAAGATGGAGGAGCACAACGCCGAGGTGGTTTGCCCTCACTGCGGTAAGAAGCATGAGGTGGGAAATCCGTCGGCGACCCGTCCGCCAGGAAAAGACTCCAAAGGCCACCAACGCTCGCGAACAGTTGAATCGAACGCTCCTAAGCTGCTGGCACTGCCGATCCGGTTCGCGCTGCGAGCGCCATGATCGTTCGCTCACAAATCTCTTCCGGCGATCCGTTTGCGACCACCGTCAGCAGCAACCCCAGCGATTTGTAGAACTCAATCAGCGGAGCCGTGCTGCGCTCATACGCCGCCATGCGCACTTTGATCGATTCCGGACGGTCATCCTCGCGCTGGAAGAGCTTTCCGCCGCAGCGGTCGCACACGCCCTCAACCTTCGGCGGCTGACCCGTGATGTGGAACACCGCTTTGCACTTCTCGCAGGTGCGCCGTCCGCTCAGCCGCGCCACAATTTCCTCCAGCGGCAGCTCGTAGTTGACGACTGCAGTAAGCGGAATCCTTTCGCCCTCCATGAGCTGTTTGAGCGATTCGGCCTGGCCAATGGTGCGCGGAAAGCCATCAAGCACAAATCCGCCATCGCAACGGATGCAAGCCGCGCGTTCGCGCACCATCTCCCATACCGTGGAATCGGGCACCAGTTCGCCGCGGCGCATAATGTCCATGGCGGACTTCATCGCTGGGCTCAGATCGCATTCGGCCTGTTTGGAAGCGGCGCGGAACAGATCTCCAGTGGAAAGATGGCAGGCCTTGAGCCGCTGGTTCAGCAGAAAGGCTTGCGTTCCCTTGCCTACTCCAGGAGCGCCCAACAACACCAGCCGCCAAGGCGCGCCGTTGGAGACGGGATCGGCACACTGTTCGTCCGCCCCCTGAAACCAGGTTCCTCGATCGTCTCTCTTCGGGTTTGCGCGGGGTTTATCGGCTGCGGACATAAGGCTCCTTTCATGGACAAGACATCCGCCAATGTAGGCAAACACCGCGTCTGGCGCGGTGACGGCAATCACACGGCTCGGTTCGCACCCGCGTTCCATACGGCGCAGCCACGTCCCAGCGCGCCGGAGCGCAAAGAGGGAACTTTTCCATCCCTTCCATCCGCCCGGCAATCTATTTAAGGTACTCTTGAGATTTAGCCCGAAGGGAAACTGCGGCTTTACAGCGACGAATGCCCAACCAGGAAGAGGAAGTATTAGGGAAAGCGTATGACGGTCGCCTCATGCGGCGGCTGTTGCGCTACCTGCGTCCGTACCAGGGCCATGTGATCGTCGCGCTTGCGGCCATCATCCTCAAGTCGCTGGCGGACGTGCTGGGCCCAATCCTGATCAAGACCGCCATCGACAAATACCTGACCAAATCGCCGGGGGCGCATTCCTGGATTGGCGACCGCCTGAGCAGCGCGCCTATGACTGGCGTCGCGCAGATTGGCGGCCTCTACATCGGCCTTCTTCTGGTCACGTTCGTGTTCGAATACCTGCAGGTCTACCTGATGCAGTGGGTGGGCCAGAAGGTGATGTTTGACCTCCGCAGCCAGATTTTCCGCCATCTGCAGCAAATGCACATCGCCTTCTTCGATAAGAATCCCGTCGGGCGGCTGGTCACCCGCGTCACCACCGACGTCGATGCGCTGAACGAAATGTTCACCGCCGGCGTCGTCTCCATCTTCGAGGACGTCTTCGTGCTGGTCTTCATTCTCGCGATCATGCTGAACATGAACTGGAAGCTGGCGCTGGTCACCTTCGTGGTGGTGCCGCTGATCGTCTATGCGACGCTGATCTTCCGCGACAAGGTGCGCGACTCCTACCGCCGCATCCGCACGGCCATTGCCCGCATCAATTCGTTCCTGCAGGAATCGGTCTCAGGCATGCTGGTGCTGCAGCTATTCAACCGCGAAAAGCGCGCCCACGACCAGTTCTCAAAGATCAACGCCTCGCACATGGAGGCGTACAAAGACGCGATTCTCGCCTATGCCGTGTACTACCCGGTGGTGGAGTTTATGGCGTCGATTGGGATCGCCTGCATCATCTGGTTTGGGGGCAATGGAATTCTGCGCCACATGACGGTTGCAAGCATGTCGCTGGCATTCTCGTGGAATCGCTTGCCGCAGGTGAGCTTTGTGCAGAGCGCCGTCACCCTGGGTACGATGGTGGCGTTCATGTCCTATGCGCAGCGCTTCTTCCGTCCTATTCAGGACCTGAGCGAGAAGTACAACATCCTGCAATCGGCAATGGCCGCCGGCGAACGGATATTCAAGCTGCTCGATACGAAAGTCGAGATCACGTCGGCCGCAGTCACCAGGAAGGCGACCGGCCGTGGCCGCATCGAGTTCGAACATGTCTGGTTTGCCTACCGCAACATTTCGCTGGACGACAAAGAAGGTGTGGAGACAGTGCAAAGCCCGTCTTCCACACGCCCCGTGGACGGGCAAAGCCCCGCCGCCACGCTGTCAACTCCCGACTGGGTTCTGCGCGATGTGAACTTCACCATCGAACCCGGTGAAACGGTTGCTGTGGTCGGGCACACCGGCGCGGGCAAGACCACGCTCATCTCGCTGCTCATGCGCTTCTACGATGTGCAGCAGGGCGCCATTCGCATGGACGGCGTGGATATCAAGGAAATGGATCTGGAAGACCTGCGCAGCCGGTTCGGCGTCGTGCTGCAGGACCCGTTCCTGTTTACCGGCACGGTGGAAGGCAACATTCGGCTCGGCACTGCGCGCATTCGCGATGAAGACGTGGAGCAGGCCGCCGAAGACGTGAATCTGGCCGACTTCATCCGCACCCTGCCCGGAGGCTTCAAGGAGGAAGTACGCGAGCGCGGCTCCACGCTTTCCACTGGCCAAAAGCAACTCATCTCGTTCGCGCGCGCTCTGGCCCACGACCCCAAGATCCTGATCCTCGACGAAGCGACTTCTAGCGTCGACACCGAGACCGAATTCCGGGTGCGCGACGCCCTCAGCCGCATGGTGGAAGGCCGGACCTCGCTGATCATCGCGCATCGGCTTTCGACCATTCAGCGCGCCGACAAGATCATCGTGATGCATAAGGGGCAAGTCCGCGAAATGGGCACTCACCAGCAATTGCTGGCGCAGCGCGGCATCTACTACAAGCTCTATCAATTGCAGTACAAGGACCAGGAGATTCCGGCCCAGGAGCAAGATGCGCCGCAGGATTCCCCCACCACCGCCGGCGCCGACGACTAGAGGCAGCGTACCAGCCAGTTCATGGGGTACCTGCCTTACTAACGTGTGACGCAAAACATTGTCAGACGCACGGGCCTGTGGTAGGGTACCTGTAAGTTTTTCTCCTGAGACCACAATCACAGCACAAGTGGTGTGGATTACTGTGCCGCCCGTGCGCCAGGTGGTGAATTATGAAAGAAGCCCTAGACCCGCTACCAGCCGAAACGATGATTGAGCAGGAAGGCTTTGCCAACCGCAAGCTCATTCGTCCCTCGCTCAACCGCAACGACCACGCCCACATGAATCACGGTCATAACCACGCGCCCAATCAGGGCTCGAACCATATCTCGAATCACGGGCCGAACCATGCTGGAGCCGAGCGGCGCTCTGGCGCTCCCGCCAAGAAGGTTGCGCCAACCGAGCAGACCAACGCCGAAAATTTTTACTACCAGAAGCAGATGCAGACCAAGACTCCGATGGTGATCGTGCTGCGCGATGGCGAGGAAGTGCACGGCGTGATCGAGTGGTACGACAAGGCCTGCATCAAGCTGAACCGCACCGGCGCGGCTAACCTGATGATTTACAAGCCCGCAATCAAGTACATGTTCAAAGAGGGCGAGCGGCGGTAGGCGGTTGGGATCTAGGCTTCCGGCTCTGGGGTTTTGGCCTTCGCGTTGTGGTTGCTTTCAGGGGGATGACAACCAACTTTCAACCAACCTCTGGTCTTTAGAAGTTCGACGCCCCTCTCGTAAACGTCCGTCGTTCGGGTTTCGACGTGCAAGAAGCAGTCGTGGCTCACAAACACAAAATAATCTAGCGTCCCACACGCCCATTGAGGCACGTAATAGGCATCCCATCCAATCAGCATCGGCTGTAGCAGGCACGCGACGGATTCCACAAACTCATCGTGGCGGAAGAAGTGCCCTGGCGCAGCTTGAAGGGATCTGTTCTCGCCGTACCCCTGGCGGAATCGCTCTATCGTTTTGAGCGCCACGGCTTCGTCATGATCGTTCCATACTCCCCACTGGGTGATCCACAACGAAGCGGAGCTGAAATGATCCTCTTCATAGGTTAGGTGCGCAACCAAGCGTGCCAAGTGGACAAGTTGATGCGGCTCCTGAACGCGAAGATCCACGCAAATCGCTCTGGCTTCCGGATGATCGAAACGCAGGCGTCGTCCCTCGCATCGCAAGTCTTCATGCTTTGCTAAGAAGTCCTGCATTTCGGCTTCGGTCACTGTAATCATCCATACCTCGAATTGAATGCTAAGAGGCCCTAATTACCAAAGATCGCATGCCGAGAACCGCCCTCACAACTTCGGCAGTACAATTCCCTTCTGCGCCTGGTACTTTCCTTTGCGGTCCTTGTAGCTGGTCTCGCAGACCTCGTCGGACTGGAAGAAGAGGATCTGGCAGAGGCCTTCGTTGGCGTAGATTTTTGCGGGCAGCGGCGTGGTGTTGGAAATTTCCAGGGTGACAAAGCCTTCCCACTCCGGCTCGAACGGGGTGACGTTGACGATGATTCCGCAGCGGGCGTAGGTGGACTTGCCGACGCAAACCGTCAGCACGTCGCGCGGAATCTTGAAGTACTCGACCGAGCGCGCCAGGGCAAACGAATTCGGCGGAATGATGGCGACATCGGCATTCACCGTCACAAACGACCGCTCGTCAAAATTCTTGGGGTCGACAATGGTGCTATTCACGTTGGTGAAAATCTTGAACTCGTCAGAGACGCGCAAGTCGTATCCGTAGCTGGAGACGCCGTAGGAAATCACGCCCTGGCTTACCTGCTTTTCCGAGTAGGGGTTAATCATGTCGTGCTCTTGCGCCATGCGGCGGATCCAGCGGTCGCTTTTAATGCTCATGTTGCTCCTTGGTATTTCGGGAATTTTGTAATTGGTAATTTGTGATTTGTAATTTAGAAACGATCACAAGGGCTGCGCCGTTTCGCAATTACCAATTACAAATCGCAAATTACAAGTTGCCTGGCTGGTGCTGCCATATTACGAAAATGATCCCCCCGTTGACAATCCAGTCTATCTCCCATAGCATCAATAACTTGAGGCAATCAAAATCCTCGGGAGGCAGAGGCGCCCCGTGATTAAGCTCGACATTATCAACGAAGTTGTAAACCGCACTGGCATTACGAAGACCAAAGCCGAGCTGGCGGTCGAAACCGTTTTCGAAAGCATGAAGAAGGCGCTCGCGGTCGGCGACCGCATCGAACTGCGCGGCTTCGGCGTGTTTAACGTGCGTCCGCGAAAGACCGGCATCGGACGCAACCCGCGCACCGGCGCGGAGGTTTCCATTCCGCCCGGCAAGGCCGTCCGCTTCAAGCCCGGCAAGGAGCTACAGTCGATCGACTGACGCTCCCGTGTTGTGGCCCGCGCGTCAGGGTTCGCATTGCGAATAGGTCGAGGTCGGATTGCCGGCTCAACCCTAATGCTCTTGACTTCTGCAGTCTGACTTCTAGCTTCTGACTTGCTTCCCCATGTCCGAACCCACGCCGACCTTCCCCATCCTCGCACATCCGCTTGAGGATTCTTCCCCAGCGGTGTGGGTCATCCGTCCGCCGCGGACACGCTGGTGGTTGTATGTGCTCTTTTTCTTGCTGACCCTGTTCAGCACCACCATCGTCGGCGCTGGTTTGGAATTCAATTACCTGCATCGGCTGCCCATGTTCTCCCTGGAGGACAATGCGGAGTCGGGGTTTCCAGCTATTTGGGCGCTGCAACAACCTGGAAATCTCTTGCTGGGCCTGCCTTTTTCGCTGACGCTGATGACCATTCTCTTCGCGCACGAGATGGGGCATTACCTATATGCGCGCCACTACCGTGTTTATGCCACGCCGCCTTTTTTCGTGCCTTTCCCGAGTTTGATTGGAACCCTGGGCGCTTTTATCCGCATCAAGAGTCCGATTCCATCGCGCAGAGCGCTCTTCGATATTGGAATCGCCGGGCCGGTGGCCGGCTTCATCCCAGCGTGCATCGCATTGCTTGTCGGGCTTTCGATGTCTCACCGGATGCCCGCGCCTAGAGGCGCATACATCGAGCTCGGGTTCCCGCTCATTTTCAAACTCGCGGCCCAACTCCTGAACATCAGAGTTCCGCTCGCCAGCTTAGCTCTGCATCCAGTAGCAGCCGCCGCCTGGGTGGGAATGTTCGCAACTTCATTAAACCTGCTTCCCGGCGGTCAGCTTGACGGCGGACACATCGTGTTCTCGCTATCGCCGAGGTTGCACTGGTGGACGTCCGTGCTCACTGTCGCCGCGCTCATCCCTCTCGGCCGATACGCGTGGTATGGATGGATGATCTGGGCCGTGATCCTCGCATTTACCTGGAGACATCCGAATGTTGCGCACCACCCATCCGTAACCGGCAAGCGGCGCGGCATGGCAGTTTTTGCAGCCCTGATGCTCGCCTTAACTTTCACCCGCGTCCCCCTGACGCAACACATGACCCGGCCGTTCACTTGGCAGGATATTCGCGACGAGTTGCGTGACGACTACCGCTACCTGCGCGATACAGCCCGGCATGCACTTCACCGAAATAATTGACGACCCAAAATCCCTTGACGATGTATCTCCCAACATGAATCGCTAAGGGTTCGGCCGCTCGTAGCTCGTAGCTCATAGCTCTCTCACATCAGCCACAGCGCATCCACATCCACAGTGATTTGCGTACGCGGAATTTTTCTCGCCGTCGCCTCGGCCAGCATCAGCCGCAGCAGCGCGTTTATCTTCTCGCGGCTTGGCGATTTCAGGATGAAGTGATAGCGGTAGTCGCGCTTCAGGCGCGTGATGGGAGAAGCTGCAGGGCCAAGTACGCGAATGCCTTCGTGCCGCGTCTTTTCGAACCAGCGTCCGAGTTCACCGGACCATGCCAGTGCCTCATCAAGTTTTTCGCTGCGGATGATGACATTCGCAATCGCGCTGTAGGGCGGATAGTGCATCCAGCTGCGGAATTGTAGTTCCTTGTCATAGAACCCGGCGAAATCGTGGCGCGCGGCAAATTGCACGGCGTAGTGATCGGGGTAATACGTTTGCAGGATGACTTTGCCCGGCGATTCGCCGCGTCCGGCGCGACCCGCGACCTGAGTCAAAAGCTGGAACGTGCGCTCGGCAGCGCGGAAATCGGGCAGCCCCAGCGCGGCATCGGCTCCCACCACTCCCACAAGCGTGACCCCGTGCACATCGTGGCCCTTGGCGATCATCTGCGTACCCACCAGCATGTCAAGTTCGCCTTCATTGAGCGCGTTCAGAGCGCGTTCGAAATCTTCGCGTCCGCGCACTGTGTCGCGGTCCAGCCTTCCGATGCGCGCCTGCGGAAACATGCCGTGCAACAACTCTTCCAGCTTTTCCGAGCCGGTGCCCACGAAATAAACGTACTCGCTGCCGCAGTTCGCGCACTTCTTGGGAATGGGCGCGATGAAGCCGCAGTAATGGCATTCCATTTTGTGCTCGCGCTTGTGATGCGTCATGGAAACGGCGCAGTTCTTGCATTGCAGGGCCTGCCCGCAGGCGCGGCACAGCGCTACCGGAGAATATCCGCGCCGGTTCAACAGCACCATAATCTGTTCTTTCTTCTCCAGCCGCTCGCGGATTTCTTCCGCCAGCTTGCGCGAAATAACCTGGTCTTTGCCCGTTTCCTGAAACTCCAGGCGCATGTCGAGAATTTCCACCTCGGGCAGTGGGCGGTTCTCCACGCGGTCGGGCAACTCGATGAGCGCGTATTTGCTCTTGCGCGCGTTGTAGTACGACTCGAGCGACGGAGTGGCCGAGCCCAGAACAACCACCGCACCCGCCATTTTCGCGCGCATCACGGCCACGTCGCGGGCGTGATAGCGCGGCGTTTCTTCCTGCTTGTACGAAGAATCCTGTTCCTCATCGACAATCACCAGCGCGAGATCGCTGACCGGAGCAAACACCGCCGAGCGCGTGCCGACCACCACACGTGCCTCTCCGCGCTTGATGCGATGCCATTGCTCGGCGCGCTCGTCATCGGAGAGCCCGGAGTGCAGGATGGCGACTTCGTCGCCAAAAACCTGGATTAGGTCGGCTGCCATGGCAGGCGTAAGGCCGATTTCAGGGACGAGCAGAATCGACGACCGTCCCTCTTCAAGAACTTTGCGCATCACGGCCAGGTAGACGGCGGTTTTGCCGGAACCTGTGACTCCGTGCAGGAGCAGGCCGGAAAATTTAGACCCTTTGACGGCTTCCAGAATTTTGGTCAGAGCCACTTGCTGCGCCGCGCTGAATTCAAACTCAATCGGAGACCGGCGCGGCTTGAGTTTTGAAGCCGTGAACTCTTGCGGCTCCTCGACCAGTTCGACCAGTCCGCGGCGCGCCAGCGTGCCCAGCGTAGAGCGAGGGACATCGAGAGCTTGCAACGTTTCGACCAGGACACGGCCACCAGCGGCGGCGAGCGTGTCGATCAAAGTGCGCTGATTAGCGTTGAGCTTCTGGGCTTTCGTGTGGGGACGGGTCTCCGGCCCATCCGGCAGCGCGTCGACTCCTACGAGCACCGCAACCCTGACCATCCGCGTCGCATCGCGCGTGGCCGAAACGTCTTCGCGCACAATCCATTTCTTGCGCACCATACCGGCAAGGAGTGCGCGGGAAACTCGCGTCGCGCTGCGCAGTGCGTTTTCGTTGGCGCGGACGCCGTCCCGGGCGGCTAAGTAATCCAGCACGCGGAACTCGACCAACTGCTGCTCGGGTGTGCGCTGCGAACGCGCGGGCGATCCGGATGCGCCAGCCAGATGCAGGGCTAGATGGCCGGTGTTGGTAATGCTGTAAACCACAACGCGCTTGAACTCCGCCGAAAGCGGCAGCATGGTGCGCAACACTTCGCCGATCGGAGCCAGATAGTAATCGGCAATCCACCGGCCCAGCTTCAGCAACTGCTCGTCGAGAACCGGGGTGAGATCAAGTGCTTCGATGACGTTCTTGATTTTGACGTCTTTGCCTTCGGATTTCGGCGGGCGGTCGTGCAGATCGACCACGATGCCCGTCGTGCGCTGCTGGCGGAACGGGACGAGCACGCGCCCGCCGACGACGGGCTCCATGCCCGGAGGGATGGAGTATGTAAACGCCATGTCGAGCGGCACGGGAAGGGCGACGTCGCAGAAGAGGGGCATGTGGGGAGCCAAGGAGATCCTATCGCATTCTTCAATACTATCGCTTTACAGTAGTATCGTACTACGTTAGTATGAAGAGGCATGATTGCGAGTTTCCGCGACAAGGAAACCGAAAGACTGTGGCAGTCGGGAAGAAGCCGTCGCCTCCCGTCTGATCTGCGGCTTAGGGCCTTCAAGAAACTAGCGGTTTTGAACGCTGCGGTCGCGCTCGACAACCTCAAAGTTCCTCCGGGTAATCAACTGGAAGCTCTTCGCGGAGACCGCGCCGGACAACACAGCATTCGAGTCAACGATCAATATCGCGTGTGTTTCGTATGGCGGGACGGGAATGCTTTTGAGGTTGAGATTGTGGATTACCACTGAAGCGGAGTGACTATGGCCAAGTCCAAGAAAGTATTTGCGGTGCACCCAGGTGAAATTCTTAGAACTGAATTTATGGAACCTATGGGCGTGAGCGCCTATGCCCTCGCCAAGGCCCTCAATTTTCCGGGCATCTATGAAGTCGTCCGCGGAGACCGCGCCATCAGTGCCGACACTGCCATTCGCCTGGGAAAGTATTTCGGCCTGCCCGCGCAGTTTTGGCTCAATCTTCAGAACGACTACGATCTGAGAATCGCCGAAAGCAGCGGGATCGGCAAGAAGATTCGGCCCCGCAGGGTGGCTTACGATGCAGACCTTGCTGGCGCACGTTGAAACAGGGATCCGGAGGGTTTGAACGAATGGCGAGCTTCGATGATGCTTGGACTGCCGTTGCCGGTGGTCGGGAAGGGGAACCCGTTTCGCCCGAGCTCCGGCCCTTATTGGAGCGAGTCTATCTTGACGTCCTTTCAACCCCAACCGACCCAGCGGCACTCAAGAAGAGCCTTGAGGTGTTACTCGAATTCATGGCGGGCAGAGGACGCACAAATGCCAACTGTTGGGCCGCCGACCTCTTTTTTTGTCTGTCGGATGGCTGGGAACGGGACTGGACCGATCAGAACTTGCCAGACGAATTTCATAACATCCTTGCCAAGATGGGTGAGGCATTGCACGACACGGTTCAGGCTACGGCAGTTGCCAAGAACTTCGGCTGCCTCCCTGAGCAACTCTTAGAAGAGGTTAGAAACCTGAGAATCTGACTCGATTCTGCATCGCTGCCGGGACCCGGCTGGACAGCCGAAGGAGGCTATCCCTACGCGTTTGTTTTCGGGGCCTTCATCCCCAGTTCCTTCATCACCATCTGCAGATCCTTCCACGCTTCGCCTTTCTGGCGCGGATCGCGCAACAGAAACGCTGGATGGTAGGTGACGGCGAGTTTGCAGCCGTCCCAGTCAGGATCGTTGCTGCGGGCGTCGTTGCGAAATCCAGCGGGCTTGAAATCATAAAAGCGACCGCGCAGTTGGGCCATCGACGAACTCATGGCGAGCAACGTTTTCGCTGCGGTCGCACCGAGAGCAACGACCACTTTGGGTTTGATGACCGCGATCTGACGCATCAGGAAAGGCGAACAGGTTTCGCACTCTTCGCGCTCGGGCGTGCGGTTTCCCGGCGGACGGCATTTGACGATGTTCGCGATGTAGACCTGCTCGCGCGTGATACCCATCGCTTTAATCATGTTGTTGAGCAGCTGCCCGGCGCGGCCGACGAACGGCTCGCCCTGCTCGTCTTCATCGGCTCCCGGACCTTCGCCAACAAACATGAGCTCGGCCTTGGGATTACCCACTCCGAAAACGATTTGCTTGCGCCCCTGCTTGTGCAGCGGGCAGCGTGTACAGTCGCCAAGGTCTTCGCGGATGAACTTCAGCGCCTTGACCGGATCGCTTACGCCCTGCTCGGGCCTGGCCACAATGACCTCGAACATGTTTTCCTCGACTGCAACCGACACGGCAGCGGCTAACTTGCGCGGGCTCATTTCTTCTCTCGATTCTGGCTGGGGTTCGGCAACAGCGACAACAGTTTCAGCGTTCGAAACGGGCTCATCCACCTCCGGAGAAATTACCGGCCGACGATAGAAGTCATAAATGCCCATCTCGTTGTAGTAACGGATGCGCGCGGCAAGCGCGCGGCGAAGCTCTGGCTCAATTGTGTGAGGCATTGGGCATAAGGATAACAAACCTTCTCACTGCCGAGGCACTGGGAGCACTCTTCACTTTGGGCGTGAAAGTGTCGCAGCGCTTCTCATGATAGTTCCGATCAGACTGAGATCCCTCACTTCGTTCGGGATGACAAGACTTCGAGGGCATGACTAAATTGAAGAGACGCCACCAAGAATCACAACACCCAGACTGAACGGATGAACGGAAAGGCTAGCGGGAGGACACTTTGCTACGCTTGCGCAGGTTCACTACATGGTCGAGGACTTTTTGCGCGACTTCCCACTTCGAAGTTTCGGGAACATCGACGACTTCGTCGTGCGTGATGATGGTCACGGCGTTGCGGTCGGAATCGAAGCCGACGCCTTCGCGCGAAACGTCGTTGATCACGATGGCATCGAGCGACTTCGAGGCGAGCTTCCTTCGGCCGTTTTCGAGGATGTTCTCGGTTTCGGCGGCAAAACCGACGATGATCTGTGGCTTGGAACCTTGCGTCTCCGAGCTATGCATCGTCTTATGGCGAGCAATCTCGACGAGAATGTCCGTTGTCGGCTCTAGTTCCAGAGTCATCGGCCCTTTGCGCTTGATCTTCTGCCCTGCCTCGGCTTTCGGGCGAAAGTCAGCGACGGCCGCGGTCATAATGACGGCCGTGCTCTCGGGCAGCAGCCGCAAAACTGCTGCCAGCATTTCGTCGGCAGTCTCGACGTGCGTCAACTCCGCTGCTCCCGGAGGCGCGATCGAAGTTGGGCCGCTCACCAGCAGCACACGCGCACCTCGCCGCAGGGAGGCTTCGGCGAGCGCGTAGCCCATGCGTCCGCTGGAACGATTCGTCAGATAGCGCACGGGATCAATCTTTTCTCGCGTTGGACCAGCGGTGATGAGCACGGTCTCGCCCGTAAGGTCCTGCGCGGCGCCAACAGCCTCCAGCACGGCTGCGACAATCGCTTCATTCTCGGCCAGACGGCCAGCGCCGGTCATGCCGCACGCCAGATATCCCGTTCCCGGCTCAACGATGCGGACTCCGCGCTTGCGCAGCACTTCGAGATTTGCCTGCGTCGCCACGTGGTTCCACATGTTGACGTTCATTGCGGGAGCGACGATAACGGGCGCGGTGGTTGCCAGGTAAAGAGTGGAAAGAAAGTCGTTGGCAATGCCTTGGGCGAATTTGGCGAGAACATCGGCGGTGGCAGGCGCAACGACCAACGCGTCGATGGTCTGAGCAATGGCAATATGCTCAATCGCGGATTCAACGTTCGCCTGCGATTCGTCGGTGCCGAACAGGTCGGTAATGACTTTTTCGCCGGAGAGCGCTGCGAAGGTGAGGGGACGGATGAACTCCTGGGCGGCGCGGGTCATCACGACCTGCACGCGCAGGCCGCGATCCTGCAGCAGCCGGACGATCTCCGCCGACTTGTAGGCCGCGATCCCGCCGGACACACCCAGGGCGATTTTCATGCAGGTCTCTACGCGTCTTCGGTGAACTTCCCGACTTCACCAGGAGCGTTCACGGCAATGGGCGGGAGTTCGGGAACTTCCCATTTCACTTTGCCGGCTTTGATTTCATCCTGCGCGATGCGGCACGGCTTGCGTGACATGGTATCGATAACCGGCGGGGCACCGCCTTGCAGTTGCCGGGCCCGCCGCGCCGCTACCAGGATGTAGCGATAGTTGCTGTCAAATCCCTCGATCAGTTTCATAACCTCTCCCCTGAAATCTTTTCCATGTAACAGAACTGGGGGACCCCTAATTACGAACCGGCTCTCCACTAAAGGAAGCCAGAATCGGCCGTATCCGCTCGCGCGCCTGGTCAAGGCGACAGGCCTTGGCTGTTTCCAGAAGCGGCAACTGTTGCGGTGCCGGCTTTGTCCCGCTTCGCAGGATCCGCTCGGCGAGCACAATGGCCTTCAACTCGTCGGCGGACTGTTCGAGCAGGTTGTTTACCAGAATATAGTCATATTTATTGTAATTCTCAATCTCTCGCCGGGCCGTGTCCAACCGGCGGAGAATTTCCTCCTCCAAATCCTCTCCCCTATTCCGTAAGCGCCACTCCAGCTGTTCTCGTCCAGGAGGGAGGATAAAGATGCTGACCGCGGTCGGCAGTTTCGCCTTGACCTGAGCCGCTCCCTGCACATCGATATCGAGCACCAGATCGTGACCTCGCCGCTCCGTTTCACGGAGAAATCTTCGAGCGGTGCCGTAATGTCTCCCGTAGACACTGGCATGCTCGAGGAACTCATCCGCCGCGATCATGGACTCGAACTCGGCTTCAGAAACGAAGAAATACTCCTTGCCGTTCTGTTCACTCCCGCGTCGGGGACGAGTGGTGTAGGAAATGGAAAATTCCAGGTCCTGCACCATTTTGAACAGCTCATTGACTAGAGTCGATTTTCCCGACCCCGACGGCGCCGACACAATGAAGACGATGCTCATTCGAGATTCTGCACCTGCTCGCGCGCTTTTTCGATTTCCGCTTTCATCGACAAACCAGCTTGAGTGATGTTCAACGCCTCACCAGCAAGCCCTGAGGTCTTCGATAGCAGAGTGTTTGCTTCACGGTTCATTTCCTGCAGCAGGAAATCCATCTTTTTGCCGACTTCCCCGCCGTGGTCGAGCAGGGCGATGAACTGATCGGCGTGCGCACTCAGTCGAACCAGTTCTTCCTGGATATCGCTGCGGTCGACGAGCAACGCCGCTTCCTGCAGAATGCGATCTTTATCGACCTGTGCGCCCAACATGTCACGCATACGCGATTGCAGGCGTTCTGAGTATGAACGCAGGACAGAGCCGCGGTGCGCTTCAACTCCCGCTGCCGCGGCGCGCAGATTTTCCATGCGGCTGCGCAGCTCGCGTGCGATGCCTCTGCCTTCCTCCTCGCGCATCTTGTTGAGGAGGGCGAGCGCCTCTTCAGCGCTCGCCAGAACCGCAGATTCCACGTCTTCTCCCGAGACCTGCGATGCTGACTCCAAGGCGCCGGGCATGCGGAGGATGGTATTGAGGTCAGGCTGACCGGGAATCCCAAATTCTGCGGCAGCAGCGCGAAAGGCCTGAACATATCCTGCGATCAGTTCTCGATTCAGTCCAATACCGTTGTTATCGGCGCTTGCCAGACTAAGGCCAACCTCGATGTGGCCGCGGGCGAGTTTCTCCTTGAGCAAGCGACGCAACTTCATCTCCAAGGCATCGGCATCGGAAGGCAAGCGGAAGTGCAGGTCGAGGAATCGATGATTCACCGATTTCAAAGAGACGACGAACGTAGGACCGGCCTTGCTTTGCTTTCGGACCTGGGCGAATCCCGTCATGGATCGAAGTGACATAAGTGAACCGAAGGAGTTAATTTGGTGTTCGTTAACTAGCCTTCCGACAATACGACAGCCCGTACCCTATACAGTCACCAACACCGAAACGCTAACTGCCGACTCGCCGCCCTTCCGCTTCCGCAAATTGCAATTCGTACAGGCGGCGGTACGTTCCCATCTTATGAATAAGTTCGTCGTGAACGCCAATATCGCCGATGGTTCCATTTTCCAGGACCACAATGCGGTCGGCGCGGCGAATTGTCGAGAGGCGGTGAGCAATCACAAATACAGTACGCCCTCGCATCAGATTTTGCAGTGCCGACTGCACCAGAGCTTCGGATTCGCTGTCGAGCGCCGATGTCGCTTCGTCGAGAATCAGAATCGGAGAGTTCTTCAGGATGGCGCGAGCAATGGCAATGCGCTGGCGCTCACCGCCCGAGAGACGGATGCCGCGCTCGCCGATCATGGTGTTGTAGCCCTCCGGCAGGGCGCTGATAAATTCATGGGCGTGCGCAGCGCGCGCGGCGTCCTCGACGTGCTTGAGGGAAACGTGGGGCTGTCCGTAGGCGATGTTATTACGCAGCGTGTCGTTGAACAGGACTGTCTCCTGCGTCACAATGCCAATCTGTGAACGCAGGGACGCGAGAGTCACATCGCGTAAGTCAAAACCATCGATGAGAATGCGGCCGCTGCTGACATCAAAGAACCTGGGGATCAGGTGGACGAACGTGCTCTTGCCCGCACCGCTCGACCCAACTAGCGCCAGCACTTCGCCCGATTTGATCTCCAGGCTAATGTCATGCAACACATCACGCGAGTCTTCGTTGTCGCGATAGGAGAAGGCCACATTTTCAAACCGGATCGTGTTGGCGAACTTGGGGAGCCTCTTGGCGCCCGCTTTCTCGCGTACCTCGTCTTCAATGTCCATGAAGCGGAAGATTTCCGACGAGGCGCCGATTGCCTGCTGGAAGTTGTTATTGAAGAGAGCAAACTTGCGTACCGGCTCGTAGAGCTTGAAGACGGCGACAATGAAGGCAAAGAAAGTTCCCTCGGTAAAAATATGGTGGTTGATCTGGTCGCGGCCCAGCAGCAGCAACAGCGCAATCGCCACAGCTCCCAGGAAGTCCATCAAAGGGGAGCTGATGGCGAAAGCCGCTACCATTCGAAGGTTGGCGCGAAACAGGCGGCGGGCGGCTGCGCGGTAGCGCTCCATCTCCCAGGTTTCCATCCCGAAGGCCTTCACGATGCGGTTGCCGGTGATGGTTTCGTGGAGAATATTCTGAATTTCCGCGAGCTTGTCCTGGCCGCCGCGAGTCCTGGTGCGTACCTGCCGGCCGATTTTTCTCGAGGAGTAAAGGATCGCGGGCACAAACAGCAGCAAAACCCATGCCAGCTTTCCTCCCAGCAAGACGACTACGCCCGCGGTAAATATCAGCGTAAAAAATTGCTGGAGGAATTCGGCCAGCACGGTTGACATCGCATACTGCACGCGCTCGACGTCGTTGATGATCGTTGAGAGCAACGTGCCGGTCGTGTGCTTGGAGAAAAACGCGGCCGAACTGCGCAGAAAGGCATTGTACAAATCGTCGCGCACGTCAGTGATCATGCCGTAGCCTGCATAGTTCACCAGATAGGTGCCGACGTAGTCGAAAATCCCTTTCAGTGCCGTGGCTGCCACCAGTGCAAAAGCCACGGCGGTCCAAGGATTGTGAAAGTGCGACGGAATGACTTGCTGCAAATTGAAGACGCGGTCGGTGCCGGGGATCTTGAAAAGTCGGAGGGTCTGTCCCTCGGAATGGGGGTTGAGCACGCTATCGAAGATGGGGCCGATCAGGAGAACGCGAAATGCGTCCAGCAACCCTACCAGCGCCATCAACGCAACCGAGGCCAGGAACGACGGCAGATACGGCAGCACGTAGCGCAGGAGGCGCGCCAATTGGCGGGACCTCACGGGAAGGCCGCCAGTCCTCGCATCCGTCACTGTTGTGGTTGCCATGCGCGTGATACTCAATTCTACAGGCAGAAACCTACTTCCTTTGGACTTAACGCGCGGGTCGGGTTGAAGGCCCAAAGCCCCTGCGGAACCTCAAAGAAGGACCGCCTTGGAATCCACAAACTTGCGAATGCTGGCTCTTGCGTGGACAAAAGTGTCCGCGCCACATTGAATCAGTATCCCTAAGACTATTTCGGGCTGTCCCGATGCAGAACTTTCACTTTGTATCCAGCCTTCCTCAACTGGCCGCCCACATCCTCGGCAATCATCACCGAACGATGCTGACCGCCCGTGCACCCAAAACTAATCGTAAGGTAGCTTTTGCCTTCCCGGATATAGTGCGGCAGAAGGTAGACCAGCAGGTCGGATATGCGGCGAATGAACTCCTTGGTCTGCGGGAATGAGCGAATGTACTTAGCAACGCGCGGATCGCGCCCAGTCAGTGGACGAAACTCGGGAACAAAATGGGGATTCGGCAAGAAGCGAACGTCGAATACCAGGTCGGCATCGTCGGGGACACCGTGCTTAAATCCAAAGCTCACGCAAGAAACCAGAATCGAGCGATCACCGCCCGACTCGTGGGTAAAGCGATCAATAAGGTGTGACCGCAACTCGTGAACGTTGAACTTCGAGGTGTCGATCACCAGATCCGCAAGCGTGCGGATGGAGCGCAGGTGCTTACGCTCGGTGCGCAGGGACGACCGCACCGGAACACTCGATCCCAAAGGATGGGGACGCCGCGTTTCACTGAAGCGGCGCAGCAGTACCGAATCGCTGGCCTCGAGATAGATGACTCGCGTCGGGATGATCTGCCGCACCGATTTCAGAATAGCCGGCAGTTTCTCAAGCTGAGTTCCTTCGCGAACGTCTACTACGAGCGCGGTCCTGGGAATCTCGCCGGACTGCAAGGCCAGTTCGGCAAAGCGGGGAATGAGCTCGACAGGCAGATTGTCGACGCAATAATAGCCGAGATCCTCGAAGGCCTTGAGAGCCGAAGCCTTGCCGGAACCGCTCATCCCGGTGATAATGACCAGTTCGCCGCCATCGCGAGGCTTGATGCGCTGGCGGGCGCTTGCGGGGACGTGCCGCAGTTTGCCCTTTACGCCCTTGGCTTTCCCCACTCGGCTGCGAGACACCATGCCGCAAATGGTAGCATCTCGCGACCTCAGGGAAAGTCTACCTGTGTGGTTCACCTGTCCGTTCATCTCTCAGCCGAAGAAACCAGCGCTTACAATTCTTGTGCATGCTGGCGGTTTCCCCAACTGATCGGTTGTTCGTTCTCACGGGAGCCGGCGTCAGCGCGGAAAGTGGCATTCCTACTTTTCGTGGCGTTGGCGGCCTGTGGCGGAACCACCGGATCGAGGAAGTTGCTTCGCCGGAGGCCTGGCGGCGCAATCCGTATCTCGTGTGGGAGTTTTATTCCATGCGAAGAAGAGTGGCGGCGGCGGCGAAGCCCAATCCGGCACATTGTGCGCTCGCCCAACTCGAGGCGAGGTTGGGAAAGCGTCTGTTCCTTTGCACGCAGAACGTCGACAATCTGCACGAACAGGCTGGGTCAAACCGCGTAGTCCACATGCACGGCGAGCTGTTCAAAAGCCGGTGTGACAGCTGCGAGCGGAGGCCCTTCGAGCACACCGAAACTTTTGAACCTCCGTTTGAAATTCCCCGCTGCGAATGCGGCGGGCGGATTCGCCCGCATATTTGCTGGTTTGGAGAAGTGCCGTTTGAACTGGATCGGGTCTTTAGCGAACTTGAAAAGTGCACGATCTTCATGGCGGTAGGAACATCCGGAGTGGTGGAACCGGCGGCTAGCTTTGTGGCGCAGGTGGCTGGACAGGCGAAAACCATCTACGTGGGGCCCGAAGAGCCAAGGAACGCTCACTCGTTTGACGAGTGCTGTGTGGGAGAAGCGGGGAAGATGCTGCCAGACCTTTTGGGTCGCTGAAAATCCCAAGGGGGGATGCTTTCGTGGAATCCCACCCTTGTGCACAAAACGCGCAAGGATGGGGCAGCCGGAGGGTGTAGAGGACGCGATGGAGGAGCGGTCGGAGTACGGTTTTTAGTTCTCAGTTCTGAGTTCTCAGTTCCCGGTTCTCAGTCTCCCCGCTCAGCTTGCGGCTTTGTTGGTCTCGGACTCAGGCGCATCACCTGCTTGCGGTGATTCATAAGCTGACTCCGAGCTCACCGGTTCGATTCTTACCTGGGCCACGCGGTGGCCATCCATTTTCTCGACCACGAAGCGGCGGCCCTGGTATTCAAACGACTCGCCGGGCGAAGGCATTTTTTGCAGGCGCGACAGCACGAAGCCGGCGAGAGTTTCGTAACCTTCGTCCTGCGGAAGCAGGATATCGTACTGGCTTTCGAGGTCGCGGATGTTGGTGGCGCCGTCGAGCCGGATGGGCGCGTTGGCGTCAACTACAGGCTGAGGGGAGGCCACGTCGAATTCGTCTTCCAGTTCGCCGACCAATTGTTCGAGGACATCTTCCACGCTGATGACGCCGGCGGTGGATCCGAACTCATCCACTACCACGGCCAGATGGCGCTTGCGCACCTGAAACTCGACGAGCAGTTCGAAGAGCGATTTGGTTTCGGGCACGACCAGCACGTCATGCATGAGCTGGCTAACCTTCATCTGCGAGAGGCGCGCGGCCACGGAACCGGCCATGGCGGGAGCGACGCGAACGCGCATCCAGCGCATCAGGTCCTTGGCATAAAGGACGCCGACGATGTGCTCGGGACCGCGTTGCGGATCGTAGATGGGGATGCGGGAGTGCTGTTCTTCGACGACGCGGGCGAGGGCATCGTCGAGGCTGAGGTCGGCGGGAAGGGAAAAAATTCTGGTGCGCGGCACCATGACCTGGCGAGCAGCAATGTTATCGAGTTCGAGCGCATTGAGGAGCATCTCCTCCTGCGCCGAGGAAAGCTGCCCGGAAGTGCGGGCGGAACTGATGATGAGGCGGAGTTCGTCGGGCGAATGAACGGAGCCGTGGCGGACTTCACCGCTTCCAAAGGCGCGCAGGACGAAGCTGGCCGCACGGCTCATGAGGTTGGTGACCGGGCCGGTGACGGTGAGGAATACGTCCATGGGCGCGGCGACGGCCAAAGCCACGCGCTCGGCGCGCTGCAGGGCGAGCGACTTGGGCACCAGTTCGCCGAGGATGACGTGCAGGCTGGTGATGAGCAGGAACGCGAGGACGACGGCAATGGCGTGGGCGTAAAGGAGGGCGTGAGGAATTCCGCCGATCCAGGTCTCGATGAGACGCGCCAGAAAGGGCTCTCCCAGCCAGCCGAGAGAAAGGCTGGAAATGGTGATTCCCAGCTGCACGCCGTTGACCACGCGGGTGAGCTGCTGGTGGAGCTTGAGAACGATGCGGGCGCCGACACGGCGCGCCTCGATGAGCTGAAGGATGCGCGTTTCGCGGACGCTGACCAGCGCGAACTCGGCCGCCGCGAAGAAGGCATTGGCCGCTACCAGCAGCAGGATGACAAAAACCCGCAGCGGCACCAGTTGGATCATGGAACTGCAATTTTAGCATTTGGAGCGGATGGCGACGGGTCATAGTAGTTCATGGCCGGGCCGGACGGGCAACGAGCAACTGCGGCCATGAAGGGCCTAAATCCTGCTTTCCTTTTGCCGGCCCGGTGCGTCTAACCCACTGGAGCCACGAGACCAAAGTCGATCTCTGGGGCAAAAATTGGCGGGCGCGGCAAGGGTCAGTCGTCGGGACGTCAGTCGTCCGAGCCAAGTTTTCCGTGAACTATCTCGTCGTGGATTCCGTAGTATGAAGTGAATGCCGGTTTCGATCTCACAGTTCAGGCAGGAGGCGTTGTGAACGGCAATGGCAATGGCAAGAAGAAGCGGCGCAGAAAAATTATCATCTGGAGTTCCATCGGTGTGGTCGCGGTAGCTCTCGCCGTTACAGGCGTAGTGATTGCATCCACCAGCGGAACGAAGATCGACCCCTCGAAGCTGGCGAAAGTGGAAAAGGGAGACCTCGCGAAAAGCGTGGTTGCAACCGGCAAGATCGAGCCCATCACCAAGGTTGAGATCAAGTGCAAAGCCAGCGGCATTGTGAAGAAGCTGCTGGTGGATTATGGCGACCGGGTGAAGCAGGGACAGCTTCTGGCACAGCTTGATAAGGCGGAAATTCAGGCACAGGTGGATCAATCGCGGGCGGGGCTAGAGGCTGCCGAGGCAAACCTGAAAAGTTCGCAGGCGGATTTTGAGCGAGCCAAGGTGGATGCAGAAGGTCCGGATGTGCCTCTGCTGAAGCGCGCCTATGATCGCGCCGAAGGGATGGCGAAAGACGGAGTGGTTTCCGCCTCGGCCCTGGACGACGCGCAAAAGAACTATGAAATGGCGCTGAACAAACAGAATGTGTCCAAGGCTCAGGTGACGGTGCTCAAGGCAAAAATCGCGCAGGCACAGGCTAACGTCGCGCAAGACCAGGCAAATTTGAAGCAGTTGGAAGAGCAGCTCAGCTACACGGACATCATTTCGCCGATCGATGGTGTGGTGCTCTCGCGCGATGTCGAAATCGGGGATGCGGTGAGTTCGATTCTCGTGCTCGGTTCGACGGCGACGCTGGTGATGACGCTGGGCGACACGAGCGAGGTGTACGTGAAGGGCAAGGTCGACGAGAGCGATATTGGAAAGGTTTACCTGGGCCAGCCGGCGAGAATCAAAGTGGAGTCGTTCAAGGACAAGACCTTCACGGGGAAGGTGACGAAAATCTCGCCGATGGGCGTTGAGAAGGACAACGTGACCACGTTTGAGGTGCGGGTTTCGATCAATAACCCCGAGGGCGTGCTGAAGGCAATGATGACGGCGAACGCCGAGATCATTCTGGAAGAGCATAAGGGTGTGCTGCAAATTCCGGAGGGCTCGATCATCTACGACAAGGACAAGAATGCGTCGGTAGAAGTGCCCGACCCGAAGGCCAAAGAAGGCAAACGGAAAGTTGCGGTTAATATTGGCATCTCGAATGGGGCGAAGACCGAACTGCTGAAGGGGTTGAAAGAGGGTGATCAGGTGGTGTTGCAGTAAGGGGCGCTCGTCCTTAGTCCTTCGTCCTTAACCCCTCTGTTGTTACGCACGGTTGATGTTCGGGTCCTATTGGAGGCAGATTCATGAGTATCAGTTCCCTTCTCCGCTGTTGCTTACGCGTTTTGCTGGCCGGGACGCTCACCGTGGCGCTACCGGCATTTGCCTCTGTCGTTGGAACCTTCGATCGCTCCTACCAGGTCAGTGGACCGGTGGATCTGGAAGTGCTGACGCGTTCGGGAGACATCACCATACGCAATGGCGCGGCTGGCACGGTGTCGATTCACGGCAAGATTCACGTGGGCAACTCTTGGTTTGGCGGCGACCACTCGGCCGACGCGAAATCCATTGAGAACAATCCTCCGATTCGCCAGAACGGCAACAGCATTCGCATCGATTACGTGAACGTCAACAATGTTTCCATCGACTACGAGGTTACGGTCCCCGAGAATACCGCAGTGCGGACGCACAGTGGCAGCGGCGACCAGACAGTGGAGGGTTTGAAGGGCAATATCGATCTGGAAGCCGGTTCGGGCGATATGAAACTTGCGCGCCTTGCCGGCGACATGCATTTCCAGACGGGCTCGGGCAATGTACGCGGCCACGATCTTGCAGGTCCAGCGCGGGTCAAAGCCGGCAGCGGAGATATCGACATTGAGGAAACCGGGCAGGGGGATGTGGAGATTCGGACCGGTTCGGGGAACATCACAGCCAAGGGCGTCAACGGCGGTTTTCACGCGGAGGCCGGCAGCGGAGATATCCGATGCCAGGGAATACCGATGAATCTCTGGAGCGTTCGCACCGGGTCGGGGAACGTGACGCTGAATCTGCCGCAAGACGCGGCGTTTGATGTCGACCTCTCGTCGAACTCCGGCTCAGTCACTACCAATCATCCGGTGACGACCACCGTGCAGGGCCGTGTGCAGGAGTCAAGGAAAAGCGTGGTCGGAAAAGTGCGCGGCGGCGGACCTACGGTTTCGGTGCACACGGGATCGGGCAACATCAGCGTGGAGTGAGTAGTTTTCTAGATCCGCGCAGCAGTGTCCAGGAGTGGTTTCCGCGGACGTGGAAGTCGCTCCCTCAGCGGCTGAAGCCACATTGAATGTAATGTCGTTATCGCAGCGCTGAAGCCCTGCGCCACCCCAAATCAGGCGCGACAACGAGCCACGAGCTAGACCGGGTAGAAACGGTGTTCCTCAGATCTAAAGGCACCTTGACGGCGCATTGAGCAGCATCTGATACTTCGTGTGGTCCACCAATAAAGTTCGATGAGGAGACCGGATTGTCGCGGACGATCATTACGCTAACTACCGATTTCGGGCTCAATGACCATTTCGTGGGGGCCATGAGAGGCGTGCTGCTGGGAATCGTGCCCGACGCGCAGATCGTCGACATCAGCCATGCCGTGCAAGCGTTCGACATTCTCGATGGCGCGCTGGCGATCTCGCATGCGTATTCTAACTTCCCCGACGGGACGATACACATGGTGGTTGTCGACCCGGGAGTCGGCACGGCACGGCGCCCCATCATCCTTGTCGGCGAGCGTCATCTGTTTGTAGCGCCCGATAACGGCGTGCTTTCTCTGATCTACGAGCGCGAGCAGAGAATTTCGGTGCGCCATGTCACGGCCGAGCATTACTTCCTGCAACCGCGCAGCAACACGTTTCATGGACGCGATATCTTCGCTCCAGTGGCAGGATATCTCGCCAAGGGAGTATCTCCGGAGCGATTCGGCGAGGAAGTTAACGACTATGTGCGCTTCTCCTTCCCACGTCCCAAACCGGTGGCCGAGAATACGCTCCGCGGCGTGGTGCTGAAGGTGGATCGCTTTGGCAACCTCATTACGAACATCACACCGGCAGACATTCCCAGGCTATTCGAGGCCGCGCCGCCGTCGTTCAAAATCACCGTTGGGAACAAGGGACAGGTGACGTGCATCTGCGCCAACTATGCCGAGGGCGGACCCGGCGAAGCCTTCGGGATTCTCGGCAGCATGGGCTTTCTGGAAATCGCTACCAACCGCGGTTCTGCGTATCAACTGCTGGGCGCGGGTAAGGGCAGTGAAGTGAACGTGGTAATGGAAGCTTAGTGAGATTGCGTTGAGGGCTGTCGCCTACGCCTTTTTCGCCTTGGGATGGACGTAATGGTCCATCTCGCCGGTCCACTTCAGAAAGCGCCACAGGTTGCCGCGCTCGTGCCAGAGGAACTCCCAGAATTCAATGAAGCCGATCTGCGTCATCTTGACACCGGTGTAGGTCTCGATGCGCCAGAGCAGATAGGGGCTGCGCCACGGCGCAATGCGGTGCCCGCGTGTGGAATTCCAGAGAAAGCGCAGCATGGGCAACATCGGGACCAGTATAGACTGCCCAGTTCTCAGTTCCCAGTTCTCGGTTCTCAGTAAAACCCGAACATTAATTGCTTGGATCTTTTCTGAGAACTGGGAACTGAGAACCAGGAACTGAACGAGCTACTTTTCAGCGATCCCTACGCTTGCACTAGTGTTCTCCCACTCCATGCGGAGCGTGCATTTGCTGCCGGCCTGGTCAAACGCGATGGTGAAGTTCTCGACGAGTGCCGGGGTTTTGGCGACGTTCAGGGGCACGCGCACCAGGTCATCCTTTTCTCCCGGATACGGCTCTCCCCACTCTTTCGTCTTTTTGCTCACGATCAGTGTCCAGGCATCGGCCTTCGGGATGGCGAAGATGGTGTAGCTGCCAGCCGGGATTTCCTTGCCGCCCACGGACAGGTTCGCGTCGGTGTCGAAGGTTGTGGCTTCGTTTGCGCCGGCGCGCCATACCTCGCCGTAGGGCACAAGGGCCTTTTCTTCCGCCGAGCCGAAAATCTTGCGCGGCTGATGGGTTTTCGGGTCGTTGATGCGAGGGCTGGAGTAGTCCATCTTAATCGTCTTGCCGTCCGCGAATTTGCATTCCGCGCTGGCCGGCGGGCTGGGACGTTTCGATTTGTCCTGGCCGCCCATCTGGGCGGAAGCGACAGTCGCCATGGCGAACAACAACGCTGCCACAAAAGCAAACTTCTTCATACTTCGATCCTCCTGGGAAGGCAGCCAGCATTCGGGAGAGCGTGCGATGGAGTCCGCCCTTCCGGCCGCTGGTTGCTCAAAGTTAAATGTCGAACTTGACCCTATGGGAATTATACGGATTCGCCAGCTAGAATCTCGTGATGGCAGTCTTTCACGAAAAGCAGCAGGAGTTGGAACACTTCGAAACCCGCATGGGAGTGCCGCGTGGCCGCCTTGCCGTCACCATGGACCTGGTCACGGACGCAATGGCGCTGGTCGGCCAGCATGGAGTGTATTGCCAGAGCCAGCGCTGGCCGGGCAAGCCGGTGATGGATGTGCAGCTCATCATGAAAAACCTGACCGATGCCAAGGAGCTGATCCAGAGCGTGATGGAGGAGCTGAAGGGGAAGGGATAACCTGGTTCGCATTACTGGCGTGTTACCGAAGATTTGCCCGAGTCGTGCCAAGGCGTAAGCGCCAGACGGGGCGGCGGGCTACAATCCAAGCATGGAACGGAAGATTTTCTGGGGTGCTTTCACCGTACTTGGCATTGCAGCGGACATTGTTCTGCCAATCTGGTGGGCGCTCGCGGCGACGATTCCTATCGTCTATGTCTCCTGGTGGGTGGCCTACCGCAGCGGCTGGTTTGAGTAGAGGCGGGTTATAATTCCCCAACCGTAGTTTCAATCTGTGGGGGAAAACAATGAAAATTCAGTGGACGTTCCCGGCCCTGGTGTGCTCCATCGTCGCCTTTGCCTTCGCATGTTTGGCTCAAACCACAATGGCTCCGGCACCGGCAAAACCCCTGACTGCTGACGAGCGTGAAGCTGCGCTTAAGAGTCTCGAGGCCACTCATGACATGTTCCTGAAATCCATTGCCGGCTTATCGGAGAAGCAGTGGAAATTCAAGCCCGCTCCCGACCGCTGGTCCATCGCCGAGGTCTCGGAACACATTGCCCTTTCCGAGTCGACAATCTTCGGCTACGTGCACAACCAGATCATGACTTCACCCGCAGCGCCGGAAAAGAGAGCCGAGGTAAAGGTCACCGATGAGCAGATTCTGACTCGCGTTGCCGACCGCAGCCACAAGGCGCAGGCTCCCGAGTTTTTGAAGCCGACGAACCGCTGGGCAACTCGCGAGGAACTGGTCAAGGCTTTCGAGGACAGCCGCAAGGCAACGATGGACTATGTCCGCACCACCAACGACGATCTGCGCGGCCATTTTGGGCCGCATCCGCTGCTGGGCACGATGGACGCTTATCAGTGGATACTGCTGATTTCTGCACACTCGGAACGGCACACGAAGCAAATCGAAGAGGTCAAGGCGGACCCGAATTTCCCCAAAGACTAAAACGTCAGCGGCTCCTGTCGGAACCTCTCGCGCAGCTCTACGGATCAACGCTCCACGGATCAATGCTGAAAAATGGATCCTGATCGGCGTCGCGTCGCACAAAGCGAAACGCCGCCGACCAGGCTTAAGACAAGCTAAACCAGCGTGTACTTGCCTTTGTCGATGGTCGCCTGCGCGATCTGCTGCCGCAGGGCGATCGTGTTGAACATGTCGTGCTTGGCCAGCCGGCGCACGATGGCGAGCTGTGTGCGCAACATGTCGCCTTCGGCCACATCGGCAATCACCTTCTTCGCGGCCGCTTCGATCTTCTCCAGCGCCTGCATCATGTACACGCGAGCCATGGCGATGGGCAGGGCTGCGGCGGCTTCGCCCTTGGCTTCGACGATCTTCCGAGCGCGCAGCAGTGCCGATTCCATGGCGTAAGTCTCGATGGTCATGTCGGAGATTGCGCCCATCACTTCCTGCTTGTCCTGAATCGCGGTCATGTATTTCTGCGTGGCCGCGCCGGCGACGAACAGGCCGAGCTTCTTGGCGTTGGCCACCATCTTGCGTTCCTCGGCCAGCGGCCCTTCAATCTCGTCGCTGTCGGAGGACCCGCCAAGGACCTCATCCATGATTTTCTTAATCGCCGGCATGAGCGGCAACTGCCCACCCATGGCCCGCTTCAGAAGGAAGCCGGTGATGATGAGCCGGTTGATTTCGTTGGTGCCTTCGAAGATGCGGTTGATGCGGGCATCGCGGTAGGCGCGCGCCGCGGGATACTCCTCCACGAAACCGTAGCCGCCATGGATCTGAAGGGTCTCGTCGACGACGTAGTCGATCATCTCCGAGGCCCAGACTTTGATGATGGAGCACTCGACGGCATATTCCTCGATGGCCTTGCGTGTTTCCTTGGCAGCATCAGGACTGGCTTTGTCGATCTCGCCGAGCAAAACATCCATCATGCCGACGGTGCGATAAACAACGGACTCGCCCACATAAATGAGCAGGGCCATGTTGGCAATCTTCTCGCGCACCAGTCCGAAATCCGCGATGACTTTGCCGAAAGCTTTGCGTTCTTTGGCATAGGCCACGGCTTGTTCGATCGCAACGCGCGCGCCGCCGAGGCTCATGGCACCGAGTTTGAAGCGGCCGATGTTGAGAATGTTGAAGGCGATGGTCGCACCCTTGCCGATTTCACCGAGCACATTTTCGACCGGCACTTGGCAGTCACTGAGAATCAGGGGACAAGTGGAGGAACCGCGGATGCCCATCTTGATTTCTTCGGCTCCGTGGGAAAAGCCGGGGAAGTTACGTTCCACCAGGAAGGCGGTGAACTTTTCACCGTCGACCTTGGCAAAAACGGTGAAAAAATCGGCGAAGCCGCCGTTGGTGATCCACATCTTCTCGCCATTCAGGATGTAATGCTTGCCATCGGGCGAGAGCACGGCACGGGTGCGGCAATTGAGAGCATCAGAGCCGGAGGTCGCTTCGGACAAGGCATAGGCGGCAACGATCTCTCCGGTGGCGAGGCGTGGTAAATATTTCTTCTTCTGGGCGTCGGTGCCGAAGTACACCAGCGGCAGCAGGCCGATGCCGGTGTGCGCGCCCCAGGTTGTGCTGAAGCCGCCGTACTTGGCGATGTGGTCGGCGATCACGGCGGCCGTGACTTTGTCCATCTCCAGTCCGCCGTAGGCTTCGGGGATTTCTGCGCAGCTCAGGCCGAGCGCACCGGCTTTCTTGAGTAACTCCCGTTCAATCTCCCAATCCTTTTCTTCCATCTTCTCGACGTGGGGCAGAATTTCGTTGATGGCGAACTCGTCCGTGGTGCGGGCGATCATGGTGTGTTGTTCGGTAAAGTCCTCGGGCGTAAAGATGTCCGCCGGAAGCTGTTCGGTGACCAGGAATCCGCCGCCTAGGACCTTGGTTTTGGGAACTGCGGTTAAGGTAGCCATATTTTAAGACCTCGCATTTGCGAATCAATATTTTCTTACTAAGAAACTCTCTTGCCCGGCAACAGGACTGGGCGCGATTCCGGGCACAATCGGGCAATAATGCGACCGGCACCTACGGGTTCTCGAAAAGCCCGCCGTAAAGAGCATAGTACGGAGAAGCGTTCAGCAGGCCCGTGCGCCGCAGGCAATCCTCATACTGCTCGCTCAGACGCCGATACTGCATGCTTTCGCCGACATAGCTGTGGCCGCGCATGCTTTGCTGCTCAACTGCGAGTTCGTCCGCCAACGCCCGGCACTGGTTCGACCACCAATAGGGTGTACTGCAATATAGGCCAAGGCTGAGTGGGTGCGCAAGGCAGGTTTCGCTCACGGGGACACAGGCGCCTCTGCCATTGGACGATTGCCCGCCCGGACACACGGCGCAGGGTTTGCGCCAGCACGTCTGCGGGTGTATGAACGCCGCTTTCTCGGTTGGCTGCGGTTTGCGGAAGGGGTGAAAGAACGAATGTCCAGAGGCCTTTTCCGGTTGCGCGTCCTGCTTTACATAGGGAGACTTGATCGCGGTTGAGGGAGAGGATCTGGGCAGGGCGGGAGCGTGGTGCGCTGAGGAGCCGAGGGAACTGAAGTGGCTCGCCGAGTGGCTGGCCGAAGACGAACCGCCCGAATAGCCGCTGTGCGAAGAGGAACTCCCTCCGGAAGAAGACGAAGTAGCCGCGCTGCCTGCGTGCTGGGCGGCGAGGAATGCGGACATTATCAGAGTGGCTGCGATGATTAGAAAGGAGCGCCGCATATAGCACCTCAGACCGGGACTCGAAAGCCAGCCAAAGTCCTTGCCGCGCCTGGTAAAGCGCGACATCGACCCACAACAGATGTTACGCCACAAGGCAGGTGAAAGAATACCAGTTATTGCGTGCACAAGCGTAAACCCTGGCAAAAGCAATGCAGTCTGTTGCGCGCTTCGAGACGGACTTGCTGCTAACTCAGGTTCTCGAAGATGCCGGCTGCACCCATGCCTCCGCCGACGCACATGGTGACCATGCCGTAGCGCGCTTTGCGGCGCTTGAGTTCGCGGATCACGCTGGCGGTCAGCTTGGCGCCGGTGCAGCCCAGGGGATGGCCGAGGGCGATTGCGCCGCCGTTGGGATTGACGCGTTCGGGGTCAATTCCCGCTTCCTTGATGACGGCGAGCGACTGCGCGGCGAAGGCCTCGTTCAGTTCGATCACATCGATATCGCCGAGCTTGAGCCCCGCGAGTTTGAGGGCCTTTGGGATGGCGAAGACTGGACCGAGACCCATTTCTTCCGGCTTGTATCCGGCAGTGGCAAAGGACACGTAACGCGCGAGCGGCTTGATGCCTAGCGCCTTTGCGCGATCAGCGGACATGACGATGGTTGCGGCTGCGCCGTCGGACATCTGGGACGAATTGCCTGCGGTGGTGACGCCTTTCACGTGGAAGGCTGCTTTGAGCGCGCCCAAAGCTTCGAGCGAGGTATCGGCGCGCGGGCCTTCGTCCATCTTGAAAACGATCTCCTCGCGCTTCGGCTTCTTGCCATTGGGCGTGACGAAGGCGACGGTTACAGGGACAATCTCCTCGTCGAACTTCCCTGCTGCGATTGCGGCTGTGGCCTTCTGATGACTGCGCAGCGAGAACTCGTCGCACTGCTGGCGTGTGATGCCGAAGCGCTGCGCGACGCGCTCGGCGGTGAGGCCCATGGAAAGATATGCGTCGGGATAATGCTCGACGAGCCAGGGATTGGGTGAGATCTTGTTGCCGCCCATCGGAATCATGGTCATCGATTCGGTTCCGCCGGCGAGGATGACTTCAGCGCCGCCGCTGGCGATGCGCTCGGCAGCCATGGCGATGGCTTGCAGGCCGGAGGAACAGAAACGGTTGATGGTGACGGCCGAGACTTCGACGGGAAGTCCGGCGCGCAGCGAGGCGATGCGGGCGACGTTCATGCCCTGCTCTCCCTCAGGCATGGCGCAACCGAGGATGACATCTTCAATCTCTTTGGGATCGAGTTGCGGGACCTGGGCGAGCGCGCCCTTGAAAGCAACGGCAGCGAGTTCATCGGGACGCGTGGAGCGGAGCGTGCCTTTGGTGGCGCGTCCAACGGGAGTGCGGACGGAGGAGGCAATGACGATTTCACGCATGGAATAGTTCTCGGTTCTCAGTTCTCGGTTCTCAGTCTAATCGAGGCGCGGACTGAAACGCATACTGCATTCTAATCCGATGCAACGAATTTCGGCAGGAAGCGTCTGAGAGTTTGGCGAGATTGGGAGGTTGACTCGCGGTAGGAGGAGTTTGTAGTGGTGTTTACCAGGGTGACAACATAACCCCCCTAGAGCGGTCTTTTGGAATGAAAGACTTAGCGGGGTTTTTTCGCCAGGTCTTTGAGGAATAATGACTTACTGGAAATCGCCAGCTAAAGTATTTATTCTTCAACGAGTTAGGTTGGTTTTTCGGGATCTTTGGCAAATCTTTGAATAATTAGGTGACAAATCGACTTGGCATAGGCAGCGCTGTCTAAGTCATTTCGGATCAATAAGTTGCCGGACGAGCGGAGACCGGATTGAGAGAATGGACGGGGATATTCCCCGCAAAGTATTGCGGAAATTGAGGTTAGGCATGCTACAAGGAACCGCGAGCGCTTATTTCTCCACCACCTGCTTTAACGTTTTCGATTTGCTGGTGGCGAATTTCGAGTCACCGGCGTAGACCGCCATTACCGACGTAGTGCCGACTGGCAGCGCCGAGTTCATGAACTTAGCCGAGCCGCTGCTCAACGTTCCCGTTCCCAGTACCGTTTTGCCTTTCATGAACGAGACGGTTTCCCCATCCGGCGGTGTGCCGGACTTGGAAGTGACCGCTGCGGTAAAGGTCACCGCCTGCCCATAAGTGGACGGATTCGGTGAAGACGTGAGCGTCGTTGTGGTCGCCGTCGCAGGCGTCAGCTTGAACAATGTTCCGCAGCCAATCAATGTTTGTCCATGTTCTCCCGGTCCTGTCGTGCACGCCAGATCTCCGCCCTGCCCGGTACCGCCATACAGGGCGCCCTGCGCGTCCAGGATTAAGGCCCCGGGCCCGAAGCCGTCTGCCTCATTGGTGAAGGCGTACAGCACGGTCTCGGTCCAGAGGCCGCCCGGGCTTGCCGGAGGCGCGAGTTTGACCACCATTCCACATCCATTCGGCGCGTTGCATGCAAGATCTCCACCCCCGGCGGCAATGCCATACAGGTTACCCTTCGCGTCGCGCAGCGAAACCCCGCCACTGTTGCCGTCCTGGTTGACGTCCTCCCAGTTGTAAAGTACGGTCTCAGTCCAGGTAACACTCGGCGCCACTGGAGGTGCGAGCTTGTACACCGTTCCGCAGCCATCCGGCGCGTCGCATGAAAGGTCTCCTCCAAACTTGGTGGCGCCATACAGGTTGCCCTTGGCGTCCCGGATTAAATCTCCTTGGGGGGAGCCTCCCCCAGTCCCGGTGAAGCTGTAGAGCACGGTTTCGCACCAGCCAGTGCCGGTGTTGCTGCCGCTTGGGCAACCGCCGCTGGGCTCGCGGCTTAGCTTGAACACCGTTCCACCGTAAGAGCCGTTATCATCGAAGGTGGTGCCGTACAGGTTGCCCTGCGCGTCCCGCACTAGCTTTGCGGTAGGATTTCCGCCGTCCGCCCCACCGGTGAAGCTGTAGAGCACGGTCTCCTTATCGGCCGTATTCACCTCGTACACCGCTCCGTAGCCGTGAGCACCGGCGTCGGGAGTTGTGCCATAGAGGTTGCCCTGCGCATCCTCGATTAAACCTCCATGGGGTTGTGAGGCGTCCGGACTCCCGGTGAAGCGATAGAGCACGGTCTCCTTACCGGTCGTGGTATCGAACTTGAACACGGTTCCGCAGCCATCCGGCGCGTTGCATGAAAGGTCTCCGCCATTTTCGGTAGTGCCGTACAGGTTGCCCTTGGCGTCCCACACTAGGCCAACGGGAGTTGCGCCGTCTCCCCCAGTCCCGGTGAAGCTGTAGAGCACAGTCTCCTTGCCGGTTGTGGCGTCGAACTTGAACACCGTTCCGCAGCCATACGGCGAGTGGCACGCAGAATCTCCGCCATAACCGGTAGTGCCATACAGGTTGCCCTGCGCGTCCGGCACCCCCCCTGAGGGCGTTGCGCCGTCCGGTGGGCCCGTAAACGAATAGAGCAAACTGTAAGAGTAAGTCTGAGCCTGTGCCGGCGCGGGCGCTACGATTGCCGGCCCAAGCAGAATTGCTAACGCCAGCGCGGCGCCCTCTTTCCATCTCCGCGCGTGCACAAAAGTAAACAGCCCAAGAGTTCGTAGATTCGTCATGGGGAATTCTCCGCGGTGCAAGATCCAGGACTTTGCGTTGCACCAAGACTCGCGAGAGAGGCAGGAGCCCAGCGAGGCGCGATGGCTGCGAGGCGCGTGGGAGATGATGCAAACAGTGCCGACGGCTGAAATTGTCGCTCTGGCCCAAGGGGGTGTCAAGCTGCAACGTCTTGCGGTGTCGCTGGTATGCGCTAGAACGGCATCGCGATCGATTTCTGAAATTTACTTGGCTTCGAGTGGATCGGCGAGACATCGGGTTTAATCCAAGCAGGAAGCGGGGAACCTTACTGTGCGACGCATACTTTCGGTTCTGAGTTGGATGGTGCTGGCTGGATTCGCGGCGGCGCAAAGCGATCTTTCAGCGGGGCAGCAGGTGGCTGCAACGGGCCAGGAGGCGGACACGACGCCGACGAGCATTACGATTCCGACGATCACAGGCGTGCTCGATGATAAGCGTGGGGCGGTGTTCGAGACTCCACGGCAATCCTGTAACCCGAACGACGTACCGGACGCGATGGCGCGGGCCTTCCGCGACGACAAGGGAATGATCCACCTGGTGGCGGCGAGTACCGATCTGTTCGCAAGTATTGGGCCTACGCTGGAGAGCGTTAAGCACAGTTGCAAGGTCGCGCACCAGTCGGCGAACGATTCGAATCCCGCGGACTTCAACGACCAGACATGGATCGATTCGTTCTACACGTTCGACGGCAAGACCATTGCCGGCCTGACGCACACGGAGTATCACGGCTGGTCGTTCAAGGGCGAGTGCACGTTCAAGAACGGCTACGGGGGCTGCGAGTATGACTCGGATACTTATCATCAGTCGAACGATGGCGGCTACCACTTCAATCCGTTCAAGGCGCCGGCAAATTTCCTGGCCGGAGTTCCCTACCAATATGTGAAGGATGGAGGCCCGTCAGGCTATAGCGTCGACTCGAACATTATCGAGCTGGGCGGTTGGTACTACGCCATGGTGACTTCCTATTCGTGGCCTCCGGGCTGCTCGGGAACGACCGGAGCGAACGCTTGCTTAACACCGGGCGGCGGCGGGCCGATTCGCACGCAAAATGTTTTTGACCCTTCCTCGTGGCGGGGATGGAGCGGGACGGATTTCTCCGTGTCGTTCGTCGATCCGTATCCGGGGCCGGTGGATGATCCGCAAGAGCACGTTTATACGCCGGTGAAGTGGATGGATGTGGTGACGGCGGTCAACCTATTTGAAACGTCGAATGTGGTGGTGGCGACGCTGTGGGATCCGTGGGACACCGAATATGGTGTGCCGGGTCTGTATCTTTCGACTTCGACCGACATGGTGAACTGGACCAAGCCGACACTGGTGGCCACGCTCGATTGGTTTCTGAAACAGGAGCCCAAGGGAAGCTGGCAGTACGCTTACTTTTCGCTGATCGATCCGACGGCGACGGATATGAATTTTGCGGTGGTGGGTGAGCACCCGTATCTGTACTATGTGCGGCTCGCGAACAATGGGCAAGGGCGGGTGATGTTTCGGCAGGGGATCACGTTGACGCTGAAGTGATGGCTGGGTGCAGTGGCCGGTATTTCATCTTCGCGTTTTCGTGCAACTGCCTTTTTCCGGACTACTTCTTTCTCAGTTGACCGAGTGAGATTGAAAAATCCCGATCTTATTTTGCCGAACGGCGCTCTCGGGCCAGATACTGCAGGTCGAGAGCCTGACGGAGGAGCGTCTTGATAACGGCTTGCCGGCTGATGTTCAGTTCCTTTGCCGCCTTGTCCAACTCTTCGAGCATGCCCGCGGCGAGGTCCACGTTCACTCTCTGGATGGGAGCCATCATGCGGCCGCGGTTGGTGAAGAAGCGCGACACATCTTTGCCCTGATCGGCAATGCGAGCGATGGTTTCGGCTGAAACCGGCCGCCTGTGCCTACGAGTGTTCTTCATATAGTTGCCGTTCCTGCTTAGTAGCTCTCCAGAGAGTCACAAGATGATAAAACTCTCCGTCTTCGTCTTCCCGAACTTCGAAGATAATGGAGTAGAGCCGATCACCGACCCAGCCGATTGCACGATACTGTTCAGGCAAGTCGGACCGTCGATCGAGGTAGTAGGGGTGCGAGAAAAGCTCCTCCGCTTCTTCGAATCCAATTGCTCGCTTCGCATCCGCTCTCGGCCGCTTGCTCTTCCGCTCGTCGAAGTGGAATCGCATACAGTATAACAGTTATACCATTCTTGGAATAGGCCAGTTTTTCACTACGCCAGCTTCCATCCCATCTCTTCTCTTAGATCTTGAAAACACTCCGGACAGATCCAACGGTCGTCTTCGGTAACGTATCCCTCGGTTAACACATCGGGTGAAGGCGTTCCCGTGAACTTGGCCCAGCACCCTTCGCAGTGATCATGGTCCCATTCTTTGCTGGGAGCGGCGTATTTCGTGAGGCGCAGTAGTGCTCCGCGGGTCCACTTCGCGTTGTCGATGCGCCAATCTGCCAAGGAGCGCTCCTGGAAAGCCGAGGGCGGCTGTCCTTAGGGCTCGGGTTTCCCCGCAGCTTCTGGTTTCCAGCGGAGGATGGGCTTTCTGGCGGCGGCTACCTCGTCGAGGCGAGAGACACGCGTGTTGTGCGGGGCGTCTTGGACGAACTTTGGATCTTCTTCTACTTCCTCGGCGATGAATTTCATGGCTTCAATGAATAAGTCCAGCTCTTCCTTGGGCTCGCTTTCGGTGGGCTCGATCATGAGCGCGCCGGGGACGATGAGCGGGAAGGCTGTGGTGTAGGGGTGGAATCCGTAGTCGATCAGGCGCTTGGCGATGTCCATGGTGCGGACGCCTTTTTTCGATTGCAGTTTGTCGCTGAAGACGACCTCGTGCATGGAGGGCGTTTTGTAGGGCAGATCGTAAGTGCCTTCGAGTCCTTTGCGGATGTAGTTGGCGTTGAGGACGGCGTCTTCGGTGGTTTGGCGGAGACCGTCGGGTCCGTTGGCGAATATGTATGCAAGGGCGCGAATGAACATTCCGAAGTTGCCGTAGAAGGCGCGGACTCGGCCTACGGAGTGGGGACGGTTGTAGTCGAAGGCTAGCGTGCCGTCGGGCTTGGTGATGACTACGGGCTTGGGGAGGAAGGGCTCGAGAATTTTTTTGATGGCGACGGGGCCGGAGCCGGGACCGCCTCCGCCGTGGGGCGTGGAGAAAGTTTTGTGCAGGTTGAGGTGCATGACATCGACGCCGAAGTCGCCGGGGCGGGCTTTGCCGACGAGGGCGTTCATGTTGGCGCCATCCATATATAGGAGGCCTCCTTTGGCGTGGAGGAGGTCGGCGATTTCGTGGATGTCGTGCTCGAAGACGCCGAGCGTGTTGGGATTAGTGACCATGAGCGCGGCCACGTCCTCGTTCATTTGCGCGGCGACGGCGGCGACGTCGACGATGCCGCGGTCGTTGGACTTCAGATTTTCTACGGCGTAGCCGACCATGGCGGCGGTGGCGGGATTGGTGCCGTGGGCGGAATCGGGGATGAGAATTTTTTTGCGGGCGTTTCCTTTGGACTGATGGTACGCACGGACGAGGAGTAGGCCGGTGAGCTCTCCGTGAGCGCCGGCGGCGGGCTGGAGCGTGATGGCGTCCATGCCGGTGATTTCGATGAGGCAGTCGCTGAGAGTTTTGATGATGCGGAGTGCGCCCTGGGAGATTTTTTCGGGCTGATAGGGGTGTCCGTTGGCTAGGCCTTCGATGCGCGAGACGAATTCGTTGACACGCGGATTGTATTTCATGGTGCAGGAGCCGAGCGGGAACATGCCGAGATCGATGGCGTAGTTCCAGGTGGAAAGGCGCGTGAAGTGGCGGATGATTTCGATCTCGCTCACTTCGGGCATGGTGCCGAGGTCTTTGCGTTCTTGCTTGCCGAGGAGCGCCTTGGTGTCGACTTCAGGAACGTCGAGCGGGGGGAGCTTCCAGGCGGCTTTGCCGGGAGAAGATTTCTCGAAGATGAGGGCTTCGTTCTGGCTGATGTGACGCGTGGCTTTGCGAGTTGGATGGGTCATAGTCATCTAGCTTTCAATCTCAAGTCAAAAATCTCAGGCGGAGGTTGCATCCATGCGCCGGAACCGTTGCAAGCGGAGCAGACGCCGGTGCCGGAGCAGCTCGGGCACTTGCGTTGATCGTCGCTGCTCGGGCTTAGGCCGGAGCCGTCGCACTGCGGGCAGCGGCCGTTGCCGAAGCAAGAGGTGCACGTGTTTTTTGAACCAGTTCCCATAACCTCAGCGGCTAAAGCCGTCCCCTCTTCGGGCCTCTATCGCAGCGCTGAAGCGCTGCGCCACCCACAATCCCAATGGCGTCGACGTTTGGGGAATCCCACCCTAAACGCGGCAAACGGCGCCGCGGTTAGGATGGGGCACCCACTTCGTGATGTATCACTAATCAATACACACCTTCCTGTTCGGCGAATTCCTCGTGCTGGGTTTCTTTCATGCTGGTTACGGAGCGTTCGCTGTCGGCTACCTGGCCTACGGCGGTGTCGATCATGGATCGCGTGGTTAGTTCTGTGCAGCACCAGAGAGCCGAGTTGCCGAGCTCGGGATAGAACTTTTTCAGCGGGAAGCCGCCGATGATTTTGTGGCCCAGCAGGCGCGAGTTGATGGCCGCCGGGTCTTCGCTGGTTTCGACTACGAACTCGTTGAAGCGCGGGGCGCTGGCGAAGCGGACTTTCGCGTGTTTGGCGAATTGGTCGGCGGCGTAGGCGGTCTTGGCCAGATTTTGTTTTGCCAGCTCGCGCAACCCCACTTTGCCGTAGACGGTCATGAAGATGTTGACCATGAGCGCGACCAGGGCCTGGTTGGTGCAGATGTTGGAGGTCGCTTTTTCGCGACGGATGTGCTGCTCGCGGGTGGCGAGGGTGAGGACGAATCCGCGCTTGCCGTTCTTGTCGACGGTTTGACCGGCTAGGCGGCCGGGAATCTGGCGGACGAATTTGTCTTTGGTGGCGAGGACGCCGCAGTAAGGGCCTCCGAAGCCTAGGGGCACGCCGAAGGATTGTGCTTCCATGGAGACGATGTCGGCGGAGCGGGGCGGCTCGACGATGCCTAGCGAGACGGCTTCGGCGATGGAGACGATGAGCAGGGCTCCGCGCTTGTGCGCGACTTCGGCAATGGCGTCGATGTCTTCGATGGTGCCGAAGAAATTGGGCGACTGAATTAGGACGCAGGCGGTTTGATCGGTGATGGCGGCTTCGAGGGCTTTGAGATCGAGGCGACCATTATCGGCGTAGGCGATGGTGGAGAGCGGGATGCCCTGATGCGTAGCGTAGGTTTCGATGACCTCGCGATATTCGGGATGCAGCGTGCGGGCGATGACGGCGGCGTGGCGTCCGGTGAGGCGGACGGCCATCATGACGGCTTCGGCGGCGCCGGTGGAACCGTCATACATGGAGGCGTTGGCGACATCCATGCCGGTGAGTTCGGAGACCATGGTTTGAAATTCGAAGATGGCCTGGAGCGTGCCTTGGGCGAACTCGGCCTGATAGGGCGTGTAGGAAGTTAGGAACTCGCCGCGCTGGACGAGAGCATCGATGACGACGGGGCGGTAATGGAAATACGCGCCGGCACCGAGGAAGCTGGTGTAGCCGTCGCCGTTTTCCTGGGCGCGCTGCTTGAAGAAGTCGACGATCTCGGACTCGGCCATTTGGCGCGGGATAACGAGATCGCGGTTGAGGCGAAGCTCGGCGGGGATGGGTGAGAAAAGATCGTCGATGGAGCGCACGCCGATGGCTTTGAGCATGGCGTCGCGGTCGGAAGGGGATTTGGGGAGATATCTCATAAGAACCTTTGATTGGATGTTGGCCGAGCTCCAAACGATTGCGGCGGCCTGGGACCAGGAAAGAGATTATTGCAGAAGTCAGATTGCAGATTGCAGAAGTGAATGCCTCTGGTTCCACCTGCAGTCGCGAAACGGAGGGCGTTGACTTCTGCAATCTGCAATCTGACTTCTGCAATGGTTTTAATGTCCGGCCTCTTCGCTGACAAATTTTTCGTAATCGGCGGCCGAGAGGAGCGCGTTGAGCTCGGCTGGATCTTTTAGTTTGATTTTGACCATCCAGGAGCCGTGGGCGTCTTTATTGACCTGCTCGGGAGCGGTGGCCAGCGAGCCGTTGACTTCGGTGACGATGCCGGAAGCGGGGGCGTAGAGGTCGCTCACGGCCTTGACGGACTCGACGGTGCCGAAGGTTTTGCCGGAGGTGATCTCGGTGCCAGTCTTCGGGAGATCGACAAAGACGATGTCGCCGAGAGAGTCCTGGGCGTGGTTGGTGATGCCGATTTTGCCATCGGCGGTGATCCATTCATGCTCTTTTGTATATTTGCGGTCGGTGGGGTAGGACATATGGCTTCTAGCTCCTAGCTGCTAGCTTCTAGCAGGCAAAATCGTCGTTCGTCGTCGGTCGTTCGCTGTTCGCTCTCGCTCTTCGGCTGCGAGCTACGAGCCGCGCGCTTCGAGCTTGCAAAAACCACCCAACTATAAATCGCTTCTTCGATCGCTTGCGGGGGCGAGTCGCCCCCACGACTGCCGGCAAGTTGCCGGCGCTACGCCTTCTTTGGTCGCTTATAGAACGGCGTGGGGACTACTTGCGCTTTGACTCCCTGGCCGCGGATTTCTACTAGAACTGTGCTCCCGATTGCTGCGTGTGCTGGCGGAATGTAGGCCAGCGCGATGTTCTTCTTCAGAAATGGCGCGGGGCTGCCGCTGGTAACGTAGCCGATTTCATGGCCTGCGCTATCTTGAACTTTGTAACCATCGCGGGCTATACCGCGGTCAATCATCTCCAAGCCTACCAGTGTGCGCTTCAGGCCTTCGGCCTTGGCTTTCTCGCGGGCGTTTTCGAGGGCCTGCTTGCCGATGAACTCGGGCTTCTCCATTTTGATGAAGCGGTCGAGGCCGGCTTCCCAGACGTTAATGGTGTCGGAAATTTCGTGTCCGTAGAGCGGGAGCTTGCCTTCGAGGCGCAGGGTGTTGCGCGCTCCCAGCCCGCAGGGGACGACTCCGAATTCCCTGCCGGTGTCGAGGATGGCGTGCCAAACCTTGGCGCTGGTGGCTTCGTCGGCGGGGATGTAGATTTCGAATCCATCTTCGGCGGTGTAGCCGGTGCGGCCCATGAGGATGTTCTTGAGGCCGCAGATGCTGCCGCGTGTGACCCAGTAGAACTTCACCGCGCTGAGGTCGGCATCGGTGAGCTTTTGCAGCAGGTTGACGGCCTTCGGGCCTTGGATAGCGATTTGTGTGAAATCGTCGGAGAGGTGCTCGACTTTGCAGTCGAACTGGTGAGTGTTGTCTCGAACCCAGTTGAAATCTTTCTCGCGCGTGCCGGCGTTGATGACGAGAAGGTATTCGTTTTCGGCTAGGCGATGGACGATGACGTCATCGACGAAGGTACCTTGCGGGTAGAGCAGCGCGGAATACTGCGCCTGGCCGATGGCGAGGCGCGAGGCGTCGTTCATCGAGATGTGCTGAACGGCGGCCAAAGCTTGCGGACCGGCCAGGAAGATATCGCCCATGTGGCTGACATCGAAGATGCCGACGCCGGTGCGGACAGCCATGTGCTCGTTGACGATGCCGCCGCCGATAGAGGCGGGGTATTCGACGGGCATATCCCAGCCGTTGAACTCGACCATCTTCGCGCCCATCTGGCGATGGACGGCGTTGAGCGCGGTTTTGCGGACAGCTTTCGGTGCGTCATTGGACGCATCCGGCGGAACCGCGGGAGTGACGGACAATGGGACCTCGATGGAACTGAGTCTAGACAGTGGCCGTGCTGTCTGAAGCCTGCAAGGACTTGGGTAACGTCCTAAATTAACACCGGGGCGGGAAGGGGGGCAAGGAAGGCAGAAGGAAGGTGTCAGGTCTCAGTTTCTCAGTTCTCAGTTCTCAATTCTCAGGTCTCAGGTCTCAGGTCTCAGGTCTCAGGTCTCAGGTCTCAGGAATGGGAAACTGGTTGGGGGTTAAGGGTTGCTCGTCTGCTTTGGGCTGAGCGTA
>Ga0326728_10003969_pt1 | contig 44625 bp, 37 predicted proteins | sample MB3enrmetagenome_FD_207602 | JGI IMG/M metagenome (GOLD analysis project Ga0326728, IMG submission 207602) | Lab enriched peat soil microbial communities from McLean, Ithaca, NY, United States - MB31MN | ecosystem: Environmental > Terrestrial > Soil > Wetlands > Peat | place: USA: New York...
ACGCCGCCGTGTGGTTCCTGCGGGGACGTCTGCTCATCCGTTCTCCTCTTCTCAGCCATCTTAGGCTGCGGGCGAGCAGAACTTCCACTTAACCCCTTGTCCGAATTTGCGGAGCCGGCTCACATTGCGTGTTATATGCTTTTATTGATGACAAGTGTACTGATCTTTCCAATTTGAGGCAGGGGATGTCTGGATTTTCAGACATGGGATGCCAACAACCAGCCGGGGGCCCCACACTTGACCCGCCGTTAAGCTGAGGGTGCCCCATCTTTTCGCGTTTTTGGCGAAAGGGTGGGATCGCAATGAGCCCAACAGCGGCTTACAATGCGAACAACTAGCTTACGCAGTGGGGATCGATCCCGATGACCTACGACGCCAATGGCAGGCTTATTCGTCGGGCTTCTGGGCACGCAAATCGTCTAGCATCCGCAACTCGGCGCCAAAGTGTATAGGTTGGCAAGGCCTATTGCAACCCGCCATCCACCGCGATCACCTGCCCAGTGATGTAGCTTGCAAGCGGAGAAGCCAGAAACGCCACCAGCGAAGCGACCTCCTCCGGCTTTCCAAAACGCCCAATTGGAATCTCGGAGAGCAACCGATTCTCCTCTTTTTCGATGTACTTGGCGGACATGGGGCTTGGGATCACGCCTGGGCAGACGGCATTCACTCGGATACCGAATCGCCCCACTTCACGGGAAAGCGACTTAGTAAACGCGATCATGCCTCCCTTGGAAGCCGCGTAGTTGCACTGGCCGGACTGGCCGCGGACTCCGCTGGGCGACACGATATTGCAGATGGTTCCGCTCTTCTGGCGCATCATCCCCAACAAGGCCAACCGCGAACACAGATACGCGCCGCGGAGATTGGTATCGATCACTTCGTCCCACTGCTCCTCAGACATGAAGGCCAACAGAACATCGCGGTTGATTCCCGCATTGTTTACCAGACAGTCGACCGGACCGTACTGCTGTTCGATGCGCTCGAACATCGGCGCCACGCTCTCATGACGGGATAGATCGGCCTCCACGGCCAGCGCCTCTCCGCCGGATGCGGTCACGCTTTCCACTACCTTCTCGGCGGAGTCCTTGTGGCGATGATAGTGCGCGGCTACGCGGAACCCACCTCCGCCCAAGGCCTGCGCAATGGCCGCGCCCAATATCCCCGAGGCGCCCGTCACCAATGCTGTCTTCATCTCTGTCATAAGCTCGATCAGTGCAACGGTTTGAAGATCATGATCAGAAACCCCCAGCGCGAGTTATACCTTGCTATATTGCCGTCCAGCGCATAGGAAACCGTGCCTTGCACCAGGGTGCCCATGGGGCCGGCAACATTGAAGTTAGTCTCGACACCGTCGAACTTGCGGAATTGGCTGGATTCGGCCAGGTTGCGCGCGCGCGCATAGCTATACATTCCCTCAACCTTGATAAAATCCATCATGTTGAAACCGTAGTGCGCATTGGTCATGGCGATGGCGTCGAAAAAGTCCGTTCCGCTGGGGATACCGTGCAGGCGCGGCTGAGAAAAGATGAAAGGGGCGTAACGGGAGAACCTGTCCAACTGATCTCCGCCATAATAGGCAAGATCCCATCCGCCCTTGGTGAATTTCTTGAAGAAGTAATCCTTGTTCAAGTCGGCGTTATAGAGGGTATAGGCACTTTCAAGCGGCGGCTGGGACGGCGCAGTACACTCGTCCGGCGACTGGGACGATGCCGGACATCCGAACTGTTTCCATGCGAAGCGCTGGCCCCTGGTCCCCTGCGCGGTGAAGAGATAGCCTTTCTGGTTGAACTTGAGTTCAACGCCCGGAAGCAGAGCCACTCCGTTGCGCGGCAGCGCGAACTGGCTGGACGTATCGCTGGTTCTGCGAAAAATGTTATACGCCAGGTAGGATGAGGCAGTCAGGCCGAAATGAGTGGTGGCTTGCCAAGAGGCCCGCACTCCCGCATCTTGCTCCCACGTCCACACCTCTTCTCCCGTGTCTTCCGTGTTGCCGGTGTAGATGCGGTTCTCGCCGGGAAGCGCGGAGAGCGCCAAATCCGCTGCCAGACGGTACTTGGTTCCGTACTGTTTCGACAAGTCGGTTGCCAGGAGAGGCCCGGCAAAGAACGTCGACAGCTGCGCGCCCGTGTGCCGGTAATCGAAATCGGCGATGCTGAGGCCGGCGATCGGAATGGGAAAGTCGAATGTGCCTTCGTACATCGCCCCTCCCACGATGGAGGTGATGCGCTTCTGGCTGTTTTCCTCCAGGATGCGCTCGCTGCCGTGTTTTCTCAGTTCTCTCAGCCCATTGTCGGTATCGCGGTACATCGGGTCTTGAGAGTTGTGCTCAGCCGAGAGGGCATCGCTGAACTGCGGCGCGTTGATAATGTAATCGGAATACTGAACGGTTCGCTGAAGCACATAATCGCGTCCCGCCGCGTTCAGCGTCTGCTGTGCGGAAACCGAGCGTAGCAGATTGAACAGATTCCCCTTGCCGTCGGGCACCAGATCGAATTTCTGAGTTTCAATGTTGACCACGACGTTGCTCTTGAGGCCGCGCTCGCTGAGCGTCTGCTTCACCTCGCGGAATGTCGTGCCGTCGATCCATATTCTCCCGCTGTAAAGAGTTTCGTCGTGTACTTTAGGCTCAACTCCAACCACATAGCACATCGCTCCGTCGACTTGTTCCGTCCCCAGCAGCTTGTATTCATAGCGCTCGTTGATCTTCAGTTCGAGAGGTTGCGTGAAGACCTTTTCCGGCTCAATCTGCGGCAGCGGGAACTCATGTTTGTTGTTGAACTTCGTGCCGTTGACGTAAAGCTCCGTCTGGGCGAGTTCCATCGGTCCGGCGTGATCGACAAACTGCTTGAGCCGCATGGAAATATCGAACGCCGATGTTACTGAATTACTTTCAAAGTGCAGATTCATAAAACTGGAGGACTGATAGTTTTCCAGCTTCCGATTCTGCGCGTCGCGATACTGTTGCCAGCGGGCAATAACCTCGTCGACGGTGAGATCCACCCCGCCCTTCACTTCTACCGTGGTATAACTCGCGGTTTCGGCGCCGCTCAGTTTGTGGATGGAAATCAAGGCATAGTCGCTGGCGCAGGCGCATGTTTGCGTCAATCCCATTTCAGTCTTGACCGGTTCACTCGCGGGGAGCTGGGAGCCAGTCGCGGGGTCATACCACTGCGCTTCGAACTGCGTTGCGGCTGCGCCCTGGAGTGTAACCGTCTTTGGCTGTCCGGGGCTTCCCTTCACAAACGCCACTGCCACGAGGTCGGGCGATTGTCCGCTGCCAAACCACTGAGACTCGCTGCTTCCCACGCCATCCACCGCGAGAGTGAACGGCAGGGCCGCTGAGTTCAGCCGAAGCATGTTTGGAGTAATGGAATGCGTCAAAAAGCCGTTCACCGCGCACACCTGGCCGGCGGCCTGCTCATCTGGAGGTTCCGACCAAAGGATTTCAACGGAAGCGCCGGAGGTCGCGAGCGCCGCACTCAGATACGGAGTCATCGCCGCAGAGGCCGCCGCATCCAGCCTGACGATAAGCGGCTTATTCAGCGCCTGTTCGGCAATCCACGCGGCATCCGTGCGCCAGCCTTGGGAGTATGTCGTGCCCAACAGATCGGAATAAGTGGCAAGCCGCTTCACCAAATCGCCATGCCGGGCTATAAACCCAGAACCAAAGACAAACGCGAGGCGCAGGGCGGGGTTGCTGGACTTAGCTGTCACCGCCAAGCGCAACAGCCCAAACTCGAATAGGTTGGGAGCCGTCAAAGGTTCATTGACTTCCACGATCAGTCCGCGCACGGCGGACGCCGAGAGAGGCGCCGATTTCAGAAAAGCCTCAACCCGTTCGGTGAGCTGCTTCTCGGTTTCGTTGCCCGTAAGATAACCGGCTCCGACGGCCACATGCAACCAGGCCTCGGATTCCTGGGGCAAGCTCGATACAGCCCGCGCCTGCTCCTCGAACAGAGTGCTGGAGCTTTCGCCGCCGGCGAGTTGAAACAGCACCGGCGGCAGCACGATCGACTTGCCCGGAGATTGGCACTGCTTAGAGGCCTCCAGGCCTGCCATGAGGCTCCGGCCTGTAGGAATCGAAACGGCGGCCCTGGGAAGGCCGACTTGCGACCTTGCCGGCAAAAGCAGGAAACCTGGAAGCAGCAGAGTCGCGACAACGCGCCTTAAAGTTCTCGCGCTGAAAGAGGCCTTCGCTGCCTGGACAAACGGCGATTTCGTCATAACTTGCGTCCGATAGCTATTGAATCTGGCAAAACGAGTTGACTTGCATTGACCGTTCACTTGCAATTTCAGCGCAAGCGGCTTGACGGCTATGCATTATTTCCGATTCGAATCAGTTCCTCGGCTTCGCGGAGCCGTGCCCCGGCGTTATAACTGCAGAAAGGAATCAACTGTCCATCGGTAGCGACATACTGAATGATGCAGCGCCTGAGGCGGCGAAGGTTATAACTGTGAGCGTCCATGAAGTGCATTCCCGCGACAAAGATGCCATTGAAGCCCCTGTGAGTCCAGCCCTCCGACCTTCCCTCGTTTTTGTCCTCCCAGGCATCCAGGCTGCGGAGCAGCCGCTGGAACGTGAGTTTAGGGGGAGCCTTCCGCATGTCGAGACACTGCGACAGTTGCGCGAATTGGCGAATCTTCGAGGCCCTGCGCTCGAAAAAGCCCTGCTTGGCATACGGAGTTATCTCGGCCGTACCGCGGAGGAAGCGGCCGAGATCGAAGAAGCTGTTCAGGCAGAAGGGCTTGTTGTTGTCGTCGACGTAGAAGAAGGTACCGATGGAACAATGGGCGTCGCTGACGGGAGGATGCGACGTTTCCCGGCGGACACGCTCTATGGCGCGGCAGAGCAAGGATAGCGAATTCAGGGGAAACCAGTCGTCGGGAAAGCGAGTCAATCCAGTCTGCTCACCGAATGCGCGAGCCATTGCGGCAAGGTTGAAGGGCTCGGCGTGTCCATTGGCAACTTCGATCCTACCCACGTGCGCAGCCGGCTGAACGCTGATGCCGGTAACGAACTTGCTGTGTTCGAGGGCAAACTGAAAGATCGGCCCAAGCTGGTCGACGTTCACGCCGCCCATGACAGTTGGCACCAGGACGAGCCTCATGTTGGTCTTCTCGATACTCCGAACTGCCGAAATCTTCTTATCCAACAGCCGCTGACCGCGCATCTTCAGATAAACATCGTCGTTCATGCCATCGAATTGCAAGTAAAGGGTGTGCAGGCCGGAGTCCTCGCACAGCCTGGCATAGCCGGGATCGACGAACTTGCTTCCGTTAGTGGCCACTTGAATGTGAGTGAAGCCCAGATCGCGGGCAATGCGAAGGATCTTCGGGAAATCGGGATGCAGGGTGGGTTCTCCGCCGGAGAACTGGATGCTACGGCAGGGAACAGGCCGGTCCACGAGCGACTTGAGCATCCTGGCGACCACTTCCGTATCGAGGATATAGTGCTTACCTTCGCCCTTGATCTCAGCAAAACAGACGGGGCACTTAAAGTTACAGCGATTAGTAATATCGATAACGGCCAGGCAAGGCTCATTGTCGCTGCCGGCGCCATTGTCGCAGCACGCCTGCGCAGGCATTGCCGCCGCCCGGTGGTCATTCGGAAAGATGAGCTTGTTCCAGTCTTCCAGTTTCCGGTACAAATTCGAGTCGGAGAAGATCAGGAAGCCGATAGACTCGTGGCACGGACACAGAGACCGCTGATAGACCTTGCCCTCCCGTTCTATGATGGCCGACGCAGCCGGCTTGCCGCATTCGGGGCAAAGAGAAGAAACAGTGTCGATCCTCGCGTCGCGGACGGGCGCTTTCATCGGATATCCTTCATTTTGATGTTCGGCATCTAAGATTATACACAGGCGGCTGCGCCGCTGTCAGTTCAATCGCAAAATTGTCTTCCGCATGTCTTTGAGAGTCAAGCGGTTGTCGCAATGTGCATGCGGCGTCTACCGGGGGAAGAAAGCGAAAGCGCACGTCTGCCGCGGCGCATCCATCAGCAGCCTATAGGCCGGGGTTCGTCTTTCTGGCGCCTTCCCCTTTCGCCGAGGAATATCACGGCGGGTACGATCCAGAGGCCTCCGGCCAGAGCCAGGCCGACGCCCAGTGAAGTTACCAGGCCCATCTCGGCCAGCAAGGGAAAGCTGGCGGCCAGCAGCGCGCCAAAGCCGATGATGATGGTCAGGTTGGACTGAATGAGCGCCGCGCAGGAGGCCTTGGCGACATCGAGAATGCTGTTGGACGCGCTTTCCAGATAGCGGCTCACCAGATGAATCCCGTTTTTGCTGGCAATTCTGTGCATCGGCCCTGCTGTTCGTCAACGCAGTCCACAAGCTTAGAGAGGTTTTGCCAGACAGGAAGGCGCCCATTCTATCCATACCCCATCCTTGGCCAATCGGTTGGCCGGTTGCCGGGTTAGGGAACCTTTCCTGGGCGCGAGTTTGAAATGGGGGCGAACTAAACAAATAGTCCAATATCTAATCCTAAATCGGAAATGCTGCGTTCTTATAGAAATGGGCACAGCCGACATTGCAGCCGTGCCCTTTGGATACAGATCTTCCGAAAAATGCCACAGGCCATCAGTCGGTCTCGGCAACGCTCATTCCGAAGAGTGTCTTGTGAGCCCGATCGCTGTCAAAGCTCCGCCGATTCCTATCCAGGCCACTCCTGTCCATTTCCAGTCGACCGACACGCAAGTTTCACCGGGATTGCAGGTACCACTGGTGCCATTTTTCATGCCATAAGCCATCATACCTCCCCCGGCTGCAATCAAGGGAACACCTATGTATGTCATGACCTTTCCAGCCTTGGTCCAATGACGGTGCTTGGCTGGCTGAGCCGACGAACTCGACTGTCCATCTGACATCGCGCGGGCATCAGCCACACTCGGTTGCACTCCCGTCATCTGAGCCAAGGAATTGAATGGTATCGGTTCTTGGGCTATGCACGGCAGAGACGTGAATAACAATGCCATTACCAAAAGAATGGCCGAAAGACGTTGCATAGGGCTCTCCTTTCGAGGTTGAGGGTTAACTGCCACAGCGTTAGTTTTGCAAATTAGGAAGGAGCCTAGCATGGCCCTCGTCAATTGTCAACGGTTTTTTCGCGCCCAGGCAATCGCGTGAACATTGCTTGTCCAGGCTTGATACTTTGCGAAGTTGAAATGGGTTCCGAAAGGCGGGTCGAGGCACCGGATTCCTCCGCAAATCAAGCAACTACGACTACTTGGGACTCGTTTTTTTGCCGGAAAACAGGCCGCCGGGGTGCCACCAGTGACCTCCCTTATCCCAATCCGCCGTTCATGTCATTGCGCTGCATTGTGCGTGATTTTGCGCAAGATACCGCGCCGCATTCGCCCGATTCTCCTTTTCCTCCGCCGCCGGTCAAGATCACGGCAGGGATCAACCACAGACCGCCGGCAAGCGCCAGGGAGACGCCCAGTGAAGTTACCAAGCCCATCTCGGCCAGCGGCGCGAAAGTCGAGGCCATGAGTGCTCCAAAGCCTACGATCGTAGTCAGATTGGACTGAATCAACGCCGCGCCTGAAGCCTTTGCCATCTCAAGAATGCTGTTATGCTCGTCTTCCAGGTAGCGGCGGACCAAATGAATGCTGTTATCGATTCCAATGCCGATAATGAGTGGAATGGCGGTAATGGACATAAAGCTGAAGGGATGTCCCACCAGCCGAAGCAGCCCAAACGTGACGATGATTGCGAATACGATCGGCGCGAGCACCAGCAGGGAAACGCGGAGGCTGCGGAAAGATAGATAGACGATCAGGACTATGGCCGCTGCCGTCCACGCCAGTGCACTTCGGCTGTCGTGAAGGATACGTCTCTGCATATCGCGGTTGATCTTCTCGAAGGAGAAATCTACAAATGGGCCGAACTGATGCCGCCACGAGTCCAGTACGGCGTCGGGGATCGCCTGAGGGTCATTGGGATTGGCGGCATAATAGGCGATCGCCGCAACGTAGCTGCCGTCCCCGGTCTTGCGAATGCTGTTGTCGAGCAGCCCTGACGGCAGGAACCCGGCGGCCGTCTCCAGGGTGACCGGTTCAGCGTCTTGACCCAGCTTTCGCAACTGCTCGATATAGGGCTTGTGCGGCGCTGTCTGAAAGCCGTTTTCGCGCAACGCCTCCTCCAGAGCGCGGGCCGACGCAGTGAAGTTGATGGTTGCCAGTGAAGCCGCCCGTTGCCTCTGTGCGCGAGCCGAGGGAAGCAGGTTCGTGGGGCTGAAGACGGTTTTGAGGACGCCGCGCTGCCGAAACGTTTCCAGGCTGGCCGTAAGCCGCTCGGCTCTTTCCAGCACATCCTCCTGGCCGCCGGCGATCAACAGCACGTTCGGACTGCCCTCAATACCGAATTTTGCGGAAAGGCGATTCTGCGCGGCGACAGCCGGGTTGTCGGCGCCGCCGGCGATCTCGAAGCTGCCGCCAAGTTCGATGAATGGCAGCGCCAGTAACGAGAGCAGAAATATTCCCGACGAAAGGGCGACGACGAGCCGAGGGCGCCGGCCCACATAATCGACGGATTTGCGCGCCAGGAAGGGAAGAAATCGGAATGTAATGGTCTCTGGCGCGCTGGGCCTTGAGAACCGCCCCCATAGCTGCATCAGCGCGGGAACGGTCAACAGGGTGTGGAACATCATCATGAACATCCCGACGGTGAGGATGAACCCAAACTCGGCCAGCGCTTTGAACCCCGAGGTGGCCAATGCCGCAGTGGCCGTTGCCGCCGTAACGATGCAGAGGACAATGCTAAGCCCGGTGGTTTCGAAGGTGCGAAGCATAGCGTCATTCAGTGTTCCGCCCTTTGCCCATTCCTGCGGCATCCGGTTGAAGAAATGCACCACCTGGTCGTCTCCCAGTCCCGCCAGAATGGCAATGAAGGACAGGCTGATGAGGTTGACTTCGCCCGGATAGAAACTTGCCACGCCCGTGGTCCACAGAATACCCAGGCTGGTGGGCAGCAGCGACAAGAGCAGCATTGGAATCCGGGGATAGACCAGCAGGCACAATGCCAGATTGCCGATGATCGAGATTAGGGAAACCCGGCGAATGTTTCTTTCGATGAATTTGTGATCCTGCTCCGCATAAACGTAAGCGCCGGCCGGAACGGCCTGTACGCCGGAATCGCGGAGATCGGGCCCGGCGGCGATCGACTGGATATGCTCGCGGGTCCATTGCACGGTTTGCTCGGCGAATTTGTAGTCCACGGCCGACTGGCGAGGCTCGGCAATGATCAGCAGCGCCTTGTGGTCCTTGCTGAAGAAGCGGTTCCCGCTTCCCCAAGTGAGGTCGAAACTGGCGAACTGCGAGAATCCCTGGTTGTTCTGTGCCGCCACTCTCATGAGGCCAAGCGGATCCGCCACAAAGTAGCCGGCTCCCAGAGTGGAGAATGGCGTGACCAGCTCGGTAGCGGAACGGCGAACGGTTTGATGAATCTGTTTGGGGTCCAGTTGGCGTTTGAACTCTTCGGTTTGATCGGGCAGGGCGAAAGAGGGAAAGTTCCAGGAAAAGAGGCGCACAATGTTGAGCAGCTCGTCCTCATGCAATCCGCAGCGCGCCTGCTTGAACAGCCCGCTGGATTGCATCTCGGCGGTAAGACGGTCAGCCATCTCCTCCATTTCCGAGGTTGTGTCCGCTCCGCCCTCCGAGGCCTCGACCAGCACGAAGAGTTGATTGCCATAGCCCAGCTCTTTTCCGAGCCGGCTCGCGGCCTGCCATTGCGGGTCGCGGCTGCCAAACATGTCTGTCAAGTCGGTGCCGGTGCGCAGGTTGTGAATGTTGGCATAGAGAAACAACGTCAGGACCAGCGCAAGCCCCGTGACCATCCCCGAATGACCAATCACCAGGCGTCCCATCCTGCGCATCAAGCGGACCATCATGGCGCGGCCTCCGCTGTGGGCCCTTTGGCAATGAACAGAATATGGGCCAAAGGCAGGCGGTTGCGGAAACGGCGAGTTTCAACCCGCATGCCCGCGCCCTCCAGCACACTCCGGTACTGCCCGGCGGAGAGCATCAAGGGCCGTGTGCCTGCTCGCTCGCAGGAGAACAGCAGCCGGTCGAAGGCCATGGTGATTGTGGACCACAAGCCGCGCTCGCGATCATGGACGCGGAAGATCAGTTTTCCCTGGGGCGTGAGCGCCGAACAGCATCGGCGCAGCAAGGCTAGTTGCTCCTCCGCGGAGAGATACTGCAAGACATCCAGGATCAGAATCAAGCCCGCTGGCGGAAGTTCGAAACAACGCACGTCCCCAACGCTCACATTTGCGTTCAGGGCGCCGAGGGCTTGCCGCGCGACTGCAATCCGATGGGCATTTAGGTCGCAACCGGACAATCGCCGGTCGCTGTCGCCGAGAGCCGCAAAACAGAGAGCCATGCCGTAGCCGCAGCCGAGATCCACGACCGTCCCTGACCCCAGGTCTTCGGCGGCAAGCATGCCGAATATTCGATCCAGCCTCAGCTTCCATCGGACAAACCCGCGGTCGAACCACGGGCAGCGCGCAAAGGTCCGATTCACGAAGCGAATGCGCTCTCGCAATCCAGAATCGCCAGTCGTTTTCAGATGCACGATCGCCGCGGCAATCGCCGCGCCAATGCCGCCGGCAAGCACGCCCAGCACCAGACTGCCCGTTACCCAGAACACAAGCTCTTCCTTCAGGCGCGCGCCGGTCAGGACGGAAAGGTTCAAAGGCTGAAATGAGCCGGTACAGAGAAAACAACCGAGTTCCACGGAAAACAGCACAGTCGGGGGCTGAAGGAGCGGATTGTTGATGAAAGTGCCCGCTACGGTCAACGGCTTGTTCAGCTTGAAGAGCAACGCAAGACCCACCGCCGCCACGGTCTGAAACCCGTATATGGGTACAATGCCTATGAATATCCCCAGAAATACGGCCGCGGCAGCCGGGCCTGGCTCAAGCCGCTCCGTCAGCAAAACGGCTACAAACTGCCGAACGCGAGCCTGAAATCCCAGCGTCAACTTTTCTCTTGTCCTCTTGCTCATCAAGGTAAAACCACCGATAACTCGCCGCTGGCTACGATCTCCCCGTCCACGCGCGCCGTGCCGCCGATCAAAGCCATCCTCCCGGCGCTGGTCAGCTTCACGGTTTCAATGTGCAGCCTCTGCCCCGGAGTCACCGGCTTGAGAAACTTGAAGCGGTTTACTGCCGCAAGCAGAGCAACCCCCGCGGTTGTTAGCGAAGCGGGCGATCCCAGCATTACTCCCGCAGTCTGCGCCACAGCTTCAATGATAAGAACCCCGGGTAGAATCGGCCTGGTGGGAAAATGTCCGGCAAAGATCGGATCTTCCGGGTCGATGAACTTCACGGCAACACAGCGGCTCCCCGGCTCCAATACTTCGACCCGGTCGATCCACAGAAACGGGGGGCGATGAGGAATCATCGATTCGATTTCGCTTTGCTCGATCACTTTGGCTTTTGTACCTCAAACGTCTCCGGCGGAATGTTCGCGTTCACCGAAGTGATGTCAATCTTGAATACGCTGTTTACACCGCTCTTCCCGTCCACCTCGAGCGACCGCGGCAAGAAGTCCCGTTTATTCAGCTTTACTGTTAAGTAATTCAGCCTGCGGCGAAAAGCTTCCGATCGGGGAACAAACTTCATTTCAAAACCCTTGCTGTCTTCTTGCACGGAGATGTTGAAGTTCTTTTTCAGACTCTCGATGGAGTTTTCCTTGCTGAAAGAAGACTGGGCCCGGCGAACGCCGCTGCCGATATCTAGAATCTCCGTCCTGTCGCCGTCAGTCGTAACATTGAGGTAGTTTTCGTTGAAGCGAATGCGGATCGGGTGCGGCTCGACGTATTCCAGTATGAATAAGGCGGTGCCCTGGGCGCAAAACTTGCCATGAAGCACCATGGGCTTCACCATCAAGCGCGAGGTGCGCGTCTCGGTGACGGTCCCGCAGGCTGTTGTGAATGTCTTCTGGGCCTGCTGAACGCCTGCCCAAACGCGCGTTAGCATATCGTCGGTTTGGGCAGCCAGCACTCCAGGGAACATCAGGAACACAACCAGCCAGCATGGCTTCAAGCACAGGGTCATGTCACGCTCCCATGAAGCGAAATGCCAGCGACCACAGGCAGATACGCACCGTGTCCCGGATAGGTTTCATCTTGGAGCGCGTCTGGCCATTGTCGTAGACCATACGAATGGGAGCGTGAGCGATGGTGCAACCCGACCGGGCCATTTTGATCAACACTTCCATCTCGAATTCGTACCGTTGGCTGCGCAGCTTGATCGCGCAAAGTTTGTCCAAACGGAACAGCCGCAAGCCGCACTGGCTATCCTTGATCTGGCGACCCACGAGGACCGAGGTCAAACGGCTGCCAATCGTATTGGAATAATAGCGCGCGCGAGGCATGAGAGCGCGATCGAAAGGGCGGGCGCCAATGACCAGGTCTGCTCCGGTCTCTTGGCCAGCGCCTAGCATGACGGGAATATCGTCTGGCAGATGCTGACCGTCGCCATCCAGAGTTATCACGTGAGTGAAGTCCTGAGTGCGCGCAAAAGAGATGCCTGCGCGCAAGGCGGAGCCCTTGCCGCAATGGGTTTGCGACACCAGGCAAATCGCTCCGGCAGCCCGGGCGACTTCCGCCGTCCCGTCGCTGGAGCCGTCGTCGATCACGATGATCTTGTCGATGTGCCGCCTGGTCCCCGCAATCACCTTGGCGATGTAGGGAGCTTCGTTGAACGCCGGAATCAGTGCGCAGGCTCGCATGGGCTGGATTCAAGTGTAGTGCAGACGGCGTCCTCACGGGAACCGGCAAGCACGAATTCCAATCCGCGTCTCCTCAGTTCATCGATGATTCCAGGCAAGGCCTCAAGCATGACATCGGCTCCGCCAGATATACGATCGTGCAGCAGGATGATGTCTCCGCTAGTCACTCTGTTCAGTATCCGGCGGGACAGAATGCTGGAGGTCTTGAGCAGCGTATCGTAGGCGCGAACGCTCCAGGAAACATATTCCAATCCCGCATCCTTGAGGTAGGGCTGTAGAAGTGGATGGCGCAGGCCAACCGGCGAGCGGAAACAGCGTGGCCGGACGCCGCAAATGCGGCGAATACTTTCCGTGCCGCCCTCGATCTCGGCCCGCAGGCGCCTGGGCGTGAGAAAACAAAACAAAAGCCGGTGCGACCAGGTGTGGTTTGCTATCAAGTGCCCTTCATTCCAGGCGCGATGTACGATCTCCGGATTCCGGTCCGCACACTTTCCAACAACAAAAAACGTTGCCTTAACATTCTTCTCACGCAGCAGGTCAAGCAACCTGGGCGTGTCTACGGGGCTGGGACCGTCATCGAAGGTCAAGGCCACGCAATCTGCGCCATCTACACGTGAGCGATTGGCTACCAGCCATTGGCTGCGCGGGTGAAACAGCAGATACAGCATGACCGCGGTGCCGGCAGCATAAACAGAGGCCGCGACGAAAAGCCGCAACAGAGAAAAAGGATACAACAAAACCAATGCGGCGTTGGTCGCAAGAAACAGCAAGCAGAAGATCGCAGATCGCGCCATATCCCTCGTTCCAAGCCGGCAAAAAAGCTCCACGGGAATCGTAGCGACATTCTACACCGTGATTCTGTGACGCGAGAAGCCAGCCCGGTCTGCCCCCGCACCGGATAGAGGCCCTTTTATACGAAAGCGCTTTACGGGGAGTCGAAGCACACCCTAAAATCGTGGTGATTATTCTTAAAGAAACTGAGGCGATTGCGATTTGAGAGTCCTGCTCGTCAAACCGCGCTCCTGTGCAGTTCATTTCGGTCTAGCTCCATTTTTCCGGACTGAGCCGTTGGGGCTTGAGTACATCGCGGCGGCGCTCGGCGCGCGCGGACACCAGACCCGCATCGTGGATATGTCTTTCGAGCGCAGGACCATGGAGGTGCTGATAAAGTCTTTCCAGCCGGAGATGGTAGGCGTCTCATGCGTACACATCCTGGACGCCGCCGAGACGGTGCGACTTGCTGGAGCGATCAAGCGGATGGATCCGGCAATCTTCGTCGCCGTGGGCGGACATGCCGCGGCTGCTTACCCAAGAGCGTTGGCGCCAAACCGGGATGTGGACGCCATTTGCAGCGGCGAAGGCGAGAGCGCGATGCCCGCCCTGTGCGATTCCCTGGCGCAGGGGCGCCCTCTTCAGGACGTGCCATCGCTGCTGTTACCCGCAGGCGACGGGCAGTTTGCGGCTGTCGGCAAGGCGCGGGAGTGGCTGGATCTGGACCGGGTTCTCTGCCCGGATCGAGCAGCGGTCGAGGCATACCGGAAGCACTACGTTTGCTTGAATTACATGCCGGTCTGGACGCTGGAAACCACACGCGGATGCCGGCACCATTGCAAGTTCTGCTCGGTCTGGCAGTTTTACAGAGGATCCTGCCGCTACCATGCGGCACGGAACGTCCGCGAGGATTTCGAACATACCGGCAAGAATATCTTCATCATCGATGATTTGTTCTGGGCGGATCCAACTCGCAGCGAGGAACTGGCGCGCGAATTGCTGGCTTCGGGAGAACGCAAGAACTGGATTCTGGTGCAGTCGCGCGTGGACCTGGTCAGCGCGAGCGGCGACCTGCTGCGCCTGTGGCGGCCGCTGGCGAAGAAGTTCGACATTTTCTTCGGCTTTGAATCGCCAACCCGGAAAGGGCTCGACTCGTTGCACAAAGGCACGGACATTGCGAAGACTCTGGAAGCGATCCGGGTAGCCCGGGAGTGCGACTTTGGTGTAACCGGCAATTTCATTGTTGATCCGGATTTCTCCGAGGACGACTTCGCCGATCTCTGGGAGTTTGTTGAAACCCACCAACTTTTCCGATCCGGTTTTACCATCCTTACGCCCTTGCCGGGCACTCTTTACTTCGAGCAGACCAAGGCGAAACTGGAAGTAATGGACTGGAACCAGTTCGATTTGCATCACCTGCTCTGGAAACCTCGCCTACCGGTGGAGCGTTTTTTTGAGCTTTATTGCCAGACCTGGCGGCGCACCGTGCTCAATGCCGGGGGCCGAAAGAAATGGTGGCAGTGGTTGCCCAACGTCGATCTGCGCCACATCGGCCACATGGCAAGAATCCTCGCCCGCTCTCAGCAGTTGATGGATCCGCGGGCTTACCTTGCGGAGTGCAGTCTTCCAAAGGACTCGCAATAAGGCAGGCGATGGCCGCTTCCTGGTGGGACAAAGTTCATTGCGCCATGTGGCGGGTCGCGGATCGCCCCGATCTGCTTGCTATCATCCATTCGGCGCGCCGTGTGGCGCGCGAGGTCGTTGCTCCGCAACTGGCTGCGGGCGCGAGGTCCGGTTGTGAATGGACCGCGGAGAAACAGCGTATCCTCGCATCCCTGGATGCAAGTGGCCTGACTTCCATTCTTTCCTCCGCGAGCCAGGGCATTGCCACGCCTTTGGCGCTGGCTGCCTGGGAGCTAGCCTGGGTGGATGGCGGAGCCGCGACGTTGAACCTTTCTGGAAGCCTGGCTCAAATGCCCATTCGCGACTTTGGCACGAAAGAGCAGCAAAACCGGTATCTGGGCCATGCCGATCGGCGCCACGCCGCCCTGTGCCTGACGGAGCCGATCCCCGGAGCAGGCACAGATGCCATGTTCCTGACTGGAAGTTTTCGTGCTGTCAAATGGGTTCCCGGTAGCGAGCCTGTGCTGGAGATTAACAAGCGCGGGCGCTTCATCAGCCACATGGACTTCGCCGACTTTGTCGTGGCCGCCGTGCAGGGACGCGGCGATCGGGTACGAGGCAGTTGTCTGGTGATTCTTGAACCGGGGGATGCCGGCGAATTCGACCGGGGTTCGCGTGTGCATAAGCTAGGGCATCAGTTAGCGTCGACGACCAATCCAATCTTCGGATTGAGGGTGCCTGCCTCGCGGATCGTGGGCGGTTTCACAATTGACAATGGAGTTGTGGTTCCCAACTTCGACCATCGCCGGCTTCTGGAGCCAGCATTTCGCCGGACGCGCTCCATCATGAGCCTCATGACGGCCTCCAAGTTGCTCTCCACCGTGGAACCCTCGATCGATCCATCCGGCGAGACTGGCGGCGAACCGGAGTTAAGGGAACAGTTGGTGGACTTATGGGTCACAGGCGAGGCAGCGGCGTCTTTGGGATTCTCCGCGGCGCGCCTTTCCGACGAACTCGACAGGCCGGAATTTCAGACGGACGCACGCACGAGAGAAGCCGCCGTTCTGGCGCCGGCCGCAAAGCTCTTCAGCTCCAGCAGCGCTGCGGTTATGCTCCAGCGCGCGGCAGCGCTCGGGGGTTGCGGGCCGATGAACAGCGGTCCAGGCTGCGTGCGCGACAAGCTTGTGGACGCGCAGATTGAGGCGCTCTACCTGGGGCCTGAAGCGCTTCAACGCCGTCTGGTTTCCGCAGCCATGATCGACGGCGAGTTCCTCATTGAGTTTCAAGCCTGGACGGAGGAGATGGATCGGCTTGCCGAGAGCTTGCCGCAAACAGGTATTCGCAGCCTGACGGCAGCGATGCGGCTTTGGCATTGGACCTTGCTCCAGCTTCGGCTGCAGAGGAATTCGCGCGGGGCGCCGCTCTTTTGCGATGCCCGTCAAGGCGTGACTTTCCCAATGGCAGACGCCCTGTGCGGGCTGCTCGCCGCGCGCTCGTTGACCCTTGATGTACTGGAATTGGACAAGAGCGGCCGCCAGGGAGCGGTGCCTGCTTTCGTATTGTCCATTTTCTTCGATTTGAGCACCATCGCGTCGGTTCGCGCCACCGGCCTGGTAGAACAAACCTGTACTGCTCTGCTGCTTGGATACGACGGACGAGTTCCATTGCCCGCTGTCACCAGAAGCGCTTTCGACGATCTGCGGAAAAGACTGAATATGAGCCTTTGCGGAACTGTGGCCGCACGCGATAGGGTCGCGCGGTTCCTTCGTGCGGAACATGAGAGCTAGGCCTCGATCGCCTGCTCTCGCAGCCCACGCTCAAACTCTTCCAGTCGCACTTCGATCTCCGCTTCTTTTTCCTTTCGGCGCAGCAGATCCTCCCGGTAACGCTTCAAGAAATAATCGATGGTTTCAACACGCAGTCTGATGGAATTGGCAGGCCGGTTCTCGTCCATATCCTTGAAGGAGAAGTAAGGCGTTCCCGAGCGCTCGATGATCTGCTCAATCGCGCTGTAGATAGGTGCGTCGTGGCCGCACTTGAAGCTGGATAACTCGACCGCCACCAGGCTGGGGTGCCGGGCCGTGAACTTGGCGGCCCAGAGTTTATGGTTGGAACTGGCGGAGAAGGCGGTCTTCCACACATCGGAGATATCGAGCGGGTGGCTGGTTACCCTTGCGCGCACTTCCTCGCCGAACAATCGCTCGAGCAGGTCTTCGTCCAACGGCAAGGTGCTCTGCGAGAAGATCGAGTAGCCGAGCGTCTGAAACTGCTCCATGATTTCGTGGTTGATGCCGGGATCGTGGTGGTATGGCCGTCCCAGCATAACGATGCCCAACTTATGTTGCGATTCGAGTTGGTCGAGGACTTCGCGGGCACGGCGGCGGATGCTGGATTCAAACTTGCCCAGCTCCCGGTAGCCGGTCTCGACGGCGCGCTGGTTCTCCTCCTCCGTGAGCCCAAGAATTGGCGTCCAAGCATGGAACATCTGGCGCGCAAATAGCTTTCGCTCCGAAAGGTTGACCAGCGGATGCACGTACTGAATGCCGCGTTCGGCAAAGAGGTCCGTCTCTTTTGTGTAAGCTGCTTCCACCGTCTCCGGGGTGATGGAGGCCGTGGGGCAAGCGTTGTTCGCCCGGACATTTACTAGAGGGGAGGCCAGCACGTCGAACATGGGAAAGAAGATCGCATGCAGCGGCTTGCGCGGGTGCTGTTTGAATAGAAGGTTGTGGACATGCGCGATGGCGATCTTTGAGGGATAACATGGATCGATCGAGCCGCGGTTCGATCCCGTGCGATACAGCTCCCCTGTGGTGAAATCCGAATAGACAATGTTCTCCGCCGGCACTCCCAGGCTTTCCAGATAGGAACTAAACAGCGGCGCATAAGCATACATATTCAGGACGCGAGGAATGCCAATACGCAACTGCACGCGCCTTTTCATGAGCGCAATGCGGCTGCGGCCCGCGGCAGTCCAGACGCGGTCGGGAACTGAATCGGCAACCCGCTCCGGCCGGCGCGAGCGCCACACTTCGCGTGCCGCCATCTCCACCAGATTTGGGTTGGCGGCCTTGGTGGCATCGAGATGGGATTGAATGCCGCGCATGGCCGCAACGTCTTCCACCGCGCCCTTCTCGCAGTTGGCCACAATGATGCGCTGCTCCCCCGGTTGCAGCGGCACCTTGGTGCGGAAAGACGGTGGCGTCCAGCCACCCTCCACTCCGGTCTGGACATCGAGAAAGGTTCTCTGGCAGGCATTCTTGCAATAGTGGCAGCGCGTCTCTTCATTGTGCGTCGTGCGGTATCTGATCTTGCAAACGGCGTCCATGCCGATGAAGGTGGTTGAATGGCCTTTGCGCCACAGCCGAGCGGCTTCAATAGCAGCACCGATCGCTCCCGATTCGCCGCAATGGGGATGAACGAATATCTCCGGCTCTTTCCCGGCGGAGCGGAAGCTGGCGCGCAGGAAGTCTACCTCCGCTTTCACGGCTGCGAGATTGTTCTGCGTTCCGCCCTGCAGAATAAACCGCGTGCCCAAGGCGGCGAGGCTTGGCACCTTGGCGACGTGCAGAAAGACATTCCTGGGAAGCACCGTCGCCAGACCGGCCAGTATTTCCTCGGCCCGCCAGCCCTGACGCTGGAAGTTGACTATGTCTGTCTGCAAGAACACCGCGCATCCGTAGCCGAAGACAGGCATTGCATCGGCGCTGAAGGCAGCGTCCGCATAGTTCTCGACCGGAATGCCGAATCCTTCGGCTGTGGATTGCAGAAAATAGCCATTGCCCGCCGAGCACTGCGTGTTGAGCTTGAAGTCCTTGACGCGGCCGTTGTTGAGGATGATGAGTTTTACATCCTGCCCGCCGACATCGACGATCACTTGCGGGTCAGTAAAGAAATGAATGGCCGACTCGGTGTGCGCCACGGTTTCAACCAAAGCCACGTCCGCCCGCAACACCCGTTGCAGAATGTCCTTGGCATAGCCCGTCGTGCCCACGCCGAGAACTCTCAGCGTCGCGCCCTGGGTTTCCACCTGCCGGCGCAGATTGCCGAAGATTTCAATCGTATCCTGTATGGGATTGCCGTTCGAGAGACGGTACGCCTTTGAGAGAACCTCGCCGCGCTCCGACAGGAGCACCGCCTTGGTTGAAGTCGAACCGCCGTCCAGGCCGATGAAAGCCTCGATCCGCTCTCCGGGATGAAAGGCCGCCGGAACGAACACCGGCCGCGAGTATCTGGCTTTGAAGTCCTGCAACTCACTCTTTGAAGCACTCAATCCGGAACTGGATGAAGCGGTTCTTTGCAGGCGCCGCCCCTCGCAAACGTAGTGTTCCAGGCGCTCTGTTCCCAGGTACTGCCCAATCTCCACGTTCTCGCCCTTGCCAAATCCCACCGCTCCAATGGCGGCAAAGTACAGGGCATTTTCCGGCGTCTTGATCAGGTCTTCGGGAGCAGTGCCTGAAGGCAGTTCGATCTTCCGCTCTTTCCAGAGCAGAGGAATGTGATGCTGCCATGCCTCGCGCATGCCGCGAATGAAAGTGTTTGGCCCGCCCAGCAGTAGCACGTGTGGACGCAATGTGTTACCGCGCGTAAGCACGGTGAGGTTCTGCAAAACAATGGCATCGAAGAGCGAGGCCATGAGTTCCTCGGCTGGGATACCCTGCTTCTGCAGGCCGTTGATATCCGTCTCGGCGAAGACGCCGCACTTGCCCGCGACGGGATGCACTTTGATCCCCTTGTAAACCTGCTTGCACAATTCCTCGGAAGGAATCTTCAGCTTAGCGTTGATCTTGTCGATGACCGCGCCGGTGCCGCCCGCGCACTTGTCGTTCATCGATGGGATCTTCTTCCTGCGGCCGCTACGGCCATCTTCCTTGAAGACGATAACCTTGGCATCCTGACCGCCTAACTCGATTACCGAGTTGACCTCCGGGTGAAGCTTCTCGACGGCGAGTGCGACAGCATTCACCTCCTGCACGAACTTTGCTCCGATGAAACCGCCGAGCGCGTTGCCGCCGGAGCCGGTGATGAAGATGCGGCAGTTGCCGGAAGCAACTCCCGCCTCGCCTTCCATGCGATGAAGGAACTCAAGGAGCTTCTCCGCCTGGCGAGTGTCGTGGCGCTGATAGTCGCGCCAGAGAATGCGCTCGCTGCCCGCTTCGACGACCAGTGCTTTCACGGTTGTGGATCCCACATCCACCCCCACGAGAAAGCGGATGCCGGATGCGATCCGGTTCTCCTCGGCCGGCATTTCCGCCTGGCTATCGGCCGGGCGCGCGGGTTGTGCGGTGGTATTCAGAAAGTCTCCTGTTTAAATCTCATCCGGCAGCATGGCCAAGCGCGCTTTGCCATCGATCAGGCTGCCAACGTGCAACACAAAGTTGGCGGCGGCCCCCGCAATCCCCCGGCGGCGTGGAAATGGATAAAACGGGCTCCGCAATTGCCGATGCCGGGCGGCATAAGCCTTGATTTCATCGAGATTCTTGCCCGTAGAATTCAGTGCCTGCTCGAACTCCGCCCTGGCCTTGATCTTGGCTTCGCCCAGCGCCATCTGCACACGGCTGTGCGCGTTGATCTCTCCTTCACCCGAAGTCTCAATGGGCACGAAGATCATCTCCGGAAAGCGATTGACCACGGCCGACTGCACGCCATCGGATTGTGAAGACGGCATGCAACCGAATGGCTTCAGAGCCAGCACCATGTGGCATAACCCATGAGTTGTGTAATACACGTTCTTGGCCACTTCCAGATGCCCTTCACCGCCGCGGGCCAGCGAGTGGTAAAAAGGATGCGCCATGCGAGCCAGCTCGCGCTGTGAAATCAGACGCGGCGCGATACCACCGAAATGGCGGGCGGTTCGCGCATACAAATGGTTCCAGATAGCTTCGCTCAGCCGTAACAACACCCACCTCTTGCGAAACTTCCAGTTATTGGCTAGTTGCTTCTTCAACTCCCACCAGCAAGCTTCGGGATAGGGAACATCGATGCCTTTCTTCGTTTCAGCGCCGGTTCGGGACTGGCGCAAGAGATAAGTGATCCATCCGCTGATCGGATCGACCCACACCTGCGCGCCTTCCTGCTCCAGAAAGGAAAACATATTGAAGTTGCCGTCGCCCTCGGTAAGTTGCGCCCAGAATTCTCCCACAATCTTGACTACGGGCTTCACACGGGTGTGGTCCACTTCGATTTCGTTCAGTCGCCTTCGCGCCTGGTGCATTCTTTTTACAAACTCATCGCTGTAGATGTGATCGAGAATCTTGCCCACCGTGTTCAGCGTGCCGGTGAGCTTCCAGTACCGGGTCACGAATCCGGAGATCCACCCGGGTATATGCTCGAGCAACTCGTACCTCTTCCGGGTCTGAAGAAAATCGCTCAATTGATCTACAACTTCTTCGATCGCGTAATTCGTGGCGCCCGGCACAACTTCGTAGGGACGTATCCGATAAACCATGTCGTTGATCGTATCGCCCAGGTTCAGCATATTCAGCGCGCCTAGGCCAAAGTCCACGGAAAACTTCAGGCCGGGGTTGTCGGAAGCGGCGTTGATTGCCAGGTTAGCCTGACAAAGCAGAATCCGAAAGCCTTCAAAGCCCGCATTGTCCAGCGCCAGGCGGTACTCAGATTCATACATGCCAAAACGGCAAGGTCCGCAGGAGCCCGCGGTGAAGAAGATGTACCTGTCGACAATCTCCCGGCGCGACAAGCCTTGAGTTTCCAGCGACTGCAGGAACTTGATAAGGTTGCCGATTGTGAAGTAAGTGGGATTGCACTGGCCGTTGTTGCCATATTCCTTGCCAATCGTAAATGCGGCCACGTCCGGGGTCGGCAACATCTGGCAGCGATAGCCGGAGCCTTTGAGAATGGCTTCGATGAATCGCTCGTGCTTCCAGGTGAAGCCTCCGAAAAGAATGATTACCCGGTCGCGTTCCTCTGCCGTGAAGGGTCGCTCCTTGGGGCGGCGGAAGTGCTGTACCGGTTTCTCGACAAGCCCTCCGGCCCGCATCAGCCGTAATCGCTCCTCGGCCTTGCACCGGGCGATCGCATCTTCTGGCGCAGAAGGCAAACAGCCGCCGAAGTGCGAGGCGTAGGAATTCATCGGTTCAATGCCTCTTTACGCCGGAATGGGATCATAACTCGACAGCAGCGACTCAGCCAGGAAGAGCGCTTTTGCGCCTGGCACGAACATAAACCATGGTGAAGATGATTGGTGAGTCGCATCATGCAGTGGCACGGAACACAGTATAAACCAAAACGGCTGCAGCGCTTGCTGTCAGGGATTAAGCGGCCAAGCGAACCCCTGACAGCTACCCTCAAACTTCACAAACGGCGGGTTTTTCCCCATCTCCCCGCCGGGCCAACTCCTTCCACTCGGCGCACCTGCTTGCCGAGATTCCCCTGGGTCGCTTTGGCAAACCGGAGGAGATTGCGCCACTGATTGTCTTTCTGGCCTCGGCACAGGCAAGTTACGTCAACGGACAGGTAATTGCCGTCGATGGCGGGCTGATATGACGACATTCAATGAGGTATTTCTTCTTTATAATGAACAATTTGCGAGGTATTTTCACCCATCACAGGCCGGACAAATCCTGCGGTGCTATAATGCGCCGTGATTCAAGGTCCTGCGCAAAATGTTTTGAATCCCGAATGGAGTACCAATGAACACAAGAAGACATCTGTTCTGCTTTGTTGCGATAGTGGCCGGTTTGGTGCTTTGGGCGCCGTCTGGAATGCTGGCCGAGGAAAAACCGAATGAGGCGAAATTATGGCTGGCCGCGCAATCCGATCCGGCGGAGATCAATGTCGACGGCGCCTGGGACTCCGAGGAATGGAGAACCGTGCTTCTGCATCAGGCCAAGGGCACCCGTGAAGTTACCGGAACCTCCGACAACTGGGAAATCGAGGGAGTGGTTAGCGGCAAAAAAGTCTATCTCGTTTTCTTCAGCAAAGGGCAGACCGCCTACACGGCCGAAGCCGCGCTGAGCGAGGCCGGAACTCTTACCGGAAGTTACGCAAAGGGAATCTTGAAATCCGGATCAAGCAACATCCCATTGGTCTTACGCAAAGCCGCGGGGGCGCAAGCATCCCAAACGGCGCAGCCGGGCGAAGCCGGAGGCGCGTCTGCCCACGTCGTTGTCTATCGCAAGCACTACCATAATTGCCCGCAGATCAAAGCGCAGGTGTTTATCGACGGCAAAGAAGCCGCCGATGTGCAGAACGGCCGGTATCTCACTCTCAATCTTTCACCGGGAAAGCACCTGATAGGCACCACGAAAGTCGGAAAATATGGCAGTCAGACCGAGGATCTGGATTTGGCGCCAGGGTCTACGTCTTACATCAATTTTGAATTTCCGTCGGCATGGGTGTGTACGATCGAAATTCAGAAGACCGACGCGGCAGAGGCTCAAGACGCGATTTCCAAACTCAAGCCGAACGACGCCAGCAGGGTAAAGATGCCGGAGATGGTCTCCCTGGATCCGATTGGCAAATAGGACGGGTGGTCCACCAAGGCTGGGTGCCCCGATCCTTGCATGTTGCGATAAGAGGTGTAACGATTGTAGGTTGCGTTTCGGCAGGGTGTCCCATTCTTCGCTTTTTTGGGCGAAGAGTTGGATTCCACAAACCTTAGCCAGCCCGGTCGTGGGCAAGAGTGTTGAAAGTGGCTATGCAAACTGGCTTGCCGGTAAGCATCACGTTCAAGGATGGTAAGCTTCAAACTGTTGCGCGAGAAACCGCAATCCGCGTGAATTCAGAAGGGAATGCCTGGCTTGAAGCGCATCGGGGCAAGCCGGGAATCAACGTCACCGGCCACTGGTACGAAAAGGCGTGGGGTACACTGAATCTCGAGCAAGACGAGGCCACAGGAGATGTCATTGGCAGCTCGAACGATTACGATCTTACCGGGATAGTGAACGGAAAGAAGTTGTACCTGATTTTAGGTTACACCGCAAAATTCAGGAATGATTATTCCGCGGTCTTGGTCCTGAATGGGGAGAGCGCTCTTGAGGGCAAGCACGAAAGCGGCCTGATGAAGGATGAGGGGAAGGGGCGGTCGATGAGCCTCGTAAAACGCTGACCGCTCTGACAAAGAGCACAGCAGGAACAATGAGAAGCTTCCTGCAAAGTGGCTGTCCGGTAAGTGCAAACCAGAATAACGAAGGGAGATTGTTCATGAAGCGGTTCGTCATTTCATCTGTGTTAGGAAGAGCGTTGTTGGCATTCATGGTTCTGGCTTTTGCAACGGCATTGCAAGCTGGAACAGTGGAGAAGCAGGGCAAGGCGTGGCTTGACGCCCAGAAAGATCCTGCCGAAGTCAATGTCAATGGTATGTGGGATTCACAGGCATTTGGCGCCCTGAGCCTTAACCAAGCCACAGGAAGCCGCGACGTGGACGGCAGCGGCGGCGGTTACGAGCTGACAGGAGTGGTTAGCGGCAAGCGGCTTTACCTGCTTTTCGCTACCAAACGGGGCACTGTGGATTATTGCGCTATCCTGATCTCTGACAGCGATAACAGTTTTGCCGGAAGCTATTCAGACCGACAGACGCGGCTGAGGTTCGGTGGGGGCCTTTGCCAGGAAAAAAGCAGGCCGATGTACATGAAGAAGAAATAGGCTGACTTGTTGCAGTCAGCACCGAATCCCAGCCTAGCCAGTTGTGTGCGCCTGGAGTCTCTTCAACACAAACTGCCGTTTTACAGGTGCTAGAAACCGGAAGGAGGATTTCGTATGAAAGGGCTTGTTATTACCGCAGTTTCGTTCTTGCTGTGCATGGCGTTTCCGGCTCCTCTGATGGCAGGCCGCCACAGCGTTCCGCGCTATCTGAATAAGGAAACGACCCCCGACATGAAGGGCATGAACCGCATCTTCGTCGGGTGGGTCGATTTGGGCCCCGACGAATGGGCGGCGCACGGCTACGCTACCAAGGCCGAATGGATCGACGTTATCGGCTCATTGAACTCCGCGTTTACGTCGGGTCTGCAAGCGACATACCTGAACGGGCGGACCATCGTCGCGGCTAAGGAAAAGGGAGACGAGAACGCGGCGGGTTGCGACCTGTACATCAAGTTCTCGGATGTCCATGTCGACTACGACAACTACCACCTAATTCTTTCCATTCACTTCATCGACCCCAAGACCAACGCCGAAATTGCCGCGATTCCGGTGAGACCTTACTACGGAAACGATTGGGGACTCCGGGGTTATCTGAATGAGGCATTGAAGGAAGTGGGGACGAAGCTACGGGTGGAAGTTACGGGAGAATCCCCGGGGAAGAAGCATTGACTCGTTAACTGGCATCACGACCGAGGCAGCTGGGAAAAAATCAATCTGCCGGCAACGAAACTTGCGGCGAGGTCAAAGGCGAAGCAGATATCATGGCCCGTGCGATGCTGTAGCTATGCATCCCGGTATCTTCTTAATGAACTCATCAATGCTATGCTCCGCCTGTATCCCCGGTCAAGCGCTTGCGCCAGGGGAAGGGCAGCCGCTGTTTGAGCATGCTCCAGCGCGTGTCTTTGTAGGGATCGGCATGATTACCGTAGACCGGATGATAGGTCTCGACCCGCCGGCGGCCGGGAATCTCGACGCCGAAATCGTTCAGTTGCAGGAACTGGCGCATCTGCAGCTTGTAGCGTCCCTCGATACCGAAGACGAGTTCGAGCAGCTTTTCATTGAGCCACACGATATGGCGGAGGCCAAACTCCCAAACATAGGTATATCCCTTGAAAAACTTCCAGTCCCCTTTGGTAGCGCGCCACATGCCGATAACTTCGCGGCGTATCTTCCAACGTACAAAGTTAAGCTCCCCGGGGCTCAGCCGGCTGGTGCGCACATTGCTGAAATAGCCGTCATACCAGCGAAAGTCTGTGAGATTGGCGACGCGCTTTTCCTCGATCATTTCCCTGCGCAAGGGGGTCTTGGGATAGGGCGTCATGATCTGGTCCATGACGCTGGCAATTCCCATCTTCATGATGAACCGGTAATTTTCGCGAATGCTCTCCTGGTCGTCATCCGGAAGCCCATTGATAATGCCGGCGATAACAATAATGTTTTCTTTCTGAAGGGCGGCCACGCCACGCTGAATCGTATCCAGGGTGTTAGGTTTGTTCATGGTCCGCAGATTCTTGGTGGAGGCATTCTCGATGCCGAGAAAAATGGACACAAACCCAGCTTGAACCATTTTCCTGGCAAGGTCCGGCCGGTGAGCGAAACCGATTGGGCTCGCTTGGGTGGTGAACATCAGGTTTTTTAACTTCAAGCGAATAACTCCGTCGCATAACTTCTCGAAGCGATCCATATCCAGCGTGATGTTGTCGTCGGTACAGAAAATGTGGCGCGCGCCGCGGCTGTAAGCGTCTTCGATATCGGCCAGAACGCGTTCCAAGGGAAAGAGGCGGAACGAGCGGCCGTACATTTCACGGATGCTGCAGAAGTTGCACAGGTGCAGGCAGCCACGAGATGTTTCAATAACATCGGCTTGGCGGAAATACATATGAAATCCCTTGACGAGACGCTTGTCGCGGGCAGGAATGCGAATCCTGGTCAAGTCTTCGAGGGGACGCGCCGGATTGTGGCGGAAGATGCCGTCCTCCTTGTAAGAAAGCCCGAGGATGTTTTCTATCCCCTTGCCGCCGGCCTCGATGCTATCCAGCAGCTCTCCAAACCCGAAGTCACCTTCTCCGCGCATCAGGTAGTCCCACCAGCCCGCATCGGGACCGGCCGCGATGCTCTCAAAGAACAAGGTGGCATGATAGCCGCCGAGCACAGTGCGAATGCGGCTGTCGAACTGCTTGGTCAAGTAGGCAAAGCCGACAGTTGTGTCATATTGGAAGGTCATCGAAGTGAAGCCGACAACATCAGGCTTGAACTCCCGCAAAAGCTTGAGGAAAAGCGGGACCGCCTTCTTGCGCCAAACAACCGCATCTACAACTCTTACATCGTGGTTGTCGATCTGGCCGGCAATCGTGGCCATGGCGACACTGGGCGGCTCCCATTGCCTGCGCGGAACCCATGGCGATGTGGCGGGGCTTTGAATCAGCAATGCTCTCATTTGGCCTCGACCTGACTTTGCGCACGGGCAAGATGGAACCTGAGCATCGCTGGTAGGACGGAAGCCCAGTACTTCCATGTATGCCCACCCGGTCCGGTCGACCATGCGTGGGGGATACCGAGTCTCGATAGCTCCTGATCCATATCGAGCATTTTAGCGGAAAGACGATCTTTCGATCCAACTGCGAGGAAAAGCCTAGGGATAGGTCCAGGGACCACAATCGTATGTTTACCCCTGCCTTGGGAATCAAGTGGCCCGGGCGGCGGTGCTTGCGATGGCCAGTAACTCCAGTCGTCATCGGCGAATCCGCTCACGACGCTGACGCTGGAGAATCTGCCCGGAAAGCGTCTTCCGACATCAAGGGAAACATAGCCTCCAAAGGAGAAGCCGCCGATCGCCCAACGCTGGCGCTCCAGAGGGATGGCGTAGGTCCGCGCTGCGGTTCCCGCCACCTCCTCCGCCACTAGAGTCAGGTAATTCGGGTAGGGAACTCGGTGCGAACGCTGCCGGTAAAAACTGCTGAAGCGCACATCGGGCAGGATCAGGATTGCGGGACGAACTTCGCCTCGGCCCAGCATCGCGTCGTAAACGGAATCCACTTTGAGATAGCGCAACAGGTACTCCGGGCGGTCCGACCAGCCGTGATTCAGGATGAGCGCTTCGGAGAGAGCAGCCGGCGTCTTGGGCACCAGAGCCAGGAAGAAGCGGGGCTCATTCATCTCGTTGGACCAGAAGCGAATGCGCTCGACAACAAGGTTGGGGCGCTCCGAGACCTGAACCCGCGTGATCTGGCCCGGAGCTAGCGGGACCTTCTCAAACGGTTCCTTGTGCATTCGCCCGCAAGCTGCCAGGAACAGGGTCGGCAGCAGTGCTAGTTTGCGAAGTTTCCAACAGTAGCTCACGGCGAGGCCTCACCGGACTGGTTGAGTTTCACCCTCGGCCACACCTGGATTCCGGCTGGCCAGTTTCCTGCGCATCAGTTCCTCGATACGCTCCAGCGTATCCAGGCCATGCACGTCGATTTCCCTGGGCAGGAATTCGACGTCAAATCGGCTTTCAAGAAAGGCTACAAGGCCGATCATGCCGATCGAATCGATGACGCCACCGGAGATAAGGGGCATGGAGTCATCGATGGCAGCCAGCGGCACATTGGGCAGAAAGTTTTCGGCAATGTACTTCCGGACTTCAGCCTTGATCTCCACGGTTCAATCCTTCGGCAATCCCGCTCAGGGCCAGGTAATCGATCTTGCCCCGGCTTCCTTTGGAAATGGCATTCAAAAACAAGATGTTGTCAGGCACCATATACTGCGGCAGAGTTCGCGCGCAATGGGCTTTGGCTTCGACCGGATTGAGCGCGCCCGCTGGGCGGACACGGACAAAAGCGATGATGACCGTACCCTTGTCTCTGTTTTCGGCAGCAACGACAGCCGCTTCCAGTATATCTTCGTGGCGGGCGAGCGCGGCTTCGATCTCTCCCAGTTCAATACGAAAGCCGCGACGCTTCACCTGCCGGTCGAGCCGTCCAATGAAAGTGTAGCTGCCGTCAGGCGCTAGCGACACGCGGTCCCCGGTGCAGTAATACCGTTTGCCGTCCAAAGTGACGAAGCAGCGTTCGGTATCTTCGGGACGGTTCCAGTACCCACTCATGAGGGAATCGCCGCCCGCCAGCAGTTCGCCGGTCTCAGCATCCACGGTTACCTGGGCGTAGGGGCAGGCGCGACCTATCGGAAGCGGCCGCGATCCATCGAAACCGGGCGGCACAGGGCACCAGGTGACGACATTGGTCTCGGTCGGGCCGTAAAGGTTGGCGCAAACGGCCTGTGGCACGGCAGCTTGCAAACGCGCCACGCCTGGGCCGGGAAAGACTTCGCCCGCAAAAAGAACGAGGCGCAGGTCGGGATACTCGTGCTCCGAGAAACGTCCTTCCTGCAGCATCCCGGAGAGGATCGACGGCACTGAATACCAACAGGAGATGCGGGCCTGGCGCACGAATTGAACAAGGAAGCGGGGCATCCATGCTATATGGTCCGGAACGAGAACGCAGGTTGCGCCGCATAAGGCCATATTGAAGATATCGAAGGTGGAAAGATCGAAGCCCAGCGGCGACGGGCAGGCAATGCGGTCTTGAGAAGTTATTTGAAACTCGCGCGCCGTCCATCTTACAAAAGCGCTCACGGCACGGTGAGAAAGAACGGCCCCCTTGGGCCGGCCCGTCGAGCCGGAGGTAAACAGAATGAAAGCCGGATCGCTGGCCTCGGTCCTGGGCAGTAAATCGATGTTGGGTAGACCTGCCGGCTGCGCTTGCCAGGGAATGCTCGCGCCGGTCCGGCGATCGCGGATTCGCGGAGGAGAACTGTCGCCTTCGATCGCCAGCCGGGCCGCGCAATCCTCCATGACGGCTTCAATTCGTTCCTTCGGCCACTGGGGATGAATGGGAACATAAATGGCGCCGGCAAGAAGGGAAGCAAAAACGGACACGACCGCTTCGGTAGTTTTAGGCAGCACCAGGGCAATGCGATCCTGCTTCCGGATGCCGTGTTCTACAAACCGCAATGCCAGCGACATAGCCTGCTCGAATAACTCTCCGAAGCACGTAACCCGGTCCTCTTCAACAATGGCCGGGGTATCGGGCATAAGTTCTGCCGCGCGCCTCAGCCACTCGTGGAGCAGATCGCTCTCAGCTTCGGGCAAGCGTCACCCCCCAGGTAAAGCCAACACCCGCGGATGCGAACAGCAGCAATTGCCCAGGGCGAATCAGGCCCTCGCGCCGCATATTCACATAGTTGATAAGAAGATCGCTGGCAAAGGTGTGGCCATACTCCGCCATGGGGGTCGGCGGCAGGCCGCCTTCGGGCAGGCCCACCATCCTGCGGAAACCGTCGCGGTCCCGATGGCTGATGTTGGAATAAATGAAATGGTCTACGTCCTCCAAACGCAAAGATGCGGCTGACAAAACCTTGTGCGTCAACCGCGACAGGTTGAGATAGTAGATGGGCATTACCTTTCGCTCGATACACAGTGCGTCGGCTTCAATCGCGACCAAACCATCGGTCTGGGTCAGGGCGATGGCATTGTACAGATGGCCGAGGGTCATCGTTTCGACGCCGAGCAGCAATGGGCCTTCCGTGCCCTCCCGGCGCAGGATCGCGGCGCTGGCGGCATCGCCTTGCACGGTAACTGGAAGCAAGGACCGGTTGCCTTTTGGCGCCATATCCCCGGTGACTAGGAGCGCGGTTCGAATGCTTTCATCAGCGCTCATCCAGCCGATTGCGGTCTTGATGGCAAGGTGCAGCGCCGCGCAGCCCCCCGCCCTAAAACTCAGATTCAAGGAAGTTTCCGCTCCGAGTTCGGCGCTAAGTTTATGCGCGAAGGAGATATGGCGCGAGTTTTCTCCGGGGAAGGTGCTGTAATCGAGGATGAGGTCGATCGTCCGCGGCGCGATTCCAGCTTCCGCAATCGCCGCCGAGGCGGCTTCCAAAGCCAGATCATAGGGTTGCTTTGCTCCGCAGACGCGAACGCGGCTGAGCCCAAGGTTATCCAAGGCCTTTTGTCTGGTCAGCGGACTCAATGGAGCGAGCGTAGCCTCGACGCGAGTCCGTTCCCGTTCCAGGATCGATTCCACGGTCTCAATGTCGGGGGGGACAGCGTAGGCCGCGGCTGCAATTCGCACATTGAAGTTCAAGGTAACTCCAGATGAATCGCGGCAAAACCGGTTTCGCCCGATGTTGCCAGAAGGAGAGCCTGACCGCTCCGTGGCCGGCCGCTCAAAGCCAGAATCAAGTGGAGCAGAGCGCCAGTGTCAGCCAAACCCGCGGCGACTGCTTGCGGTGGGACAATGGCCGCATCGGGGCCGGCAATCCGGCGGGCCAGACTGGCGAGAGGGCTGGCAGCACATGGCGCGCCATTGCCGGCGCAGACAATGAGATTCAGGACGGCCCCGCCGAGCATCTGGCGGATGCTCTCGGCCGGCTGTCCGCCTGCCGCCCAGCGCCCGGAACGCAGATGAGCATAGGATTGTGCTTCCCGGCTGCCTGCCGGTTCCAGAACCAGCGCAGCAACGCCTTCGCTGGGCACGAAGCGCACGAAGCCGGTGGCGTTTGCCAAGAGATCTGAGTTATAGCAGGACGGCGACAGCAGATTTGCCGCCTCGTACCATTCGTAAACGGGTTTGGTGAGCGTATCTCCCGCAAGGACAATGGCTAGCTCTGCCTGCCCATGGCGGATCAGGGATGCGGCTTGAATCATCGCGCTTTCGCCCGCAAAGCTTTTGCCGGCGACCGTGATATTCGGTCCGCGCAGTCCGTGCAGCAAAGCCACATGAGCGGCTGGAGCGTTGGTGAGCGTCTCCGGGAATGTGATGGGATCGGTTCCGGACCAACCATTTTCGGCTGCGCTTCGGTAGAAAGATTCCGTGAGCTCAACACAGCCGAAGCCAGTGGCAAAGATTACGGCAACCCTGTACCGGTCCACTGTGGCGAGGTCGATCCCGGCATCTTGAATGGCCAGCGAAGCAGCTACCAGCGCCCACGCCGACAGACGATCCAGACGCCTGGTTTTCAGGCCCGTCACCATGCTGGCGGGGCGAAACGGATCCACGAGAAAGGCTCGCCGTGTCCCGCGGGTTGCCCACGGGGTTGAGCTGGGCTCCAGGCTGGGCTCCAGCAAAGACGGAGGGATGAGTCCGGCCAAGGAACCATAGGGAGAGACGGAGCCAATCCCGGTGACGATGGGCAGATTCGCAGTCATGGGCGGCCGCTCCCAAAGATGAGCGCTGCGTTGCTGCCGCCGAAGCCGGCTGAAACCGACATAGCCAGCGGCAGCGGTTGGCGTCTGACTTCTCCCCGGAGCCAGTCGATGCCCGGACATTCGATGGGGTCCTTCAGCCGCAGCGTCGGGAAGAGCGCGCCGCATCGAATCGCCGTGATGGCGATGGCTGCCTCCAGGGCGCCGGCTGCCCCCAGACAGTGCCCAAGATAGGATTTGGTCGAGGATACGGGAATAGGACAGCTCCGTCCGGAAAAGGCTTTCCTGTAGGCATTGGCCTCGGCAACATCGTTCAGGAGCGTGCCAGTGCCATGGGCATTCACATATCCGATCTCATCGGCGTCGCACTCGGCCATCTCCATGGCGCGGCCAATGCATTCCGCCAAACCGGTTCCCTCTTTGTGCGGCGCTGTGGGATGAGATGCATCGTTGGTCATGGCCCAACCGCACAGCACCGCCAGGATATTGGCGCGGCGGGCCGTGGCTCCGGCGAGCGTTTCAAGCACGAGAACCGCGGCTCCCTCACCCAGGTTCAATCCCTGGCGATTCCGGTCGAATGGCCGGCAGGGGCCGGAATCCAACGCTTGGAGGGAGTTGAACCCACTCAACGTGAACGGGCACAGGGCGTCGCTGCCGCCGGCCAGAATCATAGGCGCGGCTCCGTCGAGCAGAAGGTTGGCGGCAAGCGCAATCGCCACCGCCCCGGAAGCGCAGGCTACTGAGACCCCACAGTTCGGTCCGTGGATGCCCAGGTGTTCACCGACCGAAGCGGCAACATGTGACACGGGGTAGGAGGCGGCCCGCGCCAGACCGCCGTGCCGGTACCAGGCAGCCGGATCCTGCGCGATTCCGGGATCGATCTCGGATAAGCCGGCTACTGTGCTGGCCATTACAACACCGCTCTCCCGGAAGGCAAAGCTGGCTCGATCCAGGTCCGCCACTGCGTCCTGAGCAGCCGCCAGCGCAAGGCGATCCGTGCGGGAATAGCGGGAACTTGCACCTTGCCCTAAAAATGGAAGCTCGCCAACCTGGGCCGTCGTTCCTTCAAAGCCGGGATAGAGATTCCTGACGGGCGCCAGACAACACTTGCCCGACAACAGGCCCAACTGCAGGCTGGCCAGCCCCTCGCCATAGGGGCTGACAACGCCGACTCCAGTAACGACGATGGTTTCCTTCGTATCAGTCACTGGAATTGACCTGCCAGAAATCGAAGAAATTCACCCACTGATCATAATGAAGCGGCAAGGTTGTTTCAAGGAACCGGACAGCCTGGCGCAAACCGGCGCGCAAGCTGGAATCGCGATCGCCGAAAGCATCCGGCAGGATTGGCTCGCCAATCAGAACGCGGTAGCGCAGCCAACTCTGGCGAATCACGAAACCCGGCAGCACCGGTGCGCCCGAGACCTGCGAAAGCAGAAAAGGACCAAGAGGGAAGGCGGCTGGTCTAGAAAAAAAGGTAACCTCGGCGGCATGGCGAGGATGATAGACGCGGTCCCCCTGGATGGCCACTATCTCATTCCGGCGCAAAGCCTGCAAGAGTTCGATTGTGGCCCGGGTACCGTCTCTGAGGTCCACGATTCTGAGCCGCTCGCTTGCCATCCTGTCCCGCAGCATCTTCTCCGCCGGTTTGTCCTCGACCACCCTCGCCACGTTGACCGGCCGGCCATGCATTTCAAGCAGGCGCGAGGCGAATTCCGGATTCCCCAGGTGCGCCGTCCAGACGATAAGCCCATTGCCCGTGGCAAGGCATTGGGCAATGCAGGCTTCCCCGCGATCCTTGTCCGCCAGCATGGAGATGAGTTGCGCATGGCTTGCCTGCGGGACAAAGCAATACGAAACCATCAAGTCGCAGAACGAATAGAAGACGCGGTAAACCTTCCAGTGAAGCGCCAGCCCGCGCCTGCCCGAGACCTGGCGCAGATTGCCTGCTACCGCCTTGCGCTCCCGCTTCAACAGGAAGAAAAAACACAGCGCCGTAACCACAGCGAAGGGGGGATGGACGAAACGCGGTATCCGCGGCATGATCGAAAACACAATCCGGAGAGCCGGGACGTTGTGAAAACGGTGCTGATACCAGCGTGTCAATCGCCACCCGCCGTTATAAGATCATTCACATCGCGAATCACCTTTCTCTTCAGCACCGAGTACATATGAAGAATATCCGTGTCGCTGTATCCGATGGAGCGCAGAGTGCGAACCGCGCCGCTGACTGCCGCGGGATTGCTCAAGCCGAAGCGGCGATGATACTCAAGCTGAATGTCGGTCATCTCGCGCTTCGACAAAGTGGGGGTGCCCATCGGCATATCGTTGTAAGAGAACCGGCTGGTCATCCGCAGCCTTTCCGCATCCCAGCCGGCCTCGATCGCCTGCTCATTGATAGCGCAACCGGAAAAGAAGCGCAGGCAAAAATGGTAGGGCAACAACGACGGCTTGGGCAGTTCGCTCAACCAGTCGAGTGTGCGCTGCGCCATCTCGCGGGTCTCGATGGGAAAGCCGTACATGGTCGATATGTTCACGGCCACGTTCTGGCGCTGCGTATAGGCTATGATGTGTTTTGCCTTGTCCAGATCGAGGTGCTTCTTCACCAGGCTCTGAATCTCTTCAGCGGCGGATTCGACGGCGTACGTAAACCAGACCGCGCCGGCTTCCAGCGCGCGATCCACAAACTGCTCGCTCGCGATGTCGGCGCGCAGTCCGTTGACAAAGTAAAGCCGCAGCTTGAGTCCCGAGGCCCGAATCATGTCGAAGAGTTCAAAGGCGCGCTTTCTATCTACATTGAAGATATCGTCGACGACATAGAAGTCCTGGATTCCGTGTCTGGCGTGCAGCTCTGCGATCTCCGCGAAGATGTTGGCCGCGCTCCGCAGTCGAATGCCCTTCCAGTGGCTGAAGCAATAGGTGCAATGGTAGACACAGCCGCGGCTGGTCAGCAGAACGCCCTGCCGGCGGTGATTGTAAGCGTAACTGAGTTGCAGTTCGTATTGATCCAAGTCGATCAGGTCGTAGGCGGGAAAGGGCAGGCTGTCTATGTTTGCCACTTCCGCCTGGTCTTCGTTTTCCACGACCCTGTCATCGGTCCGGTATAAGATTCCCGGGATCAAGGCAAGCTCCGCTCCGGAAAGGATGTTGACGAAGACCTCTTCGCCTTCCCCTTTCACGGCAATCTCCAGTTCCCGCGCCTCGTCGAAGAGCTGGCGATTATACGCCTTGACGATCGGCCCGCCGGCGACCAGGGTGGCATCGCTGTGAACGCGCGCCAAACCGGCGATCCGCTGGAGTTCCTCAAGAAAGAAGGCGACCGAGCGGATGCCCACCACGTCTGGTTGAAACTCGTTCAGAATGCGGATGAATTGCTCATCGTCCGGGCAGGACAGCGAAGACTCGACAATGCGGAACTCGATTTGCGGCAGAGCCACGCGCGCATGGGAGGCCAGATACATCAGGCCCAAGGGAGGAACATGCATCTCATAGGGCATAGTCGCCCCCACCCACTTATTCATGTTATTGGCTTCCACCAGCAGAACCCGTGCGGGTTTTTTCCTATCGCTGGCCGGCATGGGAAAACCTCCTCATGGATTGTGAGGTCAGGCTCGCGCCGCAATCCTGGCTTCGATAGTTGCAGCCAGACGATCGATGCTTCCCCAAGCGCTCTCGTCGAATTCGCCGTCCACCAGCTTGATATCGAAATGTCTCTCGATCTCAAGAATGAGCTGAAGGATATCGATAGAGTCGATCTCCAGATCGCCGCCCAGCAGCGGCTGATCGTCGCTCAAATCCTCCGCAGGCAAGTCCTCGATCCGCAGACTGCGAAGGATGATCGGCTTCAGTTGTTCCTTGATGGTGGCCATGGCGGTCGTTTTTGCAGTATAGCACTCAGGCTTATCGTTTAGAGTGCAGGCTCATCGTACCAGGCCCAAAGCCGAGGTCAGGCTCAGAAAACCGCGGCACGCAAAGCCCACCGGGTCCAGAAGCACCGTTCTGGCCGCAAGCAGATCGCGAACCGGCTGGCCGTGAAAATGACCGATCTGCCGGTAGTGGGCGATGAAATAGAGCACTCGCAAGAAGATCTTCCAGCTCATGGGAGCGAGGTACATCGGCGTGATGAGGGGCACGGCGAGGCCCTCCCTGACTTCGGCTGCGAAGTCCGCATAGCTCCTCGCCCGCGATACCGAGAGCACCGAGCTGGCCAGCAGCAGATGGCTGTCTCCGCCGCCGATTACCGGTTTGTTCACCTGCCGAGCCAACTGGAGCACGCGGTCGTTTTCCTCCCGGCTCCGCATTCCGTTATATTCCAGGGCGTCGATCGCCCAGCCGAACCGGCGCAGAAGCTCTTCGGCCGGAATCTTGCGGCCCCGGTCCTTGCCCCAGGGAACCAGAGGGTGGTTGAAGACCACCAGGCATCCGCTGGCGCGCAGTATCTCAAATAAATCGTCCAACTGGTCGGCGCGGGATGCCGCTTGAAGACTGGCATGCGTTTCCGCAACGCAGGACTCGGGCAGCCCAGTGATTCCCAGATGGAAAAGATAATTCTGAAAGCGAAATGAAATCTCCTCGCCGAGCGGATTGCGGTGCGCAACTTCAGGATGATTGCGCCGCAGTTCGACACTGCCGGCAATTTCGTCGTGGTCGGTAATCCCCACATGGGCGCCGTGGAAGCCGAAAGCCGCGACGCTCGAGCACTCCGCTTGAAACACGTCCTCGACCGTTTGCGGAGGCCGGTAGGAGACGTTGGCATAGTTCAGGCCGGGAACATCTGCCAGCCCGAATGCCGACTGAAGGATGTGCCGGAAGGGCCGCATGAACCTGAGCTTCACCACTTCGTTCAGAGAGGCCAGGTTTTCAACCGAGTATTCGGAGTGGTTGTGCGGTGAAATCGCAAAGGTGAATTCCCGGGCTGGCTGCGGACAAGAACGGTAACCATAGTCCTCAATTACCCAGCAGCCCCTCTCCCGCATCATACCCTCCCTCTCCGCTCACCCGGAACTGTCAAAGTAACCCGCCGCCTGTAGCGATCACTTGTTAGGCGATGCAACTTACCTCGAGAGACGCCGGAAATGCCACAAACGGAACCGCCTCTCCGTCTTTGCCAAAACGCCGCTGAGGAACTTTGAAGAGCCGTCTCTTCCCCATTAGAGTGCCAAACCACCCGGCACCACGACAACACAGCACACCAAAAGGAGCTTCAGCGAGCGGAGCATGAGCTTCTTGTAGCAGAAGTGTCGATCGAAGCGTGGCACAGCAGTCTTTGCTAAATCTTCTCTGGAGCACACCTGTCGTCAAGCCAGGAGCGACAGGCATTGCGGAATGTGCGCCACCAGGAGCGACGGCCAGAATCTGGGCAGTACCTCGTTATGGTCCGTCAGCGCACCGCCGCAGGCTGGGCGCTGACGGCCGATTCTCTCCCCGATGCACCATCCGTTTCAATAGCCCAACGGCTTGGGGTCTCAGATACGCCGAGGCCCAACCGGCTGTGTTTTATGGGGCGCAATCGGCCCCGCAAACGTTCTCGATTCGAAAGCTGTAAGCCAATGAATCTCCTGCAACTGCCGGAAAACCCTTGAACTGGCGGATGAAACCGCGTTATATACAAGACTACAGGCAGACAACCGGAATTCGTCCGGAGGCATCTCTGCTTCCTGGAGGCAATCATGCGCAACGCCGCCGTCCGCTCCAACCTGCTGGTCCCCGAGGTGCGCGAGGTCATGGACATTCGCCAGGCCTCGGAGTACCTGGCCATCTCCCCCGACACGCTCTACAAATATGCCTCCGAGGGCTTTGTGCCCGCCTTCAAGCTGGGCAACCGCTGGCGCTTCAAGCGCTCCCGGCTGGACGAGTGGATGGACCGCCAGTCCGACCTCCACGCCGCCGAAGCCGAGATCGACCCGCGCGAGAAGAAGCCGGTAAGGCCGGCGATGTGAGAACAGGGGGCAGGGATCAGAGATCAGAGATCAGGGATCAGTATGGTCACCCTTGCGAGGAAGGACCGGAGAAGGTCAGCGTTACGTAGACTGTGGATAATGCTCTTTGTATTTGTGCAACTGACTGGGATGGTGTCTATGTGCGTCTGGCCATTTGCGAAGTCGGCCGGTCCATTTCTATGGGGCACAGCGTTCATCGCATTATTCCCTGGCAATATTACTGCTGCATTTCTTATTGAAAAGTTTTTCTGGAACACAGGGCTTTCGCTGAAGGCGATGTCGATCGCTGAGATTCCGTTGCTGCTTGTATTGAATGCGGTGCTGTGGTTCGCCGTGATCGGAAGTATAAACTGGCTGCTCGGGCTTCGTCGTCGTCCATGATGTCAGCTTGAAAGCTGACCCCTGGCCCCTGATCCCTGACCCCTGACCCCTGATCTCTGACCCCTGTTATCCTTTCCCAGTGGATCACTTCCGCCGCATCGGCCAATTGCGCCGCCGCTTGAGCAAAGCCGGGCTGCCGGGGCTTGTGGTCACGCATCTTCCCGATATTCGCTATCTCTCTGGATTCACAGGTTCCAGCGCCGCGCTGGCCATCACCCACCGGGCTGCCCGGCTGTTTACCGATGTGCGCTATAAGGAGCAGGCCGCCGAGGAGGTCCAGGCCGCCGAGGTGCAGATCGTCGCCAGCTTGCCGGCGGTGAGCGCCGTCGAGTGGCTGGCCGCGCAGCCGGGAGTGAAGTTCGCCGGCTTCGACCCTGCCCGGACCACTGTGGCCGAACTGGCCCGCTGGAAGGCCGCTCTGCCGTCCCGGTTCCGGCGCGGCTTTTTCTCCGCATTGCCCGCCCCGATGGTAGAGCCCTTGCGCTGGGTGAAGGACGAAGACGAGCTGGCGCTGATGACCGAAGCGGCGCTGCTGGGCTGCAAGCTCCTCGAGCACATTCTGGGCTTCATCCGGCCAGGACTCAAGGAGACCGAGGTGGCCGCGGAGCTTGAGCACCGGGCGCGGCTGCTGGGCGCCGAGGGCATGTCGTTTGAGACCATCGTCGCTTCCGGTGCGCGCTCGGCCCTTCCCCATGGAAGAGCGACCGGCGCCCGGCTGCCCCGGCGGGGATTCCTGACCCTCGACTTCGGTGTTATTCTCAAGGGTTACTGCTCCGATATGAGCCGCACCGTGTTCCTGGGAAGGCCCAGGGTCAAGGAGAGGAACGCATACCAGGTCGTGCTCGAAGCCCAAGAGGCCGGGGTAGCCGCGGTAAGCTCGGGCGTAAGCTGCGGAGACGTGGATGAGGCCGCCCGCGGCGTCTTGCGCAGGGCGGGTTTGGCAGAGGCTTTTACCCACTCCACCGGCCATGGAGTTGGCCTTGAGATTCACGAGCTGCCGCGCATCGGCGCCGGACAGACAACCAGGCTGCTGGCGGGCATGGTTGTTACCATTGAGCCAGGAATCTATCTGGCGGGACAGTTCGGCATTCGCATCGAGGATATGGTGGCTGTAACGCGAACCGGAGGGCAGGTGCTCACTCCGGCGCCTAAGGTCCTGATCGAACTTTGAAACCCCAATCCCGCTCGCGCGTGGGAGATTTAAGGAACGAATGAATCCACTGAACCCTGAAGATACCGACGATCTGAAACAACTGATCGATTTCCTGAAAGAGAATCAGGTTGCCGAATTCGAGTTGGATCGCGGAGAATTGCGCGTCCGGCTCAAGTTCGACCGGCCCCAGGCCTCTCCGGCCGGATTGCCGGAGTTAGCAAGCTTGCTGGCCGGCGCACGGACAGCCCCGGCTCAGCCAGCAACCGCCGCGCAGGCTGCTTCGCCGGCGGCTGAAGAGCCTCCAGCAGATCCGAATGCCGGGCTGCACATCGTCAAAACGCCCATTGTCGGCACCTTCTACGGCTCGCCTTCGCCCGGCGCCTCGGCCTTTGTCTCTCCCGGCGATCGCGTGGAGAAGGGCCAGGTGATCTGCATCGTCGAAGCTATGAAACTGATGAACGAGATCGAATCCGACGCCGCCGGCGAGATCGTCAAGTGCTTTGTTTCCAACGGCCAGCCCATCGAGTTTGGGCAGCCGCTGTTTTCCGTCCGGCTGGATTAGTGGAAGGCAAGCGTAGCCGGCGAGTTAGCGAGGCTAGCCCCGCTGACACCGCTAACTCCGCTCAAAGGACCTGAATGTTTCGTAAAGTACTGGTTGCCAATCGCGGTGAAATCGCGCTGCGCGTTTTGAACGCTTGCCGGGAACTTGGCATTCGCACGGTCGCCGTCTACAGCGAGGCGGATCGAAACTCGCTGCACGTCCGCTTTGCCGATGAGGCGATCTGCATCGGCCCCCCACGCCCGGCGGACAGTTACCTCAACGTGCCCGCGGTTATATCCGCCGCCGAGATTGCGGATGTGGACGCGATCCATCCCGGTTACGGCCTGCTGAGCGAGAACGCCAACTTCGCCGAGGTCTGCCGCGCCTCGAACATCAAGTTCATCGGTCCACCTCCCGAGGTGACCCGGCTGATGGGCGAAAAGGAAAAGGCGCGCCTGGCGATGAAGAGGGCCAAGGTGCCTATTCTGCCCGGTTCCGAAGGCGTGATTGCCACCGCCGCGGAAGCGGAAAGATGCGTCAGAGCGGTGGGCTACCCGGTGATTCTCAAAGCCAAGGCAGGAGGGGGCGGGCGCGGCATGAGAATTGTGCGCGGCGCGGAGGAACTGCCCAACCTGTTCCACGCGGCCACCAGCGAGGCGGCCAATGCCTTCGGCAACGGCGAACTGTACATGGAGAAGTTCATCGAGCGGCCCCGGCACGTCGAGTTCCAGGTGCTGGCCGACGAACACGGGCATGTGGCCACACTCTTTGAGCGCGAGTGTTCCATTCAGCGCCGGCATCAGAAGCTCATCGAAGAGGCTCCATCGCTGCAGGTGACGCATAGGCTCCGCGAGGAAATGGGCCGCACCCTGTGCCGCTGCCTGGCCGACATCGGCTACCAGAACGCGGGCACCGTCGAGTTCCTGATGGATGAGGACAAGCAACTCTACTTCATCGAGATGAATACCCGCATCCAGGTGGAGCACCCGGTTACCGAGGCCGTCACCGGCGTGGATCTGGTCAAAGCGCAGTTGCGCATCGCCGCCGGGGAGCGGTTGGAAGCCATTCTGCCCGCGAAACTGGAGATTCGCGGCCACGCCATCGAGTGCCGCATCAACGCCGAGCATCCCACGAAGTTCACTCCATCGGCGGGCAAGATCACTGCCTTCAACGTTCCCGGCGGGAACGGCGTGCGCGTGGATACGGCGCAGTACGCCGAGAGCGTGGTCCCGCCTTACTACGATTCGCTGATCGCCAAGCTCATCGTTCACGGAGTCGATCGCGCGGAGGCCATCGCCAAGATGGAGCGGGCGCTCAGCCAGTTTGTGGTGCAGGGGATCGAGACCTCGATCTCCATGCACCAGGCCATCTTTGCGGACCCCGGCTTTCGCGCCGGCGAATTCGACACCAGATTCATGGAGCGGCTGCTCGCCAGGGAAGCGGAAGGATAGACGCGGGAACGCTCCCGAGGAGCTTACTTACCGGCGCCAAGAGCCCGCTGAACCTTTGCCAGATTCTCTTTGACCTCGGGGTCGTTATCTCCCAGGGCGATTGCCTTTTGCAGATGTTCCTTCGCGCCGGTCATCTGGTTTAACTGAGCCAGCACAAGGCCGAGCGCCTCGTGGGCGAGTGCGTCGTCCGGCTGCAGAGTCAAGGACTGAGCAAGGTGCGCGCGCGCCTGCTCCAGACTGCCGGCCTTCATATCGAGGATGCCGTTCAGATATAGCAGCTTCGAGTTTCTGGGGAAGGCAAGCATGAGCCTGTGCGCGGCCTCCGAAGCCTTTTCGGGCTGGGCGCGCATGAGCGTTTCAAGGTAATGAATTGCTGTATCGGGGTCTTCGGGATGCTGCGCGAGCGCCAGGTCGAGAACCGCGACCGCCTCATCCTGGCGGCTGAGTTGAACGAGGATATCCGCCAGTCGATTGGCAAGAGCCACGGAGCCGGGCGAGGTATTGAGGGCATCGCGCAAGACGTTGGCCGCCTCATCAAGCCTTGCCGTTCCAGCATAGGCCCCAGCCAGGTTGAGGCCTTGCTGCGGTGTCCGCTGGCCGAGAAGCCGTGGATTCTCCAGTAAGGCTATGACTCCGTTGAAATCCTTATCCAGTAGTAGGTCGCTGGAGAGACTATCCAGAGCGGTTGTGGACTCGGGGTCAAGCATCAAAGCCGTGCGCCACTCGTCCTCCGCGTCTTTAGTCGAGTGCGACGCATCCAGGGCCGTGGCCAGGATGATATGGAGTTTGATGTCCTGGAAGCCGAGTTGTTCAGCTTGCTGGAGCGCGGCGATCCCTTCCTTCGCGTCACCGGACAGGTAAAGGCTGACTCCGAACATGAAGGCCACATGGGCAAGATCCGGCTGATTGGGCTCCATCTGCAGAGAAGTGGCGAACGCATTGGCGGCACAGTCATACTTCTGCTGGCCGGCGAACCAGACTCCGAGATCGGTGAATGCGGCGGCGTCGGGCTTGCCTTGGAGCCGCGCCTTCATCGACTGCGGGGGCACACAGGGCGCCTGCCCAAGGAACAACCCAGCGCTCGGAAGCAGGAACGCAATGAAGAGGATTCCCCGGCGGATCAAAGGGAATGAAGCGGAGAATGAGGGTCGAATTGCCATTCTCTGCTGATTTTACTTGGGGGCATCGGCAACGTGAACCTGAATGTTCTCGATTCCGTCGCCGTCGATGTTGACGAATTCGGGAATGTTGACCGCGCGGTTGGCGGCGGTGGTGTTGTCGATGAGGATGGCCGGGCTGTCATTGCCTTTCGAGTCGATGTGAGTGAGATACATCTGCGTGTAAGGCGACCGGGCTTTGGAGGAGAAGACCAGCCAGCGCCCGTTGGGCGAGAAGCTATGCCAGGAGTTCATCAGGCGGGTATTGGCCCTCATACGGCGCGCCACTCCGCCGGCGAAGGGAACGATGTATAACTGGCTGTCGGGGCGCATGAGCTGGCCGTTGCGGCACTGGACGAAGACGATCCAGCGGCCGTCGGGCGAGACTTTGGGGAAGTTATTGCTCATGCCGTTCTCCGACGCGCCGACGATGCGCTCGGGCACGCCCCCTTTGCCATCGTTGAAAGGAATTTTATAGAGGTCGTACTTGATCTGCGTTTCGGCTGGGTCGTTGGCGCGCAGCGCTCGAGGCTGTCCTGGAGCCCGCGGAGGACGGGCTTCGGCGCGGGCAAAGACGATGTACTTGCCGTCGGGACTCCAGACTCCATCGGTCTGCACATAGCGGGGATCGTCGGCTCCCGGAAGGGGATTGCGCAGGCCGGTGGCGCGGCTGTACCACTCGAGAATGCCGCGGGTGGGATAGAACACCTGGAGAAAGTGATAGTCGAGGAAGTTAGTCACATAGTAACTGTCCGGGAGTTTCAGCGACGGGCCGGCAAAAGTGCTCACCACATAGCGGCCGTCCGGGGAGACCTGGGACATGAATCCCACCCTAGTCAGGCCGACGCGGCCATCGGTGTTCCAATGCACCATATCCTTACTTTCGATGGTCATGTGCTTCTGCACGGGAACGATGGCATAGAGGCCCTTGTCGTTGGCCGGTCCATCGATATCCATGCCGAATGTCTTGCCGTCGGCGGAGAAGGAATGGCAGTTGGCGCAGGTGGGCATGTCTTTGAGAACGGTGTGGCTCTCCGGCTGGCGAATGTCGCGCAGGCGCCAATGAATGAGATGGATCGCGGTGGGCGCCAGCGGGGAGACGACTCCGTTAACGCCCGCCGCGGGCATGAGCGGAACATCGCGGTAGAAGATCGGCGCGCCCACCGGATCGGGGGAGGTAGCGAGTTGAATACGTGCCTGGGAGAAGGCGACGTCGCCATCGCGATAGCCGGTGATGACGACGGTGGCGGGCTGGGCGACGGAGTTCGATTGGATTGCGGTCCAGGTGGCCGCATCGGGCGTCCAGGTCCAGGCCGCGGCCTGCTGCAAAGTGAGCTTCGGCGGTTCATTGGAATCGGCGACGCAATCCGGATCGATGGCTCCGAGGCGCACGCGTTCTCCCTTGGACAAGGCGTGAATTGGGGGAGCCTTGCCGGCAAAGGCGATGTCGATGCTCCAGGAAGTTCCCGCCGCATCGCGCCAGAGGAAGGTGGGCGGAGTGATGCCGGGCGGAAAGATGGAGCCGTCCTCGGGGTAGTCGATGGAGATGGGCAACAAGGTCCGCGGAGCATCCTGGGCCGCGTAGACCGGCGCCGATAACTCCGCGATGCCGAAGGAGGATATGTGCAGGGACAGAAGGCCGATGGAGAGAAACGCAAGGGCGAATAGGGCAAGAAGCGCAAGCGCGTTCCGATTCTGCCTTTGCGGAAGCCGGAAATCTGGGAACACTGTTCCTCCATGGGATTGCAATTCACGCCTCGAGGATCTCGAAAACCAGCCGCCTGGCGGCAGACGCGCTCCATGGATGGCGCCAATCCAAGGCATTGGAGCGAATCCGGCAATTCACAGCCTGGCGTTCGTTCTCAATTGTAGGTCCCGGCGGAGGTGGGGAAGCGAGGCCTGCAACCTCAAGAAGATGTTTTCAAGAATTGAATCCGGCTGTCAAGCAGAGTCGGGCGGGGCTCAGGGCAAACGCATCTAAACTTGGACTCCGAGGAGTCTTAGCAGGTATGCATGGTCCCAAGCGGCCTGTAGTCGTTTTCCGTGGATGCCCAGTTTGCAGGTTTTGTCCTGTTTGAGCAGGTTGAGGG
>Ga0326728_10003970_pt1 | contig 44624 bp, 30 predicted proteins | sample MB3enrmetagenome_FD_207602 | JGI IMG/M metagenome (GOLD analysis project Ga0326728, IMG submission 207602) | Lab enriched peat soil microbial communities from McLean, Ithaca, NY, United States - MB31MN | ecosystem: Environmental > Terrestrial > Soil > Wetlands > Peat | place: USA: New York...
TATGATTCAGTACATAGCTGCCGGCCGGAACGCCGGGCGCAGGCACGAAGGCCAACAGGCAAGCGTATCCCGCAAGAATACCGGCCGCCAAGCCGGCATGGAATCGCCAGGATTTCTTCGCCACCAGGAAGGCGACCAGGTAAGCCACGGCAATAGGCTGGAGGGCGCTGCTCAGCTCGATCAAACACGGGGTATGAAGAAACAGCGATTCCCGCACCGAGCCGAGCAGAAACAAAACCACGGCGCGTTGAATGGCATGCGCCAATTGCTGGTTGTCTGTTTGGGTGAGGGACCGCCGGGCTAGAGAAAATGGGACCGACACTCCAACCATCAACATGAAACTGGGCCAGATGCAATCTTCAAATCGCAATCCGATCCAAGGTGTGTGGTTCAACTCGCGGACGATCAGGTCAATGACTCTGTTGTGGCCCAGGTGCTGAAGGCCCAGCATCAGTCCCTCGCCGCCGACGATCCAAAACATGGTGAAGCCGCGAAAAGTATCGAGGGAAAGCAAGCGCTCCGCGCTTGCCGGCGGTTTTTGAGAGCCCTGAGACGGAGCTTCAGCAAGGGTCTCTACTTCAGAAGGCGAAACCGGGCTCGCCATTTCGAGTCCTCCCTGGAGTGCGCCAAGGAATTGCTTACCGCAGATTGACGCGGATAAACGCAGATAAGGCAATTCCCTTATCTGTTGACCGTCCCTGATCTGCGTTCATTTGCGTTCATCTGCGGCCGAGGCCTTCCAGCGCGCCAAATCGAAATTGGCGCGGTCCAGCCTGTCGTAGAGCGGTTGCGCCGGGCTGGCCGGTGGCTGCTCCTTTGCCACCGTGGCCGCCAGGATGCGAATCTTCGCATTGTCAGGCAGCGTGACGGTTGTAGCTCCGGCCGGCAGGTCGAGTTCGTAAGCAAACAGGTAGGAGTAGCTGTAAGCCTCATTGCCGCCGCCGGGCTCGTGGCGGTGGGAGGCGAACCAGGCGACAGGTGCGCGCTTGATGTAGGCAGGCTTCAGCCCGGTGCACTCCATCTCGGTTCGGATGATCGGCCCGTGCTCCTTCACGTAGGCGCGAATTCGCCGCGCCCGCTCGGCTCGCGGGCTCTGGTCATTCGCCGCCGGCTCAGGCGGCACCGGGAGTTCCACCTGCTTCTCGGTCCAGGTGCGAGTATCCCACTGACCGATGAAACCGCTCCAATCTTCGACTTTCAATTCGATGCGGGAGGAAGTTGAAGGGCTTGCCACTTCGAATGTGCCTTGCTGGTCGCCATCGTAAGCAGCGGCGAGAAGATACAAACGGTTGAAGTCGCCTGCCGGCAGCTTAACGGCCTGGCCGTGAGCGGCGAGCGCATCAGGTTTGCCGAGCCCGGCGGGCGCCAACCGGAACTGGATGCCGCCATAAGTGATTTGAGAGGGCAACATTTCAGCCGGCAAGGCGTTGCCCTGCTGCGCAGTTTGATTGTTCAGGTCGCAATCAAAGCAACCTTCGCCAGGCTTGTCGTCGAGAGTGGCGACGGAGGCGTCGTAGCCAAGCGGCACGGGTTTCGACTCCACCGGGACCGCTTTTTCCTTCGGCGGCGACAGCTTTACGGCGAACGACCGAGGCTGGTAGGCGCTGAAGGAAGCCACCAGGTCGCCGTTCGTGATCGTCGCCGGCCCAACCGGCTGCTCCTGTCCGTTGACTTCCCGGGCGGACGCCACCGTGCCAGCGAACGTCAGGTGAACATCCGGTTGTTGCTGGCCGCTCATCTCCACCACACGGACGATCACGGCGTCGCTTTCTTCAGCCTTCTTTATCGCCAACACGCGCACCCGTGGGTTGCTGACTTGCAGCAAGGAGAATTGTTTGCCCAAGGCCCCGGCATGCGCCGACGTCTCGAAGGCGATCAGCGGTTCATTCAGGCGGTAAGCCTGCCAATCGGTCTGCCCTTGGCGCCAGTCGCCCGCGTGGCCGGTTAACCCAAACACGAATTCGTGCCGGCCCCAGTCCTGGGTGCCCTGATCCTCGTAGCCTCCGCGAGTACCGGGTGTGCGGATGAGGGTGAGCCGCAGGGTGTTATCACTGGGCTTGTCGGAACCGGTCTTGGCGTCGGTCAGGACCGTCACTCCGTACCGCCCGCTCTTGTCCGTCAGGTCGATCCAACGATGAGTGGCAACTTCAAACTGGCGGTCGAATTCGTTCGGGCGCTGGACGGTGCCGATGTCCCAGTTGTAAGTCGCGTTGGGATTCGAAGCGCTGAGCGGAAACGTCTCCTTGAGATTCACGCCCTTGGTGGCCCAGTCGATGGCGTTCATCACCTCGACGCGGTTGCCCGCGTCACCTCCTGAAAGGCGAACCGTCTGGACAAACTTCGAATTCTCGCCGTCGCGGGAGATTTCCACGGCCACGCGCGCCGGCCCTTGCTCGACAACCTCGACCTGCGCCGGTCCACCGACGTAGGCGCGCGGCGGCCGCTGCTCGTCTTCGAAATCCATATTCCAGGCGGGCCAGTGTTCAGGGTTGTCCGTTGAGATCGCCAGGCGCAGCGGCGCAGAAAGCAACTCGTGATCGAGCTGCTTGTCATAGATGCTCGATATGTCCCCGTTCTCATCAATCTTGACGCGGTAACGGGCGTTTTCAAGCGAAGAGTTGGTGGCCTGGAGGGTGGAAGCCGAGGCAGGCGCACCCGCCGGCTGGACATCGTAAACCGCGTACCCCACCGAAGGCACGCTCGCCAGGAACACGACGGAACCGTTGCTTCCCGGCTCGAGCTGCGCGGGAACTTCCTGGCCGTCCGGGGCCACGACGCGGACTCCCGCCGGTGCGCCGTTGGGGAAGGACAAGTGAGCTTCCACCACGTCCTGGCGCGGAATATTCAATTGGTTGAAGACGACTACCGGGGTTCCTTTGGTTTGGGTGTCCAGGAGGGAGGCGATGGCCTCCGTGGCATCCGTCACCACGCCGGCGAATTGATTCATCGCCAGCACGTCATCGTTCCAGGAGTACACGTAGGACTGCGGGGTGGCGGTTCCGGCCATGATGTCGTGGAATTGCCCGCCCAGCACCAGCCTCCAGGCGCGGTTCAGGCGAGCTTGAGGATAAGCCCGGCCGCCCAGCCAGGCGGCTGCCACCGAGGCCTTCTCGGCCGCGTCCGCCAGCACTTCATTCTTCCGGTTCCATCGCTTGTGATAGGCCTGCGAGGTCAGTGAACCGGCGGAATGATTGATCAATTCGAGATCGCCCTTCCAGCGGGGCATGCGGCTTGTCTGGCTGGGCTTGATTTCGCGGAACATCGTGTCCGCGTCCGACCAGACGACCCGCAGCGGGCCGGTCCCCACCTGAACGGGCGGGCCGGGCTTTCCACGAGTTTCCTCCCCAAAGGGGCCGTAAGTGGGCATGGCAGGGATCGAGGTTTCGCTCTTGGTCTCGATCGCCTCCATCAGCCGCACCGAATCCTCCCTGGCAGAGCCGCCAATGTCACCCGTGCCCACATAGTGGTAGTCGGCGTAAATCCCGGTGGCCGTGCCGTCGATATTCACCCGGGCGGGCCAATCCCACACGTAATCTTCGTCATGCTCGCCGGGTGGCGGGGTATTGTTCTTCGAAAGGTCGGTATAAACATCACTGTCATAACTGCTGGGGTTGAGGGCCGCGATCACAGTCTTGCCGTCGGGGCCTTCCCAGATCCCCACGTTATAGGGAATGCCTTCCGGCGTCTTCTCCGGCGAGTCCGGCCCGCCGACGTGCGGCGCCGGCTGCCAATCCGCCGAGAGCTTCTGCGTGGAGAACCCGCGCACGCCCGCGTGCGCCAGGATGCTGGGCAGCGACGCGGGGAAACCGAAACAGTCCGGCAACATGTACTCTTCGCTCGCTTTGCCGAACTCGTGGCGGAAGTACTCGTTCCCAAACAGGACCTGGCGAATGATCGATTCGGCCGACGGTGAGTTGACGTCATTCTCCTCCACCGAGGACCCCGCCGGGACCCATCGCCCAATGGCGACATAGTGTTTCAAGCGGGCGAAATCCGCGGGGAAGTACTCCTTCATCATTTCGTAGCGGTTGGACCCGGTGAAATTGAAGATGTAGTGAGGATACTTCTCAAACAAGGCGAAGTTGTTCCGCATCGTCTTGCTGAGGTATTCCTGAATCACCTGCGGATATTCCCAACGCCATTCCGTGTCGAGATGCGCGTAGCCGATTATGAAAAGAGTGGGTTGGTGGGTGAGATCCGGGGTGGCCGGCTTGGCCGGAGGTGCGGCCCCGGCTTTGCCGGTTTGGGCTGCAGTCATCCCGTGAAGCAGGATTGAGACGAGCCCAGCTAAGGCAAGAACTGCTCCCAACTTCCAAGGGTTTAACTTTCTCCGCAACTCAGAATTCCCCATGCTCCGTTTCATGTGCCCCCCTTTGGGTCGAATAGCCCCAAACGCCGCTTATATCTTGGTCCTTGGCGTGTATCTCCGTTCTGATTTGACGCGACGGCCTATCATAAGCCGTGGAACTGCTAGACGCAAGAACTGTTGCGCGGGGTTGTTATCTTGCGTTGTCATTCCGAGCGGAGCGAGCAATCTCGCTCTGGCTTGTGGTCTCCGTAGCGCTAGTGCCCGGAGTCAGAAGTTCGTCGGAGAATTCAGCCCGCGGAGCGGGCGGCAGCCTGTAGCCCACGGCGCAAGCCGTGGGTTCGCGAGGCCCACCCTCTCCCCCGTCCCCTCTCCCGCCCGAGCGGGAGAGGGGTGCCGAAGGCGGGGTGAGGGCTATCCAACCCAGGGCTTGCGCCCTGGGCTGCGTTATGGCGCCCCTGACGGGGCTGCTTACATTTCCTTGTCATTCCGAGCCCTTCGCTGTCATCCTGAGCGAAGCGAAGGATCTCGCTCTGGCCGCTCAGGGTAAACTCCGCGAGGAATCTCGCTCTGGCTTGTTTTCAAGGCACTGCGAGATTCCTCGTCGCCTGTGCCTCTCCTGAGAGTCACGTCATTCCCGCGCAAGCGGGAATCCATTGGACCGACAATGGGTCCCCGCTTACGCGGGGACGACGCTGATGACATGTCATTCTGAGCGGAGCGAAGAATCTGTATTTGGTTGGGGCGTTGCCGCGCTGTACTGCTATTCTCGAATTCGTTCGCGGCGCCAGGATTTTTGCCGGTAATCGTTCTTGTTACATGCTCTTGAATTTCAAATCTCGAACTTTGAATTGCGGTTCCGCCGCGCTGCGTTCAGTCTTTCGAGGCGCAGAGAACACAGAAGAAGAATTTCCTTGACAAATGTAGCCAACTAGTATATCCTAGTATGCTAGGAGCCATTATGTCCCTACGTAAGAACCCGATGACTCCCGCCCGCCTCCAGGCCAACCGCCGCAACTCTCAAAAATCCACGGCGCCGCGCACGGCGCGGGGCAAGTCTCAGTCGCGGCTGAATCGTCTGTGGGGCGGGGGGCGGTCGCGCCTCTGTGGCGACCTCCTGCAAGCCCTGCTGGATGCCCCGCCCTGTCGGGTCCTCGAAACGGCCCAGGCGATCCTGACTCCCGCCCAGATGTCCCACCCTTTGTTTGCTGATCTGGTGGAAGTACTCTGCCAGGCGGAAGCCGGGGTGGCCCAGCGATACGGCAGACTTCCCCCGCCAAAGGATTCTTGAAAAAGAGATTCTTTTTTATACGAACGAAGCCAGTATGTCTATGAAAACACACGAGGGCTCCTGCACAATCCGCGAAAACGAACTCCCACAATTGCGCCCAAATGACACGAATTCTGCAAAAACAGGGGCCTCTTGTTCAGTCAACTGGTGCAGATACTCTGTCACGGGAAAACCGGGGCGGCGCGGCTGTACCGGAGGCTGCTCCGGCCGCAGGATTCCTGAAAAAGAAATTCGTTTTTATACGAACGAAGCCAGTATGTCTATGAAAACAAACGATGGCTCCTGCACAATTCGTGAAAACGAACTCCCACAATTGCGCCCAAATGACACGAATTTTGCAAAAACATGCTGCCTTTTTGCGCTTTTTGCGCGTTCGGTTCAATCCTTTGTCGGCCACATAAAACACGGAGAGCGGTTTTCGCTGCGACTCCGCTGGGCTGCCAGAATGGGTATAATGTCGGGCGCTCGTGATCCTGTTCGAGGGGGGCTCATATGAATCGCTCATTCCCGTCGCCTGACGGGCGCCCAGAAACCATGAAAATCGCCAACGGTGGACGGATGTGGCGTGGGCGTCCCGCCCGCTGTGGCACGGGCATCCTGCCCGTGCGCGGGAGCGAGACGCTCCCGCGACCGCGGGCGAGACGCCCGCGCCACGATTTTCAAAGCAGCGTCATCTTCCTGGCCTTGGCGATCATCGCGCTGACAACTTGTCACCACGCGATGGCCGAGTCGCAGACCCTCTGGCAGATTGGCAAGTTCGATCGCTCTTCGGCGGAGCTTAACCAGAAGTGGGAGGAGAAGGAATTACCCGGCGCGGCGCTTGCCGAAACCCCTGTGGTTTACACGGTTGGGAAAAGTGACGCGCAGACTGACTGGTATGCCTACCAGCCGGGCTCGGGCAACGAACGTGCCGGCCGCCGTCCCCATCCCTATACGATCAAATTCTTCGCGGCGGCTTCACCAAGAGGTTGTTACTTCCTGAAGGTAGCATTTGTAATCGGCCAGCGGGCCTACTTCCCAACTCTTCAAGTGGAGATCAACGGCCAGCAAGGATGGGCTTACCACCATCCGCAGCGGCACGACGCGCCCGGCGACAAATACTGGTCTGACGAGCTTGAGATCCAACTTCCCACGCCCTCGTTGAAGCAAGGAGACAACACACTGGTCTTGACCGCGATCGACGAGGCGGGATCGGACGTGAACTCGGCGGGCCTCGAGTACGATGCACTGGAACTCGATCAGGACGCCGGCCAGGCCTACGATCCGCGAAAGATCGGCATCCAGTTCGAGCCCAGCATCTATTACCAGACAAAAGGCAAGCAACTGCTCGAGCTTGTCGATGCTTACCTGCGCCACAATTCTCCTCTCCGCGACGCACGCTTCGATCTCGAGCTAAGCGGCCGAAACTTTTCTAATCCTATCGCTTCCCAACGGAGTTTTGGCGAGGAGCGCGTTCAGCTCTCCTTGCCGGAGTTCGCGGCCGATACGAAGGCGGATGTTACCGTGACGCTGGGGAAGCATCCGCAGCGCCTGCCTGTCACTTTATCGCCCGCCAGGAAATGGACCCTGCTGATTGTTCCGCACGAGCACATCGACGTGGGCTATACCGACTACCAGGCCAAGGTCTCCGAGATTCAGAGCCGCGTTCTGGATGAAGCCATGGACATGATCCAGGAACACCCGGACTTCCGCTATAGCGTGGACGGCTACTGGGTGATTCAGGAATTCCTGGCGGGGCGTAACGCCGGAGACCGGCAAAGACTTCTGCAACTTGTGCGCGAACACAAGATCCTGGTTCCGGCGGAGTATGCGAATCTTCTCACGGAGTTTCCCGCGCTTGAAACCCTGATCCGGTCGCTCTATCCCAGCTACCGGTTCGATCGTGCCAACGGAGCCAATTTCGATTACGCCAACATCACCGACGTGCCTTCCCAGTCCTGGGCCTACGCCACTGTGCTGGCGGCCTCGGGGCTGAAGTACTTCACTTCCGGCAGCAATCCGGATCGCGGGCCGATTGTGATGCTCAGCAATCTGGAGAAGCAATCTCCTTACTGGTGGGAGGGCCCGGATGGCGAAAAAGTGCTCATGTGGTACTCGAACAGTTACGGGCATGTCTCCGCCGTTTTCGGCATGCCCCCGGAAGTCAAAACGGGGCGGGAGCGTTTGCCCGGGTATCTCGAAACCTACACGTCCCCCGAGTACAAGCCCAACACCGTGATGGTGTTTGGCGCGCAGTGGGAGAACTCCGACCTTTTCCCGCAGCAAGCCCAGATCGCCGACGAGTGGAACAAGATTTATGCTTACCCGAGACTGCGCTATGCGGGTTTTGCGGAGGCGCTTCGCGAAGTCGCTGAGCAGGCGGGGAAATCGATGCCGGTCATCAAGGGCGACGGCGGGCCGTATTGGGAGGACGGAATCTACTCCGACACACAGAATGCCATTCTGGCGCGCAGCGCCGAGCAGAGGGCGCCTTCGGCGGAAAAACTCTCCACCATCGGCTCGCTGGTTCATCCTTACGTGCAAGTCGAGTCCGCCGTGCTGCGGCGGCTCTGGCAAAACCTGCTGCTCTTCGACGAGCACACCTGGGGCGCCTGGCAGAGCATTTCCAGCCCGCTGAGCGAGGAGACGGTTCGCCAGCAAACCGTCAAGGATACTTTTGCCACCCAGGCAGAGGAGGATTTGGAATACGTTTTGGATCGCGGCATGGCCGCCATCTCCGATTACATCAACGATCCGAAAGGGACGCTGGTGGTCTTCAACACTCTCAACTGGCCACGCAGCGGGTTGGTGGAAACTGACTTGCGTAAGGGCTCCGAGCTGGTCGACTTGGAAACCGGAAAGCTCACCCCTTACCAGGTGATTTCCGATCTGCCCGCTTATCCCACGGGGCCCGGCGAACCCACCTTCCAGCGTGTGCGCTTTGCGGCGCAAGACGTGCCTGCCATGGGCTACCGCGCTTACACCATCCGGCCGGAAGCCTCAGCGCCTGCCCAGGCCGCGAAGGTGCAACTGGATTCAAGGCTCGAAAACAGCTACTACCGCGTCGATCTTGACCCGGCCAGCGGCGCCGTGCGGAGCATCTTCGATAAAGAACTGGGCAAGGAACTTGTCAACGCGGCCGGCCCTTATCGCTTCGACCAGTATTTGTACGTCAGTGGCGGCGACAAGCCGCCGTACAACCGCCTGATCTTCGGCGACGCCAAGCTGCCGGCTCCCGAACTCACCATCAACGGAGCCCATGTAGGGAGCCTAGTCTCGGTCGAACGCACTCCATTGGGCGTTGAAGCAAAACTGGAAAGCTCGAGCCTCAACACGCCCAAAGTGCAAACCGAGGTGATTCTCTTCGACTCGCAGAAGAAGATTGAATTCGTTAATCACGTCCGGAAACAGAAGGTCTACACCAAGGAAGGCGTCTACTTCGCGTTTCCCTTCGCGGCGGACGATCCCCAGATCCGCTACGACCTGCAGGATGGCTTTGTCGATCCCACCCGGGATCTTTTGCCCGGCGCGGCCAAAGAATGGTTTTCCGCGCAGCACTGGATCGCCGTCCAGCAGGGCGGCGTCACGTCGGCGCTCGTCCCCGCCGATGCTGAACTCTTCGCGCTGGGCGACATCGTGCGCGGAAAGTGGCCCATGGAGTTGGATGAACACCGGGGCACGGTTTTCTCCTACGTCATGAATAACTATTGGCACACCAACTACGCCGCGGCGCAGGGAGGCGATTTCACTTTCCGCTACGTCCTGACGAGCGGCAGCAACCTCGATCCCGGCCGCCTCAGCCGTTTAGGCTGGGAGGAAATGACGCCCCTCGAGACCAACGAGATCCTCGAGAACGATAAGGAAGTCAGTCCGCCGAGGCCGCTGGACAAAGCGCAGGCAAGCTTTCTCCAGGTGAACCAGTCCAATGTAGTTCTGGTGAATTGGAAAAACGCGGAGGACGGGCGCGGCACGATTCTCCGCTTCCTCGAGGTGGCGGGACAAACGGGTCAGGTAGATCTTCAGATTCCGATTCTTCAAATCCAGGCCGCCTGGATTTGTAATGCCATGGAGGAAAACCAGCAGCAGCTATCCAACGGCGTCCACGGACTTTCCTTCTTGATCAAGCCTTTTCAGATTGTGACCGTTCGCGTTGAGGGTGTGCCGACTGTTCGTTAAGCAGATTCAGGTTTTCGTGGTGGGTCCTATTGACGGGTCGGGCATACGGCGGCGGTCGCATCTTGGATCAGGTTTCGCGTTCGAGCGGCGAATTCGCCGTCCCTACCGGTAGCGCCAGGATTCGATCTGAACCCCGCAGGATTTCGGTCACGGATTCGAAGTAACGACTGTGCGTGCGTCGCAGCGCTTGTATGCTGGGAGCATCCAGAATCACGACTTCATGCCCGATACCTTTGCGGTTCAAGTCCAGCTCGAGCTCGAGCCGGGTATCCTCTGCAACCTGTCGCGAAGCAGCGTCGAATTCACGCAACTGGACGATTATTCCTCGGGGACGGTCGTATTCAATCAAGAAGAACATCTCAGTTGCCTCCATCGGGCTTTGGGCTGGCCGTTGGTCGGTTCCAACTGCGTTGCGTCTCGGACGACGGCGACGATTTCGTCGTACGACTCTGCGAAGGAACGGCGGTACGCATCAAGCTGCTGAAGATCGCCCTCCGCGACGCTTCCCTTTCGAAGGCGGTCGCCGAGTCGGTCTACTTGCGTCTTGGAAAGCAAGTTCACAAAGGTGGGACCTACAGAGTCCGTTTATGCCTCCTCGACGGTGTGGCCTTCGACCGATTCTGAGTATAGCACGACGCATCTTAGAACCCGCGCCTTGGCGCAATCCGCCCCGTGCCGAGAGGGGTTGCGTGTATACTCATGGAAGGGTTGTGAATTCTCAGGAGGGCTTCAAATGAACGCTGCAGTCGTGCATGCTTTCGATGCTCCGCCTCGGTACGAATCATTTTCTGAGCCGGTTGCCTCCAGTGAAGAAGTGATCGTCTCCGTGAGCGCGGCAGGACTTCATCCGATCGTCAAGGCGCTGGCGAGCGGGGCGCACTACGGCTCGACCGGCGGACTGCCGTTGATTCCCGGCATCGATGGCGTGGGACGCTTGAGCGATGGCCGGCGCGTCTACTTTGGTGCCTCGCGTAGTCCCTACGGAACCTTTGCCGAGCGCACCGTCGCGAGACCCGCGATGTGCCTGCCGGTCCCCGAGAGGCTCGATGATGTCACCGTTGCGGCAATTATGAATCCCGGCGTGTCGTCCTGGGCCGCGTTCAAGTTGCGCGCGCAGTTGGCCGCTGGGGAAAACGTTCTAATCCTGGGTGCCACGGGGGTAGCCGGTCGGCTTGCGGTACAGGTTGCGAAGCGTCTGGGGGCCAAGCGAGTGGTTGCCGCCGGTCGCAACCCCGCGTCCCTGAAGGAACTCGAGCGCTTGGGCGCCGACGCGGTCATCTCGCTGAACGTGGGGCCGCAGGACCTTGTCTCCGCTCTGCGCCAAGAGTGGGCGAAGGACAAGATCGACGTCGTGCTGGACTACCTATGGGGAAGTCCGGCGGAGAGGGTGCTGGAGGCTATTTTGCAGAGGGGGTTGCAGCATACAGCGTCGCGCATTCGCTATGTGGAAGTCGGGTCGAGTGCTGGCGCCACAATCTCACTGCCCGCTGCTACGCTGCGCAGTTCCGGACTCGAACTGATGGGCAGCGGACTCGGCAGCGCATCGCTGGAGAGAGTCCTCCACTCGTTGGGGGATTTTCTCGCCGAAGCTGCCCGAGAGGCTTTTCAGGTGAAAACAAGAACCGCTGACCTGCGGGAGGTCGAAGGTCTCTGGAGTGGTGCGGAGGAAGGTGCGCGCCTGGTGTTTCGACCGTCCTGAAATCCAACGGACGCACTGCGAAGCGCTCGTATCTCTGCTACCGGGTCTTAGTTTGGCTCCCTTTTCTGGGTCATCCGGTAACGGTGTATCGCGACGGCCACGCCGGATGGAATACCATCTCCGTCGTCGGACCGGTCCGTGCGGACAACCTCGCCCTTGCAGACGACCTCGCCTCGCACCCTTTCCCCATTTTCGACCGGGGGGAGTTCGAGCCTGAGGTCGAGCGCCGTCGTTGGCTCGAAGGTACGGGCGGCTCGAAACAAAACTCCGGAGCGGCTGACATTTTCGGTGTAAGCCTCAAACCATTCTGGGCTGCGGGGCAGGCGGTAACGAACCGGGATGCGAATTGGGAAACGCCGCGCGCGACCACTGTCTTCTTGCCGTTTTCTTAACATAAGCCATTCCTCCCCAAGGATTTAGCCGCCAGAGGGTCTTCTAATCGCGCGCTGCTGCCCTGCCGATTAACATGGCAATTCAACTGTTGAGATTTTCCTTCTATCAAAGGCGAAGCAAAGTGCAGGGAATAGGGGGCAAGTATTTTGCCAAAAGGCAGGGTTTTACGCAGGGTTTAAAAGATTGAAAATAAATACTTTGCTAACCCAGGGGACCGATGAGTGCAACCGCCGCAGAATAAGATCGTGTACTTTTGACACGCCTCTGTAGAATCTACACTGTAGAAATTATGCACCGGTCGCAACCGCTCCTGCCGATCGCGAAAAGCGGCGCCGCAATGAAGACCGGCTATCTCTTGGTTGTTGCGTCGATGAAGTTGGCGAAATCCTGCTTCATCTTGGCGTGAGCCTTCGAGTCCAGATATACCATATGCCCCGATTCGTACTGGGCGTGCGAGATGTTCTTGCGGAACTCCGGCGACAGGTCGAGATGGTCAAAGGTATACCATGCCGCGAGATAGGGAGTGGCGAGGTCGTAGAACCCTTCCATATTGAGGATCTTCAGATAACGGTCCTTCACGATGGCTTCTCGCAGCGGGGTGGAAGTCTCCATCTCAAACGGATTGCCGCCCCCACGGCCGCCCTGCGGAGCACTAAAGCTCCACTGGAAGAATCCCGACTGCTGCCCTGAGACGTAGTAGGGCATGTCTACTTTGTAATTCAGCTCACGGCGCACATAGTCGTTGAAGACGCTCGTAAAGGGCGGTCCGGTTTCAGCGCTGGAGGGATCAAAGAAGCGGGTGTTCATGAAGCCGTCCGGATCGGGTCCTTTGAAGCGCCCGTCCAGGCGGCCCACGCGGAGCCTCTGATCAGCGAGCAGGAAGTGAGTGAAGGCGCCAACGTCCAGGCGCAGATTCGACCACTCGATCACTTCCTTCGAGATGCCGGTATACCGATTCAGTTCATCGATGATGCTCTGCCGCTGCTCCGGAGTCAGTGTATCGCCGGAAGCCAAGGCTTGAGTGTATTCCCCCAGCGCAAATTGCATCGATTCCTGCCGCGCGCGGTTGGGGTCGGCCATCAGGTCCGGCGGCAGCTTCTTGTGATACCAGGCGATGGAGGTGAACGACGGAAGAAGCATGGGGTACGGCACATCATTGGTGAAGGAAGATTCCAGGGTCTCGAAGTTCAGCACCGTGGAGAGCAGCACGATACCGTTAAAGTTGATGCCACGCTCGTTGAGGTAGCCGGCAAGCCCGGCGGATCGAGTGGTGCCGTAGCTCTCGCCGAAAAGATAGAGCGGCGACAACCAGCGCTCGTAGCGCGAAATATAGATGCGGATAAACTCACCAAAGGCGGCGATATCGCCGCTCATGTTCCAGAACTTGCGCGCCGCAGCCTGGTCCGCCGGCCGGCTGTAACCGGTGCCGATGGCGTCCACCAGCACCAGATCGGTCTTGTCCAGCGGCGTGTTGGGATTGTCCTCGAGACGATAAGGCGACTGCGGCAGCCATCCCTCAGGCTCGAGCACCACCTTGCGCGGCCCGAGCGCTCCCATGTGCAACCAGACGGAGGCGGAGCCGGGCCCACCGTTGTACGCAAAAGTCACGGGACGCGTGGCAGGGTCCGCGCCATCCAGGGTGTACGCTTCAAAGAACATCTCCGCCTCGATCTTGTCCTCGGCGTCCTTGATGGGCAGACGGCCGACTGTGGCCGTGTATTTCAACGCCTTTCCCTCCATGCGAATTTCGTGGTGCGTTACCACGGGAGGAACTTCGGTCATGTCGAAATGGAACGGCCGCATGCCCTCGCCAGGACCACCAGGCTGGGTCGTCTCAGGCTGCGAAGGTGGAGTGGAGGGTTTGGCCTCGCGTTCCTCGCGCTGAGGTCGTTCGGACGGGGTCTGGGTTGGGGTAGCAGCCGTCTGCGCGGAGGATTTCCGGGGCGGTGTCTGTTTGGTCTCCGGAGGAGCACTAGGCTCCTGGGCCAAAATCAGCGCAGGAAGAAACACCATGGCCAGGGCTAAGAGTGTTCGTCTCATAGTTTTCCTTTATCGTCGAAGCTGAAATGCGCCTTGCGGGAAGAAAGGGAATGTACACCTTTTGAACGTGCCTGTCCAGTTTTCCGAGAAAAGTCTGGCTTCGCAGCGCAGACCGTTAACGGCAGCCCGGACAAACTACTCCGTGCTCTTCGTGGCTCCAGGCCTCAACACAGAGAACGCAGAGAGCCTCAGTGGCCTCTGTGTTTAGTCTTTTCCGGCACAGAGAACACGGAGGCGAGGATCAGCTAGCTCCATCGCAGCGGCTCAGTTCAGGCCTTGCAGGAATTCCCGTGGAATCGGACTTCCGGGAGTCTCGCCCTCCCAGAAGATGGTGACAATCCACCAGCGCCGGCCGTCATTCATCAACTGAAAGCTGTTGATCCCGCGCTCGAAGGGCTTCGGGTCGGCGGCGGCGTGGCGCGATTCGTAAGTGCTGAACACCTGCGCAATATCGGCGAAGCGTTCGGTACGACGCGCCACTTCCCGCTCAAAAAAGCCGTGGTTCTGGAAGTACGGGTCGTCGTGCTGGATGTATTCCTCGGGACTGAGCACCACGGTGCGGAGTCCTTCCGGGTGGTTTGGAACCACAGCGGCAAGGCGGGCGCCGGAGACAAACAGAGAGCGAAAGCGGTCCCAGTCTCGCTGCCGGCCGGCGGGTCCGGAGATGCTGTCGTAGGCGGCATGCAGAATGGCGTCGATGGAGCTTACATCCGCCGGATTCGCTGCCGGTGCAGCGGCGGGCTGAGATGCCGGAGTGTGCGAGGAAGGTGAAGCCTGCGATCCGCTCGCTGCGGCTCGCCGCCCGGTCGCGCACATCGTCATCAGCACGGCCGCCGTCAGGATCACAGTTGTAGAACATCGCCTGCCGACTCTCATGCGAAACCTCCCCGCGCAGCTTCACAGTCCCTGTCATTCTGAGCGCAGCGAAGGATCCCTGAAGCTGTCCTTAAATCACTAAGCTGAAGAACAACTGCCGAGATCCTTCGCTTCGCTCAGGATGACAACTATTAATAGGACGCAAATCATACTACACCGGTTAAGGAACTCTCGACTGTCAACTGTTCTACGGCACCAGCATCACCGGAGCGCGCCAAAACGCGGTCTTTGGGCCGGCAGGGTCCAGCACGGTTACCTGGCACACATACTTGCCGGGGGAAAGCTGACGGAGCGGGATGCTAAAGCTGAGCGGCATGGTTTTCACGCGATTATTCATGCCGCCGGTCACTTCAATGGGCGGCGTTTCGAACGCCTTCTTCTCCGCCTGGTAAAAGCTCACAAAGGCGAGCAAGGGCTGAACGCCGGGCAGGCCCTGCTCGTAGGCCTGAAGGTAAACGTAGAGATTCCGGCTTTGACGGAAAACTCGCGTGACGCTGGGGATAAGCTTCTGCCGGTCCTGCACCAACGGGTTAGCCGACTCCTCCTGGTCCTTTTTCTTGAGCGCGTTGTAGATCGCATCTCGCAGATCGACGCGTTGGCTGCTCAGCACCACGGAACTGATGGGGATTCGCTTCTCTTCCTTATTCAAGTTGGGAATGACGAAGTTCGTCTGGTACGTGCCGATCCTCCCGGTTTCATCGTCGCGCGCCAGGAACTTGATGGTGTATTTCCCGGGCAGAATGGTGAATCCGGCGTCGTACTCGATGGGCCGTTTGGCCAACTGTGCCGCCGTGGCGTCGCTCAGCTTGATATTCATCTTGTCGCGCAGGTTGGTGATGGTTGATCCGTACTGGTCCTTGATCTCGCCGATGAAATCCAGAAGGGTGTGCTCGGCGCCGCGGCGCTTGGCCAGGGCCAATTCCCTGCCCGGAATCTTCACCACGATAGGCACGAAGTACTCGGCGCGATTCAATTGGAAATAATCGATCTCCATGGCGATGGTGAGTTCGGTGATCGGGTCCTCGAGCATCAACGCGTCTTCGAGCTGCCGTTCTTTGTCGGCGGGAGTGAACTTGCTGAACTGCTTATCGGCATAGTAGCCCTGGCGATAGTCCAAGCTGGCGGACAAGTCCGTGTTCAGCGAAATCTTCACGCGGCGGAACTTGCCGTCCTGGGCCGCGTTCGTGGTGTAGTAACCCAGAATGTAGTAGCTCGAGGTGGCCTGTTCCGCCTGCACGATACCCTTCGCAAGGTCGTTATAATCGAGCAGTGCCTTGCCCCCCGTATCGCCGGCCAGCGCATAGAGCGTATCCTGCGACTGCTGGAAGTTAGTAGTCAGCGCCAGGGCTGCCGCTCCCGAGTACATCCCAATGTTGCCCTGCGATCCCTGCGTGGCGTCCCCGAGCGGGGCCTCGGCCACCAGACCGCGCGCGTCGATGGGCCAGAACGACACGCCGGCGCGGATGGCCGTGTCGATGGTGGCGTGGAGTTGCGCCTGGTTGTCGAGGCCACTCAGCCTGAGGCCGCTGGCAAAGTAGATCAGTGATTTCTTTTCGTTAATCTGGCCCAGCAACTTCGACGCGGTCTGGAGCGCGGACAACTGGCGGTCCGTATTAAAGACGTTGAACTCGCTGTCATCCTGGCCGAACGCTGCCCCGGTGTCGGCCGTGCCGGCGTCGTCACTCGATAGGCCGAAGCCCTGCCCCTCTCCCACGATCATGGTTGCGAGGATGCTCAACAGCCGGCCGCGGTCGTCGGTGAAATCCTGAAGAACATCCACACCGCCGCCCGCGAATCTGAGGATGGCAACTAAATCCGCCGGCGCCATCTGGGTCATGATGAATCGCTTTGCCGCTTCGAGGGCGCGTATCTGGTCCGCGGGCGGCATGGTCGTCATATCAAAGTAGAGCGCCAGCAGCCGGCGGTCCTTGTATCGGATCTTGCCGGGCGTTTCGGGGGCAATGCGCGTCCGGCTCAACTTATCGTAGATGGTGACGTTCTCGGGCTGGGCGGGAGCAGCGGGGAGCGCGTTGGCAGCCTCCGAGAGTTCCTGGTGCTCGCAAAAAGCAATGGCTTGAGGCGCGCCATTTTCAGTGACCGTGAAGTCTTTGGCAGTTAACCCTTGAATGGGATTCCCTTTCTTGTCCTTCACCACCACCGCTTCCACCACTAACTGCGTGCTGACGCGGATGGTGGCCGTCTCCTTGGCGCCGGCGGGCGCGTTCTGCCCAATCTGCTGCGGGGTGCCAGGAAGCGCGGGCGGCAGGGCAACGAGGAACCCCGCGAAGACTGTCATTCTGAGCGAAGCGAAGAATCCCCGCAGTTCTGTTGAGGTTGGAAACATAGCCCTATCCCTTGGGGAGAAGCCAGTAGTTTTGCGCTTTAGCTCGTCACTCATCACTCGTCACTCGTCACTGCCTTCAAAACCTCACGCGCATGGTGGCCTGCAAACTGCGCATGGCGTTGGCCGCGACCGGCAATCCGAACTGCGTGCTGGTAATGCTCGTGTCCCAGCTTGCAAAAGTAACGTGATTGAGGAAGTTCGTCGAGTCGATCCGAAAGTCCAAGTTGAATCGGCCGTGCAGGCGGAAGGTTCGCCCGATGGAAGCGTTAAAAGTAAATTGAGAAGGGCCGGTAATCGAATCCCTTCCCGCGTTCCCCCATTGGCCGGTCGCGGGTGGTGTGTACGCAGCGGGGTTCAGAAACAAGCCCTGCGGCGCAGCGTAAACAGGCGCGCCCGTGGCATCCGGCCGTATGCTCCCTGTCACACCCGTTCCCGGTACGGCGGCAAGATAGACGGGGGATTCCGGCAACCCGCTGCCCACGGTGATCTGGCTAAGAAAAGTCCACTCCTTGAAGAGCGTTCCTTTCCAGCCGCGCAGTAGTGTTTCGCCGCCCAACCCCATGCCGGTGGTGTATTGAACCTGCACGTTCAGCAGATGCCTTTGATCGAACGTGGAGAGGCCGCGCTCCGCCTCGAGGTCAAGCCAGTTCTGGGCAATGGCAGGGCTGGAGCCGCCCGTGCCCGTCGTCGTTGTCAGGGTCACTTGCGTTCCGCTATTCCCTGGTCCGCCAGAGGGGACGCCGAAGATCTGCGTCGGCATGACTGCTCCCTGGCCCCCCAAGGCGGAATCGTCATCGATGGACTTCGAGTAAGTGTATCGGACTGTCGAGGTGAGCCCGTTGTGCAATCTTCGCCGCAATTGAATCTGCGCAGCCTGGCGAGATGAGTTGCCGTTCGAAGTGAGGTAGGCAAATCCTGTAGGACAACTCGGGCACGGATTCGCAGTTCCGGGTGGAAAGGTGTTGGGGAGAAACTCCTGCACTCCGCGCGTTCCCTTGACCCCTAAATATGTGGCGTTGAGTTGCAACGAACCCGGAAGGTCCCGTTGCAGGGATAATTCCCAGTTTTGCGCGTAACCCACGCGGAAATGCGGATCGACTGCAAACGTGTCAGGAGTAATTGCCGAACACGCAATGAATCCATTCGCCAGTGTAAGCGGGCACGCCGGGCTGTTTTGCACACTCAAACTCTTCGAAAGCGGCGCCTGCTGCGCCATCTGCTGCGCGATGGTTTGATAGACCGAGGTGTCGTAATAAACGCCGTATCCGGCCCGAACCACCAGCGACGAGCCGGCAACGGGGCGCCACGCGACCCCGATGCGCGGCTCGAAACCGCTTTTGTCAGGCTGGATCAGTGAACTCGGATACTTCTGGGCCGTCAGCGGCCCCAGCGGGTCGATTCCCACGACCGGCGCTACGGCCGCAAATCCCGGCGTGATGTCCAGGTTCACCAGGCGTCCATACAATTCCGTAATCGGCGCGCCGTATTCCCAGCGCATCCCCGCATTCAAAGTGAATTCCGGGCTCATTCTCCAATCATCCGTGAAGTACGCGTCGTAAGCGGATTCCCGGAAGTACTTATCCGCATTGCCGAACGCGAGCGAGCTTGTGTCTGGAATCCCCAGCAGGAAGTCCGCAAAATCGTCGCCGCCAATCGCCACGCCGTTCGCGCTTCCCTGCGTGGCCGCGCCCGTAAATGTGAATGTGCCGCGCGGGTTCTGCTGTCCCAGGTAATTGAACTGTTGCCTCCGGAAGTCGCCCCCGAGGGTAATGTTGTGCCGAACCCGGCTCCACAACAGCGAATAAGACCAGGCATCCGTCTGGTTGCGATCGAAAGAGCTTTGCGCGTCGGAAAGCCCCGCCAGTCCACTCGAAAAGACAAGGCTCGGCGGCCCCCAGTTCACGGTCTCTTGGTTGTTCCCCGAGATCCCGGCATCGCCGGAAACGTTTGCGCGATCCGCCCAGTAGGGGTTGCTCTGCGTCGAGAGGCGGCTGAACTGGTAGCCAAGATTCAGAAACAGCCGCGTCCCGAGGTGATGCGACCAGTTGATGCGGCTGGTGAGTCCCAGCACGTCGCTTGTATCGAGAAAGCCGAATAGATTCGGAGTGGCCGTGCGCGCGCTCTGGAAAGCAAAACCGCCATAGAGTTGGTTCTTGGGATTAAGGTACTCGTCGAAACGCGATTGCAAGGCGTCTTGATGGGTGTCCGTGTTGATGGGGACCTGGTAGTTGTACTGGTGCTCTCCGCTGAAGCTGGGCAGCGGATAATAATTCAGCAAGGCTCTCGCCTGAGGGCTGATTTCGGTGGGCGGAATCTTACTGCCGGAGAATGGCAGTCCCGTGGCCGGATTGAAGATTTGGACCGGCTGACCCATAGCGCTCAGCACTTGGGAGAAATCCCCGCCGCGCTCCGCTGCATCCGGCACCAGAGCCGATTGCGTGGTGTCGTCAACATATCGCGTCCACTCATAGCCCACAAAAAAGTTTGGTGCGTGCCGTTCGATGAGATGCGGAATCCTGAGTGGGCCACCCAACGTCGCCACACCCGTGATGCGGTTGTAGGCCGGCTTGGGGGTGTTTTGGCCGCTCAGGGAAAAAGGCCGGGAATCGAGTGCGGAGTTATCGAAAATGAGGCCCAGCCCGCCGTTGTAGAGCCCGCCACCGCGGTTGCGATAATTGCCGAAGGCAAACGCTTGCGCGAATCGCGTAGCGGCGCCGTTCAGCACGCTGCCGTTGATCAGCAAGCCGTCCTCAGCGCGCTGATTGAGTTCGTCGCCGGGGGCTTGGTCGTTTTCATTGTTTTCGTTGATATTTCCGGGGTTATTTTCTCCCTTGTTCCCTGCCTCGCCCTGGCGTTCCTTACCTTCCTCGTTCGCGTGCGCCTTCTCTTCGCCACTTCCGCCGTTGGGCTGTACGGGCACGCCATGGCGTGCCCCTTCCACGGGAGTGGCGCCGGGCGTCACTTCCGCCCCTGACCTTATTTCAGCCTTGATCTGATCAAGCGGCAACAGCCTCAATTCCCATTTCCCCGGCGGCGCATTCGGTCCGATCGACACTTCCTGCTTGAGCGATGCGAAGCCGGTCATCTCCACTTCAATCGTCCATGCTCCATCCGTCAAATCCGGAAACGAGTAGAACCCATCCTGATCTGTAGTCGTGGAGAATTGCCTCGTGCCCTGCGTGGCCTTAACCGTCGCACCCGGAACCGGCAATCCGCCGAAAGTAACTTGCCCGCGATACTCCGCAGCCGCTGCCACGCCGCAGCGTGCGAGCATCGCAAGGCCGATCGCCAGCGGGATGATTCGATTCATTCCGGCGTTAGTCCTCCGTGGGAGTCTTCTCCACGTGGTCGATGACGAACTGCTCCACCGGCGCCTTGCGCTTTTCCAGCTTGAGGCCGAGTTTTTGCACCGAGGCGAAAATCGAGGAGCCTCCACTTGGTTCGGATGCCGCCGAGGCCGGTGAGTTGTTCTCACCCCCGCCGCCCGCTGGGGACATCGGCATGTTTATGCCTGCCTCTCGCGCCGCCGCCTGTGCCATCGCCGTAACTTCCGCGAGTGAAATGTCCAGGGCCACCTGATAGTTGCCCTTGAGGTCAGTCATGTCCACGACTGGGCGGCCGCCTCCCCCGGCAACATGCGTGAGCATTGTCAGCATGTCGGCAAAACCGGCCATAGTTACCATAGTGGATTCCAGGTGCATCGTCTGGGCCTGCGCGTCGACTTTAACCGTCAACTTGCCCTTGGCTCCCATATTCATTGTTTCGGAGCCGTCGGCGTTTCTGGTCATGCGGATCGGCCCTTTTGGACCGTCCATCTGCGTCTCGCCGGGTTTTAACGGAGCGTTCTCGTCGATCGGTTCGGCGGCCGCGGGTGATTCCTTCAGCTTCGGGCCGTCCTTGCCTACCGCTAGTGCAAGCACCGGGTGCTCCTGAGTGTCACGATGAGCTGCCAGCTTGAACCGTTCTGCCAGCAGCGCCTGCAACATTTTGGGAGCGTCATCTTTGGACGCTCCGTCCGGCAGCTTAGCTACAACGTCGAAGCGGTCTGTAGTGATCCATGCCGGGCCAGTGATCTGATACACCTTCACCGTGTACGCGGTGGCGATCAGTTCTTTAAGCGACATGTAGATATACTCCGCTTGCGATGCATTGACATGCGGGCCGAATCTCGGCATCTTTCCGGCTCTAATCTGCTCTGCCAACTTCGCCATATCGACGGGAGGTGAGGGCTTCACTGTAGCCACCTCGAAAGCAGGGTTGCTGGTGGTTGTCTGCCCAAAGACCGCACTGGCTGCCGGAAGCGGGCCGACCGCGAATATAAGTCCGATAATAATTCGCGTCTTCATTGGAACCTCCTTTTGCTTTAGTGCCTGGGTGATGACAACAATCTAATTCTCCGAAGGACGCTCGACGTGGTCGATCGTGAGCACTTCCGCAGGTGCTTTGGTGGCTTCCAGTTTCAACCCAAGCTGTTCCTGAAGCGCCGTGAAGATCGAAGGCCCCGACGCCTCCACCGGGGGCGCACCGTCGGGCGGGGGACCGCCGCCTCCAGGCCCAGGCCCTGCCATCATCATTCCTTCGCCCTGTTCGGGCGTCCACTTGAGCGTCAAGTCATAGTTGCCCTTCAACCCCGTCTTGTCCAGCACCGTGCGGCCCAGTTGTTGCGACAGCATGCTCGCCAGGAACGTGAGAGCAACGCCTTGACCCGTCAGCTCGCCCCTTCCCATGCGCATCATGGGTCCGTGAGGGCGGCCAGCAGGAGGGTTCGGCCCGTCAACTGACGCGTCGAGGGGTTTCGCCGCTTGGAGTTTAGGGCCGTTCTTCGCCACTACCAGCGCGTAGGCGGGCAGTTCCTTTGTTCCTCGCGTCAATTTTAGCTGGAACCGCTCCGCGAGCAGGGACTGGAGCATCGATTCAGCCAACGGCTCCCGTTGCTCGCGAGGGAGCTTTTCCAATTCCTGGGCGATCGAGTCCGGTTCCTTCGCGTCAATATCGTATCTTTCGGTATTGACCCAACTCGGTCCTCCCGAAACCTGAAAGTCCTTCACGTCATACGCCATCGTAATAAGAAACTTTAGCGTCATGCCGGTCGCGTTGAACCGGCCAGGCTGCCACGATACGAAAAAGCGCCTTTCGCCCGAGTGATTCGGCTTGATCGAGGCAACCTCGAAGGAAGCCGAGTAGGGCAGGTTGGACATTGGCGCCGCATCGCCAGTTTGCGTGGCTTGCGCTCGTACTGGCTGGACGCACGAGAGAACGAACAACAGCGGTCCGGCAATGGTAGCGACGCTGATAAACACCGGTCGAGGTGTTGCCGCTGATCTGAACTTGGATGGTCGGCCGAGGTTCATGACTTCTCCTCAATGGAGGATTACGGCCCTCTCCCCTGGGGAGAGGGTGTCCCACGACGGCGTTTTCATCAGCCGTCGCGGGACGGGTGAGGGGTTACTGCCTGAATTCGCAGATAACCGTGCACTCTTTACTTCCTGGTCAGATGCCTTATTTCTGCTTCCGTTTGCCTGCCGCTAATTCTCCGTCGGCCGCTCGATATGCTCGATGACGATGGACTCCACAGGCCCCTTCGTGGGTTTCAATTTCAAACCAAGCTGCTTCTCCAACGCCGTAAAGATCGAAGGCCCAGCAGGTCGTGGCGGTGAGGCCTCGTCGGTTCCAGGAGTGGCTGTCAGGCGCTGTGGTGCATATTGGAGATCGAGGTAATAGCCGCCTTCAAGCCCCGTTCGGTCGAGCACCGGCCGGCCGATTTCCGAGTGCCCCGATAATACATCCGCCATAAAGCCCATTGACCAATAGTAATGCCAGCACGCCATGTCTGTGGGGCACGGCGGCGGTGCCGGCGCGGGCAGGGTCGGGTCGGCTCGATGTGCCGGGTCGTCGGAAGTCTCAAACTTCGTGTGCAGGAACTTGAGACCGCCCTTCGCAATGACCAGCTCGTAAACGGGAAGCTGTTTTGTTTCACGCCTGACCTTCAGCATAAACCGCTCTGCGAGCAGGGACTGAAGCATCAAGAGCATCTGCCCCCGGTACTCGCAAGTCCCATTGAAAAACGAGCCACAACGAAGCCTCGCGAATTTTGCGGCGACGGAGTCCTCCACTTTGGCGTCCACGTCGTATCCGTCATATCCGGATATGCTGCCATACACCCAGTCCGGTCCGCCTGGGATCTCCTTATCACTCAGCATCCTGAAACTGAATTGGCCAAAGTCGCGCCCGTAAGCGATTTTAAGGAGAAATGCGACCGGCTGATTTCTTACAGTGAGCCGGTTGGGCAGAATGTTCAAGTGAGAATTCTCCCTGTCTCGGCACAGCTTAATGGATGCAACCTCGAACGGCGGCGCTCCTTCGCGGGCCGTTTGTACCGATTGCGCCTGCACTCGCACGGTTGTCAAGAAACCGAATATTGGAGCCCCCGCGCCGATGGCAGCCGTAAGCAGTATGAATGCAGTTCTGAATTGGCTTGACTGGCTGGGATTCACAGCCTCACCTCCTTGATAACGGCCGTCATATTAACACGCCCTCGCCCCCCTGTGGAGACTCGCCCTCTCCCTTGGGGAGAGGATGGCCTGCGGCGGCGTTTTCACCAGCCGCCGCGGGACGGGTGAGGGGTTGTTTCTGATGCCAACGCGTGTATATCTCAAAGCGTGATTTTGCCACGTCATGTTTGACGCGCCACTCCGATGTCCGTTTGACCTCAATTATCCGTCGGCGTGTCGAGATGATCAACGACGATGGTTTCCAATCTGATGACCCATAGTTTGGCCCGCAGATCATGTGCTCCGGACCGGCGATCACACATTGGACTTTCTGTCAGCGGACACCGTGTCTCTTGACAAACGCATCCCGATAGGCTAGAATTATTCTCTTCGACGCGGGAGTTCAGGCCTCCCGCGACATTGTGTAGCAATGCTCGTGCCCGCGCCAATCCACCTCCGTGATTCCACCCTTGCATTGCCGCAGTTTGCTGCCGCTATTTCGCCGGACGGGTTCCCAGCCGAGTGCTATCCTTGCGCTGCCGATGATCGTCCTAAAGCTCGGCGCTACGGATTTTGGTGGGCTGGCGCGGACGTTGCTCTTGAACGTCTGCGATGCGCCGAAGGCGCACGCCGCCTGGGTCGCAGCGGATGCCGAACCTGTCCCTTCGGGACATCGCAGACCCCACGCGTCGGGGTCTGCGCCAACCCCGGCGCTATGAGAATTGACGGAACAAAGCGAGAACGTCTATGAAAACAAAGGATCGGCGATGCGATGCCCTGGCATTTCCGCACGGCGCATATCGGCATCTTATTGGGGAAGCGCACTTGGGGCGGGCTGGTGGGATTCTTCGGTCCAGGCGAGTCGCTGATGGATGGAGGTGTGGTGACCGCGCCGAGCCGCGGCTTCTGGACCCCCAGTAACGCCTGGGAAGTGGAGAATCACGGCGTGGCGCCCGACGTCGAGGTCGAGCTTGATCCCAAGGCAGTGCGCGAGGGCCACGACCCGCAACTCGAGAAAGCGGTTGAGGTGGTGCTGTCGGAGCTCGCGAAAAACCCGATTCCCATGCACCACAAGCCGCCTTATCCGAATTACCACCGCGCCGCCGACAGCGCCGCGGCCTCCGCGGGCAACTGAAAGGGCCCTGGCGAAGCTTTGGAGTGCGGCAGCTTGCTACCGCTTTTCCGCCGGCCAGCTTGCTGGCTGTGCTCTGGGCTTCGGACCTAAGAGCCGCGAGCAAGTTCGCGGCGGAAGAAAGCGGCAGCAAGCTGCCGCACTCCAAAGCTTCGTAGGGCTGCGCCAATTTACCTATACCACCACACAAGATGAGATATACTAATATAAATAATATTCTGATACATATATATACACTACAGAGCCGTCCCGCGGGTCATCCTAGTACAGCCCACCGAGGTTCAGCACAATCACGGACACAAGGATCACCACCACCGCCGCGGCCAGCACCCGCCGGGTTGCCGGCGAAGTGGCCCGCCATTCTCCCGTCAGGATGCCGAGGAAGTTCGAGGAGAGGATCATGGAGGTGACAAACAGCGTGTAACCAAGCGATGTTCCGTACTTTCCCACCAGCGTGGCGCCGATGCCGTAGCCCACCATTCCGGAAAGCCAGAGCAAGCCCATGGCGATAGCCAGGCCTGTTTCTCTTGCCGATCCTTGCTTCAGGAAAAGCGGCCAGGTGCCGTTGCGAAACAGCAGCAGGAAACAATAGAGCAGATTGGGAATGAAGCCCGCGCCCAGCACCAGCGCCCACGAAGCGTACGTTGCGGTTACGGGGACAGCGCCGAGTGCCACGGCCTTTTCGAGAATCCTGCCGCTGAAAGCGAAGCCAAGGTTGATGTTCGACCCGAAAATTCCGGTGAAAATGCAGATGGCAAGCCCCGTCATGAAACTCATCGCGGCAGCGCCTGCCGCGGCGCCGGCGGGGGTCTGCTCCTTCTCGCGGCGACGCCCTGCCATTCCATAAAGCACCAGGCCGCCGAAGAGGATCGGCATGCTGATCAGCAGCAGGATGCCGCGCGGCCGCAGCAGATCTGCGGGATCGAGCACCAGCAAGGGCACAAGCGCGCCCGACAGGCACGACAGCCCGGCCACCACCGCGAACGCCAGCGCCATGCCCACGGCGCTGATTCCCAGGCCGAAGGTCACTTGCGCGATGCCCCAGAGAAAACCGAAGATCAGCGGGGCCAGAAGCGCGCGGCTGGAGACGCCGTGATAAACATCTCCGAGGTGCGGCACGAATCCGGCCGCCAACAGCCACGGAATGACCAGCAACGCAGAAGCGGCAAAAACCAGCCAGGTGTTCTCCCATTTCCATTGACGCGTGAACTTCATGGGCAGCGCAAAGCTTCCGTTCAACGCCCCGCTGATGAATATAACTGCCATCCCCAGCCAGAAATGATCGCTCATTCAACACTCCCTTTTGTGCACACTAAAACCAGCCAGTGTGGTGCGGGCGTCTCGCCCGCTGTCGCGGGAGCGTCCCGTTCCCGCGCGGGCAGAGCCTGTCCTGAGCGGAGCGAAGGAATGCCCGCGCCACAGCGGGCGAGACGCCCGCACCACAGCACCTCACGCTTTCCACAGCTCGGTAATCACGGAAAAACCTGTCGGACGAATGACCTCAACCCGAATGGACGCCAGGTTCTCCTGCTGGAAACTCAGCGCGACAGTGGCGGACTGGCCGGGTTCGAGGCGGGGCAACGCGGTTTCGTGCTGCTCCATCGGCAGGCCGTTCTGATCGAAGACAACCCATCGCAGCTTGTAACCCTCCAGCGCGTAGCAGGGAAGCGAGCGGCGCGTCTCCAGCGTTGCCGTCAGCGCGTTCCCGTCCCTCGCCAAGCGGAGCGCCTCGATCGGGCTCGCCTGCTGCCGCAGCGCCTCGAACGAAGTCTTGCGCGCACCATACAAATTCACTACGCCGTGCACGCGTTGCTTCAAAACGCCGATCCCCTTATCCCCCATGTGCGTGCGGTAATCGTTATAACAGAAGAAGATCGCCCCGCCCACGTAAGGATACTGCCGGTAGGATTCGTCGTGCTCCTCGAGGATTCGAATGCGAGTCAAGTCGTTTTCCGGCCGCTCCGCGGTGCACGCGCAAAAGCCGTATTCGGAAATCACAATCGGCTTGTCCGGAAAAGCGCGATGGATCTCCTCCAGGTTCCGCTTCACTTCCGGCACGCCGCCCTTGTACCAGGATTCGTAGTACTCATTCCATTCAATGAAATCCATCAGCCCGGCCACGTCTTTCTGCGGCGTCTCTTCGAGCGAATTCGAGGCGTAGGACCGCAGGCGATCCGGATCGAGCTTCTTTGCCTCGGCGTACATCTGCTTGGCGAACTGGTAGGCGGCGGGACTTTGCCCGCCAATCTCGTTGCACAGCCCCCAGGAGAAAATGCAGGGATGGTTGCGGTCGCGTCGGATCATCTCGCGCAACTGCTCGAGGCCATTCTGCATGATCTCCGGCGAAGGCTGACCGCTCATGTCGCTAAAGGTCGCGCTGCCCCAGGTTGGCACTTCCTCTTGGAGCAGAATCCCATGGCGGTCGCAATAGTCGAGCACGCGCGCGTCTTGCTGCCAATGGACGCGCGTGAAAACGCAATTAAGCTCCTTCAGGTCATCGTGGTCGTGAACAAGCCAGGATTCGGGTTCCGCCATCCCGTGCAGCGGGTTGCTGCCCGCCATGCGCTCGACGCCCATCAGCCAGACGCGCTCGCCGTTGAAATAGAAGCCGCCGTCTTTGACCTCGATTTTGCGCACCCCGAAAGTGGTCGAGCAGGAATGCAACGCCGCACCGTGGTCCGCAATTGTAACCTCCAGCCGGTACAGGTGCGGATGATCGAAATGCCAGAGTCGCGGGTTAGGAAACCTGCGAGGGGGAAGAGCAATCTCGTCGCGCGTCTCAGGCCCCAGCGATGCCATCGACAATCGCTCCGCGCGCAGCGCCACCACCCCCGTATCCTCCTCGACGACCTCGTAACCGATTTCGATCTTCCGGGAAGAGGCACCGGCGTTTCGCACCACGGCACGAATCGCGAGGGTGGCGTTCCCTGCGGCTAAATCAGGCTGGGCGTCGACCTCAACGCCTTCAATGAAAGTCTTCGGGGTGACCAGCAAGCTCACGGGACGAATGATCCCGCCATCCGGCGTCCAGTCATAGGAATTGCCTCGCGGGAGCATGTGCTGGTCGAAAGAATTATCCACTTTGACGATAACCAGGTTGGTTCGGCCCGGGATAACGGCAGCCGCGATGTCGAGGGTGAAGGCCGTGTATCCCTTGCGTAAATGGCTGCCCACCGGCTGCCCATTCACCCACACCACGGCGCTATGGAACACAGCCTCAAATTCGAGCCGAATCATCTTGCCGGACCACGACTCCGGAACCTCGAAGCGGCGCCGATACCACGCCGTGCCCAGGTAGCCGGCCGAGTCCTCGGAGATCTGCCAGGTGTGCGGCACAGTAACTGTTGACCAGCCATTGCGCGAGGCGGTCGGGAGGCGCCAGCCTTGGGCTTCGCCCTCGTTTTTCGGGTCCAAGCGAAATTCCCACTCGCCATCGAGGGGATGATTGATCGTGCGCGGGCAGTCCCCAGCGCCGTCCCGAGGGTCGGCCGTAGCCTGCGGAGCAAGCAGCGGAGCCGCAAGCCCGGCAAGGCCCACCTCTTTAACAAAGTGCCGCCTGGATGAACTCATAAGAAAAGCCCCCTGGTTCGCCCCTCCTTCGTACCGCGTCAAGCAAAGAATCACCACAGTGGGCGCGGAGGAAAGCTCTTCTGTCTTCCTCAGTGAACTCAGCGCCCTCTGTGGTATTAGGGGCGAGTTGCTTCGCGGCGCGCGAAGAAAAGCAGATCCTTCGCCTCGCTCAGGATGACATGTCATTCTGAGCGAAGCGAAGAATCTGCATTTGGTTGCGGTTTTGCCGCGCTGTGGTGAATTCGTTACTTGCCATAAACTGAGGACCGCCAATAGGCTTGGATTCCCCGGTAGCTGTCGTCATCAGGCAGGTTGGCGAGAATGAGCCGCTTCACTTTCAAGTCATCGATCGGGCCTTGAACCTTGTAGACCACCTCGCCGTCGGGCCGAATCAGCAGAGTGTAGGGGTCCGCGCCATTCCAATCCGGATCAAAGGCCGCCATCAAGCCATAGATATCTGTCGCGCCAAAGATGTAGTTCGTGTTGCTGGCGTGTGCCTTGCGAAGCGCCGCGAGAACGCCCTTTTGCTCATCAGGGTAGTTCGTGCTCACCATGATTAAGTCGAAGGGCCGAGCGCGGAACATGCGGTAAATAGTTTCGAGCTTGGCCATCTCGGCGACGCAAGGCCCGCACCAAGTGGCCCAGAAATCGACCAGGAGCAGTTTGTCGGTGCTATTCTTGCGCAAAGCCTTCAACGCGTCCGCGGTGACGGGCTTAACCGTCACGGGCTCAGCTTCGATGCGCCGCATCTCGTCCTCGCGCGATTCTTCCTTGTACATCCACTTGGTCGAACAGCCGACGGCCGGGGTCTTCTCAACCGACACAGGTTTGCCCGCAAGAACCTCATCGAGGGCAACTCGAGCGTCTTTCCGGGTCACCAACGCTTCGCGCGGGTTGTTGTCCACACGCCCCTCATAGCGCAACTTGCGCCCGGCATCGAAGATGAAGAGGTGGGGCGTCGCCGCCGGGCCGTAAGCGCGGGCGACTTTCTGGGTTTCGCCATCGTAGAGATACGGGAAGTTGAAATGCCGATAGGCGGCGCGGATCTTCATTTCCGCCAGCGAATCGCCCAGGTCTGTGTAACCCTGTTCATCCAGAAGGACCGCGTTGGCGTTGTTGGGGTTGATGCCCACAAACGCCACGCCCCGGTTCTGGTACTCGGACACTAGTTGCTTGATTCGGGTCTCATAAAGTTGCGCCGTGGGACAGTGGTTGCACGTGAACATGATCACCAAAATTTTGGCGGAAGCAAAGTCTCGCAAACAATGCACCTTGCCGTCCACCCCCGGCAGGCAAAAGTCAGGCGCGCTGGACCCAATCACCAGTACGGGAGGCGTATCCTCCGCGCCCGCCGCCACTCCGAATGCAAGCGCGAGAAAGAGAAGACAAAGACTAACAAGCTTGTTCAAATGGACCTCCTGCGGGAGAAGCATCTCCCGCGGCGAAACGATTCGCGGTGACGGATTATATCCTAAATGCAGGCACGATTCGTTGCGAGGATACGGAAAGGACCGCTACCAATCCAGGATGGCTCCATCTGCGGCTCGGATGCTGGTGGTCGGCATGGCCTCCGGCTGGAAGGGGTGCTTTCGCGCTTCCTCCTCGTTGACTTCCACACCCAGCCCGGGCTGCTCTGTTTTCAGCCAGTAGCCTTCGCGCGTTTCGAGCGAATGCCGGACCACGTCCCACCGCCAGGGAACATCGGTGAGCATATCCTCCTGGATAAGAAAATTAGGAGTGGAGAGCGCGAAGTGCAGTGCGGCAGCATTTGCAACGGGGCCCAGAGGGTTGTGCGGCGCCACGCCCATATAGTAAACCTCCGCCATAGCCGCAATCTTCTTCCCTTCCAGCAGCCCGCCGCAATGGCACAGATCGGGCTGAATGACGTGGCAAGCTTGCTGTTCGAAGACTTCGCGAAACTGGTGCCGCGTAACCAGCCTTTCCCCCGTCGCGATGGGCACGCGCACGGCCTGCCGCACCTCGCGCAAGGCCGCGACGTTTTCCGGCGGCACGGGCTCCTCGCAGAAAAACGGATAAAACTCGGTCACCGCGTTGATGTACTGAATCGCCATGGCCGGAGAGGTTCGGCCATGAAAGTCAATCATGAGGTCCACCCTGTCGCCCACCGCCCGTCGCAGGCTTTCGATGGCCCGGGCGAACTTCTTCACGCAGGACGCGCTCATCAGAGACTCTGAGTAGGGAACGCAAACTACTTTGATGGCAGTATATCCTTTGGCCACCACCGCCTGCGCCAGGTCGACGAGCGGCGCGGGGTCAAAAGTCTCGTAAACCGATTTCATCTCCCCGCCGCCCAGGTGAGTGTACATGCGCACTCGCTCACGCACCGCGCCGCCCAGCAACTTATAGACGGGAAGGCCCAGGAACTTGCCGACAATATCCCAGCAAGCCTGTTCGATGCCGCTCACGGCGCTCATGCCAATCACGCCCAGCCGCCAGAAAGACTCGCGGTAGAGTTTCTGGTACAAGTATTCGATGCGCGTGGGATCTTCGCCTATCACCAGAGCACTCAGGTCCTCGACGGCCCCCACGACCGCCCTGGTCTTCCATTCGAGCGACGCCTCGCCCCAACCCCACAGGCCTGCCTGGTCGGTCTCCACTTTTACAAACACCCAATTGCGCATTTCGGCGTTGACCACGAGAGTTTTGATCGCAGTGATTTTCATGGCGTCAATCCATCGGGTAGAGGCTATGCGATTTTCGAATTTCGGTTTTCGCGTTCAGGCTCGAAACTCCGGCAGCCTGGCGCCCAGAGCGTCCGGCATCTGGCAACCCATCAGGGAAGCGAGGGTAGGACAAAGGTCGATGTGGTGAATCGGCCTCTCGACGGTCTGCGGCCGCTCCACGGCCGTCCCCAGGCACATCATCCAGGTGGTTCGCGTGCTGGGGTCATTGGCGCGGTGATTGAAAAAGCCGTTGGTGCTCGAGCCGTCAGGATCGCGCCCGAATTCCGGCAGAATCACCAGGGTGGTGCGTCCGCGATACTCGGCGTTCGTCCCGATCTCCTGCCAGAGTTCATAGCACAGCCGGTCGGCCATGTGAATGCCGGCGAGGTGCATCGAATAGGACCCGAAGTGCGCGGCCTCCACATCCGAAAAGATCACCACCAGCAGCGAAGGCGCAAATTTCCGCATGATCTCCCGGCTGATGAAGAAGGTCAGCTCATCGCCGGTGGTAGGGACGCCGGACTGAACGAAGTTTGCCACCGCCGCACGCATCGCCGGCAGCACGCTGGGATCGAGTGTCTGCACGCCGTCGAACACTGTCCAGCCCAGGCCCTCGTAATTGCTGCCCTCGAGGGTCGCCTCGAGTTCTGCCTGCACTTTCGTGGGATCCGCGAAGGTGCGGTTGCGCCCTTCCCGCAAGGCCATCTCCACGGCGGTGATGAGAAGCTGCTTGGGGAAAACCACGTTGGGCCCGAATCGCGGCCCGTAATTGGAAAGCTCGCTCGAACCGATCATGCTGGTAAGGGCTTTATTACTGGCGACGACCCACACCTCGCTTTGCGGAACCCCTAACTGTTTGCGGAAGTACTCAAAAAAGGTCGGCGTGGTCGGGGGGAGCTTGCCCCAGTCGTCCACGCGCTGCCAGTTGCCGGTGAAGATGCTGGAGGTGGCATTGAAGTGGGCGGTCACTCCTTCATTTCGCACTTGCGAGTAGAAGAGGCCTTGCGGCAGGAGATCCTTCGCGAGATGGGGAATGTTCACCAGCCCTTGCGGAGAAAACGTTTCAGCGTGGCGGACCCCGCCGAAGATCACCAGCACGACCTTCTGCGCCGGAGCCTTGTTTCCAACGACCCATTTTCCCCCCAGGCGCTTCTGGAAAACTCCCTCCGCGAGAAGCAGCCCGGCAGCGCGTAAAAACGCGCGCTTCGTCTGGTCCATGGCACACCCCGCCTTTAGGTAAGCTTCTCCGCCGGCTCAAACCAGCCGGCAGCCAGCGCCCTCGCCCGCCACATGCCAACCTAGCAAGAATACTAGGAGCCCGCCGCCGGTCATGTCAAGCGAATGGCCATAAGGGCCGGTAGCGCCTGCGTGGGAGCAGTCGTGGCGGGATTCGGTGGTCTTTACTTCATCCCTTCCAGTATCGAACCCACAATGCCTCCCACCACGCCGCCTTCGACGGATTCCCTATGCTGCTTGGGCATATACTCCATGAGCTTGTGCGCCAGTCTGGAAATGGGCAGGGTTTGCAGCCAGATTCGTCCCGGCCCGGTTAGAGAAGCCAGAAAGATTCCGTCGCCGCCGAAAATCAGGTTCTTGATCCCGGGCACGGTTGTGATCTCGAAGGAAACGGAAGCCTGGAACGCGCCGACGTGCCCTGGATGCACCCGCAGGTTTTCCCCCGGAGCGAGGTCTTTGGTGATCAACTCGCCGGAAAGTTCGATCCAGGCATGCCCCACGCCGCTGACGCGCTGCAGCAGAAAGCCGTCGCCGCCGAAGATTCCCGCTCCCAGCGACTGCTGGAAGCCGACGCTGAGCTGAATCTGCGGCGTCGCGCACAAAAACCCATGCCGGTGAATCAGGTATTCCTGTCCCCCGCCAACTTCGATGGGCACAATATGCCCCGGCAACTTTGTGGCGAAGGAAATTCCGCCCGGAGCGCCCACGGCCCGGTACTCCGTCATGAACAGCGATCCCCCGCCCGCCACGCGCTTCAGCACGCCGAAGATGCCTCCGCCTCCGGCGAACTGTGTGTGCGTCGTCATCTGGATGGAACTTGTCATCCAGGAAAGTTCTCCGGCTTCAGAGATGACGGAGTCGTTGGGGTCAAGCGCAATTTCAAGCACCGGCATGGTGCTGCCGAGGATGCGGGTTTGCATAGCGGACTCCTAAGTTGAATTGCGCGTCCCAACGGTCTTGGGGTGCGCGCTGGGCACTCGATTGAACTTATACCATGAAATCAGTTGTTGACAAGCGGCCTGTACGTTTCATGCCGCCTGTCATTCTGAGCGATGCGAAGGATCTCAGCAGTTTCGTGACACTAGCGTTGGACTTGCACTAATGGTATATAGGATGTAACAGGAGGCTGCCATGCGTGCAGATGGTGCGGAAGTCTCATGGGATGCTGCCAAGTCGAAGTGGCTGGTTCGGATCAAGTCCGGAGAAGAGGTGATTCGGCGGCACTGCGATGCGCCGAAGGGTGCCGACGAAAAGAGCCTTCGCTCGGCTGTCGAGAAAACGCTGAACGATGAAGGCTACGAGACGGATCCGGCTCGAATATTGATCAATGAGAAGTAGCCCTTCCTTCGCGGCGGGGAACCTCTTAGGCGCAGCTAGTTCAGTGTAGCGCGCCCGTGCGTGCTTGGAGTGTGCGAAGCGTGGGCGGCCGCACGCAGAATGCTCACCGCAGGGTCGCGGAGACGCAAAGGAAGCGCCGTCAATCCCCGCGCTTGTACGCCTCTGCGGTGCGATCAGCTTTCCGCCGAGGTAGGATCGATTGTCAATTTCACCTCGGAAATGCGATTCGCCGGAAAGCCTCCCTGTTTCGCGTGCTCTCGAACCATCTCTTCATTGGGTGCGATGTAGACGCAGTAGATCTTGTCGGCAGTGACATAGCTGTGCAGCCACTGAATGCTCGGCCCGAGCTTATTGAGCACGCTGCAAGACTTCTGCGCTACTGCCTGCACCTCGTCCGGCGTCAGGTTTCCCACCCCTGGAATCTCGCGCTCGATCACGTACTTTGGCATGCTTCCTCCTTCTACTTCCACTCCCAGATCTGCGCCTTCGTATTCCCCTGCGAGTCAACGTCATACTCGAACACGGCCGCCACGCTATTCAGCCGCGCCCATTTGGGCGACGCGCTCTGGTAAAAGATGGCTCCGCGATATTTGACCGATCCATCTTTCCCGATCGTGCCCACGCCTTGGCCCACCCAGCTTGCCGCGCCGCCTTCCACGTTCATCACCAGGCCCTGCCCGCTGCCAATCAGGCTGCCGTCCGGCCGCATCGTCGAGGTATACGTGCCCGTGGTCCGATGGCCGACGCCCAGAATCGAGCCTTCCGCATGGAACGAAGTTTCCATCATCGGGCCTGCGCCCTGGCTCGGAAGCACTCGCCGCACCGTCACCTTCCCCATCTCTTCGCCGATCTTATCTCCAAGCATTGTCTCCTCCTGTGAGTGATTTACGCAGACCCGCTCTGAAAATCGTGGCGCGGGCGTCTCGCCCGCGGTCGCGGGAGCGTCCCGCTCCCGCGCACGGGCAGAGCCTGTCCTGAGCGGAGCGAAGGAATGCCCGTGCCACAGCGGGCGGGACGCCCGCGCCACCCGCCTTCTGCGTTACGGACGAGCTTCGAACACCAGGTTGAATGGGGTCTCCGCGGCCCGGCGGAAGCGAGTGAAGCCCGCCTCCGACGCCACCTTGCGGATTTGCTTTTCGCCCGCCTGCGCGCCCAATGCCGCGCCCACCTCCTGCGCCAGCGATGCGGGCGTACAGATCATGGTCGAAGCCGAATAATAGATACGTCCGACCGGATTGTGATTCTCGTGCGCCATGTCGTTGGCGAACGGCTCGACGATCATCCAGCTTCCATCCGGCTTGAGAGTGCTCAGAACGTGCCTGGCCGCCCCCACCGGATCACCCATATCGTGCAAGCAATCGAAGAAAGTCACCAGATCGTAGCCGCCGTTTGAGGGGTAGCTCTTCGAACTGGCCACTTCGAACGTGATCTGGTCAAGCAAGCCGTCCCGTCCGGCCACATGGCGCGCGTATTCAATCGACCCGCTGTGATAGTCGAACCCGTAGAACCGCGATTTGGGAAACGCCTTCGCCATCAGCATGGTCGAGGCGCCGTGCCCGCAGCCTACGTCGGCCACGGTCGCGCCGCGCTTCAAGCGCTCTTCCATCCCCTCGAGTGCGGGAATCCAATTGGCCATCAGATTGGCGGCGTAATTCGGCCGGAAGAATCGCTCCGTCCCGAAGAAGAGGTTTGCGTCGTGCTCATGCCAGCCGACGCCCTCGCCGGTTCGAAATGCTTGCGTGATCTTCGGCTCATCCTTGAAGCAAGCCGAGATGATGTGAAAGGCTCCGGGAATATCCATCGTGGTGAGAGCAAACGCCTGCTCCGCGGGCAGTGTGTACTGGTTGGTCGCGCGGTCGTAAGTGACAAACCCGCTCGCCGCATTCGCGTTCAACCATTCGCGCACGTAACGCTCGGACGTCTGGGTTTTGGCCGCCAGTTCCGCTGGTGTCATCGGCCCAGCGCCGGCCATCGACCGGAAAAGGCCCAACTTATCTCCAATCACAATCAGGGCGGCATGCATTGCCGCGCCCATGTCGCCCACGACCTTTTCCATAAAGGAATTAAGCTTCGCCTCATCGAACCCTGGGCTCATCGCCGGTGTAGCCATGGAAACACCTCCTGAAATTTGAGTGGCGGGAGTGAGGGGCAGAGATTCAGGATCTCTGCCCGGCCCTACGCCCGCACTTCTGGTCCGCATCCAGTTGTAACGCGGCTAGGAGACTCAACTCTAACAGTTTTATTTGGACTTTATGCCCGATTTCTAATCTACTTGCCCCGCAAGCTCCTGTCAAGCGCATTTTGGGACGGGACAAACTGAACTAGATGCATAACAACCCGGTGAAGCCTGAGCTGGTCAGTTCGCCCGGAGATTGGCAGTGGTCAAGCTGGAAGCCTTACTTCCTGCACGACACATCGGTTCTGCGCATGGACCGGGTGGATTGAGCTGCCGTGAGCAGCCTGTCCCTTCGGGACATCGCAGACCTCAAAAGACGGAGGTCTGCGCCAGCCCGCGAACTACATTTTTCACTTGACAAATTCAGGCACCTATGGTAGCCTATAATCGTGGTCAATTCAGGGACACATTGTCGTAGACAAGCGCCGAAGGCGCGGCCAAGCCCGAGGAAAGCGGGATGCTCCCGGCACCCCGGGAAAACAGAGAGTCGAAATAAACAAAAAATGATACGATCGAAGCCAGTATGTCTTTGAAAACAAACAACGGTGTACCGAAAACGAGCTCAAGACCAACTGAAAATCAGGGTGAGTTGGTTGCCCAGTGTGTGCTTTTCAGGCAGAATTCGGCCTTCCTGACGCCTCCCTCCTCTTGCCGGTGGGCTCGCGGACGGAATACGGTCGGCTTCGAAAGCGCCCGGGCGGGGGAAATCCGGAGGATCGCGCGAAAACACAAAAATAGTGGGAACGAACTCAATAAGTGGCTTAAAATAAATGATATACATTTTTTGATGGTGCAAATGATGCGAGCTTTGGGTGCGGATTCGCAGTGATCGGACGCTCGAAAGAGCAAAAGCAGCGCAGCCTGGGCAAAAACGAAGCCAAGACGCCCGAGCGGTACGGCAGGGCGGGCAGCGACAAAAAGTCGGCTAGACCTCAATCCATAGACAACGTTCGGGTGAACCACGCGGACGTAAGGGCGAGGCGGCGCCTCGCCCCTACACGCAGCATCCTCCGCGCGAAAGAGGAGAAATCTCGATGGCTACTCTCAAGTCCGTCATGGCGGAACTGAGCAGCAAGGGCAGTGAGAAGACGCGCAGCATTTATGCGCGTCACGGCAATCACGCCAGGCAGATGTTCGGAGTGAGCGTGGCAAATCTTAAGGAGATCGCAAAGACCATCAAGGGGCAACAGGCTCTGGCTTGCCAGCTTTATGAGACCGGAAATATGGATGCCATGTACCTCGCCGGCATGGTGGCCGACGGGTCGCAGATGCCCAAGCAGCAGTTGCAAGCTTGGGCGGAAGGTGCGTCGGGGGTGCCCATGGTTTCGGAATACACCGTGCCGTGGGTGGCGGTGGAGAATCCGCAGGCTCGCGATCTGGCGAGGGAGTGGATGGCGTCCAACAACGAGAATGTGGCCGCGTCAGGATGGTGCACTTATTCCGGACTCGTCGCCACAAAAGCGGATGCGCTTTTGGATCTTGCGGAAATCGAGAGATTACTCGCGACCATCGTCAAGGAGATCCATACGGCGCCAAACCGGGTTCGATCTGCAATGAATGGGTTTGTCATCGCGGTGGGGACGTATGCGAAACCCTTGCTGAAACAAGCGAAGGCGGCCGCTCAGAAGATAGGCGAGGTTTCCGTGGATGTCGGCGACACGGCCTGCAAAGTGCCTCTGGCGAGTGCGTACATCGCCAAGAACGAGGCTGCCGGCCGCGTGGGAAAGAAGCGGGAGACGATCCGATGCTAGTGCCCGATTGCCGCCCAACGGATGTCAGTTGGCGGGGCGGGCTTGCCGGCGCGTGGGACGAAACAGCGATTTCGAATTCGAGATTCCAGATTTCAGATGCCCTGGGTCTTGACTCTTGACTCTCGACTTTCGACTCTTGACTCTCGACTCTCGACTTTCCCTAGGATCGCCGGTACGGGCCGCCTAACACCTCTCGCACCTTGCGAGCCAAGGCCTCAGGGGTAAAAGGCTTTTGCAGGAATGCCCCGCCGGCATCCAACCCGCCCGGATAGAAAACGGAGTTATCCGCGTAGCCGGAAATGTACAGCACTTTGAGTTGCGGGCGCTGCTCCAGCAGCCGGCGGGCCAACTCGCGTCCGTTCATCTGCGGCATCACCACGTCGGTCACCAGCAAATCGATCTTGCCCGCGAACAGCTCAGATAGCTCCAGCGCCTCTTCCCCGCGGCTGGCCTCCAATACTTTGTAGCCATTCTCGCGCAACACATTGCGCACCAGTTCGCGGACGGAGTCGTCGTCCTCCGCCAGCAGCAGCGTCTCTGTGCCGCGTTGGGCATCGGCTCGCCCACGGCCGGAACTCGGATCGTCAACCTCAACCGCGGTGCGGGGCAAGTAAATCTTGAAGGTCGCGCCCTTCCCCACGTCGCTGTAAACCCAGATGTATCCTCCGCTCTGCTTGACGATGCCGTAAACCATGGCCAGCCCGAGGCCGGTGCCTTTTCCAATCTCCTTAGTGGTGAAGAAAGGCTCGAAGATGCGGGCTTGTGTTTCGGCGTCCATCCCGACGCCCGTATCGCTGAACGTCAGCAGAACGTAAGGCCCCGGCTTGAGGGGAAAGTGGGCCTGCGCAGAAGCCGCATCCATTTTCACATTCGCGGTCTCGATGGTGACCACCCCGCCCTCCGGCATGGCGTCGCGCGCGTTGACCGCCAGGTTCAACAGCACCTGCTCGAGTTGCCCCGGGTCAGCCATGATGGGCCACAAACTCTCGCCCAGAGCGGTGACCAGGTCGATGTCCTCTCCGATCAGCCGCTTCAGCATTTTCTGGATGTTGGAGACCACGGAGTTCAGGTCCAGCACCCGGGGCGCCAGCACCTGCTGCCGGCTGAAGGCGAGAAGTTGGCGCGTCAGCGAGGCGGCCCGGCCCGAGGCGCTCCTGATCTCTTCGACGTACCCGCGCAACGGTTCGATAATGCCGGGGTGCTCGATCAGAAGCCCGCTGTACCCGCTGATAATCGTCAGCATGTTATTGAAGTCGTGCGCCACGCCGCCCGCCAGCCTGCCCACCGCCTCCATTTTCTGCGCCTGGCGTAGCTGCTGCTCGAGGCGCTTTCGTTCTGTCACCTCCGCCTTAATGGCAATGAAATGCGTGATCTCACCGCGCTGGTCCCGCACCGGCGTGATGGTCATATGCTCGTTGTAAAGACTCCCATCCCCGCGGCGGTTGATGATTTCGTCCTGCCAGATTTCACCGCCCAGGATGGTAGTCCAGAGCCGTTTGTAGAAAGCCTCGTTTTGCTTTCCGGACTTGAGAATGCGCGGGTTCTTACCCAGGGCTTCCGCGCGCGAGTACCCGGAGACGCGGCAAAAGGCGGGATTGACGTACTGGATGGTGCCTTTGGCGTCGGTGATGAAGATCCCCTCTGCGGATTGTTCGATGGCGGTGATCAGCAGGGTTCTTTCCGCCTCCGCCGATTTTTCCTTGGTGGAATCGATCGCCACACCTCGAAGGTGGATGGGGCGCCGCTCCGCGTCCAACACCACATGCGTGGTATCGTGGAGCCAAACCAGGTGGCTGTCCGCCGCGACCATCCTGTATTCAAGACTGTGATCCCGGCCCTCCCCCATTGCCTGCCGCCGCGCCGCCACAACCTGCTCGCGATCGAGCGGATGAAGATGCCGCTCCCAGAAACCCGGTTCGTTCAGCCATTGCTCGACAGGGTAGCCCAGGATTTGTTCAGCTCGCTGGCTCACGAAAGTGAATTGATGGGTCTGCGGTTCGGCTTCCCACACAATCGCATCGATGCTCTGAACCAGTTCCCGCAAGCGGCGCTCCGAAGCCTCGGCGGCCGTCCGCAAGCGTTCGCTCTCCGTCTGGTCCTCGACGGTCAGCAACAGGCGGCCTTTGCCCTGCCCATTGGAGATCTGGGTCAGACCAAGCCGGGCAGGCCGAGTTCCCATACCACCTAACGCGGCGAGGTTCAGAAGCACATCGTGCGGTTCGGCGCCAAGCTCTGTAGCCCCCATCAGACGGCGGGGCGGCCCCTCTGCCTGGATCACCTCCGGCAAGGGGCGTCCGATCACTTTCTCGGGACGCACGTGAAATCCCTCGAGAAAACTCCGGTTGGCGGAAAGTACGTTCAGGTCGGGAGAGAGCATCAATAGGCCCACCGGGACGTTGTCCACCATTTCCTGCGCAAACGCCTGGAGAGCGAGGATGGCCTGCTGGTGCGCCACCCTTTCTTCCAGAGCGCGGCCCAGCGTCGCGCGACGGTATCCAATCAAGAGGTAGGCGTAAACGAGGATGATCAACGCCCCCACCAACGCTTCGAGCCGGGCTCGGGTGGAGAAATCCTCCAGCGCTTCTTGCCGGTCGATTTTTCTCACCAGTATCCAATCGGTTAGAGGGATGGGCAGCACGGCGCTCAGAACGCGAACGCCACGGTAGTCCACTCTTTCGCCGCTCAGCGATTTTCCCACTCGCCCGGCATCGGACGCGGGAACTGTCAGGGGACCTTGCCGAGTACCCTGCGGAGGTGCTGCGCCGCGCAGTGGCGAGAGATAAACCAACTCGTTTCCCTGGCGTTCCAGGAGCACCGTTTCGCCGCTGCGCGTGGGTACGCTTTCCACCATCAGCAGCGGAAACAACCCCTTTCGGGGGTCGATTTGCAAGACCAGCAAGCCCAGGGCGGAGGACGGAGACGGGGCTTCTGCCTTGGAACGAGCGCCGGGAAAAACCGGCGAAAGAAAATAGACATAACTACGGGCCCGCGTCTGCCCCAAGGCGCCAACCCAAAATGCGTGGCCCTGCGACACCTGTCTGGCCCGTTCGATTACTGCGGGCGCCATACTTTCCGAGGTCGCGGATCGCGCCTCAACTCGTCCCTCGATACTGATCAGGTAAATCGCCGCATAGCCATGCGTGAAGGCGACCTGGTCCATGAATGCCGAAAGATGACCAACCTCCTCCGCTCGGAGGGCGCCTGTCAATCCGGACTCCTCAACGGGCCAGAGCAATCGTTGAACGGAGGGGTACAATGAAAGCAACTCGGCGTCCGCGCGGCGTTCCCCTAGCCAGTTTGATATCAAACGCGCGCGGTCGCCGGCAATGGTCGACTGTTGATCCTGCCAGTAGGCAATGGTCGCTTTTCGATTCTCCAGAATGTGAAATCCAGTTAGGGCCGAAACGATCACGGCTCCGGCAGCGAACGCCAGGAGGTAATGCCAAAGATGGCCGCGCAATTCATCGGACGGTTCCGCGAGGTGCGGTGGGAACTCGACGGTCGTGCTGCCGGCTGCGGGAGTTTCCGTACTTAGAGGACTCATGTACAATCTCGTCAATCGCCAGAATGATACCACCTTGCAATAGAATTGCCAGTCAAAAGGCAGGCGTCAGAATCTCGCGGTTGACGGAATCGATGTCCTCGGGGTATCTTGCACGCTTGCATTTTCCTGTTGCGGAGAACCAAGGGGCCAGCGGCTGGATCGTTTCTACGAAAGCTGGTCGGGTCTTCAGACTCCCGACTCCTGTCTCCTGACTTCTTCTATTTGCGGAGGTTTTTCCCATGGATCTGCACCACGTAATTGAAGCCCAGCAATTCGACGTGTCTACAATTTCGCGCCTCATTCAAATCACGCAAGCTATGGAGAAAGTCGTCTCGGGTGGCGGGACTTCACAATTCCGCGGACGAATCATGGCCACACTTTTCTATGAGCCATCAACGCGCACCCGCTTCTCTTTTGAAGCGGCGATGCACCGCCTCGGGGGGAGCGTGGTTTCAACGGAGAACGCCGCCGAATTCTCTTCAGTTGCCAAGGGTGAAACACTCGAGGATACGATTCGCATTTTGAACGGTTACGCCGATGTCCTGGTGGTTCGTCATCACGAGGTCGGTTCGGCCAAACTCGCGGCGTCCGTATCACGCATCCCGGTCATTAACGCCGGAGACGGGGCCGGTCAGCACCCCACACAGGCTCTGCTGGACCTCTACACCATCCATAAAGAGATCGGCTCGATTGACGGCTTGCGGATCGCCATGGTGGGAGACTTGGCGCAGGGCCGCACCGTTCGCTCGCTGGCCTATTTATTGAGTAAGTATCAGGATGTACGCATTTACTTCGTTGCTCCACCTCTCTTGAAAATGAAAGAAGATATCCTCGGCCATTTGCGCGAAAAAGGCATCTGGTACACGGAAGAAACCGACCTCGAAAGAGTGCTTCCTGAGGTGAATGTGGTCTACCAGACGCGGATTCAAAAGGAGCGCTTCGGTGACCGCATTGCCGACTACGAGCAATGCCGAGGCGTGTACTTGATCACTTCGGAATCCCTGCGACTGATGAAAGCCGACGCTATCGTCATGCATCCGCTTCCCCGCCTCGACGAGATCGCCAAGGAAGTTGACAGCGATCCGCGGGCTGCTTACTTCCGCCAAGCGCAAAACGGCGTGTGCGTCCGGATGGCCCTGCTGACCATGGTGTTGGGATAGTGGGCACAAACGCTTCCTGGTCCGCGGTAGAGATCCTCCCCCTTGTGGAGCGGCACCTTAACTCTCTGATCACATTGGCGTCCGAGTTAGCGGCTTAGCGCCCGGTCTCGCTTGGGCAGGTACCGGCCGCTCAGGCGCGATGCCCGCTCTTGCCCAGAATCCGCGGGCACATCGGATACCGAGCATTGAAGCCAAACTCAATCCGACGGTACTCCCCCAGCACAACCTCCGTACCGGTACCACAGTGCCCTTGTCGACGCAGAGCAAGGCGGCGAAAATTACCATCTAGGTTATGGCTGTGAACAGTATTTGCAAAACACGTAATGAAAGAGGGTGAACTTATGTTGATTGGTACGCGCCTGCGCAAGCTTCGTGAGCAAAAGCAATTGTCGCAAGGGGATATCGAGGAGCGCACGGGGTTACTGCGTTGCTACGTGTCCCGAGTCGAAAACGGTCACACTGTTCCTTCGCTGGAGACCCTGGAGCGATTTGCAGGGGTTCTCGATGTTCCGCTGTACCAGCTCTTTTTTTCCGGGGACGAGGCTCCCCCAACTCCGAACCTTACGCCGCGGAGGACGCTGGACGAATTGACAGGGGACAATGGCGATAAGGGAATAGACGCTCAGTTCCTGTTGAAGCTTCGAAACCTCTTGGGTCGGCTTGCCGAGCCCGATAGAGATGTCATCTTAAGCCTGGCCAAGAGATTAGCCATGCGTTAAGGGAGTCCCTCGGGCAATTCGGAACTCCCCGCCCGCATGCCGATTGATTCCGTCCAGGTCGGACGCTCGTCTCCATACCGACCAGACCGGGGACGTTACTGCGGAATCAAAACCACGTTCTCGTCTGCGGCTTCCTTTGGCGTCGCCTTGGCAGGAACCTTTCCACCTAGAGCCCGAAGGTAGTTGACCACATTCCACATCTGCGGTTCGGGCATGCGGCCTTTTTGGCTGGGCATAGGTTCCTTACCGGTGGCCACGATGGCAAAAAGTTCGCCGTCGGTGCGCTTGGACAAAGAGTCCGCCTGCGTCAAATCAGGCAACGTTAACGACATTTCTTTGGCCAAGTCGCCTTTGCCGTCTCCCTTTTCTCCATGGCACAACGCGCACTGATATTTGAAAACCTTCTTGCCGCGATCTACTGAGGCATCGGTAAATCTAACCGGGTTTTTCTTGGCTGCGTCTTCGGGCGATATTGCGTAGTTGTGCGGTGAGGGGGCAGCAGTTGCTTGTGAACTCGAGGCGGCGGGAGCTTGTGCTTCGTCTTTTTTCTCTTGCGCCAGGAAGCTTCCTGCAACCAGAAAAATTACTGCTGCTGCCAATAATATCTTTAGTTTCATAGGCATCGCGCACTCCACGATGGCTCACGTCGGGTAAGCCGTGCGACAAGGCATAGTCGACCTTGCCGGTTCATTTGAGCCACCTGTTTTGACACAGAGCAATTTCCGGGCCCAAGCGCGTGGACTAAACAGAAAGAAGATGCGGGAGGGGCACTTCGAATTCTGGCGAAATGCCCCCGGCATGGAAGGTGCGAGCAGTTGGTCTTGCGGGAAATATTACAACGTGCAAATTGGTCATCGGCTCTTGCATTAAACAGAGTTGGCAAGCCTCCCTGTGGTCCGGAAGGCTCGCTGTTAGGTAAGGCAAGAATGATGCCAATCTCTACCTTCGAATGCCTTTGCAATTCAATGAGTTACAAGTTTGGCAACACCAAGGCGGAGCGACAACTATGGCAGACTTGCATTCCGAGTGTAGAAATTTCCAAGACCCACCGCGTGAGTTGAGAGGCCAGGAGGAGATCACCCCTCTTCCCAGCGCTTAAAGAGCTCGCACTATGGACAAATAGATCGTCCCTCTTCTCCGCGTTGCCGCATCGGGAAAACCTTCGCGGTGGCCTTCCGAATCAGCCATAACTCCTCCGCTAAGTCACCTGCCGGCTTGTTTTATTGTAAAAGATGGAGTGCATGCCCGGATCGTTGGGCTATTCAGGAAGGACACCCACAGGCAGGCCAAGCGCAGGGGAGAGAGGAATCGGCAAACTTTCCCCTTCGACGCGATTCCGGCCTTTCTCCTTGGCGCGATAGAGGGCCTTATCAGCCGCAGAGAGGAGGACCTCCATGTCCGGCGGTTTCAGTTGGTGCGAGGTCGCTACGCCCACGCTGACCGTGGCATTGATGGGGTCGTCTTTGACTGCTATGGGCTGAGAACTGACTACTGTACGGAGCCGCTCTGCTTGGGCTAGGCCGGGCGCTACGTCGCAGCCGGGGGCCACCACCAGGAATTCCTCTCCCCCAAACCGCCCCACATGATCATAGGTGCGAATGGATGCCCGCAGCCTCCTGGACACTTCGCAGAGGACTCCGTCTCCAGCCGGATGCCCAAATTTGTCGTTCACGGACTTGAAGTGATCAATGTCAATCATCATCACCGTGAGGGGTTTTT
>Ga0326728_10003971_pt1 | contig 44622 bp, 34 predicted proteins | sample MB3enrmetagenome_FD_207602 | JGI IMG/M metagenome (GOLD analysis project Ga0326728, IMG submission 207602) | Lab enriched peat soil microbial communities from McLean, Ithaca, NY, United States - MB31MN | ecosystem: Environmental > Terrestrial > Soil > Wetlands > Peat | place: USA: New York...
AACCATGCGCTTCTATCTTGCCCAGTACTTTCTGCTGCTGCTGGTGCTGGTCGCCCTGCTGAGCCTGCTGCTGGCCTGGTACATCTATCAGTGGATGGCATGGCATGCGCAGGAGCGGGTGAGGCTGAGATCGAAGAACTAGCCGCGCATCGCAGGCGCGCCTATCCGGAGGCTTCCATGCGGCTTGCGATAAGGTCTCCGAAGCAGAGACCTGGGGGAGCAAAAATCCGCGTAGAAGTATCTTGGCGGCACAATCATCGGGTTATAATGACTCCAATTTACCAAAGCACTGGGTGCTTTCCATGAACGCTGCGTCCATTAAGCCCTGCCGTTTGCCTGGCGTGTTTAGGCTGGTGTTTTCCTGCCTGGCTGGCTTTGCTCTGCTGGCAGGTTTCGGAACGAAGAGTCTCTTGTGGGCGCAGGCTGGTTCGTCCAGCTCTTCCGAGCCTGTATTCAGTGCGCCTGCTCCGAGCGACAGTCCGGTAGTGACCGGCAAGCCGTATGATGCGGCGGGGATGCAGCATACAAAGCGGGCGCTGGCCGACGGCACTGTGACCACGCACGACTACTCGCTCCGGGAAGCGCGCGACAGCAGCGGGCGGATGCTGATTGAGCTCCAGACCGAGCTGGCCAAGACGGCGACCCGGCCGGCGGTTCAATATGTCCTGGACACGCTCTTCGATCCGGCGGCCCGAACGCTTTTGACCTGGTCGAGCCTGAACAAGACCGGCACCCTCATTCATCTTCCGCCTCTGCCTGTTGTGAGCGCGAAGGGAGCCCCTGCCAGCGCCAACGATGGATCGGTTCCGCTGGGGCATCGCATGATCGCCGGGCTGCTGTGCACGGGGCATAGCGTTCGGAAGGAGATTGCCGCCGGGACCATGGGCAATGCCGAATCGATTACAACGCGGCATGAGTGGTGGATCGACGACGCGCTGCGCGTCAGACCTCTGGAGATTACCGACGACCCCCAGCACGGCGAGCTGACCAAGGAGCTTACTGAGGTCAAAACGGTTGAGCCGGACCCGGCGCGGTTTCATCTGCCCTCGGGTTACACGGTCAACGAGGTGAAAGCGACCGGTTCGAACCCAAGCAGCGCGCTGAACTTGGCGCCGCCGCTGGACCTTGAGAATGCGCCGCCGCTGTCGCGGGAGGATGCGATCGCGAAGCTGGCGTCGCCGACGCGGAGCGAGCAACTTGCGGGCGCGGCGGTGTTGGTGAAGCAGGCGCAGAGCAGCCCCGACGCGGCCGTGAAGCGCGACGCGGCTTACCGGATTGCCCGGTTCGGCATTGGGCTGGCCGAGGCGCATGTGCTGGCCGATGCCGCCGTCAAGAGTGCGGAGTCGGATTGCGCCACACCATCGACTCCACTGGCGCGGACGGTGGACTTTTCGCATGTGGTCGTCCTGGCGCGCTATTGGGATACGCTCGGCTACGTGTACTACCGAGAGGGCGACTCGATGACGGCAAAGAGCTATATCGAGAGCGCATGGAAGCTCGATGCGCAGGCCGCCTACGGCTCTCATCTGTCGGTGTTTGCCTCCGAAGCGGGGGACAACCAGGAAGCCGCGCGCATTCTGCGGGCCGCGAGCCAGGCGCCGGGAAACGACGAGTTGAAGGGAGACCTCCAACTGCGGGCTAAGGCGCTCGGTGGAGTTTCGGGGAGCGCGGGAGAGTCCGCGGAGCCGGGAGAGACGCTCGCCAATGCAACGCAGATCGAAGGCACTGCGCTCTTTGAAGTCACGTATTCGGCCGGCGCGAAGATCCCCGAGGTGGCCTTTGTGAGCGGAGCGGATACATTGCGGGCACTCATCCCGTCACTCGCCCAGGAGCAGTCCGCGAGCTTTGTTCTGCCCGATACCGGACCAGAACGCGTGGTGCGCCGCGTGCAGGCAGTCTGCGGGGCGCAAGCGGACTCCAATGCGGGCTGCCGCATTCACGCATTTACAGCCACCCAGGCACGAACCCTTGCTCAGATGCATTGAGGACGCGCGACAGCGTTGCATGAACTCGTGAGGATCAAGAACTATCCTCACGAAACTGGCTTTCCTATCTCGCCAGTCCGTACCGGCCCCACAGCCCTCGGGATCGATGCAATGCACAGGGACGTACCTTATCGGTAGCTGCTTTCCCTGCCCCGTTCGGTGTACGCTCAAAGTATGGAATTCCGCATCGTCGATCTCGAAAGAGAGCCTATCGATTACGACCTCGGGCTCGATCCCGGAGCCATCGACTTTGGCGAAGAGACCGAGCAGGTGGGCCCGCTCGCCGCCTCCGGCCGCGCCGAAGTCATCCACGAACACCGCGGGCCAAAGGACATCGTCGCCGATATCCGTCTCAAAGGCCGGTACGCCGGCCGCTTCGTCGTCCCCTGCGCCCGCTGCGTCGAACCCGTCGAATTGCCCCTCGAAGCCGACTACGACCTCATCTTCCGCCCCATCGGCGCGGACACCGATCCCCCGGAGCGCTCCATTACCGCGCCCGAGACCGAAATCGGTTATTATCATAAAGACAGTCTTGCGCTTGAGGATGTTCTGCGGGAACAGGTTCTTTTGGCCCTGCCCGCCCGAACGCTCTGCAAGCACGATTGCAAAGGACTTTGCCCGCGCTGCGGTGCAAACCGGAATCAGCAGGCTTGCGGCTGCGATGTGGGTCCCAGCGACCCCCGCTGGGAGGCGCTGGCAGGGTTGAGTAACCGGATTAAGTCCTGAAAAATCAGCTCCCTGGCACTGACGCCAGCCCGCGCTCCGGCCGGGACCGGTAATACAGGCTTGCCACCGGGAGCCAACTGAGAGGAAGTACCATGCCGAATCCGAAGAGGCGCCACTCGACGCGCCGCACCGCACTCCGTCGCGCCCACGATTTTCTCACCGCCGTTGGCCTCTCCGAGTGCCCCAGTTGCCACGAGAAGAAGCTTCCCCACCGTGCCTGTCCCAAGTGCGGAGCCTACAAGGGCCGCGCTGTTCTGGACATCAAGGAAGCCGAGAAGTAGACTTGGGCCTGCCCCGTTTTAGGTTAGCCCATGCTCATTGATATTGCGCTAGACGCCGTAGGCACCGACAAAGCCCCTGAACCTGAGATCAAGGGTGCCATCCACGCATGCCGCGCTCTGCCCGTGCGGGTCCACCTGGTGGGCCCCGAGGCGGAGCTTCGCACGCTTCTCAACCAGCACCTGAAGGGCGAAGACCTGCCCATCGTCATCCACAACGCGACCGAGAGGATCGCAATGGATGAGAAGGCCGCCAGCTCCGTCCGCTCCAAGCGCGACAGCTCCATGCGTGTCGGCCTCAAACTGGTCCGCGAGGGCGAGTGCGCCGGCTTCTTCACCGCCGGCAACACCGGCGCGGCCATGGCCACTGCCAAAATGGTTCTCGGCGGGCTGCCCGGCGTCGACCGACCCGCTCTCGCAACCCCCATGCCCACCCCAAAGGGCAACCCCTGCGTCCTGCTCGACGTGGGCGCAACTGTGGACTGCAAGGCCCGCAACCTGGCCCAGTTTGCCGTCATGGGAGAGGTCTACGCCCGCAGCGTTCTCAAGATCTCCAACCCCCGGGTCGGCCTGCTCTCCATCGGCGAGGAAGAGACCAAGGGCAACGAGCTCACCCACGAGGCCTTCGCCCTCATCAAGGAACTGCCCCTCAACTTTATCGGCAACGTCGAGGGCCGCGACATCTACAACGGCAACGCCGACGTCATCGTCTGCGACGGCTTCGTAGGCAACGTCGCCCTCAAAACCAGCGAGGGAGTGGCCCGATTCGTCCGCGATGTGCTGCGTGAATCCCTTACCCGCACCATCAAGGCCAAGGTAGGCGCTCTGCTCTCCCGCCAGGCCTTCAATGACTTCCGTCGCCGCCTCGACTACACGGAGTACGGCGGAGCCCCGCTGCTGGGCGTCCGCGGCGTCTGCGTCATCGGCCACGGCTCCTCTAACGACCGCGCTATCTACAACGGCATCCGCGTGGCCGCCGAGTTCGCCCGCTCCGGGGCCAACCAGCGCATCGAGGACGAGATCGCCAGCCGCCCCAGGCACAGCGAAGATCCCGCGCACGCCGGATAGGCAGAACCGCACTTCAACCGGGATTCGCCGCTACCGTCCTGGCCCGTCGCGGTTTTCAACTCCGGCGCTTCGATCAGGGTCTCTCCCGGTCAGCCGCCTCGGCAAATCCACTGTCCCATCCGCCCTCGCCACGCAACTTCGCAATCTCATCCTTTGCCATCGCCTGGGCGCGCACGTAGTCTGGCTTGCCGATCCGGTTCAGCGGCATCTGGCCCGGCTCCAGAACCATCCAGTGCCGCGGCCGCATGTAGGCGGCCAGCGCGCGCGCATGACGGTCGAGTTCCCTGGCCTTCAGCGCCGCCCCCGGCCGCTTTTCAACCAGCGCCACCACCGCCTCTGAAGCCACCTTGTGATCAACCCCGACCACCACGCAGCTTGCTACCTGTTCGGCCAGCGCGCAGATGTGCTCCTCCACGTCGCCGGGAAAGATCTGGTAGCTGAACGACTTAATCACCCACTTCTCACGGCCTGTAAGGTGCAGCCCGCTGCCATCCATGAATCCCAAATCGCCGGTATAGAGAAACCCATCGCTTGAGATCGTCTTCGCCGTAGCCGCTGCGTCGCCCACGTAGCCCAGAAACGTCTGCGGCCCGCGAAAGCACACGTGCCCCACCGTGCCCTGAGCCAGCGCCTCGCCTGCTCTGCCGTCCTCACCCATGGGTTGGCGGATCGTGCACGAATACACAGGCATCGCAACTCCCAAACCACCGGCAAGACTCTCCCAGTCCCCAGCGCCCGCAAGCGCATAAGTACAGAAGCCCGAAGCCTCGGTCAGCCCCAGCCCGGTGCCGATGACCGGCGCCATCGTCGCCATCCGCTCCAAAAATGGCTTCGGCACCGCATTGCCCCCGTAGACTACATATTCGAGGCTGGAAAGATCCATCCGGTCGTAGTCCTTCACCATCCACTCCAACTGAAACATCGCCGGAATCTGGCCCAGGATCTGCACCCGGTGCTCCGCAATCGTCCGCAGCGTGCGTGCCGCGTCGAAGGTCTCCATCAGCACCGCAGTCCCGCCGCCAAACAGGATGCTCATCAGCAGCTCGCTCTGCCCGCCCACATGCGAGGGCGGCAGGTGCACCAGCGCGCGAATCCCCTTGTCGCCGCCCATGAACGCGCCGCTCAGGCACATGTTCTGCGCCGTGATGCTGCGATGCGAAAGCAGCGCCGGCTTGGGCGAGCCGGTCGAGCCCGTCGTAAAGATCACCAGCGCGCCGTCGTTCTCCGTTACGGCATCTTCGGCGGCTGCCTGAGCCTCAGGAGACGCTGCTCCGTCTTTCGCCGCGCGCCATGCCGCCTCGGCAAGCACATTGAGATCGAGCCCACCCTTCGTCTCGACTCCCGGCCACACAACGCCCCTCGGTTTAAGCAATTCAAACGCTCGATTCACATCCGCGGCAGATAGCCGCACATCGAGGGGAGCCACGATCACGCCGATCCGGAAGCAGCCGTACTGAAGCAGCACCAGCTCAATCGACCAGGGCAGGACCGTAACCAGAAAATCTCCTCGGGCAAAGCCCAGCCGCAGCAACTCGCCCGCCAGAGCCCGCGTCACTCGGTCAAACTCGCTCCAACTCACAGCGCGGCCGCTCTCCGCGCTCACCAGCGCCGCGGCCCCAGGCTTCACGGCAGCCCACTTCGCCAGCACATCCTGCAACCGATGCCGTTCGGCAAACCGCTGCTCATAATCTTCCAGCGTGTATTGGGGAATCTTCATCCGTTCATCCATCCCTGGCCGCGTGGGCCCAACGCATCGCAGTGGCTCAAGCCACCCTACCAGCCTTCCCAGCCCATCCGCGATCAGGTACTACGGTAACGGAGCCGCCCATATCTCCACCACTTGATTCGATCTTTGTACCCCATCCAATACAATCGTTCTATGTGCGGAATTGTCGGTTACGTTGGCTCCAAGAAGGTTGTGCCCGTCATCATCGAGGGCCTGCGCCGCCTGGAATATCGCGGCTACGATTCGGCAGGCATCGCTGTAGGCGACAGCTCTCATTCCACGCTTGAGGTGCGCCGCGCCCCCGGCAAGCTGGCCCGTCTAGAGGAGGTCCTCCTCGAACGGCCCCTCGACGGCACCTTCGGAATCGGCCACACCCGCTGGGCGACCCACGGCCGCCCCACAGAAGAAAACGCGCACCCCCACCGCGACTGCTCGGGCCGCATCGTCGTGGTACATAACGGCATCGTCGAGAACTACCTCGAACTCAAGCGCGAGCTCACCGCCCAGGGCCACAAATTCGTCACCGAGACCGACACCGAGATCATCGCCCACCTCATCGAGCAAGTGCAGAAGGAAGCCGAAGCCAAAGGCGCGCCTATCCTCATTGAAGTCGCCGTGCAGCGTGCCGTTAAGCTCCTTACCGGCGCCTTTGCGCTGGGCGTACTCACTGCTGCCGAGCCCGACAAGATCGTCGCCGCGCGCTTCGGCCCGCCGGTCGTCATCGGCGTAGGCGAGGGCGAGGCCTTCATCGCCTCCGATGTTCCCGGCATCCTCCACCACACCCGCGATATCTACTTCCTCGCCGATGGCGACATGGCCGTCCTCACACCCGGCGGAGTCACGCTTACCGACTTCGACGGCAATCCCGTCGACCGCAAGATCACGCGCATCCAGTGGGATCCCATCCAGGCGGAAAAGGGCGGCTACAAGCATTTCATGCTCAAGGAAATCTGGGAGCAGCCTCGCGCCGTCCTCGATACAACCCTCGGCCGTGTCTCGCTCGACTCAGGCAAGGTGTACCTGGGCGAGATGGACATCGCCGACGAGGATCTGGCGCGCGCCACAAGCATCAACATCGCCGCCTGCGGCACCAGTTGGCACTCAGCCCTGGCCGGCAAGTACATGATCGAGCGTCTGGCCCGCCTGCCCGTCGATGTCGACTATGCCAGCGAGTACCGCTACCGCGACCCCATCGCCGATCCCAACGCTCTCGGCCTGCTCATCACCCAGTCCGGCGAAACCGCGGACACGCTCGCCGCGCAGCGCGAGATGAAGTCCCAGGGCTCGAAGACCGTCGCCATCTGCAACGTGGTCGACGCCATGGTCGCCCGCGAGGCCCACGGCTCCATCTACACGCACGCCGGCCCCGAGATCGGCGTGGCCTCCACCAAGGCCTTCACCGCCCAGCTCACCGCGCTCTTTCTGCTTGCGCTCAAGTTGGGTCAGCTCCGCGGCCAGGTCGATACCGCACAGTCCATCCGGCTCATCGACCAGTTGGGCCGCGTCCCGGTCAAGATCGAGGAGGTGCTGCGCAACTGCTCAGGCCAGTGCGAACTGCTGGCGAAGGAGTTCTCAACCGCCCGCGACTTTCTTTATCTCGGCCGCGGCATCCACTTCCCCATCGCCCTTGAAGGCGCGCTCAAGCTCAAGGAGATCTCCTACATCCACGCCGAGGGCTACCCGGCCGGCGAGATGAAGCACGGACCCAACGCCCTTATCGACGAGACGCTGCCCGTGGTGGTGCTGGCCACCTGCGACCACTCCGATCCGGCGTCAAAGCTTCGCTACGAGAAGACCCTTTCCAACATCCAGGAAGTCGCGGCCCGTTCCGGCCGCGTCATCGCGGTTGCCACCGAGGGCGATACCACCATCGCTGGACTCGTCGAGCACACCATCTTCATTCCACCGCTGCCCGAAATTCTTGCGCCCATCGTCGAAATCGTACCGTTGCAGTTGCTGGCCTACTACATCGCCATCCGCCGCGGCTGCGACGTCGATCAGCCCCGCAACCTCGCCAAATCTGTCACCGTCGAGTAGCCCCAGACCACGCCGGTCGGGTCTCTTAGGAGTCAGGCGACCATGGCATTCAAATGCAGCACATCTTCCGCGATTCTGGCCGCATCCGTAATGGTTTTCAATTCCGGATGCGGCGGAGCAAGCGCTTCCACGAGCGGCGGCGGGGGCCAGCAGAACACGGTATCCTCCCCTGCCATTGCGACGGCGCCCGCACTGTCGGGCGCCGTCGTTGTCACTTTGAGCGATACAACTTCCGGCGCCACAATCTTCTATACTCTCGACGGAAGCAACCCCACAACACTCTCGCCCCAATACGAAGGGCCGCTACTGGTGGCCTCCAATCTCACTCTCAGCGCAATGGCAACCGCTACCGGCAAAGCTCAAAGCAATACAGCCACTCAAAGTTTTTCGCCCAGCATCCCCTCCGGCACGCTGGTCTGGAGCGAGGAGTTTAGCAACTCGACCGGCGCCAAAGCCGAGCCAAATCCGCAGCTCTGGACCTACGACACGGGGAATAGCGGCTTTGGAAACCAGGAGCTGGAAACATACTGCGCGTGGGACTCCTCGGTTTCTCCCTGCGACAACTCACATCCAAATGCCTACGTGGATACGTCGGGAATTCTGCACATTGTCGCCCAGAGCCCTGGTACGGGCGTCTATACATCGGCGCGGATGAAGACCCAGGGGCTTTTCTCCTTTCAATACGGGCGTCTGGAGGTCCGCGCGCAGATGCCAGAGGAACAAGGCTTGTGGCCCTCGGCGTGGATGCTGGGAAACAACTATCTCACTGCCGGGTGGCCTGCATCGGGCGAGATGGACATCATGGAACGTGTGAATGCCGCTACCTCGCCCGACTGGAATGAGGGATCGATTCACGGACCTGGCTTCACCGGATCGGCAATCGGGACAAAATACTACTATCCAACAGGACAGTCCGCCGCAGGCTGGCACACATACGGGATGATCTGGAAGCCGGGCAGCATCGCCTATTATGTGGACGATTCAACCCATCCGTACGCGACCTTCACGACATCGAGCATCGCAGCTTATAACGGATCTTCGTGGCCTTTCGACTTCGGCCCTGGCTTCATCATCCTGAATCTCGCTGTAGGGGGGAATTATCCCGGCGCGCCGGACGCGACCACCCAGTTCCCAGCGGAAATACAGGTCGATTACGTTCGAATCTACACAAGCTGAGCCTTGCGCCGCGTACCGATGCACACTCTCTTGAAATCGCTTCCTTCCTGTTCCCAGTTCCAAAGGACGCGAGCAACCAGTGAGGTTGGCGAAACGCACGCCTGATACTCTGGATATAGCCGTATCTATGGGCACATCCACATACTCACTTCCCCAATGGAAGCCTAGTCATAATCCGTGGGCCGTGGCTCTCACTGTCACGCTGGCCACCTTCATGGAGGTCCTCGATACCTCTATCGCCAACGTGGCCCTGCCTCACATGGCCGGCTCGCTCGGCGCAAGCCAGGAAGAGGCCACCTGGGTTCTGACCAGCTATCTGGTCGCGAGCGCCATCATCCTGCCCATCTCCGGCTGGCTCTCCAACCGCTTCGGGCGCAAGCGTTTCTACATGACCTGCGTGGTGGTCTTCACCATCTGCTCGCTCCTGTGTGGACTGGCGCCCACGCTGCCCTTTCTCATCGTCGCCCGCATCCTTCAGGGACTTGGCGGAGGTGGTCTCGCCCCCAGCGAGCAGGCCATCCTCGCCGACTGCTTCCCCATCGAGAAGCGCGGCCAGGCCTTCGCCGTCTACGGCATGGCGGTGGTCTTCGCGCCCGCCATCGGCCCAACCTTCGGCGGTTGGATTACAGACAACTTCAACTGGCACTGGATCTTCTTCATCAACATCCCGGTCGGCCTGCTCTCGCTCTACCTCTCCAACAAAATGGTTGAGGATCCGCCGCACCTGATCGAGCGCAAAAAGGCATACAGCAAGTTCAAAGTGGATTTCATGGGCCTTGGCCTGATCGCCGTCGGCGTCGGCCTGCTCGAGTTCACCCTCGACAAGGGCCAGGAGAAGGACTGGTTCGGCGACGCAGGCATTCGCGCTTCATTCATTGCCGCCATGGTGCTGCTGGTCTGGTTCGTTATCTGGGAGTGGCAACACCCCGACCCCATCGTCGATATACGCCTGCTCAAGAACCGAAACTTCGGAACGGCCGTCCTGCTGCAGTTGCTCCTCGGCATGGTCTTGTTCGGCACCACCGTGCTCATCCCGCAGTATCTGCAAACGCTGCTCGGCTACTCCGCAGAGCAGGCCGGAATGGTGCTCTCGCCGGCCGGCTTCGTCATGATGGCCGTCATGATGGTCGCAGGTCTTGCCATTCGAAGAATCGACGCGCGAAAGCTGGCAGCCATGGGCTATCTTGTCACCGCCTTCGGCGTCTACAACCTCACTCGGCTCGACCTCACCACCTCGTTCGGCGCAGCCACCACCGCCCGAGTCATTCAAATCATCGCCCTGCCTTTTATCTTCATCCCCATCAGCACCCTCAATTACGTCGGCGTGCCCCTCGAGAAGACCAACCAGATCTCCTCGCTGTCGAACTTCGCCCGCAACATCGGCGGCAGCGCTGGAACCGCTCTGTTGACCACGTTCATCTCCAGAACCGCGCAAACCCACATGCAGGCACTCGGCGCAAACCTCGCGCCCAACTCCATCGGTCTGAACCTCTACACAGCGCAGGTGCGCGGCCAGCTTCTCAAAGGCGGTGTGCCCCCCGGGCAGGCAACATCGACCGCCATCGGCATGACCTGGCGTCAGATGCAGCTTCAGGCCACCATGCTCGCCTACCACAACGCCTTCGTCGTACTGGCCGCGATTATTCTCTGCCTGGTCCCGCTGCCCTTCATCATGCGCCTGCCAAAGAAGCGCGAGCAGGCCGCCGAACCCGTCGGGCACTGATCTTTGTCTGAAGACTCTTTATGGAATTTGTCATCGGAAAAGAAGCAGGCCGCGCTAAGCGCGGCCTGCTTCGTCGAAGGAACTGCGGTCGTTCATATACTTATGCGCTACGCTTCCTTCGCGTGCTTCAGTTTCTGCACCTTGCTGTGCCGTACCGAGTAACCAAAGTAGATGACCAGCCCCACGATCAGCCAGCCGATCATAACCTCCCACGTCACTCGCGGCAGACGGCTCATCACAAACAATGCCGTCACAATGCCCAGGAAGGGCACCGCCGGCACAAACGGCGTGCGGAACGGCCGCTTCAAATCCGGATGCCGCACCCGCAGCACCCACACGCCCGCGCACACGATCGTGAACGCCAGCAGGGTTCCGATGTTCACCAGGTCCGACAGAAAGTCGATGTCCTTGACCGCCGGCATCAGCGCCACCACGCATCCCACTACAATCGTCGAGATCCACGGAGTGCGGAACTTGGGATGGATCGCCGAGGCCCACTTGGGCAGCAGTCCGTCGCGCGACATCGAGAAGAACACCCTCGACTGCCCCAGCAGCATCACCAGCATCACCGTCGCCAGGCCAAACACCGCGCCGGTCTTTACCAGCAGCGATCCCCAGGTCACTCCCGTCGCATCGATGCCCATGGCCACCGGATCGGCCACGTTCAGTTGCGAGTAGTTCACCAGCCCCGTCAGCACCGTCGAAACCAAAATGTAAAGAATGGTGCAGACCACCAGCGAGCCAAGAATTCCTATCGGCATGTCTCGGCTGGGATTCTTCGCCTCCTGCGCCGCCGTCGATACCGCATCGAATCCGATATAAGCAAAGAAGATCGACGAGGCGCCGGTCGCAATACCCATCCAGCCGAAGTTGCCACGCGCGTCCACGGGCGGAATGAAGGGATGCCAGTTCTGCCAGGCCAGCGACGGATGCGCCAGCAAAAAGCCGCCGCCCACTACCAGGAAGACGCCAACGATCCCCAGCTTCACAATTACGATCGCCGAGTTGAAGTTGGCCGACTCCTTGATGCCGATCACCAGAATCGCCGTAATCAGCAGCACGCCAATCATCGCCACCAGGTTGAAGGCCGCAGTCACATGCGGCAAGCCCACCAGGCTCAGCCCATGCGGCAGCGCGGTCAGCGGCTGCCACTTCTGCTCAAAGAAGTAGAGATCCGTTCCCGGCACGGCGGTAAGCCGCGGCGGAATGTAGATGTGCAACTGCTGCAGCAGGCTATTCAGATAGCCCGACCAGCCTGCCGCCACTGTCGCCGCGCCAAACGCGTACTCCAGCACCAGGTCCCAACCAATAATCCACGCCACCAGTTCGCCCAGCGTCGCGTAGCCGTACGTATAGGCCGAGCCGGCGATGGGGATAATCGACGCGAACTCCGCATAGCACAATCCTGCGAAGGCGCATACGATCCCGGCAAGCACAAAACTCAGTGCCACGCCGGGTCCGGCGTAGAGCGCTGCGGCCTTGCCCGTCAGCACAAAGATGCCCGCCCCGATAATTGCGCCGATGCCCAGCGTTATCAGATTCAGCGCGCCCAGCGAGCGCTTCAGCGTATGCTCGCCTTGCTCTCCGGCCTCCGCTGTGAGCATCGACATCGGTTTAACGCGAAACAGTTTTGCCATGTTCGGGCAGCTTCCTCTCTCTACTTCTTTATTGGATGGTAACGGATGCACCCGCTCCAGGCTTGGCCTGAGCCCTGTTCCTCCGCGACCAGAACAGATACACCGGAATGCCGATCAGCACCAGCACCAGCCCCGGCCAGGTGTACTGCGGCTTATAGCGCAGCAGCACCGCGGCGATCCAGGCCGCCATCGCGATATAGATAGCCGGCAGCACCGGATAGCCCAGGGCCTTATAAGGCCTCTCCGTATTCGGTCTCTTGGCCCGCAGCACAAACAGGCTCACGATCGTCAAAATATAGAAGATCAGCTCGGCGAAGATGATGTAATCCAGCAGTTGCCCGTACGATCCCGATAGGCACAAAAACATCGTCCACACGCCCTGCACCAGCAGCGCCGCCACCGGCGTCTTGTACTTGGGATGCAGCTTGCCCGCCGCCTTGAAGAACAGCCCGTCCTGACTCATCGCGTAGTAGACACGCGCGCCGGCCAGTGTCATTCCATTCGCGCAACCGAAGGTCGAGATCAAAATCGCGCCCGCCATCAGCAGCGCGCCCCAGGTGGGAAAGATCTGCCCCAGCACTGCCGTCGCTACCCGATCCTCGGCCGCATGTTGAATGCCCCGCGCCGCCGCCGTGGCCCCATTCGCGTCGCCGTGCAGCGGCAGAACCACAAGGTACGCCAGCGACACAAGAAAATAGACCCCAACCACAAACCCCGTGCCCAGCACCAGCGAGAGCGGCAGGTTCCGCTTCGGGTTCTTCACTTCGCCCGCCGTAAACGTAATGTTGTTCCACGCGTCGGCAGAGAAAAGCGACCCCACCTGCACCACGGCCAGAATCACCAGCAGATTCACCCATGCCGTCGGCCCGCCCACTCCAACTTCAACCGCGTGCAGCGAACTCCAGCCCGCGTTCTGCCAGAAGTGTCCATTCGCAAAGTTCGCCCGCCAGGCCGTAGCGTTGATGCCCACCGTGAACGCCAGCAGAATCAGCGCCGCCAGCGCAATCGCCTTGGCCGAAGTAAACACATTCTGGATGAGCGCGCCCAGCCGCACGCCGAAGATGTTCGCAATGGCCAGGAAACCAACCACGATCACTCCGGCCAGGTTAGCTGTGTTCAGGCCGATATCCATATTGCCCAGCACCATCGGCCCCAAACGCCACGAGGGCACGTGCGCGATGTGCCACAGCCAGTGCGTCGTAGAAACAGACGGAAAGAAGACGCCCAGAAACTTTCCAAACGCCACGCAAACGGCCGCGATCGTCCCCGTCTGAATCACAAGAAAGAGCGTCCAGCCGAAGAGGAACCCCCACAGCGGCCCCAGCGACTCCCGGAGATAGACATACTGCCCACCGGCCCTGGGCATCATGGCCGCCAGCTCGCCATAGCTGAGCGCGCCGACCAGCGTCATCACGCCGGTCACAACCCATGCCGCCAGGTATAGGGCCGGAGACCCGGTGCCGCGCGCAATGTCGGCGTCCACAATGTAGATGCCAGAGCCCACCATCGACCCGATCACGATAGCCGTCGAGCTGAAAAGTCCGAGCGACTGCGAGAGCCGGGGTGCTTCGGCCTGAGGAGTTTCCTGACTTTGGTTTGGAGCGCTGGGGATGGTCACGTTAATCAGTGTTTTAAATGATCGCCCGTGCCGTTGTCTGTAGCAATCCCATCAAGAATTTCGCGCGTAGCCCGGGACGCATATCGTGGTTCGCGCCCATGACAACCTGCGGCACGAACCTCTAACCTGAATTCATGGCCTGGACATTCCCAAAGATCTACCCCATCCTCGACTCCTCGTTCCTCCCCACCGATGGCCGCGCTGAGTTTCTCCGCCGCCTGGGCGGCGAACTGGCCGCCGCCGGAGTCACCCTGATCGAATACCGCAACAAGACCGGAGCGCTCGATGAGCTGATCGCTGACGCCACGGTCCTGCGCGCGGCCATGCCCGGCCCCAACATCCGGCTCGTGCTCGACGACCGCGCCGACCTGGTCGCACAGCTCGGCTTCGATGGCGCTCACGTCGATGACGGTGACCTTACGCCCGCCGATGCCCGCAAGCTTCTCGGGCCCCATCGCATCGTTGGCACCTACGGCGGCACAGAGGCACTGCTTCCCGGCATTCTCGACCAGCCCGCAGACTACTTTTCCATCGGCCCCATCGGCCCCACGCGCATCAAGCAGACCACCAAACCGCAGATCGGCGTGGCGGGCCTGCGCAAGATGCGCGGCGAGGCAGGTCCTGCGCCGCGACTGGTGGCGGTTGGCGGCGTGAACCTGTCCAATGCGGTGGAACTGCTGGCGGCGGGCGCATCTATGCTAGCCGTGGCCGGAGCCATCTTCCGCGCCCCCAACCCCGCAGCCGAGTTCCGCCGCTGGCAGACTCTGCTAGGTTAGCCGGCTCAGCGAAAAGGACTGAGACCGTTTGTGCGGCCTCAGTCCCTAGTCCCTCAGTCCCTGGTCCCTCAGTCCGTGTCTTTACATCTCATCCGCCGAAGGCCCGTACATGCCGGGGACCTTTGCGCCGCTGATCCGCAGGTAAAGGCTAAGCTGGCCGCGGTGGTGGATCAGGTGGCTGATCACCGACTCGCGAAATACCTGATGCCGCGGCTGGTCGATCCAGGTCTTGCCAGCAAAGATGAACTTCCAGTGCTGGTCCCACTTCTCCGGCGTAATAGCCGCCAGAGCCTCGCGCACCTTGGGCAGTTCGGAGTCGAACTTCTCAAGCAGCGCCGCCTTGCTGGCCGGGGCGAAGACGTCCCACTTGTGATCTGCGGCAAACTCGAGCTTGTCGAGTGTCAGGGTCGAAAGCGCCCAGGTACCGGTCATATCGGTCAGGTGGCCGGCCAACCGGCCAAGGCTCATCGACTTCTCGTGGGGTTTAAAGTTCAGGTCGGCGCCATCCGGGATGGCCTCAAGCATCTTGCGCGTGCGTGCAACCTCGCGGTCGTACTCGGCCGCAAGTTCCTTCTGATAGTCCATTGGGGAAACCTCCTCGTCTTTCGTGGTCCAGCATAACCCAATCTCCCACGAAAAGGAGAAGAAAAAGCGATAAATTTTCCGGGCCCTACCGGAACCGGTCGGACTCAAATGCCGCTGTAAATGCCTCCTGCCACCCCGTCGCCCCACTGGCCGGCTCCGGCGTGTCCTGCGGAGGCACGTCATAGGGCGGCGCAAGCGCGGGCACGGGCGTCTGGTCTACCTGGAGATAGTTGCCGTGGTTGAAGTCCCAGTCGTCCGGAAGCATAAAGGGCGACCGGAAGTTTGACGGCCGATGATTCTTTGCCGGCCCATGATGCCCGATCGCGGCCCGCCACCAGGGATGGCCCTCGTCGATGATGCCCGCAACGAAGTTGCCGAGCGGGTAGAGATGCGATAGCACGGTGTCTTTCTTCGACGCCAGCGCCGAGATTACCTCGACGTTCGCCGCCGCATCCGCAAACTCCGTGGAAAGGCAGTTGTCGTCAATCGCCCCGGCCATCAGCGTCAGCCGCCGGACTTTTTGAGTCATGTTCTTGATCGTCGCCAGCACCACCCGCGCACCCAGGCTGTGCGAGGCAAATGAGACGCTGGCCGCATCCTGAAAGTTCGCGTCCACAAACGGCCCAATCAGCGCTCCGGCCTCATCGGCTATCTTCGGCTCGTCCGGATAGTCCAGTCCGTGCGCCCACACCGAGTCCCCCGGCCATAGCAGCCCCACAAAGGCAAACGGCTCGTCGGCTGCGAAGTGGCTCGCCACAAGGCTGGCCCAATTCGAGAGGGACTCTATGCCGTCGGCGCGGCTTACGTTGTAGCCGTGCGCGGCGATCAGCACGTTGCGCCCGCGGATCCGGCTCTCAAACTCATCGGCGCTCAGGCTCACGTAGTCGCCGGCATCCGTGGTCTGGTTCAGGTTTACCTGCCCGGCCAGCCCGCCGCCAACCGGCTGATAGCGAACGTCGAGGAACGTGGTCATGGCTTCTTCACCATCTGCATCGTATTCACCGCCACGGTTAGAGCTGTCGAAAGGTCCTTGGCGATGGGGGCCAGCGGCGTGGCCAGCAGACCGACGATCACCGCGATGCCGCCGGATTTCGAGAACAGATAAGTCCAGAACGGCTCGCCGCCGATCATCCAGCCCCCAACCAAAGCCAGCACTACCGCAACCACCGCCGCCAGGCCCCGCGTCCAGTTCCGGTAGTGCTGATCGGCTCGCTGGTAGCACTCGTCGAGCAGCGCCGTCACAATCAGGTCAAACCGCGAGTTGGCGTCGGTCTGGGCCTGCGTAAGCGCAACCCCCGTGGACATGCTCACCGCAGCGGCAGTCAGCAGCGTGGCATCCACATTGGTGGCAGCCGCAAGAGCAGCGGCATTGTCTGCATTCATATGCAGCTTGACCAGCGACTTCGCAATCGCCTTCTGGCTGGCCAGATCTGTGCCGTTCACCCAGTTGGCCTCCAGCGAGTTGAGCACCTCCTTCTGCGGCAGCGCATTGATGGGAGATGCCGCCCCCTGCCCCGGTGGCGTGAGCTTCGAGACCGTCTTGCCGATCCCCGAGAAACCGATGCGATTAATAAACGGGCAGACCGGCTTGAAAGCCTGCACCACTCCAAATGCCGAGGTGCCAAGAGCCCCGATGGCGGTGATCACCTGCGTCGTATGTAGACTCTGCAAATCGACGAACATGCTCGTATCCCCCTGACCGGTTTGCCTGAACAATACACCGCGAATCTACCGGCGTAAAGGGTTACTGCCGTCGCAAGACCCTTTCTGATAAAGCCCGGTGCGCCACGCCTGCCTCCTGTTCGCTACAATCTCTGCGGACACTCAACGCCCATCGGAGGCCCCATGAAATCTCTCGTCCGCTCTTTATGTCTATCCGTCCTGGCCCTGCCGGCCATCGCTGCCGCCCAGCCCCAGCCCAATCCCGCCGCCCAGCCGGCACGTGTCGTATCGCCAGAAATTCTGGCCGACCACCACGTCACCTTCCGCCTGGCCGCACCCGGCGCAACCACCGTGACCCTCAACGGCAGTTGGATCGGCGCAACCGATCTGCCCATGACCAAGGACGACAAGGGAGTCTGGTCCACCACCATCGGCCCTCTCTCGCCCCAGCTCTACGGCTACTGGTTCATCGTGGACGGCGTCCGCGTTCTCGACCCCTCGAACTCCGAGACCGAGCGCGACGGCAGCCGCTACAACACCCTGCTCATGGTTCCCGGCCCAGAGGACGACCTGTGGACCTTCAAGAACGTGCCCCACGGCATCATCGAAGAGATCTGGTACCCCTCGCCCACACTCAAGATGGACGCCCGCCGCATGTACGTCTATCTGCCGTCGGAGTACAACCAGAACCCCGCGAAGAAGTACCCCGTCCTCTACCTTCTCCACGGCGGCGGCGGCGATGAAGATGCATGGACCACAATGGGCCGCGCCAACATCATCCTCGACAACCTCATTGCATCCGGCAAAGCCGTTCCGATGATCGTCGTCATGCCCAACGGCAACGCCACGCAGTCGGTCTCGCAGGGTTACGGCTACGGCCCCATTCCCTCGCAGCAGCAGGTCACCGCGCCGGCCCCGAATCCTGTAGCCGGCATGCCAGGCGCAGCCCCGGCCAACGGCCAAACCGCAGCCCGCCCGCAGGCGCCCTACGCCGGCTCCTATCCTGAGAGCCTGGTCAAAGACGTGATTCCATTTGTCGAGAAGACCTACCGCGTCGTCCCGGACAAGGCCCACCGCGCCATCGCCGGCCTCTCCATGGGCGGCGGACAGACCATCGTCGCCACCAACAACAACCCTGACACCTTTGCTTACATTGGCGTCTTCAGCTCCGGCGGCAGCGTAGGCGATCCAGCCTTCGAGGCACAGCTCGACCAGATCAAGAAGGACGGCGTCAAGCTCTACTGGACCGGCGCCGGCGACATCGACCAGGCCCACGACCGCACCGTGGCTCTACACAACGACCTCGTAGCCAAGGGATTCCCGACCTCCTACAAGGAGATCCCGGGCCGCCACTACTGGTTCCTGTGGCGCAACTTCCTCGGCGACTACGGCGCGAAGATCTTCAAATAGAAACCTGCCGCCAACCACTTTAAGTCGGCTCCCTCGGCCCACTCACCGCCGCAGGGAGCCCTGCCCAAAAAGGAGCATCCATGAACCGCCTTTGCCGTTCCGCGCTCATCGCGATCCTTGCTCTGCCTGCGCTCGCCATCGCGCAGCCGCAGCCGAACCCCGTCGCCCAGCCCCCGCGCGTCACTTCGCCCGAGGTCTCTGCCGACCGCCACGTCACCTTCCGCCTTTACGCACCGAACGCTGCCACCGTTACCCTCAACGGAAGCTGGATCGGCGCCACCAATCTGCCCATGACCAAGGACGACAAGGGCATCTGGTCCACCACCATCGGCCCGCTCGCCTCCCAGCTCTACGGTTACTGGTATACGGCCGACGGCGTGCGCGTGCTCGACCCCGCCAATTCCGAAACCGAGCGCGACGGCAGCCGTTACAACACCCTGCTCATGGTCCCCGGCCCGGAGGCCGACCTGTGGACCTTCAAAAACGTCCCCCACGGCACGGTCGAGCAGGTCTGGTACCCCTCGCCCACGCTCAAGATGGACGAGCGCCGCATGTACGTCTATCTGCCCCCCGACTATCATCAAAATCCGGCGAAGAAGTATCCGGTGCTCTATCTTCTCCACGGCGGCGGCGGCGATGAAGACGCCTGGACCACCATGGGCCGCGCCAACATCATCCTCGACAACCTGATCGCAGCCGGCAAAGCCGTCCCCATGATCGTCGTCATGCCCAACGGCAACGCCACCCAGTACGCCTCGCAGGGCTTTGGACTCGGGCCCACGCCTTCGCTCATACAGGTCAACGCGCCTGCGCCCAACCCCCAGGCTCCAGCAGCCCAGGCTGTTCCCTGCCAGCCCCGCCCTGCTCCCGCGTGGGAAGGCTCCTATACCCAGAGCGTCGTCAAGGACATCATCCCCTTTGTCGAAAAGAACTACCGCGTGCTCACCGACCGTCCGCACCGCGCCATCGCCGGCCTCTCGATGGGCGGAGCGCAGACGATGGTCATCACCAACCACAATCCCAGCCTGTTCTACTACATCGGCGCATTCAGCCCCGGCGGCCCGTGGAGCGAGGACAACTTCAACGAGGGACTGGACGGCATAGCCAAGGCCGGCGTCAAGTTCTACTGGACCGGCGCGGGTGACACCGACATCTGCCGCCAGAGCACGCTGAACCTTGAGGCCGCGCTCAAGGCCCGCGGCGTCCCAACCTCCTACAAGGAGATTCCGGGCCGCCACTACTGGTTTCTGTGGCGCGACTTCCTAGGCGATTACGCCTCCCTGCTGTTCAAGTAGAGGAGCGCTTACCCGGAAGGCTTCTGGGGCGCAAGACACCAAAAATCGCGCGGCCGCAGTGCCCAGCCGCGGCCGCGCGATCACCATGTCCTACTTGCATCTGATTCTTATTGTGCATAGTTCGCCGAAATTATCGGCAACTCCGGGCAGATTTATTTTTTGCCTCTTACACCTGAGGACCTGCCCAGGGGTTATAGCTTCCGACCCACCAGATATGGCCTTCGATATCGCGACAGGCAAAGGCCCGTCCTCCGTAGGGGGGCGAACTGATCTCTTCCAGTATCTCCACCCCGGCGGCCTTTACCCGCTTGTAGATCTCCTCGGCGTCTTCGGCGATGAGGCAGAGCCCAATGGTCTCTCTTCCCCCGGTCTCGCGCAGGGTAATTGACTGGCGTGCATAGACGCCCATGTCAGTCTCGGAGCCTAGCATGAGCATCCCGGCGCCGCAGGTAAGCTGGGCGTGCGCAACCGAGTTGTTGGGACCGTCGTAAACGGCCTGTGCGGTGAAGCCAAAGACCCGCGTAAGCCACTCGATGGCTGCACGCGCATCACGATAGCGAAGGCTGGGGATGATGCTGGAGCCGGTAATCGTCATGCGCCTATTCTGCCAGTTATTGACGCTTCCGGGAAGTCCATCACGGAGTTGCCCCGGGGGGAGTGGCTATAATCGACCTAATCCTTTTCCTTGTACGGTGAATCGATTGAACTCGCATGTTGCGCCAGGGATCAAGCCGCATCCGCCCATCGGCGGGATTTGAGCCGGCCCAAGGAAACGAAGGACTGACCCGCGGGGCCAAATTCAGCCGCGGGTGAGAAGACTTTCAGATTGGATACGAGACTCGACATATGCGTCATGTAATCGGAATTGATCTTGGTGGTACGGCAATCAACTACACCGTTGCCGACGAAAAGCAGAACATCCTCATCCACGGCCTCTGCGAACACCCTGCCCGCTCCGTCGAAGGGCCAGACATCTGCCTCCAGCAGATCGTCGATGGCGTCGGTCCGGCCCTCCTAAAGGCCGGCATCACGATGGACACGGTTGCCGCCGTGGGCCTCGACACCCCCGGACCGGCCAGCGCCAAGGGCGTGCTCAGCGCCAAGGGCTCCACCAACTTCGTCCACCCCGACTGGGCCAGCTTCGATATTCGTGGAGGCGTCGAAAAGCGCCTCGGCAAGCCCACCGTCTACCTCAACGACGCCAACGCGGCGGCCCTCTGGGGCCACTTCGCGCTCTTCGGCTCAGGCGGCAAGAAGACCTCCATCTCTGTCATCGTCGGCACCGGCTGCGGCGGCGGCGTCATCGTGGAAGACAAGGTCATCGAGGGCAAGAACGGCTTCGGCGGCGAGCTCGGCCACGTTCTCATCCCCTACTCCGAGATCCCCGAGATTGAAGGCCTTCGCCCCCGCTGCAACTGCGGCCGCTACGGCGATCTCGAGTCGCTCTGCTCGCTTACCTCCATCCGCATGCACACCATGCCTTACCTGCTCAAGAAGAACCCCGACCATGAACTGGCCAAGCTCGACATCGCCAAGGCCGCTTATGCGGCTCGCGGTCTCGCCGCCAAGGGCGACGCTCTCTGCCGCACGGTGTTCAAGATCCAGGCCCATGCTCTCGGCCTCTTCTTCGACGAGATGATCAACACCTTCGATCCCGACGCGCTCATCATCGGCGGCGGCGTGCTTGAGGCCACTGAAGAGTTCAAGCAGTGGTTCATCGGCCAGATCCGCGCCGGCATGCCCGGCCAGCGCGAGGAACAGGTTGACATCCCCATCCACGTCATCCCCAACGGCGACTGCGCCGGCGCGCTCGGCGCTGCCATCGGCGCTCTCCAGTTGCTCAAGTAGTCCTCTCTGCAAGAAGCGTAAAAGCCCCGCTTCGGCGGGGCTTTTTTGCGCTTCCAATCCCGTGCCTTAGCCTTTGCACCCGCCGATCGGAGTCCGGCTGAAGAACTCCGCCCGAACCTCCAGCACTAGCGTCCACACATCTATCTCACCATCCGCGCGCATGGTATGATCTGGCGCAAGGCCATTAGGCTTTTTAGCATCGCTCAAACCAGCTCGCCGGCATTTGATCGCACTTGCAGCCACAATTCGGCGATCGTTGAAAGAGCAGGAGGCGCTGATGATTACCAGACGAAACCTGATGAAAGCCCTGGGCGTGTTGCCTGCCGCAAGCTATCTGACCACCAGTACCAGGGCGTTCGCCGAAGCGGCCACGCCGCGCCTCCCCAAGCGCCTCCTCGGCCGCACCGGCCGCTGGGTAACTCCGCTTGCCCTCGGCGGCCAGGCCTCGTTGCAGTGGACCGCCCCCGGCATCGACGCTCCGGACATCATCGTCCGCGCCGTGCAGCTCGGCATCAACTATCTTGACTCGGCCAACATCTACGGACCCAGCCAGGTCAACTACGGCGAAGCCTTCCGCCGCCTCCACCTCGTCCCCGGACAGGCCGACTACAACGCGCCCCTGCGCGAAAGCCTCTGGATCAACAGCAAGACCTGGGAAAAGTACGCTGTAGGCCCCTCCACCAATCTCGCGCAGACTCCCGGCGCAACCGCCGTCAGCGACCTCAAGCGCACCCTCACCCAGATGTTCGGCGACGGCAAGGGCTATATCCCCGACGGTGCATACATCGACGCCATCCAGATGCACAACGTCCAGACCCTCGACATGGTCGAACAGATCTACACCGGTATGGCCGAACGCGGCTCCAAGATGCCCGAACGCATCGGCGCATTCCCCGCGCTGCTCGACTACCGCGATGGCACCAACTATACGGGCCTCAACCCCGAGGGCAAAAAGTACATCCGCCACGTCGGCATCACCGGCCACATGGACTCGCCCGTTCTGATGGAAGCGCTGCGCCGCGACACCGGCAACAACCTCGACACGCTACTCGTCGCCTTGAACGCCAACGACAAGCTCTACACATCGCACGAGTACAACGTGCTCCAGCTCGCCGCCGGCCGCGGCATGGGCGTCATCGCCATGAAGCTCTTCGCCGACGGCAGCTTCTACGGCAAGACCCCGCGCTTCTCCCGCGCTGTCGAGGATGTGATTTACTCCGTCGGCAAACCCGAGAAGGCCAACTACGAAGACCTGGTCCGCTACTCGCTTTCCATCCCCGGCGTCAGTTGCGCCGTCACCGGCATCGGCCACATCGACCGCGACAAGCCAGCCAACTGCCAGCTCGTCTCCAACCTAGCCGCCGCCACACAGGATATGGCCTCGGAAGCCGAACGCCGCCGCCTTGAGCGGGAGATGGCCCAGCGCTACGGCGCAACCACCAACTACTTCCAGCTTGAACAGAAAGGCCTCATCCAGCCTTCCACCGTCAAGGTCGAGAAGGTTCCCGGCTCTGAGCAGGTAGCCGTCCGCTGGAACACCGCGATTGCCGCAGGCCGGCCCATCGCCAGCTACGAGATCGCCAGCAACGGCAAGACTCTGCTCTCGGTTCCATATCGCCCCCAGATGACGCCCGACCTCTTCTGGGCCAGTGTCCCCTCCTCGGCGGTCGGCAGCAGCACCGTAACCGTAACCGCAAGGGAGGCCTGAGCCAGGCCGCCGCAGCCACGATCCGTCTTGGGACAGTTTGGCGCTTTTCTTGAATGGTACCGGCTTGAGCGCAAGGAAATGAGAATCTTAAACTGACAAACGACCCCACTACCTTTCGTTTCGACAGTGCCCTTCGTGCGCGTCGCAATCGCAGGGCGTTAATATAGCTAGGATTAACCTGTTGCTCGCCTTCGATCCAGACCGGCCAGCGGGATAAACAAAGGAGAAGTACCTGTGTTCAAGAAGTTCTTGCCAGCAGAATCCTACGGTTCCTCGGCCGACATCGGCCTGCTCGTCCTGCGCATCGGTGTTTACGTGCCGCTCTTCATCAAGCACGGGTTGGAAAAGGTCGATCCGGCGTTCTGGACGGAGATGGCGGCAAAGTTCCCCGATCCCGTGCACATCGGCCATCTGCCCAGCCTCACCATTGCCATGATCTCCGACGCCGTCTGCTCGGTGCTGCTGGTGCTCGGCCTTGGCGCACGTTTCGCCGCAGCCTACGTCTTCGTCGTCCTTGCCGTGGCCTGGTCGTTAACCCACAACTTCGTATTCATGGGCAAGGGTCTGGAACCAAAACACGGCGAGTTGATTGTCCTCTACTTCACAGCCAGTCTCGCCCTGACGCTGCTCGGTCCGGGCCGCTATAGCCTCGACGCGCTCCTCTGGAAAAAGGACCAGTAGTTCGGCACAAGAATCTCGGTCCACCCCCGCCAACTAAAGAGAAATCATGGGTGCGTCAAGGCCCGGGGCCCAACCAAAGAACCGGCCAACCCAACCAGCGACTTGTGCTCCTTAAGTTGGGAAAGGGCCTTGGTTTGTGATAGGGAGCTGCATCCCATTTCTAGCCCCGGGACAGTTCGCCCCTCACCCTGCCACTTTCTGCACCTCGCCAAACAAACGGCAGAAGTTCCCGCCCCCGATCCTCCCAATCTCCTCGGCCGAAAACCCCGCCTTCAGCATCTCGCCGGCCACCGCGTAGAAGAACCCGCCATTCTCGTCCGGCCAGATCTGGTTGGTCGTGGGAAGAACATACGACGCGGTGAGGTCGGTGTCCGTTCCGATGCCGACGTGCTCCACTCCGATCGCGTCCGCCATTGCCCTCACAGACCCCACATAGTCCTGAACTGACTTCGACATCCTCCACCACACGCCAACGATGCCGCCCGCTTCCGCCACTGCCCGCGCCAGATCCTTGCTGATCAGCCGCCGCCGCATATCCTCGTTATCGGTCTCTTTCGCCAGGCTGGTGTGCGAGATAATCAACGGCTGCGTGGCCGCCTTGAGCGCACCGCGCACCGTCGCTTCCGTTCCGTGAGCCAGATCCACTACGATGCCCAGCCGGTTGCACTCCCGGATTACCTCTGCCCCGAACACCGTCAGTCCGCCCAGGTGAACGGGCGCCGTGTACACATCGCCCAACGGCTTTACTGTGTCGTCCCGCTCATGCACCGGCTGCATATGCCGCAACCCGCGCCTGTACGCTTCCTCGATGCGCTCCATGCGGCCCTCGATGAACTGCGCTCCCTCGACCGACTGGACGATGATGGGCTGTCGCTCAGCGTGCGCCGTCTCAAGATCCTTGAGCGTCAAGGCCCGCCGCATCTGGTTGTGCTTGAGAAGCTGGTCCTCGAATCCTAGCGACTGCAGATAGTACCCGTAATCGTTTCCCGCCGGAACACCGTTGCCGCCGTCCATGTCATAGGTCTGGCAAACCGCGCTGAACCCTGACCGCCGCATCTCGCCGGCCAGATCGATCTCCCCCACCGGAGCCGCATCGGCGGGATTCCGAGTGAATGCAATCTGAACATGACTGTGCATGTCCACGATAATGTTCTTCGCCGCGATCCCGGCTAAGCGCGCGTCGTTCCCAGCTGCCCACAGCCGCTCCCGGCCCAGCAATATTCCGCCGGCCGTTCCTGAAAGCCCGGCCAGTACCCGTCGCCGCGAAGGCCGCAAGCCATCCATTCTCATCGGTTGTCTCCGTCACAGGGAAGATTCAGTTGCACTTCAAGCATAGTCTTGCCCACAGCCCGCAGGACAACCCTGCCTCCAATCTGCTTTAATAGGCAACCGTCCGGGACGATAAACTGTTACGCTTGTCCGCCGCTAAGGAGCCAATCATGAAACGCACTCTCGGAGTCCTCGTTTTTGTCCTCGCTTTTGTCTCTCTCGCCGCCCTCGCGCAGGACCAGCCGGCGCCCACAGGCACTAACCCCACCAAGACCACTTACCTCTCGCTGTCCAACAACGCCAACGCCATCCTCGTTGAGCCGGTGACTCTCGACCCGGTCAGGAGCCGCATCCTGGTCATCGTCATCCACCCCGACCGCATCAACAACTTCAACTACTTCATTGGCGTGACCCTGCCTCAATACGGCTACCGCACCATGATGGTGAACTACTACGGCCAGGAGCTGAACTACTACGAGTTCCTTCGCCCCATCGCCGCGGCCGTCAAGGCGGCCCGCGCCGTACCGGGCGTCGAGAAGGTGCTCATCGCCGGCCACTCCACTGGCGGCGCCGAGGTCTCCTCCTACCAGGTCGTCGCAGAAAACGGTCCCTCGGTCTGCCAGGTTCCCGAACGCATCGTCAAGTGCGACCCCAAGGGAATCGAGAGCCTGCCCAAAGTTGACGGCCTCATGCTCATCGACGCCAACTCCGGTGCTCCCGAGAAGACCATCGGAATCAACCCCGCCGTCGACGGGCACAATCCCCACATCCGCCATCCCGAACTCGACATGTTCTCGCCCGCCAACGGCTACGACCCGAAGAAACCGGTCAACTACAGTCCCGAGTTCCTCAACCGCTTCTTCGCCGCCCAGGCCGCCAAGGCCAACCAGATGATCGACGACGCACTCGCCCGCCTTGTAAAAATCCAGAAGGGTGAAGGCGACTACAAAGACGACGAGCCTTACATCGTCTCCGGCTCCGCCATCCGCATCAACGGCGCGCGGCCCGAGCTAGCCGACCTCAATTTGCTCTCAAAAACCCACGCACCGCACATGGTGCTTAAGGCAGACGGCTCGCGGCCCACGGAGATCGTTCACCAGGTATACGGAAACATCTCTGAGCCCGAAACCGAGGACACCCTGGCCGGCACCACTCTCCATCTCACCGTCAAGCAGTTCCTCTCCGTACAGGCTCTGCGCGTCACCAAAGACTACCGCGAGAACGAAGACAGCCTTCAGGGCATTATCTGGAACACGACGGCCAACAGCATACAGGGCAACATAACCGGCATCCATGTTCCCACTCTGGTGCTCTCGGCCACCTGCGCCGCGCACATGGAACTTCTCGAGACCGCCTACGACCTCTCGCCCGCAAAGGACAAGACCTTCGTGGGTCTGGAAGGCGCTAACCACGGCCTCCAGCCCTGCCGCCCCGAGTTCGGCGATACCTACAAGCGCGGCTTCGACTACATCGACGAGTGGATCAGCAAGCCTGGAAGGTTTTGAGAACAATCCGATTCTCCGGCCTACAGAAGAAGGGCGCCCGCGGGCGCCCTTCTTCACTTCTGATATGTACAGCTCTACTGGAACAACCTTGGCGCAAAGTCGTGAAACGCACACCGCCAGTTCAGCCATTCGTGCGCGGTCCCCGGCGACTCGAAGTACACATTCTTCACTCCCATCGCCGTCAACTTCTCGTGCAACTGCGGAATCCAGCCGTGGTGCCGCTCCACTGTCCCGGCGCTCAGGAACATCAGATGGAATCTCTTGTTGAACGCCGCCGCATCCTTCCATATCCCTTTGTAGGCCGTGTTCGGATCGGCGTTCTCGAGCGCGCCACAACTGAACGCCCCCACCCAGCTGAACAGCTCCGTGTGATCGAAGGCAATCTGCAATGCCTGGCCAGATCCCATCGAGAGCCCGGTGATGGCCCGGTGGTCTCTATCCGCAATGGTCCGGTAGGTCGCATCGATCGCCGGGATCAGATCGTTCACCACTACTTCTTCAAAACGGTTCGGCGCGGCCGCGGGCAGATCCGGCCGCGCGCCTGGCCGTTTGGCATCGTTCGGGTTGTAGGCGTAGCCGGCGTCCATCACCACGATCATCGGCTTGGCCTTCTTCTCGGCGAGCAGATTGTCGAGGATGAAGTTCATCTTGCCCTGCTTCACCCAGCCGGTCTCGTCCTCGCCACCGCCGTGCTGCAGATACAACACCGGGTACCGCGCCTTCGGATTCGCATCGTAGCCGGGCGGAAAGTAAATCTGCGCCCGACGCCACTGGCCCGTCACTTTGGAGTGATACCAGTGCATGCGCACCTCGCCGTGCGGCACTTCCTTGGGGAGCTGGTAGTCAACACCGGCTTCGGGAATCTCGACACCGCTGGTCTGCCGGTTATAGCCGAAGTAGGTTTCGCTTGATGGATCGTTGGCCATCACTCCATCCACGAGAAACCAGTAGTAGTGGAATCCTGGCATGATCGGCGTTATCGTCACGCTCCAGACCCCCTTGGCATCCTTCACCATGTCGAAGGGACCCGTGCCCAGCCCATTGCCCCCGCTGGCGTCGCCGGGCTGCACCTGCACCTTTTGAGCCGTCGGCGCGCTCAGTTGGAAAGTCACTCTCCCATCCGGCGAAACTCGCGGATACTCCGCGCCGCGAACGTTGGAAGAAGCGGGCACAGATGCGGCCGGCCCCTGAGCCCAGCCTGCCGTCAACAACACAGCCGCTCCAGCAGTTGCCACCAGTTCATAAAGTCTCATCTTCATCGCTGTCCCCTTGCACTCCGCGCAACCTTCTCGATCGTCGGGAGGGCGAAATCATTGTAGATCAATGCCACGCATGCGGGAGAGATGCTCGGGGGCACGCCTCGGGCCTGTCTGCAAACCGCATCATCCCAGACAACATTCTTTGGCCTTTCCCTCGCCGGCTTGATCCGTGACGCTATCCAACTTTTGGGGCATCGCGCTTCGTACTGCAGCCTCATATACAATCGCCCAAGGCAACAACGCTGCTCCGTTCTGCCCATCCCCAATTCCGCGGGCCACGCGCCAGGGGTGGTTTGCCTGAATGCGGCAAAGCAACCGCCAGGATCAGGACCGGAGATCGGCCGGGTAATATCAGGACTCTTGTGACTGCGGGGTAACGCAACTTGGCTTCCATCCTTACGAAGATCCGGTCGGCTCATCCAGCGATTCAATGGTCGGTACTCTCCGGCCTGGCCGCGCTCATCTACCAGGTCGTCCTGCAAAAGCTGTTCTCCTACGTCCTCGGATACGCGCTGCTGTCAACGACCATCGTCATCGCCGCATACATGCTCGGCCTCGCGCTCGGCGGTTTCGTGGCAGGATTGTTTTCAGACAGGCTCTCCCGGCGCGCCGCGCTTGCTCTCTACTCATGCATTGAAGCCGCCATCGGAATCTGCGGCATCGGCAGCCTTTTCGCGTACCGGCACTATCTCTCCGCACTCTCCCATCTGGCTGAGAATCCGGCTTTCCTGCACCTCATGTCGCTGGTCGCTTTTCGTTCGGGGCTTGCCATCGCCGCGCTCCTCCCCATGACCATCCTCATGGGCGCGACACTGCCGGTATTGATCCTCGGAGTCAATGCCAGCACCGCGTCCGAAGCCGAGAGCGGCGCCGCTTCTTCCCTCCCCGTAACCTCTATATACTCCGCGAATCTGCTGGGCGGCCTGGCCGGCGTCATTCTCTCCTCTTATCTTGTGCTGCCCTGGCTCGGCCTTTGGGGAGCCACCATCCTGGCCTGCGGCGCCAACCTCACCATCGCCGTGCGCGCCTGGCGTTACCGCTCTCAGGCGGCACTCGCTCCCGTGGCCCCAACTCCAGCCGTCCAGCCGGATCTGACACAGCCTTCCCAACAGGAACAGATCTCCTGGGGCATGGTCTGGTTTCTCAGCTTTGCCTCCGGGCTTGTCGTGTTCGCACTTGAGATCGTTTGGACCCACATGCTGTCCACCGTCATCGGTCTCAGCATCTACTCGTTCGCCAACATGCTCATCGCGGTATTCATCGGCCTTTACCTGGCCGCCCTGCGCGAGACCAGACAGGACGGCAGCCCCCGTTCCTCGTTGGTCGAGCTGGTTCTCTGGGGAAGCCTGGCGCTGGCCTTCTCCGTGCCCTTCTATGCCTGGACGCCGTTCTTATTTAGTGCGATCGGTCTGTTCTCGCCTGGCTTCTTCGTCCGCCAGGTCTCCATCCTTGCCGTCGCCTGCTTTCTCATCGTCCCCGCCGCGATGCTGCTCTCCCGTATCTTCCCCCGCCTGCTGCTCGTCGGAGTTCCGCCGGAGCGCAAGGGCCGCGGCGTCGGCTTTCTCCTCGCCGTTAATACCTTCGGATGCCTGCTGGGGCTAATGGTCGGCAACTTCGTGCTTGTTCCCTTTCTTGGCGGACAGGTCACGCTCAAAGCTTTGGCCGCGCTGCTCGGGCTCATTGCATGGTTCCTCCACAACCGCAATCGCAAAGCCAATCCAGCCTCCACGCCCAGCATCCGCTTCGGTTACGCGCTGGCCTTTCTGCTAGTTGTGGTTCTCGCCGTGCCATGGTGGCCGCCGTCTCTGCTGCTCTCCAACCGTTCCACATACTTTGCACTCAAAACGGAAGGCGATTTCACCAATCTCTATTACATGGGCGAAGACGCGGAAGGCGGCTTTGTCACCGTATCCGGCAATCCCGACGGCCTCGTCGAACTGCGCACCAACGGAAAGTTCCAGGGCGACAACGGATTCCAGATGACCGCTCAGTACTCCTTCGGCTATCTTCCCGCACTGGCCGCGCATAACACCGGAAACGCGTTCCTGATCGGCTGCGGCACAGGAGTCTCGGTTCGCGCATTTGCCGATGCCGGGTTTCAACACATCGACGTGGCGGATCTCTCCAAGTCCATGGTCTTCGCCGCGCGAAATTACTTTCGCAAGGAGAACGGCGGCATCCTCGACGATCCCCGGGTCACGGTCATTCACGACGACGGCCGAAATGCACTCGTCCTCAGCCACGACCGCTACGATGTAATCGCAATCGAGGCAAGCAGCATCTGGTTCGCCGGCACCGCCAACCTCTACTCAAGCGACTTCTACGGCATGGTCCACCGCAAGCTTCAGCCCGGCGGAATCTTCATGCAGTGGGTCCAGTTCCACCACATGCGCATGGAAGATCTCTACGTAATCATCAACACCGTGCACAAGGAATTTAAATACGTGGCGCTATGGCAGAGCGGTGGCCAGACGCAGGTGCTGGCCAGCGACGAGCCCATCACTCTGGATTGGGAGAGAATGAGATCGATTGACGCCTCCCACCCGAATCCCACTGGACTCAAGAGCGGCGATTTCTTGAGGATCCCCTTCCAGGCCTTCCTCGATTCGTCCCAGGTGAACCAGTTCCTCGATCACGATTCCTTCAAGTCCATCTACGGCCATGGCAAGGGAATCAAATCGTTGCCGCCCGCTCTGGCCCAGATCTTTCTGAGCCAGTACATCGACAGCGATTTCTTCCCCTACCTCGAGTACTCCACTCCGCGCGGCAACGCCTTGCAGAACCAGGAGTATCTCATCCCCGTGCTCATTGCCAAATCCGTCAAAGGCTCAACCACAATATCGTGGAGAAATTTCCCCCAGGCCGATCTTCCTCTTGCCTCGATGTGGCTCGCGTCGCAGAACGGCGACTGCACCCAGCTCCGGCAGGCGGCCGCCACCAGTTCCGCCTCCTCAAAGAATGTAGACGTGTCCGCTCTCCTCAATGGATGCAGCCCACGAATTGCTATTCAGGTTGACGGTCTTAGTCCGGCTCTGTCCGAAACCGCATCCGCGGACGGAAGCTCAAAGTAGACGAGCGGCAAGCTTGTCGGCTTTGGGGTCTGGGAGACCGTCGGCCTTGATTTACAACGCTGGTTGTCTGAGTTGTTCTTGGTGATTTTTTCAGGCCGGGAGTCCCGGCTTGCAACCACACAGCAGACTCCTACTCCGCCGGCTCCGCACTCCGGGCCAGAAACCGCTCCATGAACCCGGTGTCGAACTTCCCTTCCCGGAAATCCGCATCCTGAAAAATCCGCTGGTGGAGCGGGATCGACGTATCGATACCCTGCACGATGAACTGGCTCAGCGCCCGCTCCATCTTCGCGATCGCCTCAGCCCGATCCACTCCGTGCACAATCAGCTTCGCGATCAGCGAGTCATAGAACGGCGGCACCACGCCCTCGGCGTACTGCACCGTATCCACGCGCACGCCATTGCCGCCCGGCACATTGAACGCAGTAATCTTGCCCGCCGACGGCGTGAACTTCTCCGGATGTTCGGCGTTGATCCGGCACTCGATCGAGTGGCCGCGTATTTCGATCTTCTTAGGAAGGATGTCGGAGAGCCTGTCGCCGGCCGCGATCCTGAGCTGCGCCTTCACCAGATCGACGCCCGTGATCGCCTCAGTGATCGGGTGCTCCACCTGGATGCGCGTATTCATTTCGATGAAGTAAAGGTGCCCGCTTGCGTCCATCAGGAACTCGACCGTGCCCGCATTCTGATAGCCGATCTTCCCCAGGCACCGCTCCAGCGTCCGCCCGATCTCCTCGCGCATCTTCGGCGTCACCTTCAGCGAGGGCGCTTCTTCAATCAGCTTTTGATGCCGCCGCTGGATCGAACACTCCCGTTCAAAGAGCGTGGCCACATTGCCGTGTTCATCGGCCAGCACCTGGAACTCGATGTGCCGCGGGTCCTCGATGAACTTCTCCATGTACAGGTCGCCGTTGCCGAATGCATTGGCGGCCTCGGTATTTGCGGCGTGATACAGGTTCGGCAGCTCATCGGCTGTCCGCACAATTCGCATACCCCGGCCGCCGCCGCCCGCCTTGGCCTTCAGAATCACCGGGTAGCCTACGTGGCCGGCCGTCTCCAGCGCATCCTCAATCGAAGCCAGAACCCCGTCCGACCCGGGAAGAATCGGCACTTTGGCTTCCTTCATCGTCTGGCGGGCTTTTTCCTTCTCGCCCATCAGCCGCGTCACCTCCGGCGGCGGCCCGATGAACTTCACATTCGACGCCCGGCACACTTCCGCAAAGTTCGCGTTCTCGCTCAACAGGCCGTAGCCGGGATGGATCGCATCCACGTCGGCGATCTCTGCCGCCGAAATAACCGCCGGCACGCTCAGATAGCTCTCCGCCGGCCGCGGCGGGCCGATGCAGATGGCCTCATCGGCAAAGCGAACGTGCAGCGAGTTCCGGTCCGCCTCTGAGTACACGGCTACCGTACGGATGCCGAGTTCACGGCAGGCGTTAATGATGCGCAGCGCAATTTCGCCACGGTTGGCAATCAGAACTTTTCGAAACATGGGCCTCGATCGTGCTACTCAGGACGAATGACGAACAGGGGCTGGCCGTACTCTACAGCCTGCCCGTTGGTGACCAGACAGCGAACGATCTCGCCCCCTTGATCGGATTCGATCTCGTTCATCAGCTTCATGGCCTCGACGATGCAGATCACCTGGCCCTTCTTCACACGATCTCCGGCGCCGACGAACGCCGCCGAACCCGGCGAGGGCGAGCTGAAAAACGTCCCCACCATCGGCGACTTGACCGTATGCAGCCCCGCCTCCGGGTCCGCGACCGCTGCCCCCGGCGTCTGCACCGCTGCCGCCTGCGGAACCTGCACACCGGCAGCCTGCGCCGCTCCCAGCATCCGCGTCACGTCGCTGAGCTGCGTCGGCGCAGGGTGCGGCTCATGGAACTTCAGCCGCAGCTTCAAATCGCCGCGGTCCAGATCGAACTCCGCCACCTGCTGCGACTTCAAAAAGTCGACCAGTTGCCTCAGATCGTCAATATCCTGTTGCTTCATGCTTTCGTTCGTTCTCCACAAATGCGGGTAGCGGGATTTACAGCTCGATGAAGGCCTTCGTCGCCGGGGTCAGAATCTCCCCGCCGGTCCGGGTCACATGCACCATGTCTTCAATCCGAATGCCGAACTTGCCCGGCAGATAGATTCCGGGCTCGATGGTTATCACCATGCCCGCTGCCAGGCGGGAATCCTGCGCGGCGCCGACTCGGGGTGGTTCGTGTATCTCAAGACCAACCCCATGGCCGGTCGAGTGGGTGAATGCGTCTGCCAGTCCCTCCCGGCGCAAAACCCCGCGGGCCGCCTCATCGACGTCTCCGCAGATCGCACCCTCCCGGACGGCCCGAACGGCAGACTCCTGAGCCTCCAGCACTGCCTGATACGCGCTCCGCTCCTCCCTCTTCGGGGATCCCAGGAACACGGTCCGCGTCATATCCGAGCAGTACCCTTTCAAGATTATACCGAAGTCCATCGTCACAAAACCCCTGCGCGGCAGTGGGTTGCGCGTGGCCCGCCCATGCGGCAAAGCCGACCGCGGACCGCTGGCGACGATCGTCTCAAACGACATCCCCTCGGCTCCCAGCAACCGGGCCTTGTGCTCCAGTTCCGCCGCAACTTCGAACTCTGCCAGTCCCGGCCGCAGCACCGTAAGAATGTGCTCGAACAGCCTGCATCCCACCAGCGCCGCCTCGCGCAGAATCCCGAGTTCTTCTTCGTCCTTGATCTGCCGCAGCGGCAGAACCAGCGGCTCCTCGACTACGGCAAGCAGACTCCGCCGCAATCGCCCGGGCAGCGCTTCTTTCAGCCGGCCCAACTCGGCCACCGTGGTCGTCACCGGGTCAAAACCCGCCTTCAACACGCCCGGCTGAGCCCCGAGCCACTGCACGGCGGCAGTCGCCGGCGAACCCGCCGCAATCTCGACCTGCGCCCCCTGGGTCTCTTCCGCGGCCTGGGTCTTGTAGCGGCCGTCGGTAAACAGCCGCGCCTTGTAGCGGGTCACCGCCAGAGCGGCGCTCGATCCGGTAAATCCGCACAGGTAGCGGACATCGGGTAGATGGGTAATCAGCAGCCCCTGAAGGCCGGCCCGGTTCAGCTTGCGGCGCAGCGCGCCAATGCGGCGTAAGTGGTCCACGGAGCTAGTTTTATCACGTCCGGGGATTCAAATCCGAGCCGCGGGTCTCACTGCCTGCCGCTCGGCCTCACCGGCGTAGCAGCGTCCTTGCCCACCGCCGTCGTCCACTCCCGCACATACCACCGGCTCACCACTCCCTGGGTTACATAGGGGTCGTCCTTGGCAAAGTTTTCGGCAACCGCTGGCGAGTTCCCCCGAAACAACAAAACCGACCCATCCATGGGGTTCGCGTACGCGCCGGCCAGCACCAGCTCTCCGCGCTCACTCGCCTCCCACGCCTTGCGCAGGTGTTCCTCGCGGTAGGGAGTCCGCCGTGTTGCGTAGTCCTCGCTAGCTTCGTAAAAGAGAAGAAAGTGCATACTTATACCCGCCTCTGGTCCTGAATCCCGGCCAGACTCTCTGTTATTCGTCTTAGTCTACCTAAACTCTCCATTTCACGCACATGAGTTCAACCCATATACCAAAAGTTTGCGTCTGCTTCCGCTTCATTCCAAGTAACTAAGCTAAATGTGCGGCAGTCAAGAGCTCGAGTAGTACCTGAACATGGGCTGCGATAACTTGTTGTACAACAACGCTAACATCGTCGTTTGTTTGATCTAACTTGTTCATCCGAATGGTTTTGCTCGCACAAGGAGAATTAACCTGATAAGTGACGCTAACCTCGCTTTTTTCATTTACAGGATACATACAATGTGCTATTGTCCGCGGCAGTATCAATTGAGTGGTAGTTGTATGCTTTCCTGCCCTGCGAAGACCCGCAGGACAGGTGCCAGTGCCACCAAGCCAATCGGTCAGCCGAATATTCTGGCGCCCAGAAATCTCAACGATCAGGAGACCAGGAAAATGAGACGCATAAAGACAATCCTAGGATTCATAGCGATTTGCGTTCTGCTCGTTCCCTTTACGGCCATCGCCCAGAGCACCTACGGTTCCATCGTCGGAACCGTTACCGATGCCTCGGGAGCCGCCGTCCCGAACGCCACCGTCACGGTCACCAACCTCGGGACAAATGAAGCCCGCGTGGCCAAATCTGACGGCGCGGGCAACTATAGCGCCGTCAACCTGCTTCCGGCCGCATACAAGATCTCGGTGGAAGCCGCCAACTTCAAGCACTTCCTCCGCCAGCCTGTTCAGGTCGCCGTCGGCACCACCGTCCGTATCGATGCCGCCCTGCAAGTGGGCGCAGCGACTGAGACCATCGAGGTCACCACCCAGGCCCCTCTGCTCCAGACCGACTCCAGTTCAGTCAGCCAGCAAATTGAGGGCCAGACGGTGCAGGAGATGCCTCTCAACGGCCGCAACTCCATGAACCTGATCGCGCTTGCGGCCGGCGTGGTTCCCGGCGGCTCCACCTCGGGCACGCCCGGCGGCAACCAGGGCGCCGGTCACACTAACGTGATCGGCTTCGGCAATTATCAAATCGGCGGCAACCTGCCCGGCATGGGCCAGATGTTTGTCGACGGCGGCCCGGTGAACACCCTGGGCGGCAACCTGGGCGGCAACGTCACGGCGCTCATCCCCACCCAGGACGCCGTGCAGGAGTTCAACGTCGCCTCCAATAACGTGTCGGCTGAGTTCGGCCGTTTCGGCGGCGGCGTCATCAACATGGCCACCAAGGGCGGCACCAACGCCTTCCACGGCTCGGTCTACGAGTACTTCCGCAACTCCTTCCTGAACGCCAACGACTGGTTCAACAAGCGCAGTCAGATCGTTGCCGGTACCGCGAACAAGCCCCCGCAATGGAACCAGAACCAGTATGGCTTCGCCTTAGGCGGGCCGGTCCTCAAGGACAAGGCTTTCTTCCACTTCACGTGGGAAGGATTCAAGTCCGATACCGGCAATGTCAATCCTTCCAACGTGCCCACAGCCGCCATGCAGGCCGGTACCTTTACCCACGCCATTCACGATCCGCTGGGCAACTGCACCATTGACAGTGTCTCGACTCCAGGGCAGTGGAAGATCACAAACCTGTTTACCGGCGCTTGCGGCGATCCCATGGCCCAGGTCATGCGCAACTACTACCCGCTCCCCAACAACTCCCAGGCCGTTGGGCAGAACAACTGGACCGCGGTACCGGCCACACCGGATTCGCAGCGCCAGTACAACGCGCGCGTCGATTACAACCTCAGCGCCAGGCAGCGCCTCTTCGCCCGCTATACCTACTGGGCAATTGAGGATGCCGGCTACAACGAGCTGAACGACTACCAAGGCTGGCTGACTGAGAACGCGCACAGCCTCGACTACGTTCAGCAGGCCGTAGTGGGCGATACCATCACCATCTCGCCCAAGACCATCCTCGACTTGCGCCTCGCCTATCTGCGCGATAACTCGCCCAACAGCACCGTGGCCAGCCTGAACATGGACTACAGCAAGTATCCTTCCAACAGCTTCGTGAACCAGTTGGCCAGCTCGATGACCGCACGCATCATCGTGCAATACACGTTCGGCACCGCCCCCGGCGTCACAAACTACAATTTCTACGGCTTTGGCCGCTGCTGCTCCATCGGACATGACTGGTACAACAACTACACGATCTCTGCCAACCTGATCCGCATGATCGGCAATCACACCGTCAAGATCGGCGGCCTGATTACCCAGTACGGCGATCACAGCATCGCCGGCGGAAACTCCGGCTCCTTCTCCTTCAACGGCCAGTACACGGGTGACCAGTGGGCCGACTTCCTGATGGGCTATGAGACCAACGGTTCGTCTCTGACCACACAGAACGAAGCGTATGGTTACAACTACTATCAGGGCTACTACATCACCGACACCTGGCAGGCCAGCAAGAAACTCACCCTGAACCTGGGCCTGCGCTGGGAGCTGCCCGGAGGCATCTACGCCGGCCACGACTACAACACCGTGCTGCTGCCCAATGCCACCGATCCCACCTACAACGTGCAGGGCACGCTGGGACTGGTCAACTCCTCGCTCTATCCAAGCAAGTCGGTTATCAACGTCAAACACGACTTATTTGCACCGCGCATCGGCTTTGCCTATCGCCTGAACAACAACACCGTGGTGAGCGGCGGCTACGGCATCTCCTACTTGCCGATCGATATTCAGACGGGCGGCATGCCGGTCAAATCGCCGGTCAACTCCAACCCCAACTCCTGCGGAGTGGTCAGCACAACCACGCCGAGCGCCAGCCAGATGATGTACAACTGCTTCAGCGCCTCAGCCAATCCAATCATCGCCCCGCCGGAGCGCTCCAGCGGATACTTCACCCTCCTGAAGTACTACGAGAACACCGGCAAGGGCATCACCGAAGCGTATCCCTACCAGAAGTATCCCTACACCCAGCAGTGGAACCTCTCCGCCTCGCGCCAGTTGCCCGGCAACTCGATGGTCGAATTGAGCTACGTGGGAGCGGCAGGCCTCCATCTGCCCGCCTCGGGCAGCAACTATAACCAGATTCCGACCGGTTCCTACAACTCTTCGGGCAATGCCACAACCGGCCCACAGGCTGGTCAGGCGCTCACGGCAAAGACCGGAACCTGCGGAACCACAACCACTCTCACCGTCGGCCAGTGCCTGCGGCCCTACCCGCACTATGGCAATATGAAGGACTCGCTGGCCTACGTAGGCCAGACCATCTATCACTCGCTCCAGGTCAAGGGCGAGAAGCGCTTCGGTGCCGGTGGAACCCTGATGGGCAACTTTACCTGGGCCAAGCTGATCGGCAACACCGACACCCAGCTCAACGCCGTTGAAAACGGCACCGGCGGTCCGAACTCGGGCGGCGGCGGCGCACCCAACTACCAGGACTACACCAACCTGCGCGGGGAGCGTTCGACCGTGACCTACGACGTGCCCTTCCGCACCGTCATCAGCTACGTTCTCACCCTGCCCTTCGGCAAGGGCCAGAAGTGGCTCCCCGATGCAAGCGGCGTTGTGGGCCACGTGGTCTCCGGCTGGGGCATCAACGGCATCACCACCTTCCAGCATGGCTTCCATCTTCCAATGAAGACCGCGGGCAACGCTACCCTCGGCAGCACGTTCGGTGCCGGTTCCATCCGCCCGAACTATACGGTCGGATGCCCCAAATCGACTCCGCTTGCGGGCAATGCCCGCATCGCCGAGTGGTTCAACAACACCTGCTGGACTGCTGCTCCGAACTATACCTTCGGCAACGAGTCTCGCATCGATCCCAACGTCTTCGCCCAGGGCATCGACAACTTCGACCTCTCGTTCCTGAAGTCGACCAATGTGACGGAGAAGGTCGCCGTGCAGTTCCGTGGCGAGTTCTTCAACATCTTCAACCGCAAGCAGTTTGCGCAACCCGACTCCTCGATCGGCGATGCTACCTATGGTCAGATCACCGCCGACGACAACCAGCCCCGCCTGGTGCAGTTCAGCCTGCGCGTCAACTTCTAACCCTGACAAACCAAAGCGGGCGGGGCGTTCCATCGCCCCGCCCGCTTTTTTGTACCCGCTAGTTGTATGAGTCCCTGTTCCCTGTTCCCTGTTCCCTGTTCCCTAGCCCCGAGTCCCTAGCCCCTAGTACCTAGTCCCTGTTCCTCGGTCCCTTGGTCCCTTGGTCCCTTGGTCCCTTGGTCCCTTGGTCCCTTGAAAAAATATCCCTCCGCCCTTGCCGATAATTACCGCCAAATTCGCTACTCTGACTTTATGAAGCGATCTCTTCGAAACCCGCACTCGATTCTGAAAGCCGCACGCGATTCCGAATCTTCGAGAGCGGCAGCCAGAAAACCGCCCCAAGCCTTCTCCCCATGAACCACATAAACCCTTACACACGTGACACTTGCAAATCACATCCAATAGAATCAAACACTTATGCGGTGCAAAGAATGTAACCCATTGCGCCACATACACTTAACAAAAATCAAAAGGAGAAAATCCAGAGAAATACCATATTACGGTACAAACAACCCATCCCAGACCGACGCTGAAGGTCTCTCGGTCCCTTGGTCTCTCGGTCCCTTGGTCCCTTGGTCTCTCGGTCCCTTGGTCCCTCGGTCTCTCGGTCCCTTGGTCTCTCGGTCCCTTGGTCTCTCGGTCCCTTGGTCCCGAGGTCCCTAGTCCCTAGCCCCTAGCCCCTGATTCTCCGACCGCACCGGCTTCTTCACATCCGGCTGCGCCTCACTCGGCGCATTCAGGTCGCTCTGCCGATCCATCCACTCGTCCAAGCGGCTCCGCTTGAACCGCCACCGGTTCCCCAGCTTGAACGCCGGTACAAAGCCCTCCGACGCGTACTTATAAAGCGTGTCCGCCGAGATACCCAGGTAGTCCGATGCCTGGCGGATGTCCATAACCTCGCGGACTTCGGGGACAAGAAGATTCGAACGCAACGCAGCAGTGCGCATAGCTCCCTCCAATGGGGCTTCATTCCGGTCTGATGCCGGTAACCTTGTATATAGCGCGGAATCGCCGGTAATTTCAAGGTATTTCAGTCATTTAGCCGAAAGAATACACGCCCGTTCTTCCGGCTCGTCCGGCTCTCGACAACCTCAAGACAATCGCTTGGGCCAGCTCCAGGGGCCAGCCCTAGATATAGGGCCATTACGACAGATGGTGCGCGCCGATCCCAGACCATGCCAAAAACCCCGGTCGGGGGCCGCTACATCTTCGTCCGCCACCACTCCGTCTTCTCGTCCCGCTCAAATCCCGTCTTCTCGCCGCGAGCCAGATAAAAGTCCAGGTACTGCCCCTGCTGGAACGTCGAGCAGTCCGGCCAGCTCTTGTCTTTGACCAGGTGCGTCTGCGTCTGGTGCGGATCCATCAGCGTGATCTCATCAGGCGTACACTGCACCACCTGCTGCGCCTTCAGGGCAAACGACACCCCGGGCAGCGGATCCGCCGGCATCTGGTTGGCGATCTTCGTCAGCAGTAGAATCAACGCAAATACAGCTATGGCAAGGGCTATCTTCTTCATGGTGGGGAGAACCGCTCTTGGTCTCGAGCGATACATATATCTTACCGCCATCCAGCGACCGAAGAGCACCACAAAACTCAGGCGCCCGGGGGCCAGTCCCCTGCGGTCGTCTCGGGCCGCCGCCCGGGTTCTGGCTTACTTGCCGTCGTCCCGGCGGTGCAGCGTCGGCTGGTCGGTCGAGTCGCCGCTGTTGGTGTTACCGCTGCCGGTGCTATTCCCGCTGCCATCGTCCGTGCCCGTACCGGCCTTCCGCAGCGACGGCCGCGTCACGCCCTTCGTATCCGTTAGCCGGCGCTTGTTCTCAATCCGCGCCAGCCGAGCCTTCACATCGTCGAACTCCGAGGTTGAAACCGTATACTCGTCCCGGGCCGGCAGAATGCGCGCGATCTCTTCCTGCGAGTGCAGGATGCGCGACGGCGTCTGCGGGTGATCGCTGAAGGCCTTGCTCACCAGCCCCGGCTTGCGCTTCTCCAACGCCTGGATCTTCTCAAAGAACGTGATGAAGGCCTGCGGATCGTACCCCGCCCGGTACATATACTGCACGCCCAGATAGTCGGCCTGCGCCTCGAAATCCCGCGAGAACTTCAGGAATGTCATCGGCACCGCCAGCGAACTGGCTTCGTAGAGCCCGTATCCCAGCCAGCTCCCCTGGGCCATGATGATCAGCGGTATCGATGCCAGTTGCGCGTAGTTGCCGCGCGTCATCTCCCGCGCCGCGTGGTGCGCGCAAACGTGAGCCGTCTCGTGCGCCATCACGCCGGCCATCTCGGCCTCTTCATCGGCGTTCAGGATCAGCCCCGAGTTCACGTAAAAAAAACCACCTGGCAGCGCGAACGCATTGATCTCGTCCGAGTCGATCACCTTGATCGTGAACGGCACCTTGCAGTCGGAGTTCTTCACGATGTTCTGGCCGACGCGGTTGACGTATTCGGTCACAACCGGATCGGTGATGAACCGTGCGCTCTTCTCAATCTCGTCGGCATACTGCTTGCCTGTCCGGATCTCCCAGTCGGTCGAGTACCAGTTGCCCATGCCCCGGGCGCCGATGTCGCGATTGCCCACCGCGCTCACATCTTCCACGGTCCCCGGCTTCACCTTGATCATCTCGCTGCCCGGATCGACGACCTTGTCCGGATCGACCTTGACGTTCTGATCGGGGTCGTCCTGCTTCTTGTCTTTGTCCTTGTCCTTGGTCTTGTCCTTCGAGCTACCCTTCGCCGAGGGTGGCGGCGGAGCCTGATCCCCGCCCACGGGCGCAGTTCCCGGTGCCGGTTCAGCAACTGGGGTAGACTGGCTGCTGTCGGCCTGCGCCGCGCTGTCGGGCTGCCTGGCCGCTGGCGTCGCACCGCTTGAGTCGCTGGATTGCGCCCAGGCTCCGGCAGCCAGTGTCACCGCCAGAACCGCTCCCACCAGCACTCCCCACCGCAAACCCGTCGCTGTTCTCATCCCGCTACCTCCGGGGCAGGGGCATCACCCCACCCTGCGCCGCTCCGCTTGATCCATTAGACGCTCCCGACCCGCCAAATGGTACCGGCATTGGCTGAATTCATTTTGGCACGGTTCTCCTAACCAGAGCGAAGCAGCCCCCGGCCCTTGTTTGCCCGCCTGCCGGTAGCTCGTGTTCCCTTCTTGCTATTTGCCCGCAAAGCCATCTGAATTACATTGGAGAACACAGAACCGGAGGGCTCCGTGCGGAAGGCTATTCTCTTAGCGGCATTCCTCGCCTGGTGCGTTACCACGCCCGGGCAGCCTCTCAGAACGTTACAACGGGCAGTCGAGATCCCCCGGGGCAGCCGCCCCCAGGCGAATCGACCCCCCTCCCCGCCCCTCCAGCCCGGCTCCGTCTTTGACGCAACCACCCTCGGCGGGCCCCTCGTCCTCGACAAGGGCTGGCGGGTCGGCATCAGCAGCGATGCGGCCGCCTCGGCCCCCGACTTCGACGACTCCCAGTGGGCCATTCGGGACGCCGTACCCTCCATCCAGGAGGTCCAGGAACCCCAGCCCGGCCCGGACTTCGGACACGGGCCCCAATCCGGCCCTAGGCCCCAGCCCGGACAACGGCCCTCCCGGCCCTCCGCCTGGTTCCGTATTCACATCGACCTGCCCGCAAACCACGGCCCCGTGGCTCTTTTCATCGAACTGCCCATCTCCCGCTCTACTGCCCTCGGCATCGGTGAGGGCGGCATCTCCACCGATGTCTTTGCCAACGGGCAGTTGATCCAACCCGGCGGCCCCAACGGCTCAGACCCAGGCCACTACCAGCCGATTTCCCGCATCTACAACCTCAACGTCCCCGCCTCCCAGACCTCCCTCGTCCTCGCCATACGTATCCCTTACTCCCCTTTCGGTTACAACGCCTACACCAACTTCTTCGAGTCCCGCACGCTCCGGCTCGGCAGCCCCGGCGACCTCAACCGCAGCCTCATGGCCTGGAATGACGGCACTCTCTTTGAGCGCATCCCCCGCCTCGTTTACTCCATTGGACTCTTTGTCCTTGCCGTATTCCTCTTCGTCCTCTACTTCGCACAGCGCGGACACAACGAATATCTCTGGCTCGCCCTCCACGAACTGGTTCAGGCTCCGGTCGGTTTCGTCGAGTTTGCCGGCTCCACCGCCCGGCTCGACAACCTCTGGTACGCGGCCCTCGTGCTCCAGCTCATGGTCGTCTCGGCCTTCCTCTTCTTCGAATTCCTCATCTCGTTTCTGGCTCTCAGGCGGAGCTGGTACATCCGCATCCTCCGCTACACTGCCCCCATACTCGCTGGCGTCGGCCCCACTCTGCTGCTCGTCGGCCACAGCACCGCCATCGGCATCGCCCTCGCGCTCGTCTTCATCGGCAGCGCGCTGTGGATCCTCGGCTGGCTCATCTTCGTTTTCGTCACTCTCATCGCCGCCACCATCCGCCGCAACTTCGAAGCTGGCCTCCTGCTCATCCCCCTCGTCCTCAGCATCCTCGGAACCCTTGAGCCTACTGTCACCGCCGGCCTCAGCGAATTCTCCAACCAGCCCAGCCGCGCACCGCTCACCTTCTTCGCCGGGCCCATTCCCTTCCACATGGCCGCCATCGCCGACTACACCGGCGTTCTGGCCATCGTCATCATCATCTTCCTGCGCTTCCTGCGCATCCAGCGCAGCCAGCAGCATGCCTCCAGCGAACTGGCCGCCGCCCGCAGCGTTCAGGAGCTGATGCTGCCCCTCGAGAAGGTCGCCACTCCCGGCTTCGAGATCGACTCCGTCTACTGCCCAGCCGCGGAAGTCGGCGGCGACTTCTTCCACGTCCAGGCCACCGATGACGGCGGCGTACTGGTCGTCATCGGTGACGTTGCGGGCAAAGGCCTCAAAGCCGCCATGACCGTTTCCATGATCATGGGCGCACTGCGCCGTACCGCAGATTCCAACCCCACCCGCATCCTCGCCGCACTCAACCGCATCCTCGCAGACAGCAACACTCTAACCACCTGCCAGGCTGTCTGCTTCGGCCTGGACGGCACAGTCGTCCTCGCCAACGCCGGCCATCTGCCGCCCTTCCTCAACACGCAGGAGGTCGCTCTGCCCGGCGCACTGCCCCTCGGAGTCACTCCCGAGGTCAGCTACGAGGAGATCCACCTCTACCTCCACCCCGGAGACCGATTGCTGCTACTCTCCGACGGCGTCGCAGAGGCCCGCAGGCCCTCCGGCGAACTCTTCGGATTCGACCGCGTCCACAACCTCTCCAACCAATCCGCGTTCTACATCGCCGACGCCGCCAAGGAGTTCGGGCAGACCGATGACATCACCGTTCTAACCGTCCGTCGGCTCGCGCAGGCCACTTAGCATTTCCCCATCTTCCCCTGTCGCGATTCGAAGCAGGTCTAACCCATCCGCTACGGAGCTTCGTACTTTCGAACCTATCCAGCTAATACCTTCAGCGCAAACGGTAACCAGTCCCTGGCTTTTTACACTTTTTGAGTCCAATTTTCTTTTCCACAGCAAGCTCCGATTGCTCACGGTACCAAAGTTAGATTCATCTCATAAATAATTTTGTTTGTTAAATCAAATTTGACTCATTTTAATACGTTTGCAACGCAAGTACCTGTTGATAATGTGTTGCATTTAAGAGTACATTTGTCTCACCCCATGGATCCGTTGTTCGGGCCCAACTCTCAAAGAGACGAAGGAAAGCGCATGGTCTGCCCAAAATGCCAATCCACTGATCTCTCCCTCATTCCCGCAGAAGTGCGGCTCTACCGCAACAGCCCTCGGACGCTGAGTCACCCCCCGATGAACCCGTCGCCCGATATTCTCGTATGTCTGGATTGCGGATGGAGTGAGTTCTCGATTCCCCGCGCATGGCTCTCTGCCGGATGGCTGCGCTCGCTTCGCCCCCAGAGTCCGATGCTCGACAACGCGCCGATGGCCTCCGCGCCAGTTCCCGCACCTGCTACTTAAGCCCGGTACGCAAAGAACTCCCTACCTCGAACGATGAGTCGCGCGCTTCTCCGCGCCGGCTCATCCTCTCTTGTATTCTCAGAATGGTTTTTCGGTCAGGAACGGCTCGGCCTTCAGCGCACCGTCGCGCTGCT
>Ga0326728_10003972_pt1 | contig 44622 bp, 38 predicted proteins | sample MB3enrmetagenome_FD_207602 | JGI IMG/M metagenome (GOLD analysis project Ga0326728, IMG submission 207602) | Lab enriched peat soil microbial communities from McLean, Ithaca, NY, United States - MB31MN | ecosystem: Environmental > Terrestrial > Soil > Wetlands > Peat | place: USA: New York...
CCGTCCCCGAAGTACCTACTCCCGCCGGGTGTTCGTGCTTGTAGTCGCGACGAAACATCACGAACATGAATCCGCCCAAAAGCACCACAGTGAGGAACCCTCCCAACTGAATGACGCGCGCGATGATCAGGTCGTGCTTGTTGGTCGTGGGATCGTAGTGGTAGCAGTAGGTAAGAATGTTGTCGACCGGCGACCCAATGCGATTCGACGAGGCTTCATCGAGGCCCAAGAGAAGATCCTTGGGCGAGTACTCGACTCCCATGTAGTACTGGGCCAGCTTGCCCTCCGGGGTCACGATCTGGATTGAGCTGGCATGCGCATACTGCATCAGACTACTGCCCGGCACCGTGAGCTTCACGTAGCGGAAGCCGACCGCCTGGGTCAGCGCATCGATATTCGGCTGCGTGCCGGTGAGGAAATGCCATCCGTTGGCGGTCTCGGGACGGCCATAGCGCTTCACGTACTCGCGCTTTTTCGCGGCAGCCAGATCTGTGCCCTCAGTGGGATCGATGCTGACCACGATGATGTTGAAGTCCTTACCGGGAATGTAGCGGACCATCTCGAGCGCGCTGGTCAAGCCGTCAAGTTCTTCGGAGCAGAGCATGGGGCAGCGGTAGTAAACCAGCGCCAGAATCGCGGGGCGCTTGCCGAGGTAGCCGGCCAGAGTCACCTGCTTGCCCGCATCGTCAGTGAAAGCGAGGTTGAGCGGCAACTGCGTGTTGAGATGTTGATCGATTCCCACGCCACTCAGAATCGTCGGCGGCTTGTCGTTAACCGGACCTGCTTCCTTGTCGCCGTAACTTGAAACCTGAGCAGAAAGGAGCGGCGCCGCGAGACAGAGCACAATCGCGTCCACGAAGGCTACCGCCGTGTTGGGCCAATGCTGCCGGATTGTTCTTCCCAATTTCACGATTATTTCTGTTCTCCCTGCTGCTTGACGGCGGCCTGCTCCGCCTGTTCCTGCTCGTAGCTGGTGCGCGCAAACCCGTTGGTCAGCGGCACGGCCACCGTGGGGACGCTGTCGCCGGTCATTGGCGCCTGGGAATTCACCACCGGCGCTACTGGCAACCCGCGTTGCGCGATCAGTTGCATGGCCTGCTCGATCGGAATCCGGACCGTGCCCTTCGACTGATCGACCCAGGTGTAGTTATTCAGCAGCAGATCCTCGCGCGCATGTAGATCGGCAACGTCCTGATCGCCGTCGTCGGTCAGCAACCGCGGGGTCGGAAAGGTTTGCGTGATCTCCGCGATCTTGTTCTGAAGTTCGGGACTCGAGGGCAAATTGCCTAGTTGCCGCACGTCCACCGTCTTGGTCCACTTGCTGTTCGGCCCGTCTTCGCGGTTCATGCGGGCGTTGAACCAAGCACCGATGCCGTAGCAGAGCAGCCCGATCACCCCCACAAAGATGAGAAGCGAGGTCATGAACACGGCGATCCCCGTCACGCTCGCATCGCTGCGCTCATAACCAGCCGACGCGTCGACTTCGTGTTTCTCCGGTTCGTGCCCTGGATCGGGGTGGTTATGCGTGGGCATGTTCAGGCTCCAGAATTTCCGCCAGGTGCGGATCGTTCACCTGCACCAGCGGCCTGGACTTCAGGCGCGTGCAGAAGTAGGCCACCCAGAAGGCTGTCATCGCCACGGGCACGGCAACGTACTCCAGGATTCCCCAACTGAAATGGAGGTCGCGTGCGGCGTCCTTGTAGTTGGGCTCAATCAGCCAGAAGAGGTTCAATACCACCGCGACGATCATGACCCGGCAAACGAAAATCAGGCGTTTCTTGTTGCGTTTCAGATCTCTCGACAGCAGCATGGTGAACGGGATCAGCCAATGACAAATGAAATCGAGGGTGATGACGACGCCCCATCCGCCGCGAATGCGGTCAAGATACCAATTGATTTCGTCGGGCAGATTGCCCGACCAGATAATGAGGAATTGCCCGAAGGCAAGGTAAATGTTGAGCATCACGAAGGCGAAGGTGAGCTTGCCGAGGTCATGCTGCTCGGTCTGGCGCAGAATGGTCTTGAATGGCTCGGCCCTTGAAAGGAACAGAGAAATGATGATGGTGAAAGCCAGGCACTGGAAACCCTGCTCGACGAGATACAACAGCCCATAGACTGTTGAGAACCAGGTCACGTCCATTGACATCACCCAGTAGATTGCAGCAGCCGTCATGGTGACCGAGTAAACCACGATGCCGGGACCGCTGACGTTCTCGAGCCTCTTAATCCAGTAAGGCGTCGTTTCCGGCCCCTCGGAATCCCGCTTAAGGCCCCAGGAATTAAGCCGCCAGGTGTAGAAGCCCCAGATGGCAAAGCAGAGCAGGCCCGCATACCAGAACGTGTTGGGATTCAGCATGGGCCGCTTGAAGTTCAGGCAGTGAGCCTGGAATTCCGTGATCAGTCCCGCTTTCAATCCAGCCGCAGTGTCGCTCACGGAAGTGTAGTTCGCCCACAGATAGAGCCGCTTCATGAAAATGGCGACGACCACCCAGTAAACAAGGATGAGCGGAAGCGTGCGGCTCATGGCCTCGAGCGGTCTACGCAAGAGCAATCCCCACTTGCCACCCGAGCAATACTGCACCATGAGCAATGCCAGCCCGCCCACGGCAAACCCGAAGGTCAACATCAATCCCAGCACCCAACCGCGCAGGAAATGATCCCATCCCAGGTGCTCCGGATCTTGCGCCTGACCCAGGAACGCCAAAATCACGGCGATGATCGAGAAGACTCCCGCGATGATCAGCGCGCGGCTTTTCCAAACGTCCACAAACGCGGGAGCGTTCAGGTCCGCTGGGAGCTGCTTGGCGTGCGATATTGCGTCGTGTGCCATTCCGTTCGTCCTACTTCTGGGCCGCTGCGGCCGGTTTGGTTACTGGAATCTTGATCGCAGGTGGTGCGGGATATGCTGGAGCCATGCCCGGCGTCCCCTCACTGGCGATGGGCTTGTTCGCATCCACTGCCGTTGATGGCATCGGCCACGGCTGCGCGTATTCGGGATGTCCTTCTTCCGCGGCCAGATCCTTGAGGCTCTTGATCTCGGCTCCGGCCGGCACATCCTTCGTCGTAGCGGCCTGGCTGAGTTGCAGCGCGCGGATGTATGCCGCCACCGCCCAGCGATCCGCGGGTGGTAATTGCGCCGAGTAGTCGGGCATGGCGCCGTATCCGTGCGTCATCACATAAAAGTAGTGCGAAAGAGGCTGCGACATCCGCACCTGGTCGTGGAAATTGGCGGCAGGCTTGAATCCGCGCTGCACAATTTCTCCCAGCCCATTGCCCGCCCGCGAGTGGCATGGCGTGCAATAGATGTTGAAACGCTCCTGTCCGCGCTCGAGCACTTCCATCGTCACGGGAATTTCGGGTGGCATCTGGTCGAGTTCCTGCTTGTAGCCGTTCGGTCCCTGGACCACGCCGGTATAAAAGTAGCTGTCCTCGTGAAGTTGGCCGCGCGCCACGGTGTCGAGCACTTGCGGGCGCGCTCCGCGCATGTCGGCAAAGAAGTCCGAGCCGCGCTGCGGAACCATCTTCGGCTGGTTCTGCATGTCCTGGCGGCAACCGGCGATGAGAAGAACGCAGGCCACGAGGCCGAGCTCCATTGATCTCCCAGGTCCCCAAGTGCGAGGGACCTGGGGCACCCGCACTCGTGTTTTCCGATCCTTGATCCCCGATCTCTGTTCCCTGAGGCGGTTCATCAGTACTCCACCTCCACAACCGAGTTGGGACTGAATTTCTGCAGATACGCTTTGGTCTCTGCCAGGTCGAACTTTGGATCCAGCGCCTCGAGGCACAGAAAGAACTTGTCCGTTGTCGCGCCGTCGCGGAAGTTGGGCGCGTTGAACAGCGGATGGTAAAGGGCAGGCAGGCCGTTCAGAGCGAGCATGCCGAACCCTGCTGAAAGACCTGCCCACAAAATGGTCCACTCGTATGCGGGCACGAGGAATGCCGGCCATGAATACGTCGGGCGCCCCGCGATATTGAGCGGATATGCCAGAGTGGAGATCCAGGTTTCCAGAGAAAACATAGCCGCGCCACCGATAAGACCGCCAATGAGCGTCAGCAACGGTACTTTGTTGCGATGGAAGCCGATAGCCTCTGCCGCTTCTTCCACCGGGTACGGCGTATAGCAATCCATGCGGCGCCACCCGTCTTCGCGCGCCTGCCGCGCGGCCCTCACGAGGTCGCTCGGCGTATCGAATTCGGCCAGCAGGCCGTAGGTTCCTTCGCGTGCGGGCATATCAGTCAGCTGCCTCCGCCACCTTGGGCTTGATCTTGGCCCCCGGCAGCAACATGCGAATTTCGTTCATCGGAATCATGGGCAGGAAACGAACAAACAGCAGGAACAGGAAGGTGAAGAATCCCAGCGTGCCCACGAAGGTCATGTAGTCCCACCTGGTGGCGCGGTACGTGCCCCACGACGAGGGAAGGAAGTCGCGCGTCAAACTCGTAACTACAATCACGAAACGCTCAAACCACATGCCAGTGTTCACAATGATGGAGATGACGAACATGAACGTGATGTTTGTGCGCAGCTTGCGCGACCACAACGTCGTCAGCGGAATGGCGAGGTTGCAGGTGATGAGCACCCAATAGGACCAGCCCATCGGCCCGAAGGCGCGATTCCAGAAGGTGAACGCCTCCCAATGGTTGGCCGAGTACCAAGCCATAAAAGCTTCCATCCCATAGCCGTAGGCCACGATAAAGCCGGTGGCGAGCATCACCTTGCCCATGTTGTCGATGTGACGCTCGGTGACCAGGGATTCCAAGTGATAAAACTTGCGCAGCGGAATGGCCAGGGTGAGCACCATGGCAAAGCCGGAATAGATGGCGCCGGCGACAAAGTACGGCGGGAAAATGGTGGTGTGCCAGCCGGGCAGCACCGCGACGGCGAAATCGAAGCTAATGACCGTGTGCACTGAAAGCACCAGCGGCGTGGCCAATCCGGCCAGCAGTAGCGAAGCTGTCTCATAGCGCATCCAGTGCCGCGTAGAGCCGCGCCATCCGACGCTGAGCATCCCATAGAAATATTGCGCGATCTTCGATTGTGAGCGGTCGCGTAACGTGCCTAGGTCAGGCACCATGCCGATGTACCAGAAGACCACCGAAATCGTCGCGTAGGTCGAAACCGCGAACACGTCCCACATGAGAGGAGAACGGAACTGCGGCCAGACCGTCATGGTGAACGGTAGTGGGAAGAGCCAGTAACCCAGCCATGGGCGGCCGACGTGGATGAGCGGGAACAGGCCGGCGCAGCAAACAGCAAAGATGGTCATGGCCTCAGCAAAGCGGCTGATGGCGTTGCGCCAGCCCTGCTTGAACAGAAGCAGAATGGCCGAAATGAGCGTACCGGCGTGTCCGATGCCGATCCACCAGACGAAGTTGATGATCGCGAATCCCCAGGCAACCGGCTGGCTGATAGCCCAGATGCCGACGCCCTTGAGGAAGAGCCATGTGAGGGCGACCAAAAGCATGGTTGCGCCGCCGCCGGCCACGGTGAAGAGGCCAAACCAGCCCATCGGCGTATGCGGCGTGAGCACAATGCGCGCGATCTTCTCGGTGATCGACCGGAAGGTCTGACCCTGCGCGATGACACGGAATTCTCCGGTCGCCGGATCGATCATGGGATCGTCGGGTTTTACTTCCTTGGTTGCCATCGTCGGTTCAACCCTTCGCCGGCGCGAATTCCGTCGGCGTCACTTCGAGTTCCTGGTTCACGTTCAGCACTTCAGCCAGATACTGCGTCCGCGGACGCGTGTTCTGGTCGGCGATCACGCCATAGCTGCGTTGCTGGGCCCGGAGTTTCGATACCCGGCTGTTGGGGTCGTTCTTGTTGCCAAACACGATTGCTTCCGCCGGGCACGCCTGCTGGCATGCGGTCACGATCTCGCCGTCGCGGATATTGCGGTTCTCCTTATCGGCTCGGATCTTCGCTTCCTGGATGCGCTGCACGCAGTACGTGCACTTCTCCATTACGCCGCGCGAGCGCACGCTCACTTCGGGATTGCGCATCAGCTTCAGGCTCTCGGTCTCGTAGTCCGAGTAAAGCAGGAAGTTAAAGCGCCGCACCTTGTAGGGGCAGTTGTTGGAGCAGTAGCGCGTTCCCACGCAGCGGTTGTAGATCATCATGTTCAGCCCTTCGGGCGTGTGCACCGTGGCGCCGACCGGGCAAACCTGCTCGCAGGGCGCGTTCTCGCAGTGCTGGCAATTCATGGGCTGGAAGTGCGCGCGCGGCGCAGCTAGGTCGCCTTCGAAATACGTGTCAATGCGCAACCACTGCATGTCGCGGCCAATGCGCACCTGCTGCTTGCCCACCACAGCAATATTGTTTTCGGCATAACAACTCACGATGCACGCATTGCAGCCGGTGCAACTGTTCATGTCGATGGACATGGCCCAGGCGTTGGCCTCGTTATATTCCCAGTTGGGAAACAACGAAGTGTCACGGCTCGGCGTTTCGTGCGTATCGCCTTCGTGCGCAAAGCTTGGATTGGCCTTGAATTCATCCAGCGTGGCGTATCGGACGATGCCGCGCGGACCGAGCGCTTCGTCGCCCTCGAGAGAATTGTTTCCGGTTCCCTGCCCCTGAAGGAACTTCGCCCGGTGATCCTGGTAATGACTCTTGGTGATCGCGATGCCCCACTTGCCGGGAACCTGCCGGATCGAGCCTGTGGCGTAAAGCGGCGCCCAGGTGTTGCGGATCAGGTACGCATTGAAGCCCTGCCCGGAACCCACGCGTCCAGCAAACTCGCGCCCATAGCCGAGGTAAACCGTGACCGAATTGTCAGGATGGCCCGGCGCAACGATGACCGGCGCCTTGACCTTGCCATTGCCCACTGATATTTCAACGATGTCGTCTTCTTCGAGGCCCAGCTTGGACAGTGTCGCGCCGGATACGATCGCCGCGTTGTCCCAACTCAGGCTGGTTACCGGCTTGGGCAGTTCCTGCAACCAGCCCACGTTGTTCCAGCGGCCGTCGTAGATATTGGGGTCGGGGCGAAAGATGATCTCGAGGGAATCCTTCGGCGTGGGCGCGGGTGGAATTGCTTTGTCAAGCCTCACGCCGGAGATGAAGTTTGCTGCACCGTTGGCATTGACCGTGTCCGCAATCCAGCCATCGTGCAGCGCCTTGCGCCAGCCCGTTTCAAAATCGCCCTTAATGACGGGCTTCCACGTTTCGCGCACCGCGTCGTAGGGGCTCACCATCGGGTCGTTCAGAAGCGTCTGGAAGATGTGATGCGCTGTACGTCCGCCGTACAGCGGATCGATCATCGGCTGCACAATGGAAACCGTGCCGCCGTAGGCGCGCGCATCCGACCAGGATTCAAGATAGTGCGCCGCGGGAATGTGCCAGTGGGAGACTTGCCCGGTCTCGTCGTAATGCGATCCGAGATGCGCCACGATGTTGGCCCTGTTGAATGCGTCGGCGAAGTTAAGATCGGCGGGCGCATCGTAGATCGGGTTGGCGTTCAGAATCACCAGCCAATCGACCTTGCCCGCGTTCAGGTCAGCGACGAGCGCCTTGAAATCGCCGAGTTGGTCGCTGGGCATGGGAATCGCAGGATCGGAAGCGACAAAAACCGTCTTGCCGATATTGCCGAGGGCATTGTTGATCGTGATTGCCAGCGCCGCGACCGACGGATCCTGATACAACCCCGGAAGTACCGCGCTCCTGCCCGTGTTGGCTTTCAGATCCTTCGCCAATGCGGCGAGAAACTTCTGTTGCTCATCCGTCCACGCATAGGCTGGAGTACTTACGCCCGCTGCGCCCACAGCCGCGGCCAAAGCCGCCGCAAACGCAGGAATCTCACTGGCGCGTAATCCCAGGCGGTGCTCGGCCTTCATGCCGGTCGTCGTGGTCGTGCTTTCCACTGTGTATAGCCGGTTCATGCCGTTTTCAGGCTGCTTACGCCGCGAGGCGTAGTCGCGGACAAGCTTATGAAAGCCCGGATAGCTCGCGCCCGAAATGAAATCCGCGTCCAGCGAGACAATCACATCGGCGCCGCTCAGGTCATATTGAACGTTCACGCCCTGCGCAAGAAACGTTCCCGCCAGCGCTGGATCGTACTGCACCAGTTTGGCCTTGGGCCACGCCGTCTGCACTTCCTTCCACTGCCGCGCCAGAGTCGGCGAGACGATGGTTGCGCTCAGGAAGTAGATGCCGGTTCCATCCTTGGTCGATGTCACCTTATCGCGCAGCGCCTCGGCAAACTCTGCCCACTCCCGGCCCTCGCCGCGATAGGTAACGTGGTGCGAGCGGTCAGGATCGTATAAGTCGAGAAGGGTGCCCTGCGAATAAGGATCGGAGCTGCCCTGGTTGTATGTGTGCTCCGGGTTGCCGTCAATCTTGATCGGCCGAAACTCATCGCTCTTTACCAGCAACGGCACTGCGCCCGTGGTGAATGGATGCGCCGTGGCAAAGTACATAGGCTTCCCGAGAATCAGATCTTCGGGCGCCTTGACGTAGGGATAAATCGGCTCATCGGGCTGCTTGGTGCAACCGGCGAGGCCCGCAAGAGCCATCGACGCGCCCATCAGTTTGAGGAAACCGCGCCGTGAAACCGGATCGACCCATTCCTGTGCAGCCGACGGAAACTCACGCTCCACAGCTGCCTGGAATTCCGGCGTGTTCGCCAGCTCATCGAGCGACCGCCAGAACTTCTTGCCCTTGGTGCCACTCAGCTCGCGTCGAACCGACTCGAGCGTCATGGGCTCCGAATTCAGCGGCTGTTGCGCGCGGTTGAGAGTTGCGTCCATTGGCTTCTCCACCGCAGGCGAATTCTTCCTTTTTGCGCTCATCGGTGGCACACCTCGCAACTCGTCAAATCTTTCGGCGTGCGGATCTTGTAGTGATCGACGAGGAACAACCCAAGGGCTTCCTGGCTGATGAATTTCTGATAGGTTGGCGCGGCCGCCGGCATTGTTGCAGTCGCAACGTCGCCCGCCAGGCCCTTCGCGCCCAACGGTGGCAACCGCAATGAGGCCACTTCCGGTCCTGCGCCGCCGGGATCCTTCGTCGTGCAATTCACGCTTTGTGCCGTCGGCACGCCGGACTTGTCTTCGGCGGCCGAACACCACACCGGATGGTCGTCGGCAGGCGCCTGCCAGTCCATGTTGTAGATCTGGCTGGTGGGCCGCAAGTTCTTGGCCGGGTTGCGGTGGCAGTCCAGGCACCACTCCATCTGCAGCGTGTTCTGGGCGTACATCAGAGGCATTTCATCCACACGGCCGTGGCAGCTTTCGCAGCCGATGCCTTTGTTGACATGAATCTCGTGGCTGAAGTAGACGAAGTCGGGCAGATCGTGCACCTTGATCCAGGGAATCGATTGCCCCGTATACCAACTCTGGCGCACCGGCTCCAGCAGTTGAGCATTGGTCCATATCTGCGCATGGCAGTTCATGCAGGTGCGCGTGGGAGGAATGCCCGCGTAGCTTGATTTCTCGACAGTCGTATGACAGTACTGGCACTGCAGGCCGAGCCCCTGAACGTGATGCTTATGGCTGAAGGGCACCGGCTGATCCGCGCGCTGGCCTTGCCGCGTAACCCACGGCGAGCGCTGCAACTGATCCAGCGTCACCCCCAGGGCAATCACGATCAACCCCGTCAGCACCAGGCTCATGCGAGCCAGTGCATTGGAGCTGCGGTCGAAAATTTGCGCCATGAAAGATTCCCGGTCTGACTTTCGTTTGGCATGCGCCGCGTGTATCGGCGGTCACATAGGTTATGTACAAGAATTGCTCAACGATAGAACTTCAGGGAAGGGGCGGGACGCCCGAAATTTCAATATAGCAGCCTGCGACGGATTCGCAATACGCCGGGAACGCAAAATCGTCAAAATTATTTGTGGGAAACCGCTTTGTAACCGCCTGAAAAGAAAATCCCTTGTGACAAGCGCGTTTGAGGCGTAAACACCACCATTCTCCTGGCGAAAGGCGTACCAGAAGTTGGGATCGTCAGAGAAAAAATATCATGCCAGAGCCAGCCTCTGGCAAGCTCGCTTCGCTCGCTCCGCCCATAGATTCAACCGGGTCTCATAATCTGTCGCTTCTCTAGCCGGCGAGACCTCGATCACCCGGCTGAGACCGGGCCCGCGCAACGCCGCTCTTCTCCGCAAGAACCGGCGCGGCATTCAGCGCATCGGCAAGGGTGGGATTCAGCAAAGGATGTGTCTCGTGATGTTCGCGGCCATCCAACGATCACAAGAAATACGTCGAGGACAAAAAGAGCAATCGCGAGGTCGTTGAAGAGCGTTGACTGGGGCGAATCCGGCCAGAACTGATTGGCCGCCCAGAAGAGAAAGGCGAGTACGAGCATGATCGCCTTCAGGAACTCCATACGAGCTGGCCGAAGCGCAATCTGGTACACGAGGTATGCCAGGGCGATCATGGCTAATGAAAACGTCGCGAGAACTGCATGGATCCCGGCTGGGAAGAGCCTCGGGAAGGCATCCCAGCTCAAAAGCACCGCGACACCTGCAAGCGTGACAGCACCGAGAATGACAGGCAAGAAACGCTGGCTGTGGCCGAGGCGCACGGACATACACCATTATTCCCCGTCTCTCGAAAAGAAACCGTAAAGACCAGCCGCGATCCGCGACCACTCGAGCTGAGCCGGAACTGACGATTGGATCGTTTAGAATTCAAGAGAACGTAACAATCGCTTTCATCACCGCCTCAAACGCGAGGCACATGCGCTCGACTCGCTGGTTGTTTTTCTATCCATCGCCGTCGAGTGAGTGCCCGTGCAAGATTCGCCCACGCCAAGATTCGCCGAAGAAAGACAAGGGAAGACACTATGAAATACGCCGGACTGCTGGTGATGCCCGCCGGATTCTTTCTAACGCTGGCCGCACTGGCGCTGTTTCCCGATTCCGGGCGTCGATTCGGGTTCGTGCTCTGTGGTCTGGCAGTTGAGGTCTTGGGCCTCGTCGTAGCGGTGCGCGGCCATATGCTGCCGCGCGGAGGCAGCCAACCATGAGCGCGGTTCCTCCCATGGTTCCGGCCGCCCCTGCAATGAGCGACGTGTTTTTTTCGCTCACCCTCGCGCTCATGCTGCTTGCGCCGATGGCCATTGCAGGCGTAGCGCTCATCAATACCGGGTTGGGCCGTTCGCGCTCGGCGGCACAGGCGATGCTGGGTAACCTTGCGCTGATTGCGGTTGCCATCATTGTCTTCGCTTTCATCGGTGCGTTTTTTACGGGAACACTTGGCTCGGCAGAAATTGTTGTCCACGCAGGAGGCAAGACCTGGAGCGTGCTCGGTCTTGGTCCTTTTCTTCTTCGTGGGCTTGGCGCCGCCGCGGCGCAGGCACAACTTGCGGTGTTGTTTGAGTTTCTATCCGTCGCCATGTTGGTTCTGCTCCCCTGGGGATCAGGCGCGGATCGCTGGAGACTCGCGGCCGGTTGTGGATCAGCGGCAGTTTTGGCGGCGATTGTCTTTCCGCTCGCTGCACACTGGATCTGGGCCGGCGGATGGCTTGCCTCACTGGGCGCGAACCTCTCAGTGGGAGCGGGCTTTCTTGACGTGGGAGGAGCGGCCACCGTGCACGTAATCGGGGGCATGAGCGCACTCGTCGTGATCTGGATCGCTGGGCCGCGCCGCGGAAAATTCCCAAAAGAAGGTCTCTCCACGGCTATGCCGGGTCACAACGCCACCTATGTGCTCTTTGGCTGCCTGCTGGCGCTGGTGGGCTGGCTGGCCTGGAACATGGCCGGAGCGATCGTTTGGTTTCATGCTCCACTCTCCGCGCTACCTGGGACTGCGATCAATACGCTCCTCTCTGCTTCGGGCGCGCTGGCCGCCACTTTCTCCGTCACGCGCTTCCGTTTCGGCAAACCTGACGCCAGCCTCTGCGCCAACGGCTGGCTGGCCGGTCTTGTTGCATCGAGCGCGTGCGCGGCCTTTGCTTCCCCGGTGGCCTCTCTATTCGTCGGCGGCGTGGCTGGCGTATTTACGCCGTTGCTGGTTGAGGTACTCGAACTCGCGCTCTCGATCGACGATCCCACCGGCGCCATCACCGTTCATGGCGCGGCAGGCCTTTGGGGATTGATTGCGGCCGGATTTCTTGCACCCCAGGCGGGACAGCTTTTGGCGCAGCTTATCGGCATTGCTGCATTGCTCGGCTTCTTTTTCCCGCTGATTTATCTGCTCTTCGCGCTGCTCAATCGCTTCGTTCCCTTCCGCGTGGATCCCGACGGAGAGCGCATGGGCATGGATCTGCATGAAATTGGCGGCGGAGCCTATCCGGAATTTGTGATTCACCGCGACGAGTCCTACCGTTGAACGACGCGGCGTAACCCGGGCTCGCAGGATTAGCGTCGAGCCATCAGCAACATCACAACGAACAACGCCGCTGGCACAAACACCAACGCCGCATAAAGCGCAAGCTTGCGTCCGCTGATCGCGAGCCGTCCCAGCCGAACTGGCCCGTGCTGGCCGCTTTCGATCCCCACAAGCTCCTGGTGCTCCAGTTCCCAGGCCATGTCGGATGCCGTGGCATAACGATGCCGCGGATCGCGCGCCATCGCACGGAAGATAATCTCTTCGACTGCGGGGGGAATCTCCGGGTTCAGCTCGCGCGCCGGCGCGGGATCGGTGAGTAAACGCTCATTCATCACTGCCAGCGGGCTGGGCCCTGTGAACGGCGGTTGGCCGGTCAGCATTTCATAGAGCATCGCGCCGAGGGCGTAAACGTCGCTGCGCTGGTCGCCATGCTGGCCTTTTACCTGCTCGGGAGAGATGTAGTCGGGCGTGCCTAGCGCGGGCGTAAGACCCACCTGCGTGATGCGCCGCGCATCCTCTTTTAATGCAATGCCGAAGTCGATGATCTTGATGCGGTCGCCATCGCACACCATGATGTTTTCCGGCTTCAGATCGCGATGCACGACACCATGTTTGTGCAGGTTGTCGAGAGCATCGCAGATTGCGATGGTGAGGGCCACCGCGCGGTCGACAGGCAGCTTTCGCTCCTCGTTCAGTATGGCGCGCAACAGGCGGCCGTCGACCCACTCGATGACCATGTAACGGCGGCTGCGATCTTCGCCGTCAAAGGTTTTCACCACACCTGGATGGTCGATCTCCTGGCCGATCGCCTCCTCCCGCCGGAAGCGCTCGAGAAGAACCGGATCGGCTTCCATCTCCGGATGCGGCACCTTCAATGCCACTTGGCGACCGGTGCGCAAGTCCGTGGCTCGGAAGAGCGTGGACATGCCGCTGCGCGCAATTTCGGCGTCCAGACGGTAGTGGTCCAGGGTATCTCCGGCTTCCAGTTTCGTCATGACTAAAGTCAGCATCGCAGGTTCGATTGTTGCACGCAATTTGTAAGAAAATCGCAAGGATCGGCGACGGCCGTGCTCGAATGCAAAGCGGCACTCCCAACGACTCCTGCAGGCCTCGGTTGGCACACAGCGAACAATGGTCCGAGCTTGGCGATTCTTGCCAAAAAACTCCCAACCTATCCCGCCGGAATCATTATGATGAAGGTCGGCATGTCCCGTCTGCTTCGTATCTTCGCAATGTGTCTGGGGTTGGCTTCGGCAGCATGGTCCGCCGCTGCCGGTGCTACCGCGCCCCAGGCCAAGCCGGAGCCTCCGCAGGATACGGGATTCCTGAACCGGCGAATCGTGATCAGCGGGATCACGTACCGTTTTCAGGTTTACCTTCCGGAAGAGTGGCGCCGCGATGACGGCAAACAATGGCCCATCGTCCTCTCGCTGCACGGGCGGGGCGAGCGCGGTTCCGAAGGAATGTGGCAGACGCAGTTCGGAATTGCCCAGGCAGTTCGCAACCATCCTGACCGCTGGCCGTTCGTGATCGTGATGCCTCAGTGCCCGCAGACCGCCCATTGGACCGATCCGCCCATGCTCGATTTGGCAATGGCATCGCTCGAGCAGGAATCTGCCGAGTTTCACGGCGACCCGGCGCGAACCTATCTGACCGGTCTCTCCATGGGCGGCTATGGCGCCTGGGAGTTGGCGCGCCTGCATCCTCATCGCTGGGCCGCAATCGCCATTGCCGCAAGCGGCGTCTTCTGGAGCTACGAACCGGATCGCTGGCAGGAGGCCTCAGTCCTGCCTGGCGAATACGCTCGCGCCATCGGCCGAACACCCATCTGGCTCTTCTACGGCAGCCTCGACAACGTAGTGCCGCCGCGACAGAGCGAACTCATGTACGACGCCTTCAAGGCAGCCGGCGGAAACATTCGCCTTTGGATCTATCAGGGACTCAAACACGATTGCTGGACTCGAGCCTACGATGAGCCGGCGCTGCCGCAATGGTTTCTGGACCACCACCTTCCTGCTGGGCCTGAGACGCTGGCCGAACGACTTGTGATTCCGCTACGCCCACCGACGATCCAGCTTTCCGCAACGCAGCTCGACAGTCTGGTAGGCGAATACCGCGAGCCCAACGGGAAAGCTATCGTGACCATCTCACGCCAGGGCGAGCAGCTCTTTGAAAAGAGCCCCACCGGCGAAGCCGCCCTGCTGCAGGCCGAATCGGCCAACACTTTCTCCAGGCCCGGCGATACGGCCGCCGCACAAGACATCCACCTGACATTCGAGCACGATGCGAGCGGGCAGGTCACCGGGTATCTCCTCGACGACAACCGTCACGTTGAGCGCTGGGTGAGGCTGGGCGCGGAAGCAAAGTGAGAAGTGCTTTCGCGGCAACGCTAGCCGGGGCCTCGGACTCGAAGCTTATTGAACTTTCGTCCCTTTAAACACCGTTACGGGAGATCCTTCCGCCAGAAATGCGGAATCTGGAGGGAGGGCTAACAATTCCCCGAACTCAGATCCATAAAAACGCGCCGCATCACCTGAGAACCTGGCGGCCTTTGCTGTTCTCACGAGCCAGCGAGGATGTTGAACCTCATATTCGAGGCAGCCCCCGTTGGACTGGGTGGCATATCCCCAGTAATGTTCGGTGATGAACTGGCTCAGGGAATCATCCGAGGGAACGAAAGTTGGTTTTTCGGCTTCCAGCCGCATCGAACACCGCCCAGGACCGGAACCCCACCCGTATTCCGCTTTAACGAAGCCGCTATCCGGCTGAGCAAGAATCGAATGGGACATTGGGACGCGTGAGTAATTCTCGCCGAATGCAATCCGAGCCACTGCAGCAACTGCACGTTTCGGAACCAACTCGCTGATGAATACAACTCCACGTTTCCCTAAACGCCTCACGTAGAAGCGGAGGTTGACCTCTTCGAAAGAGCGGTGAAACGGAATTGTGACGCCGGCGACGCGCGTGTGGTTGAATTCAAACCCGACGAGGCTGACATAGGTTCGCCCTTCGAATGCATCGAGCTCGGTGCCGCGAGGGACGAATCGCTGAAGCATGCCAGGGACGACTGCGTAGTTGAACATCAGCAGGTTCCGCCATTCCGCGGTTAAGAAGACGCAGGGCTGTTTCACGGACTTTTGATCCTTCATCGGCCTCGCCGAGGCCATCCTTCAATAGCTTTACGGAACATCATATGCACGGCCTACGTAGTATGTTCTCAAGGAAGACGATACTCGCGGTTCGCGCGGCGAGGAGGCAATATGTTTTGCAGCGGATGCGGCCGATCGTTGGCGCCAGGACAAGTCGTTTGTCCCCAATGCAACCGTCCAATAGCGGCCCAAGTGCCTCCTGTGCCCGGCTTTGAGTTTGTATTGACAGCCTATGCCAGCAAGATCAGAGTCCTCGGCATTTTGTGGCTGGTTTACGCCGGATTGTCTCTGATCGCCGGCTTCGCTGGACTAGCTTTCGCCCATGCGTTCCTCTCTCATGGTTTCGGACCCTGGATGAACGGCCGGGGACCACAGATGTTGCTCTTCCCCGCGCTTCTGCGCTTTGCCTGGCTTTTCCTTGTCGGCCGGGCCATTCTCTCTGCCGTCGCCGGATGGGGCCTCCTTGAGCGCACGCAATGGGGGCGCATTGTCGCCATCATTGCAGCCATCTTGAACCTCTTCCACTTTTTCCCCTTTGGCCTGGTCCTCGGCATCGCCACTCTGATCATCCTGATTGGGGCGCGGAATTGGGTGCTCTTCGAGGATTTGTAAAGGCGGCCATCCGCACTCTGACCTGCCGATTTGCAGGATCCGATCGATGGGCAGTGTTTCGTTGTCTGCGATGCCCAGTTGACTGATCGCTGTCTTACAATCGATCCATGGCCTTCCCAGCGAACCGGATGCGGCGCATGCGCAGGAGCGAGCCGTTACGCGCGCTGGTGCGCGAAACTCCGCTTGATCCTGGCGATCTGATCTACCCGCTGTTCATTTGTCCCGGCGAGAAAGTACGTACGGCCGTCACTTCCATGCCCGGCGTCTTCAATATGTCGGTGGATGAAGCAGTGGGTGAGGCCGAGGAAGCCGCGAAGCTCGGGTTAGGCGGATTGCTGCTCTTTGGATTGCCTGAGACCAAGGACGATCAAGGCACCGGTGCCTGGGAAGACAGCGGCATCGTGCAGCAGGCGCTACGCGCGCTCAAGCAATCTGAAGCGTCGAAGAAACTGGCCCTGATCGCGGACCTTTGCCTGTGCGAATACACCAGCCACGGCCACTGCGGCATAGTGGTCAAGTCGGATGCCGGCCCCCATGCGAACTTCGAAGTGGACAACGATTCTACGCTCGAGTTGCTGGCGCGTACTGCAGTGAGCCAGGCCAAAGCTGGGGCCGACGTCGTTGCTCCCAGCGACATGATGGATGGCCGCGTTGGAGCCATTCGCCGGGCACTCGACACCGAGGGCCACGCGCAAACACCAATCCTCAGTTACGCTTCAAAGTTTGCCTCCGCCTTCTACGGGCCATTTCGCGAGGCGGCCGACTCCGCGCCGCAGTTCGGCGACCGACGGACCTATCAGATGGACGGGGCGAATCTCAGAGAAGCGCTGCGCGAGATCGATCTCGATATTGAAGAGGGCGCGGACATGATCCTGATGAAGCCCGCCATGCCCTATCTCGACGTGGTGCGAGCGGCGCGAGAGCGCGTGGGCGTGCCCATCGGCGCCTACCAGGTTTCCGGCGAGTACTCAATGCTCCAGGCCGCTTTTGAGAAGGGCTGGCTGGACCGAGATCGCGCAATCATGGAATCGCTGATGAGTATGCGCCGCGCGGGCGCGGATTTTATCGTCACCTACTTTGCTAAGGATGCGGCGAAGTTGCTCTCATAAGATCTTGCTCACATTTATCAACCCGACGGAAAGGACTGTCTCCGCCATGAAGTTCCTGATAGCAACCTTCGGACTCGCATTGGTGTGCGCTCCTGCAATCGCCCAACCGGCTCCGCAGGTGATTCATCTTTGGGAAAACGGCGCACCCGGGTTTGAGAGCCGCAAAGACATTCCGGAACAGGCACAGGACTACTGGGTGCGGGATGTAAACGATCCATCAATCACCGTTTTCCTGCCGCCAAAAGACAAGGCCAACGGTACGGCGGTCGTCATCGCGCCCGGCGGAGGCTTTCGCGAGCTGGTCTTCAATGCCGAGGGAGTGCAGGCTGCGGAATTCCTCAACAGCATCGGCGTGGCGGCGTTTGCGCTGAAGTATCGCTTGCCCGGCGAGCCAAACTCACCCTACACCAAGGAGAACGTGCGCCAGGATGCGTATCGCGCCATGCGGCTGGTGCGGAGCCGCGCCAAAGAATGGAACATCGATCCGCACCGTGTGGGTGTTCTCGGCTTCTCCGCGGGCGGCGAGGTGGCTTCGATGATCGCCTACGCGCCCGGAAACGGAGATCCTTCCGCGCCGGACCCGGTCGACCGGCTGAACGGCAGACCGGATTTTCAGATGCTGGTGTATCCCGGCGGCGGCGTACCTGAAACTGTTCCATCTGATGCTCCGCCGGCCTTTCTGCTCGTGGCCAATGACGACCAGTATGGATGTGACAAAGTGACGCTCGATTTTTACGAGAAGCTTCATGCCGCCGGGGTTCCCGTGGAGGCAATTTTCCTGGCGCAAGGGAAACACGCGTTCAACATGGGCGACCGCTCCAAGCTTGTGACGGTGAACACCTGGCCGCAACGCATGGCCGATTGGATGAAAGACAGTGGCTACCTCACGGCGGTGGCATCGACAGCGTCGGCATCACAATAAATCGCGCCTGAGCGCTTCACGTTCACAATTCGCTTTGTCTCCGCGCCGCAGTGTGTTTTTCTAACAAGAACCCGCCTATGCGCAAGCGACTCGAAGCCTATTTCGAATTTTCCCGTCTGGAGACCAACTGGCGCACGGAGATTCTGGCCGGCGTCACGACCTTCTTGACCATGGCCTACATCGTGCTGGTGAATCCGGCGATCCTCGCCGATGCGGGCGTGCCGTTGCCTGCGGTCACCGCAGCCACCTGCCTGTCGGCTGCATTCGGCTCCATTTTGATGGGAGTGATCGCGCGGTATCCGATTGCCCTGGCGCCGGGCATGGGCCTCAATGCCTACTTCACCTACACGGTTTGCCTCAAGATGCACGTGCCCTGGCAGACAGCGCTGGGCGCGGTGTTTCTTTCCGGCGTTATTTTTCTGGCGCTTACCACGGTCGGCATCCGGCAGATGATCCTGCGCGCCATTCCCCACCAACTTTACGCAGCGGTCGCCGGCGGCATTGGCCTGTTCATCGCGTTCATTGGCTTTCAGCATGCGGGCCTGGTGGTGCGAGACCCCAACACGCTTGTCGGCATGGGCAACATCCGCAATCCAACCGCATACCTCACGTTGCTCGGCCTCATTCTGATGGTCGCCCTCGAAATCCGCAAGGTGAAGGGCTCCATTCTCATCGGCGTGCTCACCGTAACCGGTATTGCCTGGGCGTTTCACATGGTCAAATGGACGCCATCACCGGGCGGCTTCGGTGCGCTGACCCAAACGGCATTCAAGCTCAACATCTTGGGCGCGGTGAATAAAGGCCTGCTCGAAATCATCTTCGTTTTTTTCTTTGTCGATCTCTTTGACAACCTGGGCACACTGGTTGCCGTGACCAAGCGCGCAGGCCTCATCGCACCCGATCACTCGATTCCGCGGCTGAATCGGATTCTGTTTGCCGACGCTACCGCAACGGTCTTCGGCTCACTTACGGGAACCTCTACGGTGACCAGCTACGTAGAGTCGACTGCGGGCGTGGCCGCGGGAGGACGTTCGGGCGTAACTGCCATCGTCACCGGGCTGCTGTTTTTGGGCGCGATCGTCGCCGCGCCGTTTATCGGCATCGTCCCTCCGGCTGCCACGGCGCCTGCGCTCATTCTTGTAGGCTCACTCATGCTGGCCGCCATCACCGAGATTCACTGGCACGAGCCTCTCGTCGCTGTTCCCGCGTTTCTCACGCTTGTTCTGATCCCTTTCACCTACTCCATCGCCAACGGCCTCGGCTTCGGCATCATCGCCTGGGCGGTCCTGCACCTGTTTGCGGGAAAAGCTCGGCGCCAGGATTGGCTGCTCTATCTTCTTGCAGCGCTTTTTCTGGCGCGATTCATCTATCTCGGAGCGAGTTAGCTTCTAGTAGCATGGAGATCGTTGTTTGGTGAGGGAGCGCCATGCTCATTGTCCACTTGATCGAATGGTTTTTCGGCGGGGCATTCCTCGCGAACTCCGTGCCGCACATCGTAAATGGAATCTCCGGTCGCGCTTTTCAAAGCCCCTTTGCCAAGCCGCCCGGCGAGGGGCTGTCATCGTCAGTCGTGAATGTTCTTTGGGGCTTCTTCAACCTGGCTGTGGCTTACATTCTTCTGGTTTGTCTGGGTCAGTTCAATCTCCATTACTGGTGGCAGGTTGTGACGGCCGGTGCCGGCGCGCTCTCGCTTTCTGTCATGATGGCCCGCCACTTCGGACGCTTCCATGGTGGATTGCTGAAGAGCTAGCATCGCACTTGCGTCCCGCAGGCATGCGGCTGCGTTGCCGTGGCCAAAAAGTCGTAAACTCGACCGATTCGTTGCCTGTACTATGAGTGCAAGGCTTGTGACCCTCGCCAAGATGCGCACCATGAGAACGAGCACCCGGCGGATGCGATTTTCGCGGCACCTCTCGCTGCGCCAATTAGGCGTCGCAATCCCGGTCTCATTAGCGCTTGCGCTCGAGATGTCAGCCTGCGTGAAAGTCGCCACCTACACGCAGCCCAGCCTGGTCCGTTTCATCGACGCCTCCTACATCGCTCCCGCAGCCAACGTGCTCGTTGAAGGCCAATTGATCGCTGCCAACGCCGGTGCGGGAACCATAACGCAATACGGCACCGTACCGGCGAGCGAAGCAGCCCCCATTCAAATCACCGCTGTCACCGGCGGCACAGCGCTTGTAAGTACGAGCGGCACGCTACTGCCCGGCCATCAGCACTCCGTCTTCCTCACCGACAACGGCGCGGCGCCCAACAGCTACACCGTCACCGTACTTGAAGATCAACAAGTGGAGGCGGCCAGCAATCTTTCGGCGTTCCGCTTCCTTAACCAGGCGCCCAAGACCGGCGCGGTGGATATCTATATGGTTCCGGCAGGAGTTGCGCTTGCCGATGCCGTTCCTCTGGTCTCCGATCTTCCAGTAGGAGGCACGGCTGGTTATATCAGCTTTACCTCGCAGACGGTCACCATGATCGTTACGCCCACCGGCCTCATCACGCCGTCGTACACCTCAACGCCCATCACTCTCATCGGCGGCGAAGTACGTACCGTCCTCATCATGGATACGCAATTGACCAGCAATCCACCCATCCAGGTGTCCATGGCCGACGACGCCGGGCCCTCGAATTAGGCGTCGGCATCTCCTATGCGCATTTCACCGCTTCATCGCACACTTGCAGTTGTTGCTTTCCTGGCGGCTGCCGCATCGCTGGCCTTCTCCGCCGACGGCTATCGCATCGTCCACACCTACCCGCACGACCCTCAGGCCTATACGCAGGGCCTTCTCTACAAGGATGGGTATCTTTACGAGAGCACCGGCCTCAACGGGCGCTCCTCGCTGCGCATTGTGGATCTGGAAACCGGACGCGTCCTGCAAAAAGCAGACGTGCCTGCGCAGTACTTCGCTGAAGGGCTTGCTTCATGGGGTAGCTCGCTCATTCAACTCACGTGGCAGTCGCATATTGCTTTCGTCTACGACCGCTTCAGCTTCCGCCTCTTGCACACCTTTACATACAAAGGAGAAGGCTGGGGTCTCACCGAGGACGGCAAGAGCCTGATCCTGAGCGACGGCACGGCGACCCTGCGCTTCTTTGATCCCGGCACATTTCGCGAGGTCCGCCACATCGTGGTCAAAGACCGCGGCTCAGAGGTGACCCAATTGAATGAATTGGAGTACGTGCAAGGGGAGATCTACGCCAACGTATGGCACACCGATCGCATCGCACGCATCTCGCCAGCAACGGGCAAAGTGCTGGGTTGGATTGACTTATCGGGCCTGCTATCGCCGGGCCAGGTTTCCGACCCGGAAGCAGTTCTCAACGGTATTGCGTATGACGCCGCGCACGACCGACTCTTCGTCACCGGCAAACTGTGGCCCAAACTGTTTGAAATCCAAATCGTTCCAGAAGCGGCAAAACTACGTCCCGCGAATCGCACGAGGTGAGAAATCGGGACCGGCTACTTACAACCCAGCCGCCATCACTGCCCCCGCCGCTTGCCACGCGCTATACTCTCCGCCGAGGTAGGGTAAAACCGCCATGGATCCGTCCTCGATCTTGACGTTGAGCACGCTGCAAAACGCGGCCGTGCTCACCATCGTCCTGGCCTTTGCGGGGTATTTCGTCACCTTCCTGAGCAACCGGATGATGGCCCGCCGCGCCGACCGGCTGCGACTCGTGAATCAGCGCCTGAACGAGTTTTACGGCCCGCTTTATGTTGCCACCGTGGCGGGCAACATTGCCTACAATTCGCTGCTGGCCAAGCAGGGCAAGACGCAGTGCCATCCAATCCGCGACGAGGATTTGAAAGAATGGACGCTGTGGATGACAACCATCTTCATGCCCCTCAACAATGTTCGCGAAAAGATCATCATTGAGAACGCGCATCTGATCGTCGAAGAGCAGATGCCCCAGTGCCTACTCGACTTTGTCACGCACGTCGTGGGCTACAAAGCGCTGCTATCAAAATGGGCCGAGGGCGATTACACTGAGCGGCGCTCCATGATCGGCTGGCCGCCTGAGTTCGATGGTTACGTCGAGCGCTCGTACCAGGCGCTCAAGGCCGAGCAGACGCGGCTGCTGCACAACTCTTTCTGGCGCTTATGGCATCGCCCCAACGGCAGCAAGCGGAAGCTGTTGGCCGGCGGCTGAAGCCTCGATTTCGTACAGCAATAGACCGCAAAGATCCCGGTCAAACTCGTACGCACCCGCATGCGGAAGCTTCATCGCGGCATCTGCGGCTTTCGCCCACGCCTCGTTTGCTTCATCAAGATTCCCCTCAATCCAGCAGAGCGCGCTCTTCGCTCTCCAATAATCCACGTTAAAGCGGGCGGGCTTCTTCGATTCCATCCGTCCCCACCATTTGTGCGCCTCCGCCGCATCTCGCAATATGCAAGCGTATCCGAACACAAACACCGTAAGCAGTTCCGCTTGAACGCCGGAAGCTGACTCCTCATAAACTCGTGCCGCTTCCCTTAGCGCCCACTCCGCATCGTTCAGCTGGTTCCGGTCGAGATAACATTGGTAAGCCAACAGGCGCAGCAGCAATCCCTCAGTCCCCTGCCTGATGCCGGCGACGGCCCGTTGAATGACTGCGATGTCGTAACCCTTCGGCCTCAGTGGAGACACCACGCTTGATCCGGCCATTGCGATCGCCGTGTGGTAGTCGCCCCATGCTCCGCCCGAAAGAAGCTGATAGATTTTTGCGCCGTCGGAGTATTTCGCCTTGGTTTTGAAAGGGACCAGGTTTGCCGCGAAGCCAGCCAGGCTGAAAACACCAAAGAGCGCAAGGAGGCCGCCGGCTTGAACGGGCGAAGCTGCCGCTGCCGTGAACGCGATCCCGAGCGCCAAGGCACCGGTAACAAGGTTTGCCAGAGGTCCGGCGGCGAACATCCACACAAAGCGCCGGCGTGCAAAATCTGCAGAGGGCGCCACAATGCCTGTCGCGCCACCTCCCTGCAGAATGGCCATGAGCTGGAACTGAAACTTCCATTGGCCGCTCTCGACACGCCACTGAAACGGCCCGACCACAAACGCTCGCAGCTTCATCCCGAGGGCCATGCCGGCGGCCGAATGGCCGAATTCGTGCACAAAGGTCATTAAGAGAGCGGTGAGCAGGATGGTGAGCAGGTTGATATGCAGTCCGCCCTGATGGATCGGAAAGCCCTTGGCCCGGTACCAGCGCAACATCCAGTCGTAGAGGCCGAAGCTCAGAGCCACGCCCCAGACCCCTGAAGTCTTGTTCATGAATTTGCTTGTCCCGTCACCAGTGATTGGGGCGGTTTCCTGTGCCTTCCCGGATAAATCGGGGCGCTTATAGGGAATTGAAAAGACGACCAGGCCGACTACTCCCGTGGCGATAAGCAGGATCGCGTCAGTCAACGGCGCATGGAAACCGTGCTTATGAGGGATCCACCTGTCCGCGGCGACCCCAAAGAGCATCGCAGCAGTGTGCAGAAGACTGGCGGCAATTCCCCATCCCCTCGCCGACGACTTTTCTCGCAGGATCGTCCACCATGCCTTGCCGAAGGTGAACGCCAAAGCCGAAAACACTGCCGGGACGGCGAGATCGCGTAGAACGAGTGTCGGGTCGAGAGGCCCTGGAGGGTGCAAAAAGAACTTCACAAGCGACCAAAGATACGCGGCATCGATCGACGCGCAGATCGTCGCTATGAGTGCAAACATCCAGCACAGCAGCAATCGGATTGCTCGCATGGCGTGCGCTCGCTTTCCGGCGTAACAACAGCCTAAGAAAAGCGTGGGGCGGAATCAACGCCACTAAAGTGTTAGGAATGTTAAGGATCACGCTACTTTGGAGGCCCCGAATCACTCCGTCATCGCCGGATTGAGCGAGGTCACGCGGGCTACGGCTTTGGTCAGCCGAGCCTCGTTGGGTCGCACGCCCTTCCCGTCAGCCGGCGTATAGATATGTTCGATGGACTCGACCAGATAGGCTCCGGGCAGGAAGACCGAAGCAGGGCTTACGCCGTCGCCGGGCAGCAGCAACACATCGCCCTCACGAGGGAGCGAGTGCAGCGTATCCAGGGGAACAAGGTTAATGCACGTTCCATCCCCGGCTATAAACTCAAGACAGTTGGCGCTGTTCAGAGTTCCTTCAATCGCACGGCGCGCCTCCTGCCGCGCCCTGAGCGATTCAAAATACGCGCCTGCCATAATCGGCAGCCCAATCATGAATCCCACCACGCTGCTGTATTGCGCAATTATGTTCATCCAATGATGCGGCATGCGGCGGTTGCCTCCCAAGCCAAGGTTAAACCGGATTGGCTTCGGTTTGGACATCCGCAGGTGGCGAAAAATTTCGCGTGGGCGTTTGGCGCGTTTTCAAGCTCCGGTTATTGCCCAACCGACCCGTTGCGGTGGACTCGTTCGCCTTGAAAAAAGCGATGATGGACCATGCTGAGCCCGAGCAGGAGAAGAAGGACCGCAAAGAGAGCGATGAATCCGATCTTCAGCGCTTGGTACAACGGCGTTTCACGCTCGGAAGGAGTCGATGAATTCGCGTCATTTGCCATTGGAGTTACCTCATTCCGTGCTCAGACCCAGGATGCAGCGCCGGGGATAGGCAGCACTTCGCAGCTCGCCGAGCCGCGAACCAATTCGGAATCCGCGTTCGATCGCTCCAGGTTCCGTAGAGAGTTTAGCTCGATTTAAGCGGATGCGCTAAGGCGCAGATTCTCCCACAGCCGCAGCGTGGGGCCAGACTGATTGATGGTGTAGAAGTGCAGCCCGGGCGCGCCGCCCTTGAGCAGCGTCTGGCACAGCCGCGTGACCACGCTGAGACCGAATTCGTGCAGAGCCAGCTTGTCGTCCTGGAGTTCTTCAAGGCGTAGGCGCACCCAGCGCGGAATGTCTGCGCCGCAGCCCGAGCAGAAGCGCATGGTGTTGGCATAGCCGGTAATCGGCATAATCCCCGGCACGACAGGGATTTTGATCCCTGCCTTCTCGCAACGCTCCATGAAATCGAAATATGCGTCAGCGTTGTAAAAAAGCTGCGTCAGCGCGGCATCCGCGCCCGCTTCTACCTTGCGGCGGAAGTACTCAAAATCTTCATTTGGCCTGTTGGCTTGCGGATGCATCTCTGGGTAGGCGGCCACTTCAATCTTGAAGGCATTCCCGTGCTCCTTCCGGATAAAGCTGACCAGCTCGTTGGCGTAGTGGAACTCGCCCGGCGCCGCGGCGCTCATGGCCGTCGCGGGCAGATCGCCGCGTAGCGCCACGATGCGCTTCACGCCCGCCTCGCGATAACGCTGGAGTTGGGCTGCCACATGCGCGCGCGTCGAGCCAACACAGGTGAGATGGGGCGCGGCTTCCGCTCCGGAGTGCTTCACCACTGCCAGAAGCGTTTCGTACGTACCCTCTTGATCCGATCCGCCAGCGCCGTGTGTGACTGAAAAATAATCCGGCCGCACCGCTGCCAGTTGCGCGATCGTCGCCGGCAGCTTGGCTTGTGCCTCCGGCGTCCGCGGCGGAAACAACTCGAACGAATAGCTCAACGGAGATTTCATTTATGCGTCACCAGGTCGTTGGAGCCATAAAACTGAAGCCCCATCCGTTCTCAAAAAGGATGGGGCAGCCAGTTCCTTGCTGATCACTGTTCATTGACCACTAGTACCGGTAGTTCTCTGCCTTGTACGGCCCTTCCACCGGCACGCCGATGTAGTCGGCCTGCTTCTTGGTGAGCTTGGTCAGCTTTACGCCGATCTTTTCCAGATGCAGCCGAGCCACTTCTTCGTCGAGCTTCTTGGGCAGCGTGTACACGTTCACCTTGTAGGTGTCTTTGTTCTTCCACAGATCGATCTGCGCCAGCGTCTGATTGGCGAAGCTGTTCGACATCACGAAGCTCGGGTGGCCCGTTGCGCAGCCCAGATTCACCAGCCGTCCCTCCGCGAGGACGAAGATCGAGTGCCCGTCGGGGAACGTGTACTTGTCCACCTGCGGCTTGATGTTGATCTTGGTCACGCCCTTTGCTGCGTTCAACCGATCGATCTGAATCTCGTTGTCGAAGTGGCCGATGTTGCAGACGATCGCCTGGTCCTTCATCTTCTCCATGTGTTCGAGCGTGATGATGTCGGTGTTGCCGGTGCACGAAACGTAAATATCACCGCGGCCCAAAGTGTCTTCAACGGGCGCAACCTCGAAGCCTTCCATTGCTGCCTGCAGCGCGTTGATGGGGTCGATCTCCGTCACCACCACGCGCGCGCCCATGCCGCGCAACGAATGTGATGAGCCCTTTCCCACATCGCCGTAACCGCAGATGACCGCAACCTTGCCCGCTACCATTACATCCGTGGCGCGCTTGATGCCGTCGGCCAGCGACTCGCGGCAGCCGTAGAGATTGTCGAACTTGCTCTTCGTCACCGAATCATTCACGTTGATGGCCGGCACCAGCAGCTTGCCCTGCTCCATCATCTTGTAGAGCCGGTGCACGCCCGTGGTCGTCTCTTCGCTCACGCCGCGCCAATCCTTGACCACGTTGTGCCAATGTTGCTTGTCTTCGGCGAAAACTTTCTTCAACAGGTCCTTGATAACCTGCTCCTCGTGATTGCCGGAAGGCGTATCGACCCAGCGATCGCCATTCTCCAACTCATAGCCTTTGTGAATCAGCAGCGTCGCGTCGCCGCCGTCGTCGACGATAAGCTCCGGCCCCTTGCCGCCTTTGTGCGTGAGCGCGCGGTATGTGCAGTCCCAGTAGTCTTCGAGGCTCTCGCCCTTCCAGGCGAAGACAGGAACGCCAGCCGCCGCAATCGCCGCGGCCGCGTGATCCTGCGTAGAGAAGATGTTGCAACTCGCCCAGCGCACTTCGGCGCCCAGGCTCACCAGGGTTTCAATCAAAACCGCTGTCTGAATGGTCATGTGCAACGACCCGGTTACACGCACGCCGTTGAGCGGCTTTTCCGCTGCATATTTGTTGCGAATCGCCATCAGCCCGGGCATCTCCTGCTCGGCGATGATGATTTCCTTCCGGCCCCAATCGGCCAAGGCAAGGTCAGCCACTTTGAATTCGGTCTGGATGTTTTCGAGAGTTGCGGTTGCCATTCAGATCTCCTTTTATCGTCGTATCGTGATATGTTGATATGTAACAGAATTCTCCTATGCCGTCAATCGTCAAAATGTTAAAGGTTGTGGCCGACCCAAATCGGCTGCGGATCTTGTTGCTTCTAAAGGCCGAGGAGCTTTCTGTGGCCGAGCTTCAGGAGATCCTGGGAATGGGTCAGAGCACCATCTCCACGCACCTCTCGCAGCTTAAGCAGGCGGAATTGGTGGAAGATCGCCGCACCGGCAAAAGCAATCTTTACCGAGTTTCATCTTCGGCGGCTGCGGGGAGTGGCCCATTAGACGAGATCCTCGATAAGGCGAAGGACGAGATCCCCGAAGCCGTTGCCGACCGAGCTGCAATGCGTCGCGTGCTGCGCAAGCGCCAGGACAAAACGCGCGCATTCTTTGACAGCGTGGCCGGACGGCTGGGCAAAGGCTATGTTCCAGGAAAGTCGTGGAAAGGCCTGGCCGAGGTATTGCTGCGCCTGATGCCGCCGCTGGTGGTTGCCGATCTCGGTGCGGGCGAGGGCGCCTCCGCACTGCTCCTTGCGCAGCGTGCTAAGAAGGTGATCGCCGTCGACAGCTCAGCCAGGATGATTGAAGTTGGACGCGAGCAGGCTCAGCGCCACGGGGTTAAGAATGTCGACTACCGCCTTGGCGACATGGAAGAGATTCCCATCGGCGGCGGCGAAGTTGATCTGGTTTTCTTCTCGCAGTCGCTCCACCATGCGCTGCACCCAGAGCGTGCGCTGGCTGAGGCAGCGAGGATTCTTGTTCCCGGCGGCCGCATCTTCGTGCTCGATCTTCTCCGGCACCGCTTTGAGGAGGCTCGCGAGCTTTATGCCGATGAGTGGCTCGGCTTCAGTGAAGCGGAGCTCGAATCCATGCTGCAAAATGCCGGATTCGTCAACGTCGAAGCTGCCGTCGTCGACAAGGAGCCGGATTCGCCTCAGTTTCAGACCCTGCTCGTCATCGGGGAAAAGAAGAAGTGAGCACTCGAAGCAGATTCAGCCGCTCCAACGACGGCGCGAATGGCTGCGGCGATCCTCAGGACCGCTCCTGAACAGCGGCTCAATGAAACTCATTCAGGCGGCACTACGTCTTCAGCAAACGGGGGAAGTGCCGCGCGCCGGATTCTTCTCTTTCTGTTTGGCGAATGGTGGTATCATCGGGTTCTATCAGCGGAAGAGCTGCGACAACAGCGGAGAGCTGGCTGTTAAGTTGTTCGGGCGCCATTCCAAAGATTCAGGTCCCCCCCAAACAAATCGGAGGTTCGACATGCGTACGTTGCTCAGTTTCTTGGGGCCCCTGCGGAGCCCGGTCGTCGTTGTTTGCGCAGGCCTGGTAGTCAACGCTGCGGCTTTTGGCGCGTCCTCGAAGGGGTCGGGTTCAAGCTCGACCACGCCATCGGCAGGAAGCGGTGACGCCAACGCTGCTAATCCAGAGGGATTCGCCATTGAGTCGGAGATGCTGACCTATACGGCGATGGACTCCGAAGCCACTGCACTCAGCTGCGGTATCGGGCGCAACCTGGGCGCAGCCGATTCCAGTTGCAATGCGCAGGCGATCAGCGGCCCGCCGGTGGGCGTGGTCGTCATCTCGGGAGATTCCAGCGCTCTCTCCGAGTTCCAGCTCTGGCGCACTGACATTTCCACTATGGACATGCTGACGCTTCGCGCCAATCATTACTGCGCTCCGAGTGCGTCAACACGAGCGGCCACCACGCTGGGCGGCACGATTCTGTCGATGTTCCCGGAGAGCCAGGCAGCTGAATTTGCGGCCTCACTGCTGAGCGCGACGGCGGAAACAAAGCCGCTCCAAGGCAACATCCTGGATCAGACGCTTGCGAACGACGTGGCGGGACACTTGAGAGCACTGGGGATGGATGTCGTGATTCCGGACAGCTATATGCCGTATTCGCTCGCAACGATCGACGCGAATCACTCGCCGTTTCTGTCCAAGTACGTTGCGCTCATCAAGGCGCGCGAATGCGTCGCTCCAGGACCGAGTGAGAATTCGCAAGAGCCTGCCGCCGCAGAGCCCGGCACACCAGGAGCAGCGCCAGCAGACGCGCACGCGACGGCTGACAAGCAGGCAATCAAAGATGCCATCGATTCCTACCTGAAGTCGCTCACCGAGCCGGATGTCTTTGACGTACCCCAGCCGCCGGGAGGCGGCCCGCCGACTCCGCAAACGCCGGTCATCTCTCATTTGAATGCCGTACTCAGGGCCGATGGCCTGGCGCAGGAACTCGATGCGGCATCTCCCGATGCACGATCCGGAGCCAACGGAATCTGGTACGTGCTTTCGCTCAAGGCGCTCGAATCGGGCGGGACGTTGCTCAAGTCAGGAAACGCCATATCCGGCACAAAGACGAGTTACAGCGGCGGAGCCGTCGGTACCTACGCGCTCTTCCGTTTGAATGGCGATGTGGCGTGCTCGGGCGTGTTCTTCAACTATGAGCCGCCGACGCTCACTGCCAAGATTCCGGCCCTGCTCAGCGCTCCCGGTGCGTCAGGGGGAAAGGTAGTTGGCGGCTGCCACTAGCATCATCGCCGCTTCGTTTGGAAGCGGGACCACGAACGGAATGGGCTGAAGGGGGCGGGCATCGAGCCTGCCCCTTTTGGTTTTTGACTCAGGCCCGCTCAGCCTTCAGCAACTTTTCTTTTCGCTCCACGCCCCAGCGGTAGCCGGTGAGCGAGCCATTGGCGCCGACCACGCGGTGGCACGGCACGAGCACCGCCACGCGATTGGTGGCGCAAGCACGAGCCACAGCGCGCGTGGCTTTGGGTTCACCCATTTCGCGCGCTAACTGCGAGTAGCTGCGCGTTTCGCCGCGTGGAATCTGGCGCAGCGCCTGCCAGACGCGAAGTTGGAAGACCGTCCCGCGCAGATCCAACTTCGTTGCGTTCTGGTTTTGGACGAATGAATTGCCGCTGCTGACGCTCTCGATCGCGGAATCAACGAGCCGGGAAAGCGAGGGATCGCGGCGCAATGTTGCGGCGGGAAACTCCTCGCGCAAATCAGCCTCCGCTTCCGATTTGGTGTCCGCGAGCGAAAGCCAGCAAAGCCCGCGATCCGTGGCGCCGACAATCATCCAGCCGAAGGGAGTGCGCGCTGAGGCAAATCCAATGTGCTCACCGCGGCCGCCCTGCGCGAAACGCGACGGCGTCATACCCAGCTGACTTCCCTCGTAGGCGCGGCTCGACGAGCCGAAGCCGGCGGAGTAGATCGCATCAGTCACGCTCTCGCCCTGCTTGAGAGCGCTGCGTAGCTGTCCCGCGCGCATGGCTCGCTGATATTGCAACGGGCTCACGCCCATTTCTCGTTTGAAGAGGCGCTGCACGGTGAAGGGACTCAGACCGACGACGCGGCCCAGTTCTTTGAGCTGCACGGGGCGATCGACATTCGATTCAATATAGCTGCGAGCCTGGTCCAAAGGTCTGCCCCACGCAGTGGTGGAGCATCGTTTGCAGGGGCGAAAGCCCGCGGCCTGGGCTTCAGCAGCAGAGTGAAAGAAGCGGACGTTCTGGCGCAGCGGTCTGCGGCTGGCGCAACCGGGACGGCAGAAGACGCCGGTCGTGGTGACGCCGTATACAAAGCGCGCATTGGGGTCGCGTGTGACGAGCTGGTTCCAGGCAGTTTCGAGATCGAGGGTCGGAGCTGACTGCGAAGATCGGATAGAAGCTGGCGTCATAACCACAGGGCTGATTGTGTTGGCGGTTGCGATTTGTGGAGTAGCGGTCGATGTTGCGGTCATGGATTTCATGGTCGCCCGTGCCTGATGTTTACGCTATCCGAATCTTGCCTGCAATTCAGATTTTCCGGCTTTTCGGATGAAGTGAAAGGGCTCGGCGTGAGATGGCAGTCTGTTTAACGAATGGTAAACACTTAAATTACTGATTCTGTTGAAATATGCGATGAAAAGGGTCGAAAATGCACCACATTTGGAGCGTTTTGAATGAAATTTTTTCTTTCGATGACCTGAACGGGCGGCGCGGCTCCGAATGACCGAAGTTGGACAAGCAGATCGCCGACAGGTTCGCTGGTGAGGAGAATTCTGCATTGGCGATCATGACTATAGTCTGCGCCAATAGGCCCAAATTATCGGCAAAATTAAGTGGCTTGGATGCAATGAGTTAAAGGGAGAGGGGCTCGACAGGTTTGGCTGTGTGGGGCGATCGAGCTAGGGACGGCTCAGCAGCGCCTCCGCACGGGCCAGGTCTTCTTCCGTATCCACGCCGATCGTGTCACGCGGAGCGTCGGCCACATAAATGGCGATTCCGTTTTCGAGCAAGCGCAATTGCTCCAGGCGCTCGAGCCTTTCAAGCGGCGACGGCGGCAGCGCTGCGAATCGTTCCAGCGCGGCTTTGCGGTAGGCGTAAATTCCGAGGTGCTTGCGATAGCCGGTAAAGCCGGTGGCGTCGCGGTCAAAAGGAATCGTCGCGCGGGAAAAATACAAAGCGCGCCCGTCGAGCGCGGTGACGACCTTGACCGCGTTAGGATTGGTGAACTCGTGCGGAGGGCAACTGACGGCGAGGGTAGAAATCTCAACCTCGGGTCGCGCGAAGAGATCGAGCAGCGGCGGAAAAAAATCGGGCGTGAGGGTCGGCTCGTCGCCCTGAATGTTGACATAGATGTCGGCGTCGATCCTGTTCGCCACTTCCCTCACCCGGTCCGATCCGCTGGGACAATCGGGCGAGGTCATGACGACGGGAATCGAACGCACGCGGCACGCTTCGGCAACTTCATCGGCATCGGTGGCGACAACCACCGGATCCATCAGGCCGCTCAAACTGGCCGCGCGCCAAACCCACTCGACCATGGGCCGTCCGGCGATGGGACGCAAGACCTTGCGCGGCATGCGCGTGGATGCGAGGCGCGCCGGAATGACGGCTGCGATGCGGAGGGGACTCATGGAGACGAGTGTAAACGCAGGGACGTAGGGATCGACGGAACGAGGCGGCCTACGGGGCAGCGGGGCTACGGGACTGCGGGGCTACGCGAGCCTAGCCATCGCGCGTTCGGCGTGGGCCGCGCCTTCGGCTGCGGCCTCGGGACTTTCGCTTTGACGCTCGGCGTGGATGAACTTGATTTCGGTCAGGCCGATGACGCCGAGGATGGCGCGCAGATACCGCTCCTGAAAATCGAGAGAGCGCATCTCCGATCCCGCCGGGTAGGCGCCTCCCCGCGCGGAAAACACGAAGACCTTTTTGCCCGGCGGAACGAGCCCGGCCACTTCGGTTGCAGTGAATGCAAACGTCCGCCCCTCGCGCACGATCATGTCGATCCACGCTTTGAGCGACGCGGGAATCGACAGGTTCCACATGGGCACACCGAGGACAAGAACATCGGCAGCGAGAAGCTCGTCCACGAAACAATCGGAACAGGCCAGGGCACGCTTTCGATCGGGCGTTGGTTCGCCAGAGGGATCGAGAAATGCATTCGCTGTGGCCTCGTCGAGATAAGGCATCCGTTCGAGTGACGTGTTGTGATGCACGACGGTGCCTGTGGGGTTTTGCTGCCGCCATTTTGCGACGAAGGCGGCGGCCAGGCGGCTCGAAATGGATGCCGCGCGGGGGCTGGAGTCGATATGCAGAAGACTCGGCATTGAAACGCTCCGGAACGATGGGTAATCAATGCCCAAATTGTCGCAGGAAAGGCTCCCCGCACAGATTGACCGGATTTTCTCAGCCCCGTATCATCAAATCTGGCGCGGTTTTACGCAGCGTGTCCCCATGTGGCGGGGTAGCTCAGATGGTTAGAGCGACGGATTCATAACCCGTAGGTCGGCAGTTCGATCCTGCCTCCCGCCACCATTGCTCCCCACGATCCTTCGCTCCGCTGAGGATTTCGCCTGCGGGCTCCCGCTCCGCTCACGCCCGCAAAGCGGCTCAAGTTCGATCCTGCCTCCCGCCACCAGCCTTCGCCCGCTTGCGGCGGGCTACGGCTCGACAAGCCATTGCATGCAGCAGCCGTCCGCTGTTCGCTCGCACGGAATGAGTGGCAGTGGCGTTCATTCGAGGCGGCATGAAGAGGCTGCGGAAAAACTCACCTGGCGCCGCTCAACTCCCACAGGGGCTAAAGCCCTGACCCATATTGCTCACTTTATTGGCCCGGCTAAAGGCGTGCCCTTATTACAAAACGCCCTGATGCGAAATTGTCCGCAGCCTGTGAAGGCCCGGGTTCATTCCGGCTCCCGGCTCCAACGGGGTAGCACGCAGGCCCTCTCAAGTCTCGCTAATGCCGCATGTTAGAATTTGCCCACGTCAGATCCCATGGTCGAACAGTCCGTCGAAACCGAAGCCGCGCTCGAAATCATTGCCCCGGATGGCACACGGGAGAAGGTCGCCGTGACGCAGGAGCCCTTCAACATTGGGCGCGGCGGCGAGGGTGACAATGTGTTGCAGCTTGACGACGGGCGCATCTCCCGCCGCTGCGCAACCCTTGTGGCCGAAGGGACCGGCTACAAGCTGCTTGACCGCGGGAACCGCTACGGCGTGTTTGTGAACGGCGCGAAAGTCCAGCAACACACGCTGCGCGACGGCGATCTGATCACCTTTGGCCTCGAAGACAGCTACAGGATCGTTTTTCATGCTGCGGCGGCGGCCGCCGCGCCGAGTCCGCAGTCAGTGGCCAACCTGCTGACGCGAATCGGTTCCATGTCCGACTTCACGGGCACGACAGTTACCGGCGGACTAAACCGGCTGAATCTGCTGCTGGAGGCAACTTCGCTGCTGCACTCGCAGCTTCCTCTGGATGCCGTGCTGGGCACAATGCTGGATCATGCAATCTCCGTGACGCACGCCGACCGCGGCTTGCTGATCGAGCCTGACGCCTCGGGCGCGTTGCGCGTTCACCAGGCTCGGAGCAACAAGGCTGAAAACCTGCCGCCGGAAACACTGAACCCCAGCCAGACGGCAATTAACCAGGCGATCAGCAAAAAATCGGCCGTCATCACCGAGGACCTCAACATGGCGGGTCTGGACCTGAAGGCGGCGGAGAGCATTGTCATCCAGGGACTGCGCGCGGTCGTGGCCATCCCGCTGTATGCGTCGTCGCGCTCCACTGCCGACACGGGCGCCGAGCAGGAGCCCGGCCAGTTGCTGGGACTGATCTATCTGGACTCGCGCCGCATCGCGGCATTCACGGCGCTCGACCGCCAGATCATGGATGCGCTGGCGGTGCAGGCGGCCAGCATTATGGACAATGCTCGGCTGGTGGAGCGGGAACGCGAGCGCCAGCGGCTGGAGCAGGAGCTGTCGATTGCGCGGACCATCCAGCAAGCGCTGCTGCCGCATGGGCTCAACGACTTTCCGCACCTGGCCGTAACCGGCGTGCACTATCCCTGCCATGAAGTGGGCGGCGATTATTTTGATGTGGTCCCGGTGAGCGACGATCGCTCCGGAGTTCTGATTGCCGACGTAAGCGGCAAAGGGTTGGGCGCAGCGCTGCTGACGACGATGCTGCAAGGCGCACTGTCTGGAATGACGATGGGCGCCGACCCGGTGAAGGTCTTCAACCACATCAACCGGTTCCTTTGCCATCACTCCGAGGTGGGCCGCTATGCCACCATGTTTATCGGCATGGTGGGCGAAGACGGCATGCTCGAATACATCAAGGCTGGGCATCCGTCGCCACTGCTTCTTCGCCAGGGGACAGTGACCGAACTCTACACGGAAGGATCCTTCCCAGTTGGCCTAATTGAAGAGGCCGATTATCCGTCGGCGCGGCTCCAGCTTGAGCCGGAAGACACGCTGGTGCTGTTCAGCGATGGCGTAACGGAGGCCGAAGATCCCGATCATGAGCTGTTCGAGGTAGCGGGCCTGAGCAAAGTGCTTGAGGGCCGGGTCAACGAGTCGGTTGAAGACCTGAAGCAGGCGATCCTGGATGCGGTGCGAGCCTTTACTCGGGGAGCGAGCCAGTCAGACGACCTGACGCTGCTGGTGGTGCGCTATCGCAAGGCGGCGTAAAACGCGAGTCACTCTTCTCGGCGGGCTGCCGCAGGGTCAACATTCTTAACGCCGGATCGGCAACGCCGAGGCTCGCTTGGGATTGGTACAATCCTCACCATGGGCGTCCCCAAATGCGTTGGCAGGTATGAGATTGTCGAGGAATTGGGCCGCGGCGCCATGGGGAGTGTCTTCAAGGCCAAGGACCCTGCCGTAGGGCGCATTGTCGCGCTCAAGACGATCCATACCACGGCGCTCGAGGGCGCTCAAAGCGAAGAGTACCGGACTCGTTTCTATCGCGAGGCGCGGGCATCCGGCGTGCTGGCGCATCCCGGAATTGTGCCCGTCTTCGACGTAGGCGAGGACCAGGGCGCGCCCTTCCTGGTGATGGAATTTGTGGAGGGCCGGACGCTGGCCGAAGCCATCAAGAAAGGCGAGCGATTTACCCTGGACCGCGTTTGCGAAATCGGCCAGCAGATCGCCGAAGCTCTGGGTTACGCGCACCGCCAGGGCGTAATTCACCGCGACATCAAGCCCGCCAATATTCTGATGACCTCGAAGGAGGTTTACGGCAGCGAGCGGCCGCGCATCACCGACTTTGGCATTGCCAAGCTGGCGTCAAGCGACATCACAACCACCGGGCAATTGCTGGGCACGCCATCGTTTATGCCGCCGGAGCAGTTTACCGGCTCGCCCATTGACGGCCGCGCCGATCTTTTTTCGCTGGGCGTGATTCTTTATTCGCTGGCCACCGGGGAGCAGCCATTCCCCGGCGAAACCATGACTGCCGTCTCGTACAAGGTCGTCTACACCGAGCCGGTTCCGCCAGCGAAGCTTAATCCCGCCATTCCTGGGCGGATCGAAGCCGTGATCCTGAAGTGCCTGGCCAAGAGCCCCGCGGACCGCTACCAGACCGGCGAAGAACTTGCGCAAGATCTGGCGGCCGTGCGCATGAGCGCCGTAACCAGCGTGATGCAGTCTTCGCCGCTCATGCCCTCCGCAATGGCGTCCGATGCCACGCTCGGTCCAAACGCGGTCTCCGCTTCTCTGCGCCATGGTCCGATCGTCACGGCCGACAAATCCGGGGCGAGGCAGGCGCCAATACCACCGGCAGTAAAACCGGCGACGCCAAAGAAGTTTGAGACCGTCTTTGCCATCGCGCTCCTTTCGGTTGCTGGGCTCGGCGCGGCAGTTGCCGGCGGCTGGTACTGGTACGCGCACCGCAAGCCGCCCACTCCGCCGCCTCCGCCTCAAGCGGTCAATATTCCTGTTCCGCAGCCGCAGCCACAGCAAATTGAGCCTCTGCCCGTCACAACCCCTCCAGTGGCCGCGCCTGAAACCACGCCTGCGAAACCCGGAACCACGCCAGGTGGTTCCCCGGCCGCTGCACCAAAAACGGCAAAACCATCGGCGGGCAAGCCCACTCCAGGCAAGACAGTGACACCCCCGCCACCCCAGCCGGTGGCCGTGGTCACGCCGCCTGCTCCGGCCAAGCCCGCTCAACCCACGCCGGCACCGGTTACCACGCCCACGCCCCCGCCCGCGGCGGCTTTCGACCCCCGAAAGGCCGACCCGAACAAAAACGGGAAGCTGAAGATCGATGTGAGCAAATTCCCCAAGGGCATTCCCTTCACCGTGTCGATGAACAAGCAGCCCTATCTTCTCTTCGTCACCGGCGATGGCACCAGCCTGGACAATTTGTTTGCGCCGCCCGGCATGCAGCAGTTCCAGGTCTCGTTCAAGAGCGGCGGCCAGGAATGGGATTCCAAGCCGGTGAGTTCCGACTTCAAGGCCAAGAAGACCAAGACCATGAAGGTCCAGCTGATGGAAGACGATAACGCGGTGTCGAAAATCACTGAGCCGATCGCCAAAGATGCGGTGGTCTACATCTCCTTTTCCAGCAGCATCACCAATCTTTTCTGATGTTTTGCGTTTGTAACAGGACTGTCATAATTGTTCCGTAGCATCTGGTTCGAAGATTCAGTGATCTCCGAATAAAGAAAAGGGCGATGGAAATGGAACTCTCCACGCATGAAATGGACGGCGGCATTACGCGGGTCGAGCTGGATGGACGCATGGACATTGGCGGGGCTGCAGCCGTAGATATGAAGATGAATTTGATTGCGGGCAGCGCAAAGAAACTACTGATCGACTTGCAAAAAGTCACCTTCCTTGGTTCCATGGGCTTGAGGTCGATCGTGATTCCCGCGCGAGCGGTGGTCAGCCGGGGCGGTAAAGTTGTCCTTTACGCGCCCACCGAGATGGTCGAGTCCGTTCTCAAGGCCAGTAACATCGACACACTCTTGCCGGTTCACCATGATCTGGCCGCGGCGGTAGCGGCGTTGCAATGAGCAGCATCTCCTGTCCGGTGGCGGCCATGCCCGCAGAAGACACAGCCAAACACGTGTCCCGGCTGACTCTTAAAAGTCAGCTTGACGACATGGCCTTACTCTGGCCCTGGGCCGAGGCGCTGATCGCTCAGTTTAACATCCCATCTGACACGGCGTTCGCAATCCACCTCTGCCTCGAGGAAGCGATTTCAAACGTCATCCGCCATGGCTACATCGGCCAGCAGGACCAATTACTGACTGTCAATTGTGCGCTGCCGGAAGCGCACCTCATTGAATTCACCATCGAGGATCAGGCTCCCTTCTTCGATCCGCTGGAACCTGACCACATTGAGGAATTGGTTGAGCCATCGCCAGAGGATTTTCTTCGGCCCGGAGGCCGAGGCATCCTTCTTATGCGGAAGTTCGCCAGCACGATCAAATATGAGCGGATCGAAGCCGGCAAGGGGGGCGGCAATAGGCTGACCATTGGATTTGCCCTTCCCTAGTGACGGTATCCACCTCCCCGGTTAACACTTTCGTTTCCAGTACACTCCGGCTTTCAGACCTTTAGTCGAGTGCTGCTTGGGGTATCATTGCGTCTATAGGGTATGAGCGGCTGGCTTCCCCTTAAGAGCTGCTCTGGCGGTGTGCGTGTCGAGATTTTTCCAACGTTTTGTCTTTGCCATCTCCGTGGTGATTTTTGCCGGCCTTGGCCTGAGCTATGTTCTGGGCGAGCTCGGATACATCGGCGTACACGCCGGCGATGAACAGGACACGGCTTACAAGCAGATGCGGGTCTACGCCGAGGTTCTGCGCAAGATTCAGAACTACTACGTGACCCAGCCCGACATTCCCGCTGTGACCACCGGCGCGCTCCACGGCCTTCTCGACTCGCTCGATCCCGATTCCAGCTATCTGACGCCCGCCGAATACAAGACCTATAAGGACCGCCCGGCAACGGACAATGCGCAGGTGGGGCTCACCATCTCCAAGCGGTTCGGATACGCCACGGTGGTGAATGTGCTGCCCGGATCGCCGGCCGACCAGGAGCATTTCCGCGACGGCGACGTGATCGACCTGATTGACGGCCAGTCAACCCACGATTTGCCGCTCGCCATCGTGCGCTTCATGCTCTCAGGCAAGCCCGGCACCTCGGTTACCCTTTCAGTCGTCCGGCCTTTTAAGCCCGATCCCGACACAATCAAGCTCACGCGCGCGACGCCCTCTGTGCCGCCGCTGGGCGAGCAATTCTACGAAAACGCATCGATCCTTTATCTCAAGCCGGGAGTTTTGACCGCGGCTCGTGTCGACGACATCGCTGCACGGATCAAGGCGGCCGGAAAAGGCAAGAAGATTCTTCTTGACCTTCGCGACACGACTGGCGAAGATCCCCAGCAGGGAGTACGCCTGGCTAACTTCTTCATCAAGCAGGGGACGCTGGCGTCTCTGGAAGGGCAGAAGTATCCGCTTCAGACCTTCAGCGCCGATCCTTCGCTCTTTCTGACAGACGCGCCGGTAGCAGTGCTGGTGAACCGCGGCACCTATGGCGCGCCGGAGATTACAGCCGCCGCCATCGAAGACCTGAAGCGCGGAGACGTGGTCGGCGAGCACACCTTCGGCGAGGGAACGGTGCAAAAAACCATTGACCTGCCCGATGGCGCCGGACTCATGCTGACGGTGGCCAAATACGAAGATCCCGACGGGAAGAAGATCCAGGACGTAGCGGTAACGCCCAACGTGGTTGTCGCTTCGCCTGAGGACGACGGCGAGCCGATGCCTCCTTCGAACGGCGACGAGCCGCTGAATCAGGCGCTGTCGCTGTTGAAGGCGAAGAACGGCTGATCGCCAACGAGTTAGGGCGCAGTTCCCATTTTCAGGCGCGCGTTCCCGCTCTTAACCAAGGTAATGCGGCCAGCGTAACCTGCGATTTTTCCAGAGCATTCCAATGCTAGCCTTAGGATGAGGCACTCCTCCACCTCGCATGGCGGAAGCTTGCCCCTTGAGGCCAGTCCTGCCTTGGTTACAACGCCCAATCTGCCGCCGAAAGAGCGCGCCAAAGACCAACTCGACGGGCGCGTGCCGGGCAGGGCGCGCCGCCTTTCAAGGCCGCCGCTCCCCGCGCATCGCAGGCGCAAACTGGCTGGACGCTCAGCCATTGTTGCGCTGGTGCTGCTATCGGCGATCACCGGTTCTCTCGCCGGCCTCACACTCGTCTACTCCGTAAACCTTCCGCAGATTCAGGACCTGGAGCATTACCAGCCCTCCACGATCACCGATCTTTATGACCGCAAGGGCCGCGTCATCGGCTCGTTTGCGCTGGAGCGCCGCGAAGTGGTTGGCTACGACGGCTTCGCGCCCGTCCTGCGCCAAGCTGTGATCTCCATTGAAGACAAAAACTTCGAATCGCACTGGGGCATCAACGTGTTTCGCGTGGCCGGCGCCGCCTGGCACGACATTCGCAGCCACGGCCGCGCACAGGGCGCATCCACGCTCACCATGCAGCTGGCGCGCAATCTCTTTCTCTCTTCCGACCGCACAGCGATGCGCAAGATTCAGGAAGCCTATCTTGCCATTCAGATCGAGCGCGCCTTTACCAAGGAACAGATCTTTACACTCTACGGGAATCAAATCTACCTGGGCAGCGGGAACTATGGCTTTGAAGCCGCATCAGAGTATTTCTTTTCAAAACACGCCAAGGACCTGACACTAACCGAAGCAGCGCTGCTGGCCGGATTGCCAAAGGGGCCGGTGGCTTTTTCGCCGTTGCTCAGTCCGGAGCGCGCGCGGCGCCGCCGCAATCTGGTGATTTCAGAGATGGAGTCAGACGGCGTAATCACCCATGCCCAGGCAGACGCGGCGCGCAACGCACCGCTTGGCCTGCACATGGTGCGGCCGGTAGGTCTCGTGGCACCGTGGTTCCAGGACGCGGTGCGTGAAGAGCTGGATAAGCGATTCGGCACCGAAGAGGTGCATGAGGATGGTCTGCGCGTCGACACAACTCTCGATCTCGACTTACAAAAGGTCGCCAACAGCGCCCTGGTGGACGGCGTAGCCGCATACGAGCGCCGCCATGGCTGGCGCGGCAAGCTGGACAATATTCTCTCCGCCGACGTGACGCTCGAAAACTACCGCCATCCGGATTGGGCGGTGATGGCTGGACCCGGCGATTACGTTCATGCACTGGTGACGCGGACGCTACCCTTGGAAATTCACGCACGCATTGGGCCGCGGGATCAACCGGGTTCAGAGATTGTTCTGCTGCCCGCCGACTGGCAGTGGACCGGCGTGCGCCACGGCGACGCCCTGGCCAAACCCGGCGACATCATCTATGTGCGCATGACCGCGGCTACGGAAAACGGCGAGCACCGCGCATCGCTCGAGGAGGACTCCGGCACGCAAGGCGCGCTGATGGCCATCGACAACACCAGCGGCGACGTGCTGGCCATGGTGGGCGGCCGCGATTACGCGGTCTCGGTCTTCAACCGAGCTACGCAGGCCGAGCGGCAGACCGGCTCAAGTTTCAAGCCCTACGTCTACACGGCGGCGATTGAGGACGGCGTGAAGCCGACCGACATCATCGTCGATGGGCCGACGCGCTTCGGCGACTATGTTCCGCACAATTACGAGAATGACTACAAGGGCGCGATGACTGTCGCCAATGCCTTCGCCGAGTCGCGCAACATTCCCGCGCTCAAGCTGGCGGCGCGCGTGGGCATCCACAAGGTGATCGACGTGGCCCATCGCTTCGGCGTCACTTCAAACATTCCTCCTTACCTGCCGGTGGCCTTGGGCGCCGTGGAGATCACGCTCCAGGAGCAAGTAGCCTCTTACGCAGTCTTCCCCAACGACGGGGTGCGCGTTGCTCCGCATCTCATCCGCAAGGTTTCAAACGCCGACGGAATCACGCTGTGGCAGGAGACGCCCGCGGTCGACGAGGTACTTGACCAGCAAACGGCGCGCACCATGATGACGCTGCTGCGGGGCGTGACCGATCACGGAACCGGCGCGGCCGCCAAGCAGTTGAACCATCCGCTGGGCGGCAAAACCGGAACGACCAGCAGCTTTACCGATGCCTGGTTTCTGGGATTCTCGCCGTCTGTAACGTGCGGCGTGTGGGTGGGCAATGACAGCCGCGAGTCGCTGGGTGACAAGGAAACCGGCGCTGTGACCGCTTTGCCCATTTGGATCAACTTTATGCGCGCTGCAATCGCCGGCAAGGACGACGAGCAATTCCCAGGCGATGAAGACGGAGCGACGCCGGACATTGCGGACAGCACTCCGCCCGCAAAGCTTCCCGTGCAAGCGTCGACCGAGAGAAGTACCTTGCCATCCCGGCAACGCACTGCCCTCGTGAAGCCCGCGTTAGCTTCCCCACAAAGGTCGACGAAGAAGCCGGCAAATCAAGCCGCAGGCAAGCCTGCATTGACGTCAAAGCAATGACGCATAAGCTCAACAATCGGTTAAGAGCCGAAAATACCGCTTTGCGCGCGCAACATCCTTGAAGATTTGCTCCTTGAGCGCTTCGGGCGACGGCCACTTCTGCTCGCCGCGCAGGCGCGCCAGGAACTCCAATTCCAGCGGCGTCGTCTCGTCCAGATCGATCGGCTCAAAATCGAGGATGTGCGACTCAATTGCAAAGGACGCATCGCCGAATGTCGGCCGGTTGCCCACGTTGGACACCGCCTGAAAGAAGCGCCCGTTCACCTTGAGCCGCGTCACGTACACGCCAAAGGCCGGCAGTAACCCATCGTAAGCGGCAAGATTCACCGTGGGCACCAACAATCGCGTGCCGATGCCGCGCCCCGATGCCGGTGTTGAGAGCACTGTGAACGGCCGTCCCAGCATCCATCGCGCGCGGCGGATGTCTCCGGCGGCAACCAGCGCGCGAATCGCAGAGCTCGAAACCTCAAGCCCGTGCACGCGCACGGCTTCGTGAACGTGCACGGAGAATCCAAGGTCCTCGCCCATTGCGGCCAGCTCGCGCACGCCCGCAGTGGCGCCGCGCCCAAAGCGGAAATTCTGTCCCTCGTGCATGCTGCGCACGCCCAGCGCCGCGATCAGAATCTGCTCCGCAAATTCGCGCGGCGACAGATGGGCGAGAGCGGCGTTGAATTCGAGCACCAGCGCCGCATCGATTCCCGTTTCACCAAGCAGGCGCAACCTCTCGGGCAGAGGCGTGATGAGCTTGGGCGCATGCGCTGGACGCAAAAACTGCTCTGGATGTGGATTAAAGGTGATGGCCACTGCCCGCGCGCCCGTCTTTCGAGCCTCGGCCGCAGCGGCGCCAAGAATCGAGCGATGCCCCAGGTGGACACCATCGAAGTTGCCCACCGTTGCAACCGTGGGACCAAATCCGGCCGGGATTTCATCGAGCGAACGAAATACCGCGAACGGATCGGGGTGAGGAGTCGTGGCGCCGCCTGGTGGTTTTGTCCTGATGGGCTTCGCATTCATAGCGTCACCGGGACCGTCAGTCCGTCGTGAGCCAGCCGGATGCCCGCAGGAAGCGCGCGGTTGGTTTCTTCGTAGCCCAGGTCATGCGAGATGTGCGTGAACCAGGTTTGCTTTGCACCAATGCGCCGCGACCATTCAATTGATTGCTCGACAGTGGAGTGGCTGGGGTGGGGCGTGTGGCGCAGCGCCGAAATCGCCAGCACGTCGATACCGGCAAGAAGTGAAAAACTCTCTTCCGGGATGGCGCTCACGTCGGTCATATAGGCCGCGTTGCCAAAGCGGAATCCGGCAATGGACTGCTCACCGTGCAAGAGTGGAATGCGAACAAAGTCCACGCCGTGCACTCGATTGTGGTCGGCGAGCGGAATGAGCTCCACGCGCGCTCGATTGGTATAAGTCGCCTGTGGCGAAATCGTGTAGGCAAACGTGCGCTCGAGAGTTGCGGCAGCTTCCTTGTCGGCGTAGAGCGGGATGGGGCCACTTTTTTTCGCGGTAATGAAGCTCAGCGGGCGCAGATCGTCCATGCCAAGGATGTGGTCGGCGTGCCCGTGCGTATAAAGCACCGCATCCACATGCGTGAGACGCTCGCGCAGCGCCTGCTCGCGGAAATCAGGGCCGGTATCGATGACGACAATGTGCTCGGCGGCGGAAGCGGAATCCGTCCAACGAAGCAGCACCGAGGGCCGCAGCCGCCGGTCATGCGGGTCGGACGACGTGCACACCGGACACTGGCATGCCAGCGTTGGAACCCCCATCGAGGTCCCCGTTCCCAGGAATGTGAGAGTACCTTGCATGAATTCGTGGACGGTGGAACGTGATTCGTGGATCTTGGTCAGTGGTTGGCTGCCGGGCAGTGATCGATTGCCGTTCACGATTCACGAACCACGGTTCACCGCTTGTACGCAACGGCTCACTTTTTTGCCGGCGGCTCGGGCGGCACGGTGGGTGCACCCACCATGCTGGTCAGTTCAAGAAAAGCCATGCGCGCTTCGAAGAGCACGGTTTGCAGCATGCGATCCTCGTTGGGCGTCAGGTTGCCGCGTGTTTTTTCGGCCAGCACGCCCAGCAGATCGATGGTGGCGCGCGCACCCATGATGTCGACGCGCGGGCGCTGCCCCTCCTGCGTACCCGCTCCCATCTGCAGCATGGCGGTCACATAGAACTGCTGGACCAGGTGCTCGAATCCGACCGGCGGCTGCGGGCCGGCGGCGGGATTCTGCGCGCGAATCAGATCCTCGAGCCTTTGCGCTGACGCATCGTATGCGGCCTTCTGCTCGTGGCTCTCTTCGGCCGTCGGCGGCGGCGGCATTCCATCCAACAATCCTGGCTCTGCTGTCACGCCCGGCTCTGCGGTTGCCGGTGCAGCATCCTTTGCTGCCTCGTGTCGCGTTTCATTCACAACCAGGCGCGGTCCAGGTGAAGGCTCTCCCGGCGTGGGGTGAGCCGCTGGCTCGGGCTCCTTCGGCGTCGAGTGCGCGCCTTCCCTCTCTTCTTCCGCTTTCATCTTACGGCGGTCGATCACTTCGAATTTCGGCGTATCGCTCATACTTTCAGTTTCTCATCCCCGCTAGAGACTGGTCAGTTTTGGCGTTTCATGGCCAGCTTTGGCGGAGCTTCCAGAATCCTCGCCGTTCCCTCGATTGCCCCGGCTTTGTAGGCGAAAACCTGGCCGCGCTCCTCCGCTTCAGAGCGGATCATGCCCAGTGCAAAAACGCGAGGGCCTGCCGGTAGCTTCAACTCGGTCGCGCTGGTGATCTGTCCGGCAGC